>Ga0187885_10001282_pt1 | contig 28124 bp, 41 predicted proteins | sample June2016WEW_20_1_3_FD_132970 | JGI IMG/M metagenome (GOLD analysis project Ga0187885, IMG submission 132970) | Peatland microbial communities from SPRUCE experiment site at the Marcell Experimental Forest, Minnesota, USA - June2016WEW_20_100 | ecosystem: Environmental > Terrestrial > Soil >...
AAAGACGGCGGACTCAAAGCAGTCACTCTTGAAGGCTCAGGCCGTGCTTGTTATCCCAAGCTTAAAAAGATGAATAACAAGCCGTACTGATGACAATACAAGACCACGGACACTTACCCGTCCCGACTCTTGCAGAATATGACTACACGAGCGCAGACCTGAAGGGTTCCTTCTTGCTTTTCGTTCGTGTTTTCTATGAACTCAAGAACGGGCGACCCTTCAGTATTTCTTGCCCACCCGGCAAGGAGCCGCACGTTATTACAATGGCGCGTGAACTAAAGGCTGTCTTCAATATGGAGACAACGCGATTGGTAATCAATGTTCCGCCTGGTTATGGTAAATCAACGTTGCTAGTCTACTGGGTGGCCTGGTGTTATGCTAATTATCCTGATTGCAATTTTCTCTATATTTCTGTTGGGTACGACTTGGCCGTAAAGCACACATCCACGATTAAAGAAATCATGGAAATGAGCGAGTATAAGCGCTTGTTCAATGTGCATCTCAGACAAGACAGCAAGAGCAAGGGAAACTTCAAAACTGAGGCTGGTGGCATCTGTACGGCCTTTGGTGCTGAAATGACCATCGTGGGTGCCGATGCGGGATTGCCCAATTGCGACCGCTTTTCCGGTTGCGTCCTGATGGATGACATGCACAAGTACACTGATACATTCTCAGAGCTATTGCGTAACAAGGTGATTGATAACTACAAGGGCACGATCACAATGCGCCCTCGCTCGCACAATGTGGCGCGTATATTCATCGGTCAGCGTCTCCATGAGGATGACTTACCGGCTTTCTTTCTTGATGGCAAAGAGGGCTACGAGTGGAAAAAAGTCATCTTAACAGCACTGGATGAGCACGATAACGCACTGTACCCCGAGGAGCACCCCAGGTCCGAATTGCTGATAATGCGCGACAAAGACCCATACAACTTCTGGGCGCAACAGATGCAGCAACCCCAACCCCCTGGGGGCGGCATATTTCAGCGCGATTGGTTCCATTTGACGGACATTGACCCTCCTATTCTGTCTACATTCTTGACAATTGACAGCGCAGAAACTGATAAGACCTGGAACGACGCGACCGCCATGTCATTCTGGGGCATATATAAGATAGAGCATCGAGGCATTGACTTTGGTGTCTATGGCCTGCATTGGCTGGGTTGTCGAGAAGTTCGCATCGAGCCTAAAGACCTAGAGGCTGAGTTCTATGACTTCTACCAAGAATGTATGCGCTATCCCATTAGACCTGATTGGGTCTTGATTGAAAAGAAATCAACAGGCGTCACGTTGACCTCGATACTTAAGACAGTGCCCGGGCTTCGTATAATGGACGTTGAGCGTAACGCTGGCGGAGGCAATAAGACAGCCCGCTTCTTTGAATGCCAAAAGTTTGTGGCATCCAAGCAGATATCAATACCACGTACTGGCAAACATACTGAGCGATGTTTGGAGCATATGCGCAAAATCACAGGCAACCAATCACACGCCCATGATGATATAGCTGACTCACTTGAAATGGCCTGCCGAGCCACCCTCATTGATGGAACTATCTTACCTCATGAAGACAAACAGTCTGAAGTCTTAAAAGCCTTTGTAGGCTCAGCAAACAGACTAGACGCACTTAGACAACAAAACCTTAATTCGATGCACTTATAAGCAGGTAACCCATGGACGATATACAAAAAGGTATACAGCTCAAAAGAATCAAAAAGAATATTGAGAATAGTTACCAGGGCTTCAAAGGTAACTATGAGCGATACACTCGCTTCCGTAATTTCATCTTTGTCACAACCATGGGCGACTCAGGCAAGAACGTCAACAATGAACTGTTAAGAAACAGTTTAGAGTTCAATATTCTTGAAGCTTACTTGTCGCGCTTAATCGGTGAGTTTGCTAAGCACGAGCCGTCTATCGAAATCCACACATCTGATGACTATATGCCGGGGGATATGCAGCAAAAGAAACTGCAAGCTGAGCAAATACGTGTGCTTGAGGGCTTCATGCGCTATACCCTGCAAGAGTCTAACAAGCGCGGAATGGAGAAGGAAGTCTATCGAGACAGTCTATCAGGTGGTTATAGCTCGGTTAAAATCTTTACTGATTATGTGGATTCCAAGTCATTCTTACAGCATATCAAGATGCAGCGCACATATGATCAAACGCTGGTTGGCTTTGATTCCTTGGCCGCTGCCCCGGACAAATCAGATGGTGACTATTGTTTTGAGATTGTCCCCATGCGCAAAGAAGACTTTGAGCGTGAGTTCCCCGAGGTCGATATCTCTAAGTATAAGTTTCAGGATAAATTCATCACTTCCAGTTCCGGTATGGGTTCTTTTGGCCCGTTTAACTGGTCATTCAAAGTAGGCCAAGACCATATCATCATGGTGGCTGATTACTATGAGAAGGTTAAGAAGAAGGTCAAATTACATCGACTATCGAACGATGAAAACATGACCGACAAAGAATATAAGAATTTTGTCAAAGCATGGGAAGAAGCCGGAATATTGGCTCAAGTGCCAATGATAGTTGATACCCGTGAAACTGAAATCACCACGATTAAACGCTTCCAAATGGTGCGCAATGACATTTTGAACGAAGAAGACACAGATTATCCATGTTTGCCCATCAAGTTCTTTGATGGTAACTCAGTAGTATCCAAAGACGATACAACAGGCTCAAGCTATCAAATGACCAAGCCTATCTTTTATAATGCTGAAGGTGCTCAGCGGATGAAGAACTTTGCGGGTCAAGTATTGGTCAATGAGATTGAAAACATGCGCCCCGCGCAAATCATTGCCTCCTTGGAAAGTATCCCGCCTCAATATTTAGATTTGTATCGTAAGCCACAAAACACAACAACCCTTATTTATAATGCTTTCCACAATGGCAACCCTAATGTGCCCTTGCAGCCTCCCATAATTGCGCCTAGGCAAGGTTTGCCACAAGACGTGATGGAAGCTTTTATGGCTGCTGATACGGTCATCCAAAACGCTTTGGGTAACTTTGACACCAGCATGACTCAACTCACATCAGCCGAAATGTCAGGTAAGGCTGTGCAGGAAATCACAACGCTGAGTAACGCATCAGCAATGCCCTATATGAATAACTATCTTTTGGGTTTAGAATCATGCGCGCAGATGGTTATAGACATGATGCCAATGTACTACAAGACTCCGCGTTCTATACCTGTGATATCGCCAGAAGGTAAACGCTCATATGAGATGATTAACCAACCTGGCGGGGTGATGATAGATTTTGAGCCTGGTGCCTTTAAAATCAAAATATCTGCTGGTGTCAGCTTTGGTCTACAACAGTCTCGCGCACTTCAGCAAGTTATTGCACTCAGTAATGCCATACCTAGCCTTGGTCAATTTATCAATGATGCATGTGGTGACTTGGTTCTCGACAATGTAGAAATGCGCAATGCTGAAACTATGAAAGTACGCTGGGAAGAATATAGCCAGCAACAAGCTGAAATGAAGCAAAAAGCGATGGAAATGCAATCACAACAGCCTAAGATAGACCAACAAATGGTTCAAATCGCTGCTCAGCAAGTCCAGTCAGAAAATCAAGTCGGAATGGCCAAGGTTCAGCAAGCTGCGCGCTCGGAAGAGATGAAATCAGCGGCTAAGATGGCTGAACTTGAGATGGATAACAAGAAGCTACAAGTCGAAATTGCTAAGATTTTGGCAGAATTGTCTATTGCGGAAACAAAAGTGGGCATTGAGCAGCAGAAAGCCGATGATGAGCGCATCAATAAGGTTATAGACGCTGCAATCAAAGAGAGTGAACATAAGCATGGCTTGGCTGGTAAACAGGCTGACAGGGCCTTAGCTGCTTTGGCTGCTGATAGAGAGCACGAACGCGCAGAATCAGAGGCAGACAGGGCTATGGAGAAAATAGTGAAAGGTGAAAAATGAGTTTGGTTGACGAAAGAAACGAATGGTTTAGGCTTTATTCAGAAACAAGCGCTAGACCGTTCTATTTAATTCAGTATGAAACCAATCGAAACAGTGAGCTGTGGCGCGCGGCAAGAGAACATGAAAAGCTATGTGAGTATGCCAAGGCATTGGAAGGAAAGCTAAGGGCTATCCATGACATTTTGTGAGCTTCTTATGATTTTGGGAGCAATTTTACTGCCTGTTCTAGTGGGGTGGGCTGTTGTTTGGTTGATTCGTTCTTTAATAAAGTTTGGTTGAAATCAAAACTTGCTTTGTCGTTCCATCCATCGCCCAAATCAACAGATATCCGGCGACCAATGAAAGCCTGGGGCTTTGTTTTCATGCATAGATGTCCAATCTCAGCCCAGAAGTTGTCTGGGCGTTCTTTGGTAGGCTTTACTGGGCCAATGGCTGACTTAAGAGTGTCTAAAAACTTCATTCTTCTTCGTGATTTGCCATGTAATCGCTAAATTCTTCAACAACTGAAGTTAATGCAGTTGCTGCAACTGCACCTCCAATCGCTCCGCCAATGATATTGGTAAAATCAACTTTTTGTTGGTCTGAAAACAGTTTTGGCTCTTGGTCATCCATATTGGTAGGCTTGACTTTCATTCCCTCGCAAATCAAATCAATTGCTTTTTCTCTGTCTGCCTCTGCAATGTTAGAGAAAATGCAATAACGAAGATAGTTAGCTGCTGCTGTTACTTGGATTTCACCATATTCTTGGGGAGTGATTGCTTCTTCGGTCAGTGGCCTAAAAAACTTTTCATTTGCTGAGCTGAGAGCGTCAAACAAATGAAATATAGCTTTATCGATAACTTGCTTGCGATTTGACATGAATAATTCCTGGTTAAAAATCAAATTCTATCACAGGGTGAACTATTCGATTAAATCGAAGAGTTGAATTTTTCATGGTTATTTACTGATCAATTAATAGCTATTTGCACAAATCATACCAATACGGTTGATTTCCATAATATTTAACGCTATATTATTAGTGCCGCTAACGAGAGCGTAATCTTGGGACAACCTGGCTGAAGGGTTCTACAGTTGTGACGGGCACAAATCTCCGGGTCTACCTGTGACACAGGGTTCAAATGTCGAAAGAGGTTTTTAATGACGAATGAAGTTTTGGTTAATCAGAATCAGGCTAGTACTGATGCTGGGCTTTCTAACGTCGGTACTTCGCAAGAGTACATGACACAGGATAAAGCGAATTACTTGATTACTAAGGCTAAGGAGTCTGCTTATGAGCGCGGACGCAATGAAGCCTTGGCGAGTCAGCAATCTGCTTCCCACGCACCGGTGAACATGGCAACACTGACTGAGGCTCAGATTATCGATTTAATCGATAAGCGAAGCGATGAAAAAGTGACTGCCAAGGTTCAGGCCCTTGCTCAAGAGCAATCTAACGCTAACGTAGCCAGACAAATTGTGTCTGAGTATGCAGCGAAGATGGCAGAAGGACGCAAGGAATATGACGATTTTGATGAAGTTGTAGGCGCGTTTAATATCCAGAACAGCCCCCAAATGGTGGCCCTGGTTAACAGCGTACCTGGAACTGAGCATTGCATGTATGAGATGGGTCAACATCCTGAGAAATTCAGTGATATTGAAAACTTGCTAAGGAATGGTCATCGTGTCGCTGCTGAGCGAGCCATGAAAAAGTTAAGTGATTCGATACTGAAGAATAAGGAAAAGGCACAGACTGCACAAGCAACGAAAGAGCCAAAGCCATTGAGTCAGTTGAAATCCTCTACCGCGTCCGTTGACGGTAGTTCGACTGTTCCGATGACTCAAAAATCAATGAAAGATGCTATTAGGGCGCTTCGTAAATATTGAGACAGGGTAACCGACAGTAAGAGACCGGCAACGAAGTTTGATCGTTGATGGAGACTTTTACATGGTACCTGCAAATATTTTACAACAAGTTGTGACCTGGAACATGGCCGACTTGGAAATCTTCCAAAACAACTGTTGCGTCGTTTCTACGGCCAATACTCGTTTTCGTGACCCAGAAAACTTCCCGGGCAATTTAGGCTCCAGTGTCAGCTACGAAACCCCGCCTCGTTTTGTGTCTCAAGATTCCTTGGTTGTTAACTTCCAAGAAATCCAACAGAACTCACGTACATTGACCGTTAACAAACAAGAAAACGTGTCATATGCTGGTACTGCTGAACAAATCGTATTCAACAATCTTGAAGAATACACCACACGTCTTGGCGACGCCGCAATGGCAGAGCTGGCTTCTAAAGTCGAATCAGACGTTACAACCCTCTTTGAAACCATTCCTTATCGTTTCTTCGGTAACGGTACTAACCCAATCAACTCTGCCCAACAATTGGCTCAGATGATTGCTAATTTCCGTTCATACTCAAGTGCCCCAGGCATATTGAAAGTCTATCTTGACCTTCAATCCATTCCTGCGATTGTTTCTACCATGCAAAACCAATTCACTCTTGAGCGAAACAATGAAAACGCTATGAGCTGGATGGTGGGTAACTGGGCTGGGGTCGAGTTTTATAGCTCCAACTTGCTGCCAATTCACTTCTCAGGTACTGTTGGTAATGCAACTTATCCTTCAAGCGTATTGACTGTTCTTAGTACCAATGACCCTACAGGTAACAATATTACCCAAATAACTTGGTCTGGTGCGGGCACTAGTGATGTGAACGCTATTAAGGCATATGACCATTGCCAATTCGTTAACTATGGTGGGGCAACTGTTCCTTACTGGCTAACCTGGACTGGCCACAACCAAACCAGCTTGCCTGTACAGTTACAAATCACTGCTGATGCGGCTTCAGATGGTTCAGGTCATGTGACAACCAGTATCTATCCTGCCCTTTGTGCTACTGATGGCAATATGAATCAGAACATCCCAATCAACATCGTTGCGGGCATGACTGCACAGTTTGTGCCTTCAGCTAAAGTGGGTTGTGCTGTGTCTGATAATGCTTTGTATGTGGCTATGCCTAAGCTGCCAAGTACTTATCCTTTCCCATCCTCTACGGCTACCGATGAAGATACCACTGTGTCAGTACGTTTGTATTATGGTGTTATTCCATTCCAAAACGTTTACGGCTGGACAAGGGACGTGATTTGGGGCAAAGACATGGTTCCACAAAACTCCATGGCAATGTTCTTCCCATTGACCCAAAACAACGGCATTGGTATGTAAACCAGGGCGCGAGAAGTGCACCGGCAATTGGGCTGGTGCACTCTGGGTTTAACGGAGGGAATTCATGGCTGTTGCTTACACTACTCGTCAGTTAATTATTGACTCATATTATCTGAGCGGTATTGTAGGACGCAATTATGAGTTCACCACCGGTGATGAAATCAACGATGGGTTAGACCGTCTTAATGATTTTTTGCAAATCAAAGGCGCAGAAACAAAGTTTATTCAATATTACACCAAGTTTGAAGACAATTTTGTCATTGGACAAGAAGTCTATTTCATCCCAAACCTAGTTGAAATAGATACTTTCACTTTCTTTTTAACTAATCCATATCAAACGTCTACCACAACAGTACGTTTTCAAATGGAAAACCTTAGCAGAGAAGAATACTTTGCATATCCCAGGGCTGAAGGAGTGAAGTCGATTCCTTACACCTGGCATATGGAGCGATGCCTTGGTGGCTGTAACATTTATGTTTACTTTCTTCCTGTGCAGCCTTATTTATTTCAAATTACGGGTAAGTTTGCGCTGCTAAATACGGGCTTGAATCAAGATTTAAGTCAATTATTTGATGGATGGTATTTGACCTATCTTAAATATGGCTTGGCAATATGGCTATGCGAATGGCGTTCTGTTACTCCTCCATTGAGTGTTGTTAAGACATTTGAGCAAATGGAACAATCTTTGAGTACATTGAGCCCTTTTGATTTTACTCTTAGGAAGTTGGAGTATTTTGCAACTGGGGGAGGATTGAATTGGGGCGATATAACATACGGCAAAGGGTGGCGCAAGCCCAGTTAAAGCCACCATTATATTATTATATCCTTTATTTGAAAGGGATGAAATAGGAGGTCTAAAAGTAATTGCAAGTTTATGTTGATATAAATGGAGGACTAAATTATAATCCTGGTTATCAAAACTTAGGAGTATTTTCTATGTCTGAAATTATCAAAACTTGCAAAGTCCATGGCCCATTAACTATTGACCAGGTCTCAGTTAACCCACGGAAAGATAGACCTAATGGAAAGGGCGAAATTAGATGTTTGCAGTGCAAAAGTGCCATTGCTGCTAGAGCATATGAAAAAAGAAAGACAATTTTTATTGAAACTGCGACTGACGAAGAAAAGAAAGGGGTCAGAGATGAGATTAATGCAAAGGTGAGAGCAGATAGACTGATTGATCCAGAAAAATATCGTAATCAAGAAAATAAAAAGAGACAAAAGAATTTAGAGCGCTCAAGAAAGTTAGACATCTTAAAAAAGTACAATTTCACAGAAAAGCAATATGATGACATGCTTGAGACTCAGGGTCATAGATGCGCAATATGCAAAGAATATGAAACTCGAAAGAGCAGAACTCCTGGAGAAATATCTAGGCTTGCTGTAGATCACTGCCATAAAACGGGTAAAGTTAGAGCTTTTTTATGTCACAAATGCAATCAGTTCATTGGATTCTGCAATGAGGATGAAAATATATTGATGGAAGGCATAATTTATCTTAGGAAACACAACACAGAATGACTATGCGCCCCGCACCATCACCCCCAAAATCTGAAGTCCCTTTGAAAATTGTGGGAGGATGTACTTTTGGACGTAACCATAAAATCTCTTCTGAACGTACTTATAACATGTTCGTCTCAGATGACACACTCATTCAAACGCCTGGTTATCGTGTAGTCATTACCCCCAAAATTGGTGGTAAAGGTCGGGGTATATTTGCCTCATCTCGTGGTGGCTTCATGGTGACCGTGATAGACAATGTTGTCTCACGTGTCCAGGGGCCTGAGGGTGCGCTCGAAGAAACAACCTTGTTTGAGCTGGGAACATATTTTGGTGATGTCACCATTGAAGAAAACTCAAATTATCAGATAGCCATTTGTGATGGCCTTGATTTGTGGATTTATAACTGGAAAACAGGGGTTCATGGCAAGGCAACACTCCCCGACAGCGAAATAACGGGCCAAGACATTATTCCTGGTTACGTCACATACCATGATGGCTACTTTATTGTGCCAGACACCTCAACTAACCAATGGTTTATTTCAAAGCCTAATGATGGATTGGTCTGGGATTGGGGTGCCGGCTCAACATCAGTGAATGGAGCCATTCAGACAAAGCCTGACTTTGCCGAGGCTGTCCTTCGTGCGCCAGGTAAAGGCTCATTAATTTATGTTTTCGGTCAAAACGTAACCGAACTGTTTAACGATATTGGCGCGCAATTGTTTCCTTACCAGAGACAAAGTTCTGTTTCCATCGATTATGGCTGCATCAGTTCAAATACTATCGCCACAATGGATGAGTACGTGGCTTTCCTTGGCGTGAATGAAAAAGCAGGCCCAGCCATTTTGGTGAGTGCTGGTGGCCCCTTTGAACGTATATCAAACGATGGTATTGACTTCAAACTAGCTGAAGTTGTCGCACCGCAATCGTCTACAGCATTCTTTTATAAATTGGGTGGACATGTTTTTTATCAAATCACATTCTTTGACCCACGTGATAACTTTTCACTGTTATATGATTTCAACACAAAAGATTTCTTTTATGTCACCGATGAAAATATGAATTATTCCATTATTCATTCTGTGGCTTTTTACAATAATGTTTATTATTTTGTTTCCCTAAATGATGGCAATATATATGAGTTTGATATATTGCTTACACAATATGATTATACTCCACCTGGGGCTATTCCGATGTCACAGGCGAAGATGATTCCGTGTATTCGCATATGCAACACGGCTGAGCAAGCGGATTCCAGTCAATTTATTGCCAATTCTCTTAGCTTTATCATGGAGCAGGGGATGGATCCGTATTGGAAGTCAATGCCTCAACGTTATATCACGACTGAGGGCGGTCAAGTTATTACTACTGAGGCCGAGCCAACCTATGTGGGAGTGTTCTTACAAACTGAACTGGTGCTGCCTGATTACGCTCCAAGAATAGATTTATCCATTTCTAAAGATGCGGGTGTGACATTTGGTTCATTCTATGGAAAAGAGTTAAATACCTTAGGAAATCGCAAGAACAGAGTGGTATTCTGGGGATTGGGAATATCCAATAGCTTTACTGTGCAATTAAGATTTTGGAGCAAATTCCGTAAAACGATTAGCAATGGAGTTATATCTGCGAGAGAAAGAGAAACATTATGAATATACCTACTTTTACTAATAGTAAGGTTGTGGATGAGAATGGGTATTTTACCCCTGAATGGTCTAATCTTATGAATACTTTGATTAGCCAGGTTCAATTGAATCTTGGGAATGAGGGATATGTAGTTCCTCAACAGCCAGCGACTAATATTGCAGAATTGACCGATGCAAGTAAGTCTACTGGTGCCATTGTTTATAATTCGACTGACAACACCATGATGGGTAATATCGATGGTACTTGGAAGACGTTTACTTTAACTTAAGGACAATATTATGTGGAATCCTTTTGCGGGAAATGAGGCTTCAGAATGGCTGGATAAAAGTGCAGACATGTACAAGCAATATTATTCGCCGTATGTTGAGGCTGGACAGCGTTCTATTCCTACGCTTGAGGAACAGTATCAAATTTTATTAAACAATCCTCAGGCGATGCAGGAATTGTTAGGTGGTGGATATGAGCAATCTCCTGGATATCAATATCAATATGATTCTGCCATGAATGGGGTCAATTCAGCAGCGGCTATGGGTGGTGCATTGGGAACGCAATCGCATCAGCAGCAAGCAGGTCGTACAGCTCAAGGATTGACTAATCAGGATTACTGGAATTATTACGACGCAAATTCGGATTTATATAATAAAGGTTTAAGTGGAACTCGGGATTTATACACGGGTGGGTTGAATGCAACTAATTCGTTGACTTCAGGACTTGGTAATGTTTATGGTTCTCAAGCAGATTTGTCTAGCTCTCAATACGAATCGATGATGAAAGCGCTGGGTAAGTCTTTGGCGATGGGTAAGGAGCAAGGTGGCTGGCAAGGTGCTTTAACGGCTGGTCTGGGGGGTGTAGGGGCAGTATTTGGTGGGCCTGCTGGTGCTCTTCTTGGTTCGTATGGTGGACAAACATTGGGCAATTGGATTTGATTCGAGGATATTAAGATGGCTCAAAGATTTGGAGTAGTAGACCCAATTGGAGATATGATATCTGCCGAATTAGGTTTGCGTCAAAATCGTGAAAAACAATTGGCTAATGAGAAAACTGAGGCGGGAGCTCCTTATTGGGCTCAAAATGCCCAAAGTGAAGCTGATATCCATCAAACAAAGGCTATGTATGGCCCTCAAAAAGCAATGATGGATTATCAACAATCTATAGTTGACCTAGAGAAAGCAAGACTTGAGCTTGAAATGTATCCTGAGAATCAGAATTCATTAAACAATTATCGAAATGCTTTAACCAATCAAAATATTATCAAGAACAATAATCCTGGTTTGCTTGGATCAGGACGTGGAAAAGATATTGCAACATTAGATGTCATTGAAGGAATAGGCGGAAGAGGCCAGCCAATGGCCGGTTATGCTTCATATGGTGGGCAGAATGGTCTGCCTCCTATTGCGCCTAAGGCAAATCCTAATATGGTAACTAATCCCATGGAGAATGCTGGTGTAAATGCTCAGATAGCTGCAAATCCTGCATTAGACAATAATAATTACCCAGAAGTTTCACCTGTTCAAGCTGCTGGCGGAAGAGATCCAATCGCTGTTGCACGCGAAGAACTTGGTAAATCAGGTGCTGAACTAGCTAGAGAAAAAGAATTTGGTATTCAAGATGCAAAAGTATACGCAGATAGGATGGCAGCAATAAATTCAGAAGCTGGATTAGCAAGTGAAGAAAACGCAACAATTGATACAATTCTTGATATTTATAAAAAGGTTCCTGGGATACAAAAAGGTGCGCTACAAGGAGAACTGAAAGCATTAAATATGGATGCAAAGCTTGTTGACGCATTGGAGTCAGGTCTTGTTCTTAAAGAATTGCAAAAGCAAAAAGGAACTCAATCAGAAGGCGATAGACAAGAAATTGTAAAAACATTGCAAGGAAGAACTCTTAATAATGATACAAAAGAAGAATTATTAACGCTTTATAAGATTAATAATAATAGAGAAATTGAAAAGCAAGAATTTTTTGCGGATAGACGCGGTCAAGATCCGTATCAGATTGAAAAAGAGTGGAATCAAAAGATTCAAAAAAGTTCAATATTCAAAGAACCTGAATATCAACTTATGAAATGGAATCAAAAGATCCGAAAGATGACGCCTGAGCAAAGAAAACAAGCGATTGCAGAGCAAAATCTAAAGATACAATTGATGGAACAAGGCGGTCTAAAATGACTGAATATGAACTTGAGAGGCAAAAACTTAATTCTTTGCAAGAATATGACCAGGATGCTCCCAATCAATATATACAATCTGCAAAAACCTTCCCTCCAATTGCGGCAGGTATTGGGGCAGCAGACTCATTGGCAAACACTTTATACAATGGCGCAGTAGGAATTGATAGACAGGTTGCTGGATTAATGGGAAATACGCCACTGCTTGAGCCTAAAGATTTTAGAAGCAGTGAGGGAATACCTTACGAGCTAGGAAGAGGTGCTTCTTCTATGGCTCAATATCTAGGAACAAGAGGAATAAGCGCACTTGGACAAGGAGCCGCAGTTGGTGCCGCAAATGCCCCATATAATCCTGAAAGAGGAGCAATTGAGGGCGCTGGATATGCCGCACTCGGCGAATCTGTTGGCCCATTAACTGGAAAAGTAATAAAAGGCGCAGGAAATCAAATATCCAAGCTAAAAGACACTATTGGTCTCGATTCTGCAACTCAAAAATATGTCGACATGATTTCACAAGCTTACAATGTTTCAAAAGACGAGGCATGGGGATTGATGGAAAAGCTCGTTGGGAAAACTGAAAAGGGTGGACTTGGTTCTACCCCATTAATCAAAGAGGTCAAATCTCCTGGTCTTGGTCTTGAAGAAGCCGCAGAACAATATACTAAATCTAAACAATTTCAAAAAGATTATGGGAAAGATGCCCAAGAAGAAATGAAAGAAATGATCGCCGATATGCTGTCAAATCCAAACCCTATAAAGGGGAAAACTCCTGAGAAACAATTCCAAAATTATCTTAACAGCAAAGATTTTAAAAAGAAGCATGGGTCAGAAACTCCATCAGTAAAGGAAGAGTATTCAGAAATGTTCGACTCCATGGTTGAATATTTGGGTGGCAAAATGAATCCCCCTAAGAATGTGGCAGCTCCTGGAATAGATAACTTTTTAAAAATGGCAGAAGAAAAGAAAGCAATTGTCCCCCCCAAGGCAAAAGAATGGATAAGAGACTTTAAAAAAGAACCTACCATTGAGAATGCTTATCACATTACACGAGAGCTCAATAAAGCTAAATCGAGACTAGGGCCAAGTGATATAGAGCTATCAAATCAGTATGATGAAATGATTAAAAATCTACAAAAAGGGTTTAAAACTGCTGGAGAAGAAATATCTCCTGGAGTAAAGAAATCTTTCGAACTAGGAAATCAAAAGTATGCTGAGAATGTAGCACCTTTTTATTCCAGCCCAATTATAGAGAGTGCAGCTGGTGGAAATGCTTTGCCCACCGTAGAGTTGCGCCCATTGACTCAGTCAATTGCTCAAGGAATGGAATCTCCTGCGAGAGGAGTCTATCCAGAAATATCTGATACTCACATGCTCGCAGCCATCAGAAGTCAGGCTGAGAAAGATATTGCCAAATCTGATTTGCTTCAAAATCAATTTAAAATTAAAGCATTGCTTGGATTGGTTGGCGGTGTTGGAACTCCATTAAGTAGAGCCAAAGAAAAAGAAGTTGCTCGAAAATGGTATGGAAGAGCTGAAAAAGTTGCAGCAAAGCCAACAGAATTGTTCTTAAAGCAATTGGGCAAAGGCAATCCTGAAGAAGCAACAGAAATACAGACATACGGAGAATAAAATGTCCACAAACCCACTATACATCGCATCTCCACCATTACAATATTTTTTCGTCGACCGAGATACTGGGGAACCTCTCTCAGGAGGGCGGATATTCACATACAGCGACATCAATCGCGCTACCCCCAAAAATACCTATCAACTACAAGGCAATCAAGCAAACTACACTTATGTTCCTTTGCCCAATCCAATCATACTAAGCGCAGAAGGCACCATAGTCGATAATAACGGCAATAACGTTGTCCCCCTCTGGTACCCGTACAATGCTGAAGGTGAGCCAGAACTATATTACGTGGTTGTTCAAAGTGCAACAGGTGTCCCACAATTCACCTTGCAAGCATGGCCCTATCCTTCTGCAACAAACTCAAATACCAATAATGAAAATGGTATTTTTAACTATATCCCGAATGGCCAATTCTTAGCACATACTGATTTGCCTGACAATGTCTTATTGCCTGGAACCAATGTCATCGCTCAAGGTGGGTGGACAATTGAACTTGATTCTGGAGCAACGTCAACAAATACGCTGACTTTTATTGAGAATGCGTATACTCAAAATCCTCCGGAATCCCCGCGTTATTCAATTAACTTTGCGTGTACTGTTCCTGTTGGAAATGAAGTTCTGAAAGACATTCGGATTAAATTTCCAGACGTGAATAAGTTTAGCGACCAAGGTCTTTATACTTATGGGTTCTGGATGAAATCCACATTTACAGTTCCCTTTGTCGTGGAAGTCGTGGCCTATTATGGTACTGGAGGAACCCCACGTCCTGCGTATGATCAACAAATTGGACAAGTTACCACAGAAGGAACCTTCTTCAGCTTCCCAATCAACTTTGGGTCGGGCTCAGGCTATAACGTAGGGCCTGACGGTGATGACTTCATCGCGATAGATATATCGTTCCCAACCGATACAGCTTTCAATATTACATTTACCGATGCTGTCCTCGCTTATGGTTTGACTACTGCTCTAGTGGCATTCCCTACGCAAACCAATGCGGATATGCTGACTAGGGGTGTAGCAGGATGGATGCCAACGCCTAATCCCGATGGGTCGGATTTGTATCTACCGTTGGTCTTGACTAAGTCAGGGATGATTTTTGACCCAAGTTCTATTGGTCAAATAATCACATTGCCTGCTGCCATACCGGCTCCATCAGATCCATTAGCCACTACTAATCTAATGACCTTTGATGCTTCTAGCTATATTAATTCTGAATATAGTGCTCTTGGTATTCCTTACTCAAGACTGGGCACTTTCCTGCTGGATAATTCACCAATAGCCAATATTCCTCTTTTTGGAACGGGTGCAGATTTTGCTACATGCTATGCCTATGCCGGAAGTCCGATAACTTTAAGATTGCCATTCAATGCTTTTGGAACGGGTTCTACGGCAGCATTTGATGGTAATACAGTCTGGGCATTTACCACTATTCCGACATTCAATGGATCTACGACAGGTTCGGCTAGTATGGGTATTTTAGCCGTCTCTAATGTTGCAAATACTTTACTTGCTTATTACGCTACATCTTTTGGTGCAACTACTGCTCCTGATCCAGGTACATCTGGATTTACGATTAATATTCTAAACCCATACACTGGATCGGTTATCAATCAAAATCTTTCTCAAACACTTTCCACCTATACTATCCTGGCCGTGGGAGGGTCTACATTTGTGACTGGCTCAGCAGGAAAATATTTTACATTTCCCAATTCAGTAACATCAGTTATAAATGGAATGTGGTTTAACACAGGAACTGAAACAGTTCCAACAGTTTCAGGAAGTCCTCCATTGATTGAAGTCTTTATTGCTGCAACTGCAACTGCTCAAGATGTTGCTAACATTGTTAGAGAAACACTGAATGCTTTGCAAAGTACTCAATTTGTTGTGTCAACAGTTCCAAGTTTTGCTTCTCAAGCTACATGGTATTGGGAATTTTATACTAATCCTGCATCACCAACACATTTCTATGTTTGGTATAAATTGGGAACATTAGGAACAGATCCGAATATCCCCAATGCAACAGGAATATTGGTTCAGTTAAACGGTTCAGGTGAAACAACCACAACAGTTGCCACCAAAACATTGCAAGCCATTAATGCTTATCAATATGCAGTCCCTGGCCCAGGTATGTTCCTCAGGTCTTATGATCCAACCGGTGTCTGGGATTTTGATGTTGCACAACGCTGGTCAAGCATTTCCGGTCTGTCGGGCGCTAACTATGGTACGTTTGAGTTCGATCAGTTCCAGCAACATGGCCATCCGAATGATGTTTCTACAAGCTATTCTGTGACATCTAATCGACGCTTTTCTCAGACTAACACTAATACCTCGTCTACACTTGCCACAGCATCCTCTGGCGGTAGTGAAACAAGACCCGTCAACATGTTCGTCAATTACGCAATCAGATATTAAGGAAAACCCATGTCAACTCCATTACACATCATGCGCGATATCAATGGCCAGCTTACCTCAGGTACTTTGACCGGCCTCGATTTCCCAACCTATACCCAAACTGCACTTTTGACTACTAATACTGTCAAAACATTCACCGTTCCAACCTCTGCAAACGGCAAAATGATTGCCTATTTTGGGGTGTCAAAAGCAGCCGATTTATTTGTTAAATCAGGCTCTGCAACTACCCTTGTAGTTCCCACAGGGACTGTTACACTTGATACATCAGAACTTAATCCAAGCCCAAGGATTGTCTACGCAGGGCAAACAATTCAGTTCTTAAGTCCTCAAGCAGACACCTATCTGACTGTGACTTATTATGATGTTCCGACGAATAACTAAGGACGGTAGCCATGAGCGCAGCTGGATACGATTCAATACCCATTAGCCAGCTCCCACTCGGAGCAGCAGTGCTATCGACAGATGTCTATCCGGCAACAAATACTGTCGATTACACGGAAAGTCCTAGCGGAACAACTTATAAATATACAGTCGCACAACTATCCCAATATATCCTTGGTATAAGTTCAGGTAGCAATATCCAGTCTGCCTATGTGGCCACCACGGCGCCCCTAACCGCAACTTATGATAACGGCATAGCCAATAACGGAATCGGCGCAACCTTAACCAATGCCGGAACTATCCAAGCCCTGGTCATAGATGGCGTAACCCTCGCAGTTGGTGAACGAGTCTTGGTTAACAATCAAGTGGCACCTCTTCAAAACGGTGTATATGTGGTTACAGTCGCCGGAGATGTCGCCACGGCTTGGGTTCTTACTCGGGCGACCGATTATGACAGCTCAGTCAGAAATCCTATGCAAGGCGATTTTATTGCGATTATTGCTGGAGATCAGAATGCGCTGACATTTTGGATTGAGACAGATCCAAATCCCATCGTCATCGGCACCAGTCCCATTCAATTCTCCCTATACTCAAACACAAACTGGGTCTCAGTCACTGGAACATCACAATTAGTCCAAAACAATGTGAACTATATCCCTTTAAATGGCTCGCTAACCACGTTCACACTTCCCGCTACATGCCCCGTAGGCTTTCGATTTAATATTGAAGGTCTAGGCGCAGGCGGATGGACAATCCAAGCAGGCGGTGGGCAATATCTGAGATTTTTATCAACGTCCTCTAGCGCAGGCGGAACAGTTAGCTCCAAACTTCAATATGACAACTGTGCAGTCGTCTGTGTCACCGCAAATGTCGAATTCAAATTAATGACCGCTGGCTCATCCAGCATACAATTCACTTAACATAAGGATATAGTCAGATGGCTGTCGGAACTAACACAATGCTTGATACTGGGACAGTCCCAGTTAACGTCTCTGAAGGCGGCACAGGATTAGCAACCCTAACTACTTATGAACTCATGGCAGCGGGTACAACCGCAACCGGTGCTATGCAACAAGTCTCAGGTGTCGGCACAGCAGGCCAGGTTCTTACCTCAGCCGGTGCCGGTGCTTTGCCAGTCTGGTCTAATCCAACCGGTGGCGCATATGTCAGCATCGCTGGCACAACCCAAGCGGCTGCTGTTAACACCGTTTATCTGGTCGCTAATGCTGGTCAAACCACAATCACACTGCCAGCCACTGCGGCTATTGGGCAAATTGTGGGCGTTGACGGATTAGGCGCTGGTGGTTGGATATTGACTGCTAACACTGGGCAGACGATCCATGTGGGCCAAACCAACTCATCTGTAGCCGGCACCGTTACTTCAGCTGGTAACTATAACTCTGCGACTTTCCGTTGCATCATAGCCAATACAGCCTGGTCAATGGTAGCTGGCGGGCCTAGCAGTGGTCTTGTTTGTGCTTAAGGGGTAGTTGAATGGCTACGGGTACGAATACTTTACTCGATACTGGAACGGTAGCGCTACCCGTTCCAGACGGTGGCACAGGTGTAGCCTCGACCACGGCTTATGCTGTGGTGTGTGGTGGTACCAGCTCCACTGCTGCGCTGCAACCTGTTGCCAGTGTTGGAACGTCTGGGCAAGTGCTAACCAGTAATGGTGCGGGTGCTTTGCCCACGTTTCAGGCAGCGGGCGGTGGAGGTGGGCTAACTTTTGTTGATGTTGGTTCGACTCCTCAGGCTATTTCTGTCAATAATTTATATTTTACTGATAATGGGTCTACACAGGTTATTTACACACTGCCCACAACTGTCACAAAAGGATCTATATTCCAAATTGTTGGGAGTTCTTCGGGCGGATGGCAAATAACACAAGCATCAGGTCAGCGAATATTTGGTGGAAACCTGGCTACTACTTTAGGAGCTACTGGAACATTAACATCAAGTCAGGCACTTGATAGTGTCATGTTGATCTGTACTGTGGCTAATACAACATTCCAAGTAATTGCCTATAGCGGCAATCCAATTGCAGCATAGGAGATGAAATGACCGTAGGTATTTTTAATTCCCTTAATGCAAACGCTACTACTCCTTTGCCAGCTAATCAGGGCGGGACAGGTCAATCAAATTTATCAGGGCCAGCAGTAGTAACCGTAAATAATTCGGGTGTATTTGGGACTTCTTCGGGCACGACAAATAGTCTGTTGACAGGGGCTTCGTCGGGGAATGTTTCTTTTTCCTCACAAGCATTTCCTGTTTTTTCGGCATCAAGCGCATCGAGCTCAATTACAGGGGCAATTTCGACTGGCTATGTTTTAACTGGCGGAAGTCTGCAAACCCTAACGCTACCCACTACATTTGCTGCAGGAAACATGATTGCCATCCAGGGACAAGGCGCGGGCTTATGGAAATTGGGAGCGGGCGCAAGTAGAACAATCGTTTATTTAGGAAGCACAACATCTTCTGGTGGTTCTTTAAGTGCTGCAAGCAGGTATGACAATATCCTTGTTGTGGGGATTGTGGCCAATTCAACATGGGCTGTTTTCAGTTCGTCTTCATCCGGCCTCGTAGTCGCATAAGGAAATAAAATGGTAGCTCAAACAAGTTTAGATACAGCAAATACACCCATCCCCGTTGCATCTGGCGGTACTGGGGATGCCTCTCTTACCGCCTATGCTGTGATATGTGGCGGGACAACCAGCACAGGTGCAGTGCAAAGCATTGCATCGGTCGGAACCTCTGGACAATATCTCAAGTCCAATGGTGCGGGCGCATTGCCAACCTTTCAGACTGCAAGCCCAGGCTCTGGGACTGTGCTTAGCCAACAAATTTTTACTTCTGGCTCTGGCACATATACGCCAACATCAGGCGCAAACTGGATTTGGGTTAGGGCTGTCGGGGGCGGTGGTGGTGGTGGTGGCTGTACTTCAGGTACAGCATCAGGAGGAATGGGGCAATCTGGGGGCTCTGGAGCTTATGGCGAATATTGGGGAGCAGCAGCTACATTAAGCTATGCTGTGGGAGCGGCTGGAAGCGCAGGAACAGCAGGAAACACTGGTGGGACGGGAGGCGCAACGACTTTCGGAACTGCTGGGGCTCAGCTAAATTTGGGTGGGGGAGTTGGTGGAACGGCTACAAATTCATCGTCGACATTTACAGGATTTAGTGTAGTTGGGGCAGCGGGAGGCGCTGCAACCACCGCTGATTTAGGTATAGCCGGAGCCCCAGGGCGCTCAGGAGTAATGTTCCAAGCTTCAGTCGCTTTTTCAGGTGCGGGCGGTGACTGTGCATTTGGTTCAGGTGGCTCATCTTCTACGGTCTTTGGGAATTCAGCCGCCAGCGTTGCTGGAACTGATGGCTCGGGATATGGTTCGGGGGGTTCCGGTGGCATATGCGTCAGTACGGCTGGGAGTGCAGCAGGCGGAGCAGGTACTTCAGGCGTCATCATCATCACAGAATACGCTTAACAATTTAGGAGATTAAAAAATGTCATTAAACTTTTGTACCCCCATGTTTTATATGGGAGCAGGCATACCGAGTTATTACGCCATGACTTGTGACGACGACTTGGCAACAATCACCACTGAAGGCTATGTTGACTCTAATGTCACTGGCCAAGGTCTAGTATTAAACAACGGCGACCTATTTCAAGCAATCTACGGCGATGGTACTAAATCATGTGTCTTCGCATCCAGTATTAATGCTGAAACAAGCGCGAGTACATTGGTTCCAATTGCTGGAATTAACATGTCTTAAGACAAACAATTATTAATTTATGGAGAATTTAAAATGTCAGGAACTTTAACTTTAGTAAGCATAGGCGCTGGTGGCGTTGCTCCCCAAGATTTTCGTTATGTAACTGCTGACTCTTTAGCAACTATTACATCAGCCGGTTATATCAATCCAATTGCAGCACAATCTGGTTATAGCATTCAACCTGGTGACTCCATTACTTGTTGCTATAATAACTTCACTCAGGGTGCTATTTTCATGGCAACCTACAGTGGCGCAATTATTACCCTAGTTGCGATTGCTGGAACAAATACTTCTGATGTCACTGGGGCAAATCTAGGCTCAGGTACAGGCGTTTATGCTCAAAATTCTGGTTCTGTGCTTCAGTTTAAATCACTTGATGCCGGAACTGGCATGACTATTAGCAATACCACAACCGACGTGACTATTACCAATAATGGAGTTTTAGGAGCAACTAATCTTGGGGGTACTGGTCTTTATACTTCTGTTGCTTCTAATAATATCCAGCTCAAGGGATTAACAGCAGGCACCGGCATTCAAATCGCCTCCGCTGCTAGCGCTCTGACAATCTCTGCTACTGGCTATCCAATCTATGCCGATGTCACGGCAACTCACACAACGCTGGCTACGGCAGGAAAGGTTAATTTGATTACTGCTGCTGATGGTACCGCTCAATATAAAGTGCGTGAATTATGGCTTAATTTGGTGGGCACTAACTTTTCTGGTGGCAGCGGTGACAGACTATTGTCAATTACCGATGGCACTAACGTTTATAGCGTTATTCCAGCTACTGATATTCAAACATTGGTCAATGCCGGATGGGGCGCTGTCGCATTGCCTTGGCCCGCATCTGTCAGCATCAATACCAGCACAGTGGCAGGCGCTAACCTGTACATGCAATATTCCGGTGGTACAACTGACTACACGGCAGGCAGCTTGACCGTAACTATAGGGTATGAACAAGTTACAGCTTAATTTCAAGCAACAGAAAACAGGGTTAGCAATAATTGTTAACCCTGTATTTTCTTTCGTCCAGAAAAACCAGACGAATATTAAGCGAGATAGTTGCCAATTGAATCAGTGAAACCAGCAACCTGTATAGTCACTGCTGAACCACTATCAACCAGATATTTAATGGCTGCATCGCCTGTAGATGAATCTGTGCCCACTACCATGTCAACCATTACGCCCAAAGCATGACTGGCCACTGGCGTCAGGATAGTTGTGCCTGTTGCTCCAGAAGCACTGAAGTTTTCAGGTTGCAAATAAACATAGCTAGAAGTGCTGGTGCCGGTTAATTGGACATTGAAGTTCACTTTTGAATTACGATTTGGAGGCACTATACCGGTTGTGGAGGTCAAATCAACCTCAGTTGCAGTCGTAGCAGTACCACCGCTTAACACAGTAATAGGCGCATTTAACAAGTATTCACGCTCGTTGCCATTACCAGATTGCTGCATTGGAAGAATGTAGCTGGTAGATTCGGAAATCCAAACCCAACCGATACGACAGAATGAATTCATGCCTGCTGGTAGGAAGTTATTGCCGGTAGCCACGACAACATAAGGGCCATTGGCGGTAGTAGAGCCGGTTGCATAAGTTCCGGAGGTATCAGTCACTACATAAACTGGGAAAAGTTGATTGTAGGTTAGACCCAAGCTAGCAATTGAAACCGGATAGCAGCCATTTAAACCGACTGTGCTGACATCTACGGTGATGTTGCTGGGTAGACTGGCTGAGAATGATGGGTATTGAATTATAAAATCATTTGTTAGGGCACGGGCACAGCCTGCTGATACAGTCATTGTGGTATTGCCTGTGGGTACAATATGGTAACCGGACACAAAATTGGGTGATGAAAAGCTTGGAACTGTTGCAAATGCGGTAGGTGAGGGGATAAATACTGACATGGCAAAATCCTTAGGTTGGGTTAAAAAGCTATAATCAGAATAGCTTAAACTTCGACACTAATCAATGCTATGTGAAATTTGCTATACTCAAAGCACCCTATTTTTTAAAGGACTATTTAATGCGCACAATTGAGCCAAAATTTTATACGAAAAACAATCTTTCTTGGGATGAAATCAACCAAATTAACAATAAAGGCTTTAAAGACTTTTGGTCAACCATTCTCTATTCAGTCGCCATCCTTGGAGGGATTTTTTCTATAATAACTCTGTTTTTTATTGGATTTTCTAACATTTTAAATTAATAAACATCACTGTTCCCCGTGGAACGATTAAGGTACAATTCATAATACCTTAATGGGATTATGAATATGCTGGATATGTTTTTGGACGTTTGTCCGACTCCAAAAGCCAGGCCACGGATGACCAAGTCAGGCAATGTTTACAATACTGCAAAGACGCGCAATGCAGAGCGTGATATTCGTCTTTTGATCCAAAATGAGATATGCAAAAAACAAATTCATATTACCGACAAGCCGGTCATTGTGAAAATCAGATTTAATTACCAACTTCCCAATAAAATGTCTAAAAAGGATAAGTTATTGGCAGACTTGGATATGCTTTACAAAGTAAGTCGTCCAGATATAGACAATTTGGTTAAGTTGTGCATGGATTCGATGAACAATCTTATTTATTTTGATGATGGTCAAGTGGTGAAATTGGTGTGCGAGAAACGCTACAGTATGCGTGAGGGAATAGAGTTAAAAGTTATGGAGCTTTGAATGGGAATTTATGTAAAAGATGTTATAGACTTAATTATCCGGCCAGCTTTGAGTGGGATTTCACTAGGTGGCGAAGCAGCAGTTCAGCTGTTGGCCGGAACCTGTGCACAAGAAAGTGGAATGGGTAGTAATTTAAAACAGGTGTCTGGCCCTGCGCTTGGTTTATTTCAAATTGAGCCAGCCACGCACGCTGACATACATAATAATTATTTGCGATTTCATTCTGATTTGGCGTCAAAAATTTATTCTGTTTGCGGAATGGCTTGGCAGAATATTGGAACGATTCCCTGGGATGAGCTTCTTGTTTATAATCTTAGATATGCTGCGTGCATGGCGAGAGTCAAATATTATCGAACATCAGCGCCTTTACCTGCCTTGAATGATATTGAAGGGCAAGCAAATTATTGGAAAACCATTTATAACACGGCTGGGGGCGCGGGCGAGACAAATGATTATCTTGCATCTTATGTGAAATATGTTCAACCGTACTATAATAAATGAGAGTATTGAACATTCCAGGAGGAGACATGCTTAGTTTATTTCATGCCCATAGAATAATCGAAGCTATTTATATTGGCGCAAAGCTTGTATGTCATTATGCTCCTAAAATTGTTCAAGCCTTAACAATGGTGGTTACGTTTTCCAGCGCTACGGCTGCTCTTATTCCGAGATTGGATAGCAATGGTAATCCAAATGTTATACATAAATTCATTGATGTTTTGGCATTAAACATATTAAATTCGGCTCACAATGTTGGATTGGCGACGGACATTCAAGAAAAATCTGATTAATTTTTAATGGAAGCATTAATGGTTTCCTGTGACATAGATATCATTTGGATATGTTGTCTTGCAGATTTGTAGATTGATTCAAAATAATCTAATCTGTTTTGTGTTCCTGGAACCAGATTAATTATTGCGCCGACCAAGGTGTTTGCGGCTCCGCTTATAACGGCTTGATGCCTGTCATCAATAGGAAGTGATATATTCTCATCATTATTTAAAAAATCATCTATGGCGGATTCTATGACTTTCATCAAATCACGCTCAAGTGATTTGGTGCTTTCTGGTATAACATTTTCTCTTGATTCTGACATTTTAACCTCACAATAACATTAATAATGATGATCCGGTAAAGCATAGTATAATGAATTTAATCCAATATTGATATTTTAATGGCGCTGGATATGCCATACAATAAAGCGCCACCATAATCGGAATGAATGAAAGCATCGAATGAAAACGATAGTCAGTTAAAAAATCATATCCCATTATACAAATAAAATAATATATTATAAAGTTAGCTAAAACTATTGTTGCATAGAAAACATTGTTAAAGCTCATCCGTGTTATCATTTTTTACTCTCTCTAAAAGTGCTGGACACTCATATATATTACCGTCATTTGATATTTTTTCTATATTGTAATAATCCTGTCCGTAAATAATCAGAAAATCTTTTATATTTTCCACAAGATAATAAATATTATTCCCTGTTTTCCTATATAAAAACAAAACGTCGCCTTCATAGATTGGTTTGTCTTGCCAGTCATATATTCCTGTGAATTGCATAGAGATAAATCTATTTTCAAAAAATTCTCCCAAAGGATAGGGGCTTGAATAATCAGAGTCCGTATATTCTAATTCTCCCAAGTCAGTCATATAAAAATTAATTGGCCATTCAAATGTTTTGTTTAAATTATCCCAAACTCTAAATCCCAGCATCATTCAACTTCCTTATTCTCGTAATCCTTCATCATATCAATACCTTTTTTAATTTTATCCTCGCATTCCTGATATGTTTCACCAACTGCCTGCATAAAATATTTGGAAAATTCCGTCCATCCCTCGAACTGTGATAAACCCAGACACTCTGAATATATTTTATTTGGTGTCACGTTATACCATACACCGCGATACCTCAATTCTTCTGGCATAATTAATCAATCTCCCTTCACATTAATAACATATCGCCCAATAGATCCAATTGTTCCAAGAGCCCAGGAAGATACAAATGAAATTAAAATGTTATGCTCAACCTGATAAACACCCAGTAACCATGAAAGCGCAATCCAAAAAACTATAAAATTGACAAAATCATTAATAAAAAGTTCGCGTCTAGTCATGATTAATTTTCTCAGTTCTCTTTCCCATCAAATACATCAACATCATCTTCATTTCATTCTTTCTATGATGAACAATCCATTTCTGTTCCTCATCGTCTTTCTCATAGAATGTGTAACATACTTTGCATATCTCAAGCTTCATGCTTCACCCACATTTCTTTCTTTCCATCCGACAAAACTTTAACATCGGGATGGGCATAGCAATTCCCCATGAATTCAATGGCTGCAATGAATCCATCTTTCTCAAATTCTTCTTTTGTTGACAAGTTTATCCAATCCATAAAGAACTCACTATTTACAGGTCTTTTTGGATTGATGACCATTTTATATTTTTTGACAAAATATTTACCAGGTTGGCACATATCAAGCATGGTCATCCATTCGGTTATTTTTGGCAATGTAATGTATAAAATGACTTCGTGTTTCATTCGGATTCCTTATTAGCTATTGCTTCAAGCAAGGTTTCATAACAAGAATGACGCGCAGCCAATAATCCACGATCTAATCCTTTTTTTCCCCAAAAACTATCATATACAAATGAAGTCACAGCACCGCGACCCGTTTCAATGTCATACATCCGTATAACATGTTGACATCCTCCCCGCCATGAATGACGAGGATTCCTCTGATGCCGCCCCAAAGGGCTGCACTGAGCTGGTTCCTGCTGCTGGCGCTCCTAGGGGCAGCACTCACTTCACAGGCTAACCGGGCGTGTCCCGCCCTTAATATATTTAATGCGGCGACCAAGTCTGCGTGTTCATTATTACTCATCAATACTCAACCGTCTCAATTCTTACGCATCTAGCCATATCAAAATACTTTTCATCATACATTTCTGAAATCAAATGTACTTGGCAATCTTCCAAAGTATTAAACTCTATGCTTCCAAGTAAATTAATATTGTTAAGCACAAGCGCATAAGTGATTAATGTGGTTGCTATCATGTCTACCTCAATTCATCATTTGACCTGCTGGTTTGCTATATAATTCTATAGCATCGGCCACGTCTTCGTATATATCATCCAAAACTTCTTTCTCATATCCTGACTCTGATGCGGCCATAATGAACGATAAAAGAATGTCACATAAAGAATGCTGAATCATGCAAGATCTGTCGTCAACACTAAACCCAACATTATCGTCCATAAACTTATTCAGAACATTCGCAAAGCCTTGCGTCAATTCTCTAATTAAAGACATTTCTTCATCGGTGTATAGTTCTGGCATTAATCCACTTTTCCCGCCATCTTTTCTTCCATTTGTTGCTTAAACTTATCTTCTATCTTTTGCTTCAGCTCAATACCTGAATTAATTATCATCTGACAAATCATAAAATGTAGTCTATGATAACTATCATATTCATTCAAATGAGGGCTTGTACATTCTACAACCAAGTCACTATAAGAATCTCTCAATGTAAATGTTAATGCACAAAATGGCTCATTTCCTCTTATACTTCCATTAAATCTCTTCCCATCGTTATAATAACTTGGATTAAAAGAATCAAATATCTCGGGAAATTCCTTTATTATCCTATGATAAGCATCATTTCTATTTTTAAATCGGCCAGATTGATTAATCTCATGCGATTTAATTTTTTCACTATCTTTATTACAGCTAAAAAAACACATCTTCAATGCCTCACTAGAAATTAAAAAGGAATATCGCTATCAAATTCTTCTTTCTTCTCTTGCCTTACATAAATATCAGGCACAGCTCCCACAGGCTTAACAATGTACTTCTTAACATTGTTCTTGTCGGGATAGGTTCCACCCTGTGGATTTGCTGAACCTTTTTGAACTTCAACTTCCACGTAACCTGATTTACCAATGCAATCTAAAGATTCTAAACTTCCAGAATGATACTTTTGTTCCATTCCTGTTGATACGCAGAAAGCAAATAGCTTTTGAGGAATCGCTTCTAAAAGATAATCAAAAATGTGGAATGCGCGACCCTCTTTGTCGAATACTTCTAGGTTTAATTCGATCATGTCATTGCCATTTTTGGATATTTTATCCTTGGCATTTGATACGGTGAAGGGGTAGGTGCCCGCTTTCATTAGGCCCATTGCGTCGATTTCTTCTTTTGTCTTTGGTTGAAAGTTCATTTTAATTTCTCCGGTAGTTCGTGATTTTGATATAAGTTTCCGATAATTTCCGTTTCAAAAAGATTTCCCATATAATCATAATGGCTATTGTCAGTAAGGAATTCTGTAACATTATTTACTTTTTTTGCGAAAAATCTGGGGCGAATTGTTGATTTTGTAATCTCACTTAGCATGATAATATCTCCCTCAAATATTTCTATCCCATTTTTATCTTTTAGACCTGTTGATTGCATGGGTATGTATTCCAGCGGGCTTAATCTTCCACCAGCGATCAATTCACCCGAATGGGTCATTGTTGCAAAGACAATCATATCATCCGGAATAAATTTTTTATTTTCAACGTCCCACACTCTAAATCCTAGCATTATAAAGCACCCCGCTCTTCATTAATTTCAATATAGATTATTCCTTAGTTTGTTTTAAATTCTGGCTTGTTAACCATATCCATCGCCAGAGCCAGAGCCATAGCCATAGCCATCGCCAGAGCCATAGCCATAGCCATCGCCATAGCCATCGCCAGAGCCATAGCCAGAGCCAGAGCCAGAGCCAGAGCCAGAGCCAGAGCCAGAGCCA
>Ga0187885_10001285_pt1 | contig 28097 bp, 20 predicted proteins | sample June2016WEW_20_1_3_FD_132970 | JGI IMG/M metagenome (GOLD analysis project Ga0187885, IMG submission 132970) | Peatland microbial communities from SPRUCE experiment site at the Marcell Experimental Forest, Minnesota, USA - June2016WEW_20_100 | ecosystem: Environmental > Terrestrial > Soil >...
CACTCGCTGCACGACCAGAAAATCAGTAGTCCAATATCCGAAGGAGATCACCCAGCCCAGGCCAAAGACAATCCCGGTCCAGTGAATGCCCATCGGGTTGTCCGTGAAGGATCCCATGGTCCGCCACATGTGCGTGTAGTCTGCTCCTCCCAGGTTATGGGAGATGCGCTGCACCATGTTGTGCCATCCGCCGGCTTCGATCAGGCCGATCACCGGAATCAGGAGAGATCCGGCCCAGATCAGGATGAACTGCAGTACCTCATTGAGTATGGCCGACAACAAGCCGCCGAGGGCGACGTAAATGGCTACGGTCAGCGAAGAAACCCAGATGCTGAAGTAAATGTTCCACCCGAGCACGACTTTCATCACAAGCGCCATCGCATACATGTTGATGCCGCTCATGAGGACCGTCATGAAGCCGAAAGAGACGGCAGACAGCGCGCGGGCGGGCTCGCCGAAGCGCAGTTTCAGGTAGCCGGGCACGGAGTGGGTCTTGGAAATGTAATAAAAGGGCATCATCACGATGCCCAGAAAAAGCACGGCCGGAATGGCCCCGATCCAGTACCAGTGCGCCGCCAGAATGCCGTACTGATAAGAAGCCCCCGCCCATCCCATCAACTCGAGGGAGCCCAGGTTGGCAGAGAGGAAGCTCAAGCCGGCAATCCATGCCGTCATCTCGCGGCCTGCCAGGAAAAAATCCTCGCCGGTCCGAGTAAACTTTTTTAAATAGAACCCGATGCCGAGTACAAAACAGAAGTACAGGATGATGATCAGCAAATCGATGCTGCTGAGCGAAAAGAGCCGTGCTGGCATCCCCGCCATGAGGAGTGGACGCTGAAAGAGGAAGTTGAGCATGCGCCTCCTAGGAGTTATCGGATTGTCGAGACGTACCCGCGCATTTTACATTTCTCAATAATCCTTAGCAAATAGTCTTCTGCTCCAACTGCTCCAGATTGTGGCCGTCAGCCTTTGCTGTGATATGATCCACTCTCTTTAGATCTGTGGGTTCGGAGCCCTCGTCAGGCCAAAAATGGCTCTGCAGTCCTTTGGAGCACGCCAGTCCTATGCAGATCAATCCTCACGCGAACGATCCCGCAAGTTCCGAGCCGCAGCCCATCCAGGCCGCTGCGTCCTGGAAGTTGCCCCCTCGCGGATTACGGGCGCGGATCAACCGCGGGGTCAGCTTTCTGAAGGGTAAGGAAACCCTGTTGTGGTGGTTTCACAGCGGGTACGCTCTTCTCTTTGGCTGCGGCGTCATGTGGCTTAGCGCCAGGGATTTCGCCTTCGTCAGACTCATAATCTTCTACATAAGTTTCATCTGGCTCAGCAGCCTGCTGCTTCCGTTCGTGGTGCACCTCACGCGGCTCACGCCCAAATGGCGCGAACGGGCGCGCATGACCATCAACTATTTCAACAAGAATTTCTACCAGCAACTCCTGTTCTTCCTGTTGCCGGTCTACTATGCGAGCACGACGCTGGGATCGCGCAACATGGCCTTTCTCATTTTGCTGACTGTTTCGGCGATTCTTTCGACCCTGGACGTCGTTTACGACCGATACGTGTCGGTCCGGTGGCAGCTGGCGGCATTGTTCTTCATGTTCAATCTCTTTGCGTCCATTAACGTCATGCTGCCGATCCTGTGGACAGTAAGCAATCATCGGGCTCTTTGGGTCAGCGGCGTCCTGGCCTTCGGAGGCTTTGCCAGCATGGTGTACCGGTTGTCGGGACTGCGCGGAGCTCGTGTGAAATGGCTCCTGGGAGCCGCCGGGTGTGCTTTGCTTTTGATCGTTGTATTCCTGCCTCCTTTCATTCCTCCGGCGCCCTTGACCCTGGCCGGCGCCGAATTCGGCCGCTCGGTCCGCGCGCTCACCGTTGTCACACCGCTCGATGCAATCCCTTCGACCCCCGGCAAGATCGCGGTGTTGACGTCGATCAAGGCGCCGATGGGGTTGGAGGAAACCGTGCGTCATCGCTGGACGCTGGACGGGAAGGTTGTTTATGTCTCCAATTATTTCTCCGTGACCGGCGGCCGGAAAGAGGGCTATCGTCTCTGGAGCCAAATCACGTGGAAGGCAAAAACTGTGGGGCACGTTTTGATGGTGGACGTGGAAACACAGAGCAGCCAGTTGATCGGCCGCGCGAGACTCAAGAACTGAGTTTCGCGGCAGAAACCAGCCGGGACTTAGGGACAAATCCGGAAAGGATGAAAACCATGACGCGAGTAAAGCCTTTTGCTTTTGCCGCCATATTGATGTTCTTTGGGATCGGGCCCTATCTGCCAAGTCAGACCGGAAGCCGCCTTGCCCAGGCACCTGCGCCGGAACCGCAGTCCCCGCCCATCCGCGAACAGCTCCTGCTTGATCCGGGCTGGAAGTTTTCATTCGGAGATGCGGCGGACCCTCGGAACGACTTCGGCTACGGCACTGGCGAACTCTTCGCCAAAGCCGGCGGCGGCGCGGGCGCGATCAACGTCAATTTCAACGACAGCTCCTGGCGCACGGTGGATCTGCCGCATGACTGGGCGGTTGAACTGGATTTCGTGAATGCTCAGGATGGCACCTTGACATCTCACGGCTATAAGCCCCTTGGCAGGCAGTTTCCCAAGACGACCGTCGGCTGGTATCGGCGCGCCTTCTTCGTCCCCAAAACAGATGAGAACCGCCGCATCGCCCTCAGATTCGACGGCGTGTATCGTGATGCCATCGTCTGGCTGAACGGCCATTATCTGGGCCGCAATATGAGCGGCTACTCCGAATTCGGTTTCGATGTCTCCGACTACATTCGTTATGGTCAAAAGAACCAAATCGTCGTGCGCATCGATGCCAGCAACGCGGAAGGCTGGTTCTATGAAGGAGCAGGGATTTACCGTCACGTGTGGCTCCTGAAGTACGACCCGGTGCACGTCGAGGATTACGGCGTCTTTGTTCATTCGCAGGTAACAGCGGGTGCCGCACAGGTAACAGCCGAGACCGCGATCACTAACGAACTCGACAGCACGGTCACTTTTGATCTTCAATCCGACGTGATGGACGAACAAGGGACAAGGGTAGGCAGCTCAACCCTGCGTGGCGTCCGCCTGGAGGGAAGCCAGCATCGTACTTTCCAGCAGCAGATAGCTGTGGCCGGCCCCAAACTGTGGTCGCTCGACGCCCCGCACATGTACAAGCTGGTCTCGCAGCTGCTCTCGCAGGGCAAGATGCGCGACCGCGTCGAAACTGCATTTGGAATCCGCACGATTCTGCTTGATAAGGATCGTGGTTTCTTCCTCAATGGCAAGCCGGTAAAGATCCTCGGAACGTGCAATCATCAGGATCACGCCGGGGTCGGCTCGGCGCTTCCCGACCGTCTGCAGTACTACCGCATCGAACGTCTCAGGGAAATGGGATCCAACGCGTATCGCACCAGCCACAATCCTCCGACGAGGGAACTGTTGGATGCATGCGATAAGCTGGGGATGCTGGTGATGGATGAGAACCGCCTGATCGGCAGTAGCCCGGAAATGATAGGACAGTTCGAGAAGCTCATTCTGCGCGATCGGAACCATCCTTCGGTGATCATCTGGTCGCTGGGAAACGAGGAGAGCGGAATTCAAAATACCGACACCGGGCGAAGGCTCGCGGAATCTCTGATGCGGCGGCAGAAGCAACTCGATCCGACACGGTTCTCGACCTACGCAGCCAACAACGGCAATCAGTACGAAGGGATCAACCAGGTCGTCCCCGTGCGCGGCATCAACTACATGACCGTAACTGACATCGACAAGTATCGGAAAGATCATCCCGATCAGATTCTGCTCGGGAGCGAGGAAGCGAGCACGTTGTGCACTCGCGGAATCTACGCCAATGACAAGGACCGCGGCTATGTCTCCGACTACGATGCCAACGCACCCGGCTGGGGCGCAAGAACCGAGCCCGTTTGGAAGTTTTACGCGGCCCGTGCCTGGCTGGCCGGTCTCTTCATCTGGACAGGATTCGACTATCGGGGCGAGCCGACTCCGTACCGCTGGCCGTGCATCAGTTCGCACTTCGGCATCATGGACACCTGCGGCTTTCCGAAAAACAACTTTTACTACTATCAGTCGTGGTGGACAGATAAGGACGTCCTCCACATCTATCCCCACTGGAACTGGAAGGGAAAGGAGGGCCAGCCCATCGACGTGTGGTGCCAGAGCAACGCTGAAACGGTCGAGCTCTTCCTCAACGGCAAAAGCCTCGGCAAGCAGTCGATGCAGCCGAATTCCCACCTTGAATGGAAGGTGCCCTATGAGCCCGGAATTCTTGAGGCGCGCGCCGACCGCAAGGGCCGCACTCTGACCGCCAAAGTCGAGACGACCGGTGAGCCCGCCAGCATCGTCGTGACGCCGGATCGCACATCCATACGCGCGGATGGCGAGGATCTCAGCATCGTGAACATCACCGCTCTGGATGCACAAAGCAGAGAGGTGCCAGACGCTGGCAACCTGCTTCATTTCGAGTTGTCCGGCAACGGCAGCATCATCGGCGTCGGGAACGGCGATCCCAGCAGTCACGAATCTGACAAGTATCTTACCGGCACGTGGCAGCGCAGCCTTTTCAATGGGAAATGCCAGGTGATCGTTCAGTCCACGCGCGAGGCCGGCACGATCCAATTCAGAGCCACTTCTCCGGGGCTCAAGGATGGGATCGCGAGCATTCATGCCGAAGCCGCAGAACCTCGGCCCTACCTAAAGCCGTTCACGCCCGAAACAGTGAACAATCTGGCTCGAAGAGGAGCCAAGGTGCAATACAAGTCCGCGTGGGATCCGCGCTTTGCTGCAGCCGGCGCGGACGCGCTTATCGACGGCAACCTGGGCGGCGCGGACTATCAGGATGGCTTGTGGCAGGGATTCGAGAAAAACGACTTTGAAGCGGTCGTGGATCTCGGAAGAGTCCTCACGGCCAGCCAACTGCGGACTGACTACTTGCAGGACATCGAAGCTCGTATCTTTCTGCCGACTTCCGTTGAATACGCGGTCTCGACGGATGGGAAGGAGTTTAAGGTCGTCGCCACCGTCGCAAACGACATGCCTGCAGACAAAGCCGGCGCATTCGTCAAGCAGTTCATCGCAAAGCTGGACGGGACTCAGGTGCGTTACATCCGCGTCATAGCGAAGAACCTGGGCCTCTGCCCGCCGGGCCACCGGCAGGCCGGCCAGCCGGCACGGCTCTTCATCGACGAAATCGTCGTGCAATAACGTGCGCATTTCAACCGGACTTGTGGTTCATTTCTAACCATGCCCGGGCTTGCCCAGGCATTTCTCTAGAATGATGGGCACTTCGAATAGCGTCCAATTTGAATCCGTGGATTTTCCAGCCACAGCGCCTGCGTCTCCCCTCGTGCCTCCTGGATAGAATGTCCTATAACTGGCGACTCCCGGCAAGCCGATCCCCCAAGCCGGAGCCAAGGCCACATCAAGAGGGCTAACGCTGCAAAAACACGTCGTTTCGGCATGCGCCTGATTTCACTCTATCGAGGGGGCATGCCAATTCTCCAGGATCCCGTGCGGCGCAGTCCCGCCGTCCCGCCTCACAACCTGAGATATCCGCGTCGCGCGACCTGCGTCGGCGCCCCGGTGAGTGGGCACGTACCCGTCTGGGTTTTTGGAAACGCGATCACGTCGCGGATCGACTCACTGCCCGTGAGGATAGAGGTGAAACGGTCCAGGCCCAGGGCAATGCCGCCATGCGGAGGAGCGCCCTGGGCGAGAGCCTGAAGCAGAAACCCGAACCGCGCCTCGATTTCTTCTTCTCCCAGTCCCAGAATCCTGAGCATCCTGCGCTGCAGATCCGCCCTGTGGATGCGGATGGAGCCGCCGCCCACCTCCTCACCGTTGAGCACAAGATCATAAGAGGCAGCCAGGGCGGATTCGAGTACGCTCCGCTCGTCGCTTTGAAGAACCGAAAGATCCACTGGCGAAGTGAAGGGGTGATGGACCGCCACGTAGCGGCCGCGGCTCGGATCGTATTCCAGCAAGGGAAACCGGACCACCCATGCAAAGCACAGACGAGCCTGCTCGCCGGTCAGACCCAGAAGATCGCCAGCCAGCAGCCGGATGCGGCCCATGTTCAGGCGCAGGGTTTTAGGATCCTTCCCGGCCTGGAACAAAATCAAGTCGTTCTCGCCATTCCCCATGGCCTCGGCAATGGCCTTCCGTTCCTTCTCTGAAAAAAACTTGGCGAGGCTCGAGGAAAAGACCCCGCCTTCGATGCGCCCCCAGGCCGGCGCCTCCGCACCCGCTTCTTCCGCCTCTTCCCGGATCGTCTCGATGCCCTTTCGCGACAGTTGAAATGAGCCGGGAATGGCAAGGCCCAACACCTGCCCGCCGGAATCGAGGGTTTTGCGGAAGAGATGGAATTCCGTCTCGGCGAAGATGTCCGTCAGGTTCACGAAGGACAACCCGAAGCGAAGGTCGGGCGCATCGGTGCCGTATCGGTCCATGGCATCCTGATATGTGATCGCGGGGAAGGGCTCCGGATCCAGAGGACGCCCTATATCCTCCATGGCCTTCCGGACCATCCCTTCCACCAGACACATGACGTCCGGTTCGGTCACGAAGCTCGCCTCGATGTCGAGCTGGGTGAACTCGGGCTGGCGGTTGGCCCTGAGATCCTCGTCGCGAAAACACCGGGCCACCTGATAGTACCTCTCGATTCCCCCGGCCATCAGAACCTGCTTGAAAAGCTGCGGCGACTGTGGGAGCGCGAAGTACGTGCCCGGTTGGAGCCGGGAAGGCACCAGGAAATCCCGCGCTCCTTCGGGCGTGCTCTTGCCAAGGCACGGCGTTTCCACCTCGATGAAGCCCTCGGAATTGAGAAAAGACCTGAAGGAGGTGACGAGCCGATGCCGGAGACGCAGATTCCCCTGCATCGTCTCGGAGCGAAGGTCCACGGCCCGATGCTTGAGCCGGCGCTCCTCGGATACCTTATCCCGTTCCTGCGGCCGAAACGGCAAATTGGACACGCCGGCGAGCACTTCAAATCGGTCTGCCTCAAGTTCGACGTCCTTGGAGTCCAGGCTGGTGCGTTCGGTTCCAGCCGGACGGAGGCGCAAGACGCCGGAGAGCATCACGACCCATTCCGGGCGGATGCGGCCGGCCTCCTCTGCCGCTTCAGGCGACAGGTGTCCCGGATCGAGAATCACCTGCAGCTTGCCTGTGGCATCTCTCAAATGAAAGAACAGCACTCCTCCATGATCCCGGACGGTTTCTATCCAGCCGCAGAGGCGCATCAACGTTCCAGCGAGCTCACGCGTGGCCTGGGCCACAAGATGAGTGCGATACTGAGTATGCGAAAGAATCAAGATTTCCTCCTCCGTGAGCGTCGTCCCGCCATGGTCTCATACCGGTGCCAGCCCCTTTTGCTGAGTCCCCGGATGGCTATCGGGATTCTGGCGGCGGAACCAGCAGGAGAGTTTATTTCAACCTTCATCAGTCCGTGATTTCCCTGGATCAGTCCCGAATTCCGAACTTAATACCCTAGAATTGGTCCAAAATGGAAGGAGATTTCGCGCAGGATTGCTTCTATCATCACCTGCTCCAAAATCCACTGTGTCATAAACTGGAATTGATCTCTGTTTTCGCCGGACCTCCCGTCCAGCGCGGAGCTCTGAAGTCACTGGAGTCGCAGGCCCGCTATATCGCGCGCCCGGCCATGGCCATGGACGCCCTGCGGCAACAACCCGACGGAACCCCGGCGATGGAAACCGCGCCCGACCCGCGCTCAAGTGCCACCCTGATCGTCCTGGACCCGCTGCAGTGGATTTACCGGATCACCGCGCATATTTCCGATCCGGGATAACATAGCCGAAGCTCCTATGGCTCCTACTGCAACCGGGCCAGAGTAACCGCCAGAACTGCTCAAGACAAATCGGACCGCGCAGCAAAAGCTGGCTCTGGAGGCGAAGACTCAGATTTTGCCCGCGAAACACGTCGCACCCGGACCCGCTTATTAAGGAAGATCCTCGAAGTCGACCCTCTCTTGTGCTCGTGCGGCGCCGAGTTGAGGATCGTCACCGTCCTTACTCAGCCCCGGATTGTGGACCGCATTCCGCGCCATCTCCGGAGCGAGCGCTGCCAGGTCCGCGATCCCCCCGAATCCCGCACGCGGCCCCGCTCGGTCTCACTCTCCCGGCAATGACTTTTCTATCGATCCATGAGTCCCGATGCCAGTCCGGATTTCCTTCGGCTCAAATTGTATCCCAATGTGCCCCTGGCCGCGCCATCGGAAGAACATCCTGGCATAAGGGCTCAGTGGCCCGATCCCTTTCCTAAATCCGTGAATTTTCCAGCCACGCCACCTGCCTTTTCCCTCGTGCTCCCGGGTAGAAAGTCCTATAAGTCGTTAAAATAAAAATGGTTGAATGTCGTTTCACGCAAGGTGATAATCGCTGCTAATAGACCGATACGAGGACGAGTTCTTAAGGACGTGCTAGCCCCGTCGCCCAGATTGCGAGTTAACCGACTGAAACAGCCATCGGAGGACATTGTGAAGATCAATGACAACCACATGTTTCACGGTGCCGCCCTCACCCAAATTGCAGAGCACCCTCAATTCACCGCCATCAACGCATTCAAGGCTGCCACGGGTGTATCACGTAGTGTTTTCCGTATCAATGACGACATCGGCGTCTATCTAAAATACGCGGCACAACCCAAAGGACCGTTCGGAGAATACGTTTTCACGTTCAAAAGGGAGCATCTAGCTGAACTGGAGACCGTCGGGGCTGCGGTCTCCAACGTTTTTGTAGCACTTGTATGCGTGAAAGGCAGAAACATTTGCTGCTTGCCTCTTGCCGAACTGAAGAAGTTGATCCAGAATCGGCGCAATGCGAGGGGTGAAGATGAAGGGCAATGCGTGGTGCTTGTGACGTTACCCGAACGCAAAGGATTTCGTGTTTACGTGAACGTCCCGGGCAAGAAAAAGACCATGTTGGGTTCCCCTCTTCTGATACCAAGGAACGATTTTCCGGATAAGATCTTTAGCTAGATCTTTGCGGAGTGTACGGTCCGTCGCCTACGCCCGCCCATACCGAATGTGCGTAGGACAGCGCGGCGCTCAGCCGGATCGCTAGGCGACGTGAAGGAACCCCGATTATGAAGCAGTACGTCGACCTCACAATCTCGATACTGACGCTGATGACCTTAGCGTTAGGCCTCTACTTCGCAATTCGCCGGTTCGGCATGAAACGGGAGCGCTTCGCCTTCGTCGGAATGGCTATCAATGCGCGATCAATCTATGACTGTGCAGATCTCGTTCTGGTCGCCGTGACAGTTCACCTGGAGAACAAGGGCGACACGAGGGTTAATGCGCGGCACGAAAGAGAAGAGGGAGGGTACCTATATAAAGAGGGTCTCGACGCTTGCTTGCATGCCGGAACTCTCAAGATTCGAGCAGTGCCGCAGGAGAAGAAACCGCTCCTCTTCGATTGGTATTCACTACCAGCCCTTCGGGTGATCACACGCTTAGTCCCAGAGGACCACCTTGTTGTCTCCGAGGCAGATCTTGAACAAATAAACTACCTTGACGAGTTCCAAGACCCTGAAACTAATTACAGGGAGGTCGACTTCTGGCTTGAGCCGCACGAGTCCTACGATCTCGTGATTCCCGTCTGGCTCCGTCCAGGAATTTATGCTGCAAAGGCATTTTTTCTTGGGCCTGTGACCAAGCATGGAGAAGAAGAGTACTGGTCATGCCAAACGTTGTTCAAGGTTTGCTTACAGCCGAAGCTGCTCGCAACCGTAGACGAAACCACTTAACCGCAGCGTCCGCCCGACCGCCGCGAACGCGCGGCGAGGCAAGATGATGCTGAGACTCTTAAGTTCGACTGCAGAGAAGGCATGACTGACTATCGGGACAAAATCCAAAACATACTCCTGAACGCCGACACATACCATGAGGCCTACTATAAGGCTGAGACCTTCCGAGGTCCCAGCCTCTATTTTCACCGTCGCGCGCTGGACACTCGACAGGCACAAGGCTCAGTGACGCACCTGGAATATGTCTACGCGACTCTGGCTTCCTGGGGAATGCACCGTATGGGCCAGAGAGGCTCGAAGATGCAGCAGTTCGAAGCATTCCGCCGAAGCATCGAACAGCAAGCAGATAGAATTACAGAAGCGCAGACGTTTGATTTCCGGGCTATGAATGATCAGAAGTGGGCGCTCCTCAGGAAGATATTTCAGGGAATCAAGATTATGGCAAGTGGCACGAGCCTTGTCGGGCACTCAAAGGTCATGCACCACATGATGCCCAATATCGTGCCCCCAATTGATCGCGAATACACCCTTCGCTACCTGCGAGGCAAAACGACGATCACGAACAACTTGGACCAAGAGTGGCTGATCCTACGGGAAATCGTCTCCGATTTCTTCATCCCAGTTGCGTGCGATCCAGGGCTAAATCTCAAGGCAAGCAAATGGATTACGAGTCCGGAAGAATATCCCTGGGACACGTCGATTCTAAAAGTCGTGGATAATCTCGTGATTGGGGCTTTGAAATGATCACCCAAGGCATCGGACAGCGTGAAGCGCCTGAGGGCGTACCTTAGACAGCGAAAAGGGGGCCATGAATCAGGAGGAAATTCCAGGCAGGATTTTTTTGGACACTTGCATCATTAACTTCATTCTTGACTATGGAGAACAGATTCACGAAGGAATCGCGAGTCCCCGGGGGCTTTCCGAGCGTGCTCTGGCGGATATCGATGCGTTCTACAACATATTTCTGACGGGGCAGCGGGCACAATGGCAGTTGGCGATCTCGCCGCACAGCTATCAGGAGGTGGCTCAGACTCAGGACTCCCAACGGAGACGCCAGCTGGAATCGTGGTTCTCGGAGATTTGGCACTACTGGCGCGGCATCATAGAGGACAATGACGACTTACCAAGCTTCATTGAAGCGGAGCATATCCGATTCCGACTTTTGACATCTACGGGGTTCGACGTTCTCCCTGATCTCGCTGATCGTGTGCTTCTATGTGATGCCGTGGTGTATCGTTGCAACTTGTTCTGCACCAGGGACTGGAGCACTATCTTAAAGCAAAGGTCTCGGCTGCCGGACTACGCGCCCAAGGTCGTGACACCTTCGGAATGGTGGTCGCGGATCAGATCGTATGGGAGTTTATGGGCATAAGATTCACTGGGTAGCGCCGCACTGGACTGGAGCGAAAGCGCGCTGGTTCCCCCTAACAGGCTAGATATGTAAGAGGCTATTTACTTTTTCAGAGAAACAGTGGTCGTGTTCTCCCTATCCTCCTGGGTCCATCCGGGCTTCTCTCTTTTCGCCGGACCCCCCGTCGAACCAAAAGCCCTGGAGTCACAGGAGTCGTAGGCCCGCTATATCGCGCACCGGACCGTGGCGATCTACACTCGGCGACAACGAACCGAGGGAACCCAGGCCATGCACACGCCGCCCGACCCGGATCTCCGGTTGACAAGGAGAATAGCTATGCCCAGCACGATTAGGCTCATTGGCCTCTGCGCGGCAACTCTCTGCTTTGGAGCTTGCACGATGGGAACGAAGAACGCGCCCGCAAACCTCCACTATCAACGCATCGTGCTCTCACCCGAGCCTGTCGAGCAACCGCTGCTTACCGGACCACCGCAAACGGGAGGAATGCGGTCGGGCCGAGTCGTGCTCAAGCCGGGTGAGGACATGCACCGGCACTCGACAGAGAACAACGAGGAGCTGCTGGTGTTTCTGTCGGGCAAGGCTCGCGTCCTGCTGGGCAACGAGACGCTGACGATGGAGGCAGGCCAGGTGCTCTACATCCCGCCGCGGACGGAGCACGCACTCCACAACGACGGGCCCGACGAACTGCGGTACATTTACACCGTCGCGCCGGTCGGGCGATAACCGAGAAGCTGGCTCTACTCGCTCCGCTGATTCCGCGAGGGTTCAGTTGCCGACTCGGTCCAACTTAAATAGCCAGTTCCTCCACGGTGATTCGCTGCCCGTCCCGAATATCGCCTCTAGTCATGCATCGTTGCCGGGGCCCCGTGCCGCGTGCATCTGCGGTTCCTTTTTGGATTGGCGCTCGGATATAATCCGGGGCGTGGTTCCCGGTTTGTCAGTGTCGAAACCCGTCATCAGGCAATGTGAGAGTCCATGAAAACGGAGCCCCCTCATCAGGAAAAGCCCTCTCCAGGGCTGGCACGGCGGCTTGGGTTGTTCGATGCCACCATGATCGTGATGGGCGGCATCATCGGCTCCGGCATATTCATGAATCCTTACGTGGTGGCGCGTCAGGTGCACACCTCCGCGATGATCCTGGGAGTTTGGGTCATCGGCGGGGTGATTGCGCTGCTGGGAGCGTTCATCTATGCGGAACTGTCCGCGCGGCGGCCGCAGGTCGGGGGGCAATATGCGTATATCCGCGAAGCGTATCACCCCCTGGTCGCGTTTATTTATGGCTGGGCGCTCCTCCTGGTCACTCAGACCGGAGGAATGGCAGCCGTCGCTGTCACCTTCGCGCGCTATTTCGTCGAGCTGACCCATGCGCCGGTGGCCGACTGGCTCATCGCCGCCCTCGCGCTGGGCGCGCTCACGATCATCAATTGTCTGGGTGTCAAGGAAGGAAGCACAACTCAGAGCACTCTGATGATCTTGAAGATCCTGGCGATCACTGCGCTGGTCGTATGCGGTTTGATCTTCGTGGGCAAGCCCGCGGGAGAAGCGGTCTGGGGAGGCCGGGTGCTGGATCGCCCGGTTTCGATGGACCTTCTGACCGCGGTCGGCGCGGCCATGGTGCCGGTTCTATTCGCTTACGGCGGATGGCAGACTGCCTGCTTCATAGCCGGCGAGGTGCGCGAGCCGCGTCGCAACATGCCGCGCGGACTGATCATCGGCGTCCTCGGCGTTATTCTTCTCTATCTCGGCGTGAACTTCGTCTGCCTGCGGGTGCTGGGAATTTCGGGCCTGGCAGCGACGACGACGCCCGCATCCGATGTCATGCGTTTCGCCCTCGGAAACACGGGCGCCCGCCTGATTGCTGCCGGCATCGCGATCTCCACGCTCGGGTTTTTGAGCCAGAGCATGCTGACGGCGCCGCGCGTCTATTATGCCATGGCGGAAGACGGGCTGTTTTTCAAGAGCGTCGGCTGGATTCACCCGCGCACGCGCGTGCCCGTGGTCGCGATCGCGCTGCAAGGGATGTGCGCCGTCATTATCGCGTTGTCCGGCCGTTACGAGCAGATCCTGAACTATGTGGTCTCGGTCGATTTCATCTTCTTCGGACTGAGCGCAACTTGCATTTTTGCCTTGCGCCGAAATGATGTGCGCGGCAAAAAGGCCGCCTTCGGGTACAATATTCCCGGCCATCCGGTGACAACCGTTATGTTCGTTGCTGCAAGCTGGCTTGTGGTGATTAATACAATCTTTCGATATCCCGCCAATACCGTCATTGGCCTGGCCATTATGGCGGCAGGCGTACCGGCATATTTCTTCTGGAAATGGAGAGGAGCGAAATGAACACCTCAAAGCGGCTGATTGGGTCGCCTTACATCGAGTGGGCGAAGCTGAGGTCCCACGCAAAGTTCAATCTGTCAGCCAGTGGTGTTGTGTCTTATCCGCTGCGCGAGCTCGGAGTGACGATGGAGGACATTGAACTGAGCGGGCCGAGCTTCTACGGCTATGAGCCGCTGCAACAGGCTTTGGCGGCGAAAGCCGGCGTCGCGGCCGACTGCGTGGTCTCCGCCGTCGGCACCTCACTGGCCAATCACCTCGCAATGGCCGCGGTGATCGAACCCGGCGACGAGGTCCTCGTCGAACAGCCGGTATATGAGCCTCTCCTTTCCCTCGCCCGATATCTGGGGGCTCAGATCAAGCGCTTCCCGCGGCGATTTGAAGACGGCTTCCGCATCAATCCGGAGGAGATCCACCGGCACATCACGCCGCGGACCAGGTTGATCGTGATCACCAGCCTGCACAACCCGAGCAGCGTGCTGGCGGAGGAATCCGCGCTCCGGCAGATAGGAGAGATGGCACGCACCATCGGGGCGCGCATCCTGGTCGATGAGGTCTATCTCGAAGCCGTTTTTGTCCAGGGGCCGCGGCTCGGACACCGTTCGGCCTTTCATCTGGGCAACGAGTTCATCGTTACCAGCAGCCTGACGAAGGCCTATGGATTGAGCGGGCTGCGCTGCGGGTGGATCCTTGCGGAACCAGATCTGGCAAGGAGAATCTGGAGGCTGAACGACCTCTTTGATGTGATTCCGGCGCACTCTGCGGAGAGATTGAGCGTGGTGGCGCTGAAGCGCCTGGTTCAGATTTCGGTGCGCGCGCGGGCCCTGCTGGAAGAGAATCGCACCGTGGTTTATGAATTCCTCGACTCGCGGGACGATTTGGAGTGCGTCCGTCCCGATTTCGGCACCGTGGTCTTCCCGCGCCTGAAGAGCGGCCACGTGGATGAACTTTGCTCAAGACTGCGTGAGAAATACGATGCCACCGTCGTGCCCGGCAGGTTTTTCGAAATGCCCGATCACTTTCGCCTGGGGATTGGCGGCGAAACTGAAATGCTTGTCGCCGGCCTGGAGCGCCTGGGCGCCGCCCTCGACACAATGAGATGACAAGCTTTTCATCCGTCACCCAGCGACTATCCGCGGTTGATGTAATAATTCACGGCCGGCGTTACCAGCAGCGACAGCACCATCGAGGCCGCGATGCCGCCGATGACTGCGATCGCCAGTGGCTGTAACATCTGCGAGCCGGCGCCCAGAGCCAGAGATAGCGGCAGCATTCCGGCGATGGTGGCCAGTGCGGTCATCACGATCGGGCGCAACCGGCGTTCTCCTGCGGCAATCATGGCTTCTTCGGCACCCATCCCTTCGCCGCGATACTTCTGATCCGCATCCAGCAGCAGAATACCGTTTTTGGCCACGATTCCGATCACCATGATGAGGCCCATGAACGACGAGATGTTGAATGCCGTTCGGGTGACGAGCAGCGCCAGGAAAACCCCCGACGTGGAGAGCAACGCCGAGGCGAGGATGGCCAGGGGCGCGGCAAAATCTCCGAATTCAAACAGCAGCACTATAAACACCAGCACAACGGCGAGGATCAGCACCATGACCAGGTCGCTGAACGAGCGCTGTTGCTCTGCGTAAGCGCCGCCGTATTCCACGCGGATGCTCGCAGGAAGGTTGAGCTTTGCAATGGCAACCTGGACCGCGGCGATGCCGCTGCTCAGGCTCATCCCTTCCAGCCTTGCAGTGACAGCCATGTCGCGCTGCAGATTATCCCGGCGAATCTCGGTCTGGCCGGGCAGCTGAGTTATGCGCGCCAGGGTGCCGAGAGTCGCCCTTTGACCCGAGGAACTGCCCAAGATGGTGTTCTGGATTGCCTCGAGCGAGGCGCGCGTCTCCTTGGGGAAACGCACCCGGATCGTATAGGCCCGGTCGCCGATCACGACAGGCGTGCTTGACTCTTCGCCTTGCATGATCGCACTCGCGTCCATTTCCACCTCCTCAGGCGTAAACCCGGCCCGCGCGGAAACGGACGGATCGACCTGGAACATGGTGGCCGGCCCGCTGATGGTGTTGTCGATCCCGTTAAGAATATCGACGACGCCATGGATCTTTCCGATCGCATCCGCCACCTGCGGCGCCCACTCGCGGAGCAAATCCGCATTCTGGCAGAAAAGCTTGATTTCGACCGGTTCCGGTGCGCTTGTCAAATCGCCGATCATATCCTGCAACAATTGGACGAACTCCACATCAAGCATCGGGTACTTCTGAGCGATCTTGCCGCGCAGTTCCGCCACAACTTCATCCACGCTTCGGTTGCGCTCTCTCTTAAGCTTGACCGCGAAGTCGCCGGTGTTCGCCTCGGTGACGGCGGCAAGGCCGAGCTGCATGCCTGTTCGGCGCGACGTGCTCTCCACTTCGGGGGTAGCGCGCAGCATCTCCTCGACACCGTTGAGCACGCGGTTGGTTTCCTCGAGTGCCGCACCCGCGGGCATGTAGTAGTCGAGAACGAAGCCACCCTCATCCATCTCCGGCAAAAAAGACGAGCCGAGGGACTGGTAGCAATAAAAGGAAGCAAAAACCAGGACCAGGCACAGGAATCCGACGATCCAGGGGTGGACCAGAGCGCGGCGCAGCAAGTATCCATAAACCCGCAACAGCGCGGTCATGATCCTGCCTGTTTTCGGCGCTGCGGAACCATGGCGATCCTTGTCCCCGGCAGGATCCGGCCCGTTGAAACCGCCGCCGGCCGCAGGCGTCCCTCGGCCATCCGCGCGATGCTTACGAATGAAAAAATGACTGAGTGTCGGCGTCCACGTCAATGCAAGTGCCAGCGAAGTCAGGAGCGCCATCCCTACCGTGATCGCCAGAGCATGGAAAAACACACCGGTGACGCCCGTGATGGAAATCAGCGGGAGAAAAACGACAATGGGAGTGAGCGTCGAGCCCACGAGAGGGATTCTGATTTCGCGCACCGCGCTGCGTACGGCTTCGCCGCGGCTTTGTCCCGAGTCGCGGTGCGTGATGATGTTTTCCACCACGACGATCGCGTTGTCGATGACAAGGCCGACGGCGGCGGCCAGGCCGCCGAGCGTCATCAGATTGAAGCTTTGATCGAGCAGTCGCAGAGCGATAAAAGTCATGGCAACCGTGGCGGGAATGACCAGCCCGGCAACCAGCGAAGTTCCCCAGTCACGCAGGAACAGCACCAAAATGAACGAAGCAAGGATGAGCCCAATCAAAATTGCATCGCGCACGCTCTTGATCGAATCGTTCACGATTTCCGATTGATCATAGAAGGACTCCAGTGCGATGCCATGCGGCAGCGTCTGGCGGATCTTTTCGATTTCCTGGTGCACCTCGTTGGCAACCATCACCGTGTTGCCGATCGGCTGGCGGTAGATGCTCAGCAGCACCGCAGGTTTGGTGTTGGCCGTGACCACCGTGTAAACCGGCTTGTACGAAGGCGTCACGGTTCCGATGTCGCCGATCCGCACCGGGATGCCGGCGGGCGTGGTCTTCACGACGATCTCCTCGATATCCTGAGGGCCGTGCGCCTGGCCGCTCACCAGACCGAGCACCAACTGGTGATTCAGCTCCATCATTCCGGGGGAGTCAATCATGTTGGTGGCGCGCAGTACATCAATCAAGCCTGGCACGGTGACGGAAGTCTTCAACAGCTTGGCAGGGTCCGGACTGATCTCGAACTCAGGCTCCTGCCCGCCCTGCACAACAACCGTGGACACGCCGCTCAGCCGGTTCAGCCGGGGCTTGAGCTCGTAGGTGGCAAGCTCCCAGATCTTGGTCTGGGGAATCGTGTCCGATGTAAGGCTGTAGCCCATGATGGGAAAGGCTGCGAACGTCAGCCGATTGGCCGTGATTTTGGCTTCCGGCGGCAGAGTGGATCGAATCTCAGCCAGCGCCGCGTTGACCATGTTCAGCGTCTGGAACATGTCCACCTGCCAGGAGAAGAACAGGTTCACCTCGACTTCTCCGCGGCTGGTGATGGAACGCACGGCCTCGAGTCCCTGGACGCTGTTGACGGCTTCCTCAATCGGGCGCGTCACAGTTACCAGCATCTGGTCAATCGGCGCTACGCCGTTGTCGACCCCGATGATGACGCGCGGGAAATCCGTCGAGGGGAACACCGCGATCGGGATGGTGAACGCCAGATAGATGCCCACCGCGACGCACGTGAGGATCAGGAAAATAATCGGCTTCGCATAGCGCGCGGTCCAGTGTTCCGCCGATGCGGCTTCTGCGCTCTTTGATTGGGCGATGTAGTTGTCACTCATGCTTTTCAGTCTTCTCGTCGGTCTTCTTGTCAGACTTCTCTTCGGTTTTCTCGATGCGCACCTTGGCTTTGTCTTCGAGGCCGAGCCCGCCCACGACGATCACCTGCTCGCCGGGTTCGAGCCCTTTGAGCACCTGAACCCTGTCGGTTTCACGAATCCCCGTCTCGATCTTTCGCTCGTGGGCTAGCGAATCGGAGCCCACGACCAGTGCAATATTCTCGCCCTCAGCTGAGGGCAGAACGGCAGCCAGCGGAATGACAACGGCATCCTTGACAGTCTCGGCAAGGATGGACACCTCGATGGCAACTCCGGGCCGCAGGCGCTCTCCCGGATTCGCCACTTCGATGCGCACTTCAGCCGTCGTGCTGTTCGGATCCAATGCGGAACTGACGACGGTCACCTTGCCGTGCAACTCCTCGGAACCGTCGAGTGCCGCGACCGTCGCCGGATCGCCGACTTTCAAGAAGGGAAGCTGTTCCGCCGAAATGTTGGCGCGCGCGACGATACGCGAAAGATCCATGACTGTCAGCAGCGGCGTGCCGGCGTTTGCCATCTCTCCGGCATAGAGGGGCCGGTCGGTGATTACTCCCGCGATAGGACTGTAGATCTTGGAGTACCCCAGCTGCGCCACCGCTCCGTCGTAATGCCCTTTCGCTGCATCCACCTGCGCCTGAGCCTGCCTGGTTTCGGCATCTTTCCCAACCTCCTCCAGCGCGGTCAGGTGCTTGAGGGCAACATCGTACTGGCTGTTCGCCTGAACATAAGCGACATTTGCCTCGTCCACCTGCCTTTGAGCCAATGCGCCCTGTTTCAGCAGTTCCTTCCGGCTCTCGTACATTTTCTGCGCGGCATCGAGCGCTTGCTTTGCGGACTTTACGTCGGCCTGCGACTTGGCGATTTCGTCGGGCAGTGACGCGGCCGTCGTGCTGCGGTAGCTGGCTTGAGCCTGCTCGTACAAGCCCTTGGCCTCCACGACCGCGGCAGCCAGATCTTTGCTCTCGAGCACGGCGATCAGCTGTCCCTTGGCAACATGGTCTCCGCGGTTCACCTGGAACTCATTGATCGGCGCGCTGATCTTGGGCGTCACGCTGGCTTGATCGTTGGGGTACACGATGCCGCGCGCCTTGATGAAGCGTTGCATCGGCGCACGCACAACCGGCGCGACCTGAACCGGGGCCACTGATTCGGCTTCAGGAGCTTCTTTCTGAGAGCAGCCTGAGGCAAGTAATAGAACCCAGAGCGCTGCTGTTGTTCGGATGGTCTTGTTCAGATGATAGTTCAACATAGGCTAAATCGTCCCTGTAAGCGTCTGAATACTGGCAAGTGCCAGGCGATAGCGTGAGAGGCCGTCATCATAGGCATTGCGGGCATCCGCAAGCGTGGACTGAGCATCAACGACTTCGAGCACCGATATCTCCCCGGCTTCGTAGCGCAGGATCGTAAGCCGCAGACTCTCCGCGGCGACCTGCATGGAATTGCGGAGGGAGTCGATCTGCGCCAGCGAAGATTGTGCTTCGAGATACAGCGAATGCAGGCTCGAAATCAGCTGCTTCTGGGTCAATTCGAGATCCAGCTGTGCCTGCTGGCGCCGCATATCGGCCTGACGCACCTTGCTCCTCGTCGACAACCAGTCCCACACAGGTATATTCAACGTTGCCTGTGCGGAGGATCCAAGGTGGTTGATGCCTTCCGGATCATGCGCCGCGAACTGGTTCGCATTGATGCCAAAGAAATAATCGAAGCTCAGAGAGGGGAGATACGCACTGCGAGCGATGCTGATGCCGTACTGCTCCTGGCGCAGATTCTCCTCGGCGGCTCGCAGCTCGGGGCTCTTTCCTTTGGCCTGAGATTCAAATTCAGGATAGAGAGGAAGGGATGCGGTGGCGTCAAGGTCGTCCAAGAGGTTGAAGTCGATCCGGTAGTCAGGAAACATCAGCACGGCCAGTGCAATGCGGGCCTTGTCGATGGCAAGGCGAGCATCCTGGAGATCGCGCTGGCGCTGTTGCAGTACCAGTTGCGCCTTGAGCACGTCAGAATGAGCTACTTCCCCGCCCTTCTCCAGTTTGTCGGTAATGTCCATAAAACGTTGGGCTTCATCCAGGGCACGCTGCGCATTCACAGCGTGTCGCTGCGCATTCACAGCGGCGTAATAGCTCGCAACGACCGTGGCGGTCAGGCCGCGTTCCACAATGTCCCGTTTTGCCGCTGAAAGCGCTTGTGCAGCAAGCGTGCGTCGATATTCGGCAAGCTTTTCCGCCGAGAAAAGCTCTTGATGCACCTGAGCCTGGCTACTGTAGATGTGAACCCCGTCATTCGCGACGAAGACTCCAGGCGGCGTCCCGTTCCCCTGGGTGTAGAGGTACTGGTTGAAGTAGTTCAAGGTGGGCAGGAGCGCGGCCTTGGCCTGAAAACGATCCTCCTGCGCGAAATGGATATCGAGCGCGGCAGACTGGAGTTGCTGACTATTGTCCCGCGCTCGCTGCAGAGCGTCCTTCAGATCAATCGTGAGGGCGCCTGTTTGCGCCGATCCCGCCGGACTTTGCGCCCTGCCCAAAGGGACCGTGGCGCAGAAAATGGCGATTGTGAGTGGTAGATGCCATATCGCGCGTGAAAATTGGGTTTTGCGCATGACCTGCCTTTCAGTTCAAGAGTGCTTGCTCGGCCCCTCCGCGTCATCCGCTTTTCCGGGATCGTATCCAGGCCGGCAATCGGACGATCAGGTGAGAAACCGGATTCTGCCAAGGAAATGCCGCACAGTCAAAGGAATATACTGCCGCCTTCAGGATAGTCATTGCGGGCACTCTGCTGCATGTGGCGGCAGGCTGGTATGCGAATCTGAAAAAGGGCTGAAAAACGTCAATTTTTCAGGGTGAGGGGGAAGTGGCTTAAGTTCGCACTTATCTGCTTGCGCCCAATTCATTAGCTTCAGCGTTCACCTGCGTCCCAAAATGATGTACCGTATGGGCGGAATCGCACGCTGCGGCATGCGCATCATTTATGGAACCGACGAAGCAGATCGAAATCAGCACAAAGGCGGTGGAACCATCCAGGATCCTGGTCGTCAGAGTCGGCGCTCTGGGAGACACCTTGATGGTCACGCCTCTGCTCCGCCTGCTTCACGAGCGTCATCCGAACGCGGAAGTCGATTTTTTCTGCTCGAGGCTGGCAGCGCCTCTTCTGGAGTTGAACCCGTATGTCACCAACCTGTTCAGCCTCCGGGGCCGGAACCTGCCTCTGGCGTTGTCGATTGAAAAGCAGCGTCTTGTCAGAAAAATGCGAGCTCGCGAATACGACCTCGCCTTCCTGCTGGAAAGCGCACCGCGTTATCGCATCCTGCTTGAACGAGCTTGTCCGGGGCGGATCAGGAGCTTTGCGGAAGTTCCGTTCGATCCCGGCCGGCACGCAATCCACAACAATCTGAACGTCGCAGGAATGCCCTTTGCCTCTGAAGAAGCATGGAATATGGATTTGCCTCTTGCGCCCGATGATGAAGCGGCGGCAGATCGCTGCCTCGCGGGCTGTCCTGCTCCGCGCATCGGCGTGCATATGGGCTGGGGGCCTCAAGGAAGGAAGAGACGCCAGGCCCTGCGCTTGCGCGGATGGGAACCCGGCAACTTCGTCGAGCTGATCCGCAACCTGATTGCTGTCGATGGCATCCACGTGATCCTGACCGGATCGGCAGAGGATGCGCGGGATACGGAATCTGTCGCCGGGCAGATGCCGGACGGCCGCGTGCATTCGGTAGCAGGGCAAACGCGCGTGCGGGAACTCGCCGCTATCATCAAGAAGCTGGATCTTCTGATTTCAGTCGACTCCGGCCCTGCTCATATGGCAGCAGCCCTGGGAACCCCGCTGGTTGTGCTCTGGGGACCCGGCAGACTCCAGCAGACCCGGCCCGTCTCGAATCTCTCGCCAGTTCGGATCCTACGCCATGCGGTTCCGTGCGCGCCGTGCCAGAGCACCCCCCTCCAGAAATCCTGCCGGCGCAACGTATGCATGGAACTCATCACCCCCGACGAAGTCTTCGCCGCAGCACAAGGGCTCGCACCATTCCTGAACGTTACATAAAGGGGATCCTGCGACGTAAGCTTTGGCTCCCTTCGCTCAACGCTGCTCTTTGCTCAGAGGTATTAACTTAAGCCACTTCCCCCGTGGACCTGGACTTAGACCTGGACTTCTGGTGCTCGACACATTTCCAAGAGCATCCTAGCGTGCCGCAGCCAGGTATATGCCAAGCCTTCGAAATATCAAGTCATGCAACATTGTCCAAGTCCACGTCCAGGTCTAGGTCAAAGTCCACGTGCGGCAGCGATCGTATGTTGGCGGTTATTGGCAGCGTCGGCCCGGGCGCGAACAGCAATAGCACTGAAGAAATAGGTAAAAATGACTCCTGTGATGATGCCGGTGATGGCATCGATTGCGTAATGATATCGACAATAGACAGTTGCGAATGACAGGCTGATGCAAAAAACCGCGTAGATCCACGCAATCTTACGAGAGAGATGCCGAAATGCGAAGATGAGCACCAGAACGGAGATGCCCACATGCGAACTGGGAAATGCGGCGCCCCCTTTCTCGAAATGGTCGAAGATCACCTTCATGAGGCGCGTGAACGGGCCGTCCAGCACGGACGGAGGCAGGCCGATGGTTTCCGCACCCAGAACCGGGAAGGAGATGAAGATCAGGTAAAAGACATAAAAGGTGCTGCACAGGGTAAACACAAATTCGTCGCACGATTCACGGTCCCTCCTGAAATAGAGGACCAGGCCCAGGATTGGAAACATGAGATAGTAGCTGAAGTAGGTCATGTGCATGTATTCATTGACCCACCACTGGGGAAAGCGTTCTGCGAACACGATGGCCGGTTTCATCCCAAACAGGCCATATTCAACACGCTGAAAGTACGGGTCCAGAAAATCCTTGAAAAAAATCCGGTTCATTCTCTCGGTCTGCATGTAGACAAAGGAAATAAAAATCATCGGGTAGAAGCAGCGGAGGAACCGAAGCGCACTGTGCGATTGGGGGGTGATGCGCGAGAAAAAAAACCATATGGAGGCAACGATTCCGAGGTTGATCAGGATCAGCCAATGCCAGTGCAGCACGCGGGAAGAAAATGCGAGCAGAAGCAGAACGACAATGCCGTTGTAAATCAGCGTGGATTTGTCCACCGGTGTGAGTCGCGCAGGATTCATAGCCACTTGTTCTCTTGGTACCAGGCAAGGGTCTCACGCATTCCCTGGGCAAGCGTGTAACCGGGGTGAAAGCCCATTTCATCGCGGATCCGCTCCGCGGAGCAGGTCCAACCCTCCTGCAGAAACTCGAGAACCTTTTGGGAGTTGATCAGCGGGGTTCTGCCTGTGATCTTGGAGAAAAGATCGCCGATTGCGCCTGCGCACCTGAGGACGAGAACGGGAACAGGAACGCGCTTCGGCGCCTTGCCCATGACCCTGGCGATCGTATCGGCAATGCTCGTCCAGGTATGATTGCATCCGTCGCTCACAAAATAGGTGTGCCCAGGCGCGCGCTCGTTCACGAGGAGTTCGGCCACTGCCCGCGCCAGGTCCTTGACATAGATCAGTGAAATCCGGCGCGAACTGTTCCCAATCCGGGGCATGATACCCTGGCGGACAAACTTGAAATACACGAGAAAGTCCGCGTCCCACGGCCCGTACACCGCGGGGGGCAGCAGAATGGCGATCGGAAGCTGATCTCTGCATGACTCGGCAACCCGCTGTCCGGCGAGCTTGCTCTTTCCATAGTAACTGATCGGGTGCGGAGCCGATTCCTCGGTGACCGGCTGGCCATCGATGGCCGGTCCGATAGCGGCAAGACTGCTGATGTGCACGATTCTGGCGATCTCGTGTCTTCGCTTGAGACATGCGGCATAGAGTTTCCTGCAGCCACCTTCATTGACCCGGAGGTATTCCTGAAGCGAAGTAGCCTTGGTGAGACCGGCGCAATGTACGACGGCGTCGACACCGTCGAGCGCCGCCACCAGTTTCTCGGGTTCGGTCACATCACCGATCACGAGTTCTGGAGCCAGCGGCTCAAGGAATTGCAGGCGGCTCGTCTTCCGCACCAGGCAGCGGACGGAAAAACCTCGAGCGTGCAAGGAATGCACGACATGCCCTCCGACAAAGCCGCTCGCTCCGGTTACCAGGACTTTTTGCATCGGCTGTGAGGATTAGAGATGAAAATCAAATAAGCGGTATCTCTTGTAGATCGAAAAACCGAGATTCTCGAGAGCTCGGTTCATTGCGACGTTATTTTCAAGGACCCACGACGACTCCCCGCGCCCCATTCCCTTCGCGAGGGCGCGCCGGCAGGTTTCGTAATAAAAGCAATTGTCGATTCCCATGCGCCGGTATTTTTTGATCACACCCATGGTGATTACGCGCACCGCGTCGATCTTGCGGCGCCGTGCAAGTATCTTGAAAATGCCGAAAGGAAGAAGCCTGCCGTTGAGGTGAATCAGGACCCGATTAAAATCCGGCAGGGCCAGGGAGAACCCTGCTATCGCTCCGTTGACCTCGGCGAGAAGGCAAAGCTCAGGATCCAACACTTGTTTGAGGTCTTTGGCCAGATGATTGAACTCGCGCTCGGTCATGGCCACCGCGCCCCAATTCTCTTCCCAGGCGGAGGTGTAAACGGTGTGGATCCGCTTGATCTCCGCGTCAAAATCTTTCATCCGGATGGGGCGAACCGTAAACTGAAACCTTTTCTTACACAGAGTGACGCCCCTTTCGGCGCGTTCGAGTTCGGGCCCCTGCTTTACTTCACCCCAATATGCAAAGAGATCCATCACCTTCGCGAAGCCGTATCCTTCGATCAGCTTTTGGTAAAAGGGTGGATTGTGCGGCATCATGATCGCGGGGGGCCGGTCAAATCCTTCGATCAAGAGTCCGATGTCGTCATTGACAGACATGTTCTCCGGCCCGCGCATGATTTCCATGCCTTTTGAGCGCAAGAACCCGGCTGCCGCATTGAAGAGGCTATTCGCAGCCGCCTGGTCGTCAACGCATTCGAACAAGCCGAAGAAACCGACTTTTTCGTTGTGTGTGCAAATGTGGTTGTGATTGACGATGGCCGCGATGCGGCCGATCTCGCGGCCGCCATCATCCTCGGCCATGAAGAGTTTCACATCCGAGTGTTCGAAGAAGGGGTTCTTCCGGGGATTGAGAAAGTCGCGGCGCTCGAGAATGAGAGGTGGAACCCAGTGCCTGTCGTCCCGGTAGATCATCCAGGGAAACTTGATGAAGCGATCCCGATCCCGAGGCGTGGCAATCTCACGAATGATCATGGCCCCCGCGCTCCCTCATCAGGCCCTGATCCCGAGCTTTTTCCCCACCTTTTCGAATCTATCGAGGGCCTTATCGATCTGCTCGAAGGAGTGCGTCGCCATCAGGCTCACACGCAGGAGCGCATTGCCGATCTCGGTGGCAGGAGATACGACCGGGTTCACGAATACGCCTGCGTCCTGCAACCCGCGGCACATCTGGAAGCACTTCAGGTCGTCCCCGATGAACACGGGGAGAATGGGGGTCACGGACTTTCCTAAGTCGTACCCCATGCTCTTGAGGCCGTCGGCCATGCGATGGGTGTTGTCCCACAGCTTCTGGATGCGTTCCGGCTCGGATTCAATGATGTCGAGCGCCGCCATAACAGAGGCCACGCTTGGCGGCGTTGGGCTGGCGCTGAAAATGAGCGCCCTGGAAGTGTGCTTCAGATATTCAACGGTCACCCGGTCGCTGGCGACAAACCCTCCGAGCGCCGCCAGCGATTTGCTGAAGGTGCCCATGATCAAATCCACTTTGTCGGTGAGTCCGAAATGGGAGGCGGTGCCTCTGCCCTGCTTTCCGAGCACGCCGATGGCATGGGCATCGTCGAGCATGATCATGGCGTTGTATTCCTCGGCGAGTCGCGCCGCCGCGGGAAGATCGAAAATGTCGCCGTCCATACTGAACACACCGTCTGCCACGATGAGCTTGCCTTTGTCATGAGGCAAGAGCTGCAGCGCTTCTTCGAGCCCCGCCATGTCATTGTGGCGGAAACGGATGGTTTTCCCGAAGCTCAGACGCGCGCCGTCAACGATGCTCGCGTGGTCAAGCTTGTCGAGCAGCACATAATCGTCGCGCCCGACCACGCTAGAAATCACGCCGAGGTTGACTTGAAAGCCGGTGGAAAACAGAAGGGCCGCTTCTTTGCCGACGAAGCGCGCGAGTTTTTCTTCGCACTGGATGTGGATATCGAGCGTGCCGTTCAGAAAGCGCGAGCCGGCACAGCCCGTGCCGTACTTTTGAATCGCCTTGGCGGCAGCCTCCTTGACCTTGGGGTGGTTGGTCAAACCCATGTAGCTGTTGGATCCGAACATCAGGAGCCGCTTGCCCCCGATGATCACCTCGGTGTCCTGCTCCGATTCTATGGGGCGGAAGTAGGGATAGAGCCCCGTGTCTATCACCCGCTGGGCGTCCTTATAATCCCGAATGCGCTCCTTGATCCGGTTTGAGTTCTTCTTCATCTCCACTCCACGTAATGACGTGCTGGCGGTTCCGGCATATTTGCTCATAGATTTGAATCCCTGGTCGTAAAAAGTCTCCAAGAACGTGAAAAAACGGAATCCGTGATCGGCTAGGCGCGCCGGGAAAAATGCATATTATCCTAGTGAGTCCAGCTTTGTCCACGCAGTCGATAGCTGCAACGAGTTATTCCGGCCGATTGGCCGGCCGGACCGGATGCCAAGCCTGACCGTCAAAAGCCTCTCCAGCCCTCTCTGCATAAGCACTTTAGCCGGATCAGCCACCGGGATGATCGAGGCCTCTCTGCCCGTTTGCCTTGAGCCGGCGCTGGTTGCGGCATGTGGCGCGAGTTTCGGCAAATCGGGGATCCCCTGCCCGAAAAACCTCAGTGAATAATCTGATCATTCGTGCGTTCGCCGATCGAACGTCCGTAACACTCGACAATTCAAAATGGCGGAGGTGCATGGGAATCGAACCCACCGTGCCCACCTTCCGATGAACACCACTGGATTTGAAGTCCAAGCCAGCCACCGGGCCAGATTCACCTCCGCGCGTTGCCGCGATTGTAGCAGAACTTTTCAGCGGGAGGATAAAGAAACCGCGAACTTGATTATTCCCGGTCGTTGGCGCAAACAGGATTGCCGCCACAACCGGGGTCGCTGTGGCCGCCTCCTCCTCGCGCCTTGATCTTGCTGCGCAAGTCCAAGGCGTGCGACTCTTCCTACTTCTCGGACAGGCTCCTAGACCTTTCTTGACTCAATTCGGATGCGCGTGTAGAGTTCTATCCCGTGGGGCTGTAGCTCAGCTGGGAGAGTGCCTGACTGGCAGTCAGGAGGTCGCGAGTTCGATCCTCGCCAGCTCCACCAATAGAATCAATGACCTGCAGCCTAACGCTCAAAGACAAATTTTCAAAAAGGTAACAGAGCGGACTAACGAACCTCAAACTCAATCTCGCTGGCCCGCTTCACAACAATTCAGCCCGGCGACTCGAGGCCTCGGCCAATTCAAGGCGGCTATGGAAAGCCACGTCTTGGCCTGGGGCAGCGAACGTACCGTGATGGGCCGGCGGTCGGCCATGGGGAAACGCACCAGAGCTTTCCCCGATAAGCGTGCGGAAAAGGCAGGCCCGCCATCCTCTACTGCCGATGGATAGACATGGATGTCTCGCGGGTCCACAAGATGAAAGGCGCAGCCCAGGCTCTTGGCGACGGCCTCCTTGATAGACCAGAGCAGCGCCGCGGCCTTGGCCAAGTCTCCGTCCGCCAACTCCAATGCCTGGTGGAGCTCTTGTACGTTGAAGACCCGGTGTACGGGGTAGCCTTCCTGAAATTCGGCGCTTCCGGCCACATCGATGCCGATATCCGACTCGTCGCCACAGAGGGCGGCCCAGACTTCTTCGCCTGCCGTGCTGAAGGAGATGGCCGGGCCCCGGTGTTCTCCCAACAGGAGATGGGGCCGACCCAGCGTATCGTGGACTATCTGAATCGGGAGCGCGACTCTGTTGGAGAAATGAGGGCGTTTCCACAGAGGACTTTCCTTCGCCCGTAGGTGTTCCCAGAGGATGGTGACGAGCCGGCGACGGTTTTCCGCCCGACGGGTCGCGCATCCGGAAGCGGTTGCGGAGTTCTCTGTCATGGAGGCACAGAAGACGACGCCCCCGCACGGAACGAGACGCACGGCCTGAACGGTCACTTCCGGGCGATCCTGTGCCACGGCTGCCCCCATCTGTTCGAACCGCGTCACGGCGAAATCCAGTGCATGCGCATCGTACGAACCTGCATTATAGTACGGCCTTGATCGTCAAGTCCCCGG
>Ga0187885_10001292_pt1 | contig 28018 bp, 17 predicted proteins | sample June2016WEW_20_1_3_FD_132970 | JGI IMG/M metagenome (GOLD analysis project Ga0187885, IMG submission 132970) | Peatland microbial communities from SPRUCE experiment site at the Marcell Experimental Forest, Minnesota, USA - June2016WEW_20_100 | ecosystem: Environmental > Terrestrial > Soil >...
CACATCGGAAGGAGAAATCAACTTATGACTACCGGTGAGATCGGCCATCCTGATACGAATGAATGGACTTCATTGGCTCGCAGGGATTTCCTCAAGCTGCTGGGGCCCGGCATCTACATTTTCTTTGCGCTCGAGGAGTTATTCCCATTCGCACAGGAGCAGCGTGGCGGCCGCGGATATCCGGAGGACTTCAACGCGTATCTCAGAATCGCGGAAGACGGACGAGTTACCTGCTTCACGGGCAAAATCGAAATGGGACAGGGGATCAATGCGTCCCTTGCGCAGATGCTCGCCGAGGAACTCGAAGTCCCGTACAACTCTGTCAGTGTCGTGTTGGGCGACACCCAAATCTGTCCCTGGGACGGCGGCACCAACGGGTCGCGCAGCCTGAGATACTTTGGCCCATCCCTGCGGGTGGCGGGGGTTGAAGCTCGGAAGGTCTTGATTCAACTAGCCGCGGAAAGCCTCAAGGTGCCGGAAAACCGCCTGACGGTGAAGGACGGCGTGATCAGCGATCGGGCCGATCCGGGGAAAAACACGACCTACGGCGCTCTCGCCAGAGGCAAAATAATCGAACGCCATCTCACGAAGAAGCCGGATTTGTCCGACCTGAAACGTCCTGCGGACTTCAAGGTCTGCGGCAAGCCTTTGCCTCGTCCGGACTTGAGGGACAAGGTGATGGGTCGAGCGCAATATGCCGGCGACATTCGTCTGCCCGGCATGATTTACGCCAGGGTCCTCAGGGCTCCGGTCCATGGCGCGCGGCTGAAAAGCGTCGATGTTTCTGCTGCCAAGGAGATCAAGGATGTGCTGGTGCTGCAGTCAGAGGATCTTGTGGCCGCGCTGCACGAACTTCCGGATCAAGCTGCCGAAGCCCTTTCGCGGATCAAGGCGCAGTATGATCTGCCTGAAGCAACCGTCACCGATAAAACCATTCACCAGCACCTCATCGAGGCGGCTGCGCCCCAGGGAAACGTCGTTCGTGAAAAAGGCGATCTGGCACAGGGCCGGGAAATCGCGGCGCTGAAATTCGACGAAACCTATTTTGCGCCCTACGTCGCTCACGCGTCGATGGAGACCCATACCGCCTTGGCTCAGGTGCAAGCAGATGCCGCCACAGTCTGGATCTCGACGCAAAGACCCTTCGGCGCTCAGACCGAGATTGCCCAGGCATTGGGAATGGCCGCGGAGAAGGTCAGGATTATCACCCCGTTCGTCGGTGGTGGTTTCGGGGGCAAGAGTCAGATCACACAGGCCGTGCAGGCGGCGCGGTTGTCCAAGATGGCAGGCAAACCGGTCCAGGTCGCCTGGACGCGTGAAGATGAATTCTTTAACGACACATTCCAGCCGGCGGCCGTGGTCCAAATCAGTTCAGGTCTCAATATGGCAAACCAGATTGTGTTCTGGGATTATCAGGTCCTCTTCGCCGGCGAGCGAAGCTCCGAGCCGATCTATGAGATTCCCCATCAGCGAACCGTTTCGCGCGGCGCGGCGCGCGGCGCCAGTGCTCATCCGTTCGGCACCGGCGCCTGGCGCGGGCCGGGCAGCAACACCAACATTTTTGCACGTGAATCACATATCGATGTCATGGCCGCGAAGGCGGGAGTCGATCCCGTGGAGTTCCGGCTCAAGAACCTGACCGATGCCAGGATGGTGCGGGTCCTGAAGGCCGCAGCCGACAGATTCGGCTGGAAGCCGGCAAAGGCGCCCAGCGGACGCGGGTATGGCGCCGTTTGTCTCGATTATCTGGAGACCTACGTCGCGGCAATGGCCGAAGTCGGCGTGGACAAGACGTCCGGCAAAATCCAAGTCAAGCGCATCGTTGTTGCCGAAGATATGGGACAGGTCATCAATCCCGAGGGCGCGAAAATGCAGATTGAGGGAGGCGTCACCATGGGACTTGGGTACTGTCTATCCGAAGAGATTCACTTCATCGGGGGCGACGTCAAGGACACCAATTTTGACACCTATGAGATCACACGATTTTCACGAGTCCCACAGATCGATGTCGTTCTGATAGACAATCCCGCACTCGATCCGCGCGGGAACGGCGAAGCGCCGATCACCTGCATGGGTGGGGTGATTGCCAACGCGCTCTTCGACGCCACCGGAGTACGGCTGAATCGTCTCCCGCTGACCCCGGAGCGCATCAAAGAGAAGCTGGCATCCCTTTAGGATGCTCTCGGCAGTGATTTGCTTTCCATTTCCCCGATCCTCTGCTATCGTCAGTCCATCCCGGAGGAGGAACATGATCACATCACGACGTTATGCACTTCTAGGCATTGCTCTGGCGGCCGCACTCGCGTGTGCGGTGCTGGTCGCCCAGACTAAGACTGCGGCGCCGCCACAGGTCAAGCCCGCTGCAGCCGCGCCGGCGCAGGCCACGGCCGGCAAGATCACAAGCCCAAAGGAGGAGTGGGGCCACAGCGTGGGTGACGACTATTTCCTGGCCAATTATCAACAGCTTATCGCCTACTGGCACAAGCTGGAAAAGGAATCGCCTCGCATCCACATCCAGGAGATAGGCAAGTCAACCGAGAACCGGCCGCAGCTCATGGCAATCATCACCGCGCCTGAGAACTACAAGCTGCTCGACCACTATAAGGACATTTCCGCGCGGCTGTCTCACGCGGAAGGGCTGACCGACGCGCAGGCGCACGCGCTCGCAAAAGAGGGCAAGGCTGTCGTCTGGGTTGATGGCGGGCTGCATGCCACTGAGGTCCTCGGCGCGCAGCAGTTGCTGGAGATGGTCTACCAGATGACCTCCCTCACGGACGAAGAGACCATGAGGTTTCTCAAGGATGTGATCCTGTTATGCGTGCCGGCCAATCCGGACGGCTGGGATCTTGTGTCCGACCAGTACATGAAGTACGGCAACATGAATCCACCGGTCCTTTGGAATCACTACGCCGGCCACGATGACAACCGGGACTCCTTCATGAACGCGCTCGCCGAGACGACGAACGTGAGCCGTGTCATGTACCGGGAGTGGTTCCCGCAAATCATGTACAACCATCATCAGTCGGGGCCGGCAGGGGCGGTCATGTTCGCGCCGCCGTTCCGCGACCCGTTCAACTACAACTTCCACCCGATGCTTCCGGCCGACATCGATCTGATTGGCTCCATCATGGCGACCCGATTTATCGCCGAGGGCAAACCCGGTGTGACTTCCCGCAAAGGGTCGACCTATTCGACATGGTGGAACGGCGGTTTTCGCACGACGGCGTACTTCCATAACCAGATCGGCATCCTTACCGAAACGATCGGCAATCCCACGCCGCAGAGCATTCCGTTCACGACGCGCTTCGCCATCGGCGATTCGAGCATGTGGTGGCCGATTCCGCCTCAAGAAGTGTGGCACTTCCGGCAGTCGATTGACTACTCGATCACAGCAGACCGGGCGATCATGGACTTCGCGTCCCGATATCGTGAAGAGGTCCTCTATCGTATCTACGAGATGGGTCGCGACGAAATCAAGTGGGGCAGCGGAGATCATTGGACCTTTACGCCGCACAAGCTGGAGCGTATCCAGGCTCAACTGGCTGCCTCAGCTCCTGCTGCCGCCGCACCAGCGGCAGGCGGACGCGGTGGGGCAGGGGGCGTCGTCGCTGTTGCCCGCGGCGGCGCAGGTGGAGGAGGTGGCGGCGGTGGTGGGCGGGGCGGCGCAGCCGGCGGGCCGGCGTTGTATGCCGCGCTCACGACGCAAGATCTGCGCGATCCCCGCGGTTTCATCATCCCGTCGAATCAGGATGACTTCGGCAACGCCACCAGGTTCGTGAACTCGCTCATCAAATCCGGAATCACCGTGATGCGTACCACGGCCCCCTTCACCGTAGCAGGTAAGCAGTATCCGGCCAACTCCTACGTCGTGAAAACGGCGCAGGCGTTCCGGCCTCACGTAATGGACATGTTCGAGCCGCAGGATCACCCAGACGATATCCCGTACCCGGGTGCGCCGCCGACACCGCCTTACGACGATGCCGGGTGGACGCTCGCGTTCCAGATGGGCGTGCAGTTCGATCGGATTCTTGATGCCTTCGATGGACCGTTCCAGAAGTTGAATGACCTGGCCAAAGTGCCGGCTGGGACAATCAAGGGAGGACAGGGAGTAACCGGTTATTACTTCACACATAAGGCCGACAACAGCTTTATCGCCATCAATCGACTACTCGCCGCCGGCGAAGATGTTTCGTGGCTGGCGAGCGGGCCGATGGGCACGGGTACCTTTTATGTGGCAGCGAAACCGACGACCCTTGCGATCCTACAGAGGGCCACGGCCGATCTGGGTATCAGCTTCGAGGCGGCAACATCGGCGCCTTCCGGTCCCGCGGCGAAGCTTCGGAAACTGCGCATCGGGCTCGCCGATCACGTCGGCGGCGGCATGCCGACCGGATGGACCCGGCTAATCTTCAAGGAATTCGAATTTCCGTACCTGGAGGACACAAACGATGTCTTTCCGCCGGAAATCAATGCCGGTAATCTGCACGCCAAGTATGACGTTCTCGTCTTCAACAACGAGAGCCTCGGCGGTGGCGGCGGTCGTGGCGGTGGCGGCGGCGGCTTTGCGGCCGGTGGCGATGTGCCGCCTCCGACCGGCGGAGACGTGCCGCCCGGAGCCGCCGGAGCCCAAGGTGGAGGACGTGGCGGTGGCGGCCGTGGCGGCGCACAGGCAGGCGCGCGCGCAGCCAACGATGACCGGCCGGCTCCGCTCCCGGAACCGGAGAAGTGGGCAAAACGGCGCGGCAGCCTCACCCCGGAAGGATTCGCCGCTCTCAAGCAGTTTGTCCAGGACGGCGGCACGATCATTGCCATCGGCAGCGCAACCAACGGCGCGATTCAGCAGTTCCAGCTGCCGCTCACCAATCATCTGGTCAAGGCAGACGGCACCGTGATTCCGCGCAACGATTATTTCGTGCCGGGATCCATCCTGCGTGTTGCTGTCGATCCGAACAATCCGCTGGCGCACGGATACGGCGACCAGTTGGATATTTTCTTCAGCAACAATCCCGTTTGGAACCTGGGCCAGAGTACACCCGGCTCCGTGATCCATTCGGTTGCGTGGTTTCCGAACGATGCGCCGCTCCGCAGCGGCTGGGCTTGGGGACAAAAATATCTCGACAAGGGAATCGAAATGGCCGAAGCAACAGTCGGCAAAGGACGGGTGATTCTCTTCGGAAACGACCTGCTCTTCCGCTCCGAACCGCACGGCAGCTTCAGGTTCTTCTTCAACGGCCTGTATCTGTCGGTCGCCGAAGGACTGAAGTAGCAAAATCGGATGCACGCACGATCGCGAAATCAATCGATCGCGCGGCGTCTCACAACACACGAGGGGCTTGGCGCGTTGACTTCCAGCCGCCAGGCCCTTTTGTTATTAGTGCAACCTCCAAAGCTCAAAAGCAGCCAAGTCGACGCCAAATTCGAGATTCGAAATTCGAGATTCGAGATTTAATATTCTCAATCTCGAATCTCGAATTTCGAATCTCGAATCAGGGTCGCACATCTCCTGCTTGACCTGTGATATCCTGTCCGAAGCAGCCAAATACGACGGCATTATTCCTGTTTCTCCAGATGGAGGCAAAGGCAATTGCCCTTTTTCAGGTGCTACCCTCGAGGTGAAGAAATGAAACTAAAGCTGAAGCAGTCGACGATGTGGATCCTCGTATTCGTCCTGTTGGTTTCAACCTCTTTCAGTCACAGGCAGGCAGTGCTTGAAGAGTGCACGGCCGGAGTGGCATGCGCGCGCGCAACCACGGACGGCAGACCTATTCTCTGGAAGAGCCGGGACGCTGGGGATCGTGATAATGAGGTCATTTGGAACACTTCCGGCACCTACCGGTTCATTGCCGTCATCACGGCGCGCAACGATAAGGACTCATGGATGGGGCTCAATGAAAAGGGCTTTGCCATTATAAATACCCTGTCGTCGGATCTGGGAAGCGACGCGGCTGAAAATGGCAAGGTCATGACTCATGCCCTGGGGACGTGTGGCAGCGTCGACGACTTCGAGGCCTATCTCAAGCAGACCAACGTGACCAGCAGAAAAACGGCCACTAATTACGGCACGATCGATGCAAACGGTGGCGCCGCGTTTTTTGAAACGGCTGCCAACCAGTACTGGCGGTATGACGCCAAAGACACCGCCGACGGATACATCGTCAAGACGAACTTCGCCATCCACGGGGGCTGCAGCGGCGGCATCGAACGGTACAAGCGCTCCCAACTCCTCATGAAGGACTTCTTTGCGTCCGACCGAATCGATTGGAAGGAGATCGAGCGCATCCAGGTGCGAGACTTTTCCGACAAATCGGGCACCCCGCTTTCAGTTCCATTTTCCGGCAATTACGCGGGCCAGGAAGCCGGTTATATCCCCACCGACTATGCCATCTGCCGGAACGTCACCGTGTCCTTTGCAGCCATCCAGGGTGTGCTCAAGGGCGAGCCACCTGTCCTGAGCACCATGTGGACGATACTGGGTCAACCCGCAACCGGAATTACGGTTCCTTACTGGCCCGTGGGAGCCACGCCGGCGGAAGCAAACGGCCCGAAAACGGCTCCGCTATGCGATGCCGCAAACGATATTCGCGCGCGGATTTTTCCGAGCCCTAAGGTGCAGGCACAGGCTGATGCAAACAAAGCTCCGATCAATCTGAACACACAGATGCTGCGCGACAGCAATGGCAGCGGCATTTGGAAAATCACCCTGCCCGTCGAAGACCAGATCATCACGGAGGGTGAAGGAGCGCTACAACAATGGAGGAATCATAGCCCGGATGCGACAGAAATGCTGGCTCTCGAGGGCAAACTGACGAAGAAGGCGCTGGACGCGCTGAAGCAGGCCAAAGAGCTTCTCGAAAACAATAAGAGATGATGTCTTCAGATCCAGAGCCATCGGCCGGCAATCGTTCATCAGCTCTTCGACGCACGAGCGGGGTCCGGCGCAATGCCGTTAACTTAAGGCTGAGGCCGTTCAACTGTGAAAAAAAGCAGCCACGGATTGCACGGATTACACAGATTTAAAAGCGAAAACATCCAGAGCGTGATGGGGGATATTCAGTGAAATCTGTGAAATCAGTGGCTTGCTTTGGAGACTGAGCTTGAGCTAACAGCGTTGGGCCCGGCGCCCGGTTGAATCTGCAACGCATGATTGGGAGAGGATACTCAGGAGCACGATATGGGACGCATGATCAGAGTTGGGATTGTCGTAGCGCTGCTTGCCTGCCTCCAGTGGCTGCCCGTTGCCGCGCCCCAGGCTGCCGCGCCGGTCCAGAATGTCGCGAGATACGAAGTATCGGTGGAGAGAAATGTCATGGTGCCGATGCGCGATGGCGTGAAGCTGGCCTGCGACATCTATCGTCCCGCTGAGAACGGCTCCGCGGTCGCGGGAAAATTCCCGGTCATCCTGGAGCGCACTCCATACGACAAGGCAACTTCGCAAAGCTGGGCTCGTTACTATGTGCCCCGCGGATACATTGGCATTGGGCAGGACACCCGCGGCCGGTATGCTTCTGAGGGTGTGTGGCATTTCACGCGCGATGATGCCAACGACGGTTTTGATACGGCCAAATGGATTGGTGAGCAGCCCTGGATCGACGGTCACATCGGGACCGTAGGCACCTCGTATCCCGGAGGAACGCAGCACTCCATGGCTTTGGCAAACGCTCCCTACCTGGCGGCAATGGTGCCGACCGATTCCTCCTCCGACGTCGGCTATTTCGGAATCCGCCACAACGGCGCATTTGAGCTGCGCTGGATGAACTGGATCTTTAACATTGGCCTGCCCAATGGGAGCCAGGAAGGGCGTGATCCCAAAACCCACGACGCCCTCCTGGATGCCGGCAAGCATGTCCGCGAGTATGTCCTGGGCCTGCCGCTGCGCCGCGGCACCACGCCGCTCAAGCTGGCGCCCGAGTACGAAGACTGGCTCCTGGCAGCCATGAGCCATGGCGGCAATGATGAATTCTGGAGATCGATCGGGATCGATGTCGCGGACCACATCGCCGAGTACAAGGACATCCCGGTCTATCACGTGAGCGGATGGTACGATTCCTGGGCGGCGCAAGTTGCCAATCTGAACTTCGCTTTGTTGTCGAAGGCGAAAAAGAGCCAGCAACGGCTGATCATGGGCCCGTGGACGCACGGAGGGGAGACGCGCAGTGCCACTGGAGAAGCAGATTTCGGACCCGAGGCGGGAATCGATTTCAACGCGCTGCGCCTGCGCTGGTTCGATCGCTGGCTGAAGGGTATCGACAACGGCGTGGACCGCGAGCCGCCCGTGCGCATTTTCGTGATGGGAGGCGGTGACGCTCACAAGACACCCGAGGGACGCCTCTTTGTCGGCGGGCACTGGCGTGACGAGCGCGAGTGGCCGCCCACGCGCGCCGTTTCGACGCCGTATTACCTGCGCGCCGACGGGCTGCTGTCGTCGCAAAAACCGGGCGCCGAGGCTGCGACGTCCTATCAGTTCGATCCGCGCAATCCGGTGCCGACCATTGGAGGAAACATCTCATCGCACAATGCGCCGCCCGGCAGGCAGGCAATTCCCAGTCGGCCCGGAGACAGTGCCAACCTGATGGAACAGGGTCCTTACGACCAACGTTGCCGCATCGCCTTTTGGAATTGCGCCGACGAGCGTCCCCTGTCGGCGCGCAACGACGTCCTCGTGTTTCAGACACTGCCTCTGGAACAGGACCTAGAGGTCACCGGCAGGCTCATCGTCAAGCTGTGGGCCTCCTCGAGCGCGCTGGATACCGACTTCACCGCCAAACTGATCGACGTGTATCCGCCAAACCCCGACTTCCCCGCCGGCGTGGATCTGAACATCGGCGACAGCATTGTGCGCGCCCGCTACCGGAACGGCGTGAACAATCCGCCCGCGCTGATGAAACCCGGCGAGATCTGCGAGTTCACCATAGAACTGTATCCGAGTTCGATCTTGTTCAAGCGCGGACACCGGATCCGGCTGGACATCTCCAGCAGCAATTTCCCGCGCTTCGACGTGAACCCCAACACCGGCGAACCTCTCAATGACAACCGCCGGACAGCCGTTGCGACCAACACGATCTACCACGACGCGCAGCACCCTTCGCGGATCGAGCTGCCTGTCATCGTGAAGTGATAAGGCGGATCTTGGGCAAATCTCGTACGTGACACTCGAAAAACATGCCGCAGTTGAACTCATTCACTCCTCTCCGAAAAGCCAACAAGTGCTCCGGATCCAGTTGGGGAAGGTTCGTTTCGTTCGCCATCGCCACTTATTCTCTTTATGCCGATGTCCCAACGCCCGGCACAGAATCCGATGCCATCGGCGCGCGCAGCTTCTTATCAGCTCCGATCATGCTGACCAACCAGGTCAACGCAAAATTGGCCGCGAGTGCCAGGAATCCCGCATTCAATCCCCACAATGGATCGTGGCCACTCATAACCAAGAGCGCGACCAGCCCGATGCCGATAGCCAGGCCCACCCAGATCGCAAGGGCACGGATCCGCTTCCAAAACAGCCCAAACACTACCGCCGGGAAAAACTGCGATACGCCGTCGTACCCGATCAGAAGCAGCTGCACGAGAGCTTTGGGAAAATAGATGGCGAATAAGAGCGCGAGCGCGGTGATTGCCAGGACCAGGAATCGAGACAGTTTCATCACCTGCTCAGGGCTCGCACCGGGATTGAAGCCGGTCTGGTAGACATTTTTGGCCAGAAGCGTCGACGCGAACAAGACCAGCACCGACGCCGGAACCATGGCCGTCACAGCGCCGGCGCCGCCGACGAAGCCCATAAACCATGCGGGGTAGGTTTTGTTGACCAGCGCGAGAAAAGAAAGATCTCCATTCGGCAAACCCGGCAGCACCAGCAGCGCAGTAAACCCGACGATAAGGACCAGCAGGATCGGCAGCTGATAGAACGGCATGATGATGGCGTTTCTCTTGAGAGTCTCCGCGTTTTTGGCGGAAAACGCTGCGGCAAAGCTGTGCGGCCACATGTAAAATCCTGCGCTGAAAAGTAAAAGCGTGGACATGACCCAAAGGACATCCATGTTGGTGGTCGCCCCTGGAAAAACAAGGTGGCCGGGATGTTGCTGAAGCAGCTTTTGGAACATTGGACCGATGCCGCCGAAATAAATGTGTGGAACGCTGAAGCCGACTACCAGCACGGCGACAATCATCATGACGTTCTTAAGACCCGATACCCAGGCAGAACCCCGTATGCCACTGGTATAGACAAACAGGCAGGTCAGAAAGAACGAAATGATGATCCCGGTATTGGCGGATATGGTCCGGTTGCTCGCTTCGTGGACGATGAGACCCAGCCCTGTCAGCTGCAGTTGCAGATACGGAATCATGAAGACAACTCCGATGACTGCCACCGCAATTCCGAGCGCGGGGCTCCGGTATCGCTGGATGAAGAAGTCCGGCTGGGTGTGCAGGCTATGCTGCTTGCCTAGTCTCCAGATGGCAGGGAGCAGGAAAAAGGAAATCGTATAGGCCAGCGCGCCATAAATGATGATGTAAAAAGTCGGAGCCCCCCTCGAATAGGCCCAGCCGCTGGCGCCGAGAAACGTGAACGTGGTATAGATCTCTCCGGCCATTAGAAACCAGACCATCACAAGACCGAACCGGCGCCCACCCACGGTCCACATCTCCAGATTCATTTTCACCCGCCGGCGGGCGAAAACTCCGATCAGGGAAGAGACGATTACCACGCACAGGATGATGATCAGCGCCGTGTTCATTGTCCCTCCTCCTTCGAATTGAATCTCCGTTCCATCAAATAAGCGAGCAGAAGGATGAAAGGCGTCAAAAAGACCCAGACTAAAATCCAGAAAAGCAAAAAAGGCAGGCCCAGGATGACGGGCTCAATTCTGTTGGCCAGGGGAAGCATGAAAACGAGCGTGATGAACGGAATGCTCGCCAGGAGCAAGGCGTATTTGGTACCTTTTTGCATTTTTGCTCTCTCCAGAAAAGTGCGAACGGCTCTTGGGGCCACGCGCAAATCCGGAAATTCCGGATGCGGCCTCTCCAGATCTCCCGATAAATGTTGGAACTCCGGGGCGCGGGCGGAACGCCCGTGCTTTGGAGCGCGGTTGCAAGCCCTGCTCCTTATACGCGTTTTTGTGGGCCGAGACATAAGCACAAAAAAATGTGCCGGCCCTTTGGGCCTCGCTGCCACCATCTCCCTAACCCCGCGCTGACGCGCGGGGCTATTCACTGCCGGCGCTTCGCGCCTGGGTTTGTGGCCATCAGCGTATGCCGCGAGACATTCGGCTCAGTCTGAGCTTCCAGGAGACGACACGGCAATAGCCCAGCCCGATTCAAAGCCCGATAAGGCCCGAAGGGCCGGCAGTGAATAGCGTCCCACCACCCCCAAAAACGGGGCGGTTACTTGTTTCGGTAACAGCTTGCAGAACCATGAGTTCCGCGAGCTGTCACTGCGGAGGCCCGGCCGTCAGGCCGGGATTAGGATCCGCCTCATCATCGAGCGCCGAAGGTGCGGCACACCAAACCTGAAATGCGTATAAGGTTCAGGGCGAGCCACCGCACTCCAAACCCGCTTTGCGGCTCCGCATCCACTCGGGAATTACTGCCTGTCCACCACGATCAGGGCTCCGCTTCGGGTGATGATATACAATTCGTCTCCCTTGCTCGCGATGCCCGTGGGATATTCCAGGCCCGGAACCACGTTTGCCATCACCACGGAGTGCTTTGCAGGATCGAGGCAAAGCAAAGTGCTGTAAGCCGCACTTATGGCATACATCCTGTCACCGGCGATCGTTGCGCCGGTTACGAAATACTCGCCAAGACTGCGCTTGTCCCCGCTGAACCCAAGTCCTGAGTCAGGCGCCAAAGTAGGCGAGTACTCCTCTGATAACGTCAGATCCTGTTGGGCAAACCGTGAGATGACGAGGCGCCTGGTCTGCTGGTTCGGCACGGACACGGTGTACAACGATTTGGATCCTGGGTCGAAAGCCAGCGACATCACATACATCATCTTCGCACGCATCGTTGCCAGTCGCGAGCGCGTCACCTCGTCGAACTGGTCCGCCGACTCGAGGAAAAAGCGGAAGTTCTTTGCTGCATCCGCCTTGTCGTTTTCGCGCAAAATGACGAAGCTCTTGTTCTCGCCGAGCGCCATAACCGTCCTGCTGTCGAGGAACGCGGCCCCGGCAAATGTACCCAGGTCCACGGAAAAACCGGGATCGACGACGGTGGAACGCAGCACGTGATCGAGCGCACCGTCCACGATGTAGACGCCGTGTTCCGTCGTGATGAGAAACCGGTCCGTCCCGCCATCGTAAGCGAGATCCGTGATGGCGCCGCGCAATGGCAACGATAGCTGCCGCCGCTGTTTCACGGTGAGTGCAGAAAGGTCCTTCAGCGGGCCCGCAGCGGGATCGGCAGACACCTTGGTAACGTCAGGAGGCTCTATATCCCAGCGGCCGCGCAGCGAGATTGCCGCGGACCTCCATTCGTCAAGGGCCCAGACCCAGTGCTTTGGATTAAAGGAGAAACGGATGGGATCACTCTGCCCCACGTACGGCGGCGGGCCGGTACTGGCAAAGGCCTGGACGATGTTGCCGGCGACCACGGCCAGAAACACCCACATCGATAGCTTTTCCAGCCAGCCGAGGCTGCGTGGAAAACTGGAAGGTTCCACATGCTTCAACGACATCAGCAGCACGCCCAACATGATGATACAGACCATGAAAATGAACGCCGCCCAGACGTAGGTGTGCGCGCCCAGGATCTCCACACTGAAGCCCTGGCCCACATCCCGCATGGCATGCAAAGACGCGTGCCGCGTACCCATGTGCAGGCCCCAAGCCCCGACCAGGACGGCCAGGCCGACGTACTTCGGCCGTGGGCCATAGCGCAGGACAAAAAGGCCGATCAGGGCAATGAGAACCATGGCTGTGCGTTGCTCCCAGCACATCACGCATGGAGAATCTCCTCGAATGAAGCCGAGTACGAAAACAGCCCCGCCAACGGGTATCACCGTCAGGGCCAACACTGCACAAGCGAGAATGGTGTAAAGAGGTTCGCGTTTCACAGGTTTCCTCCTTCAGCAGGCCATGGGGTCTCAATAATTCAGCCCGGGCAGGATCGATGTCCGGGTTGCAAGAAGAAACAACGAAGCCATCAGCAGCACGCTGAGGATGAGGAGCCTGAACGCCAACCGCTCCTTCTCGGGTCTGCGAAGCAGGATACAGGCCGTGATAAAAATCAGGACGAAGTTCAGGAATTCCATGTTGATGTCCTCCGGATGCGACAGTATCGCCAGTCTGGCCCTGTGACGCAAGCTTTACAGATCGCCTAGATGGGTTCGGGCCGGCCGGATGCCAGCGAACGGCGAACGGCGTCAACCGCCATCATCTGGCGTACGGCGTCTTCCGGGCCATAAGCCGGAGTGGTGCCATTCAGAATGCACTGGGAAAAGTGCTCGAACTCATCGACATATTGATTCTCTAAAGGCAGCCGCTCGGTTTTGTCATTGATCGTCAGAGAGGCTTCCGGATCGGGCAGCCAGGACCTGGGGATTCTGATGGTTCCCGATTCCCCCACAAGTTCCATTTCCGTCCTGTACGGTTGGTCAAATGCGCAGTCGATCAATGCGCGCCCGGTTGGGAACTCCAGGACGCCAGCCATGCGCATATCCACTCCGAACTCCGGGTCGAAATTCCCCTGTGCGTAAGCCAGGGTCGGCTCCTGCTCAAAATAAAAACGTGCGGCGCTGATGGGATAACAACCCACATCCATCACACTCCCCCCACCCATCTCGGGTACAAACCTGGCGTTCGAATTTCTGGGAAGAGTAAAAGAAAATGATGAGCGCACCAGCCGCAGCGGCCCAATATCACCGTTCTCTATTGCCTTGCGCGCGCGCTGGTGCTGACTGTGAAAGCGCCACATGAACGCCTCCATGACAAAAACGCCGGCTTGCTTCGCGGCTGCGGCCACCTGCCGGACCTCGGATGTGTTGGAGGCAAATGGTTTTTCACACAGGATATGCTTCTTCGTCTGAGCGGCTTTGATCATCCATTCGGCGTGCATTGCATTGGGAAGCGGGATGTAGATCGCCTGGATTTTCCGGTCCTCGAGCATTTCTTCATAACTTCCATAGGCCCGTTGGAGCTTGAATTCGGAGCGGAACGCTTCCGCTTTTTCGAGCGCGCGGCTTGCTACACCCACGAGTTCGACCGATGGCGATGCCAGCAGCGCCGGGATTGTTCTTCTCCGAGCGAAACTCGCGCATCCCAGAACACCCCATTTGATTCTGGTCATAGAAACCCCTCCGTGAACTGGTTCTTGGTCTGAAGCTCGAGGCCTGCGAGGCTGAGTTCGATTTCCTCTCTGACTTCCCGATCGTGCTCCACTCTGCACGCTTCCGTGAGAGCACTTTGTATGGCCAAGATCACATTGTGGTGTCTTTGGTCGGGAGCCTGAGGTCCGAGGTCGGATGTCTGATGCGAGGCGATCCGCCCGAGCGCCCAGGCGGCATGGGCTCGAACGACAGGGCTCGCGTCCTTTAAAGCGCACACGAGTGGTGGCACTGCCTCCGTTCTGAGCGAGTTACCCAAAGCCACCACCACGTTCCTGACAAAGCCGTCACGTTTGGCTCTGCGGATGGGGCTGTCCTTAAATCGCGTGTTGAATTCCTGCTCCCTAAGCAGAGCTAGTCGCGCGAGTTTGGGAAAGGCGCTGCCGTCGCGGGGCCAAAAGGCCTTCTCCGGAGTGGTGACAGCGAATCGATTCCAGGGACAGACGTCCTGACAGTCGTCGCAGCCAAAGACGCGGTTGCCGATCAGGGGGCGCAGTTCTCGCGGAATGAATCCCTTCAGCTCAATAGTCAGGTAGGAAATGCATCGCCGGGCGTCGACCACGTACGGCGCAACAATCGCGGCTGTGGGGCAGGCGTGAATGCAACGTGTGCATGACCCGCAATAGTCCTTTTCCGGCTTGTCGTACTCCAGCTGCAGATCAAGAAGAACAACGCCGATGAAGAACCACGAGCCTTCTGTCCTAGTGATCAGATTGCTGTGCTTTCCCATCCAGCCCAGTGCCGAATGCGCGCCCCAGACTTTTTCCATCACGGGTCCCGTATCCGAATAGAAGAGACCCCTGGCGCCCGCTTGCTCACGCTGAATGAAATTAAGAAGGGCATGCAGGCGTTCCGTCATCAGCCGATGATAGTCTTCCCCCCAAGCATACTGGCTGATACGGCCGCAGAGCGGGTCATCCGCGGCATCGGCGCGCGCATGATAGTTCATGGCAAGAACCAGAATCGAGCAGACGCTTTCCAGCACCAGCCCGGGTTCCCTGCGTTTCGCCGCCTGGCGTTGCAGATAGGTCATGCTCCCCTGCATGCCCTGGGTAAGCCATTCATCGAAGCGATCTTTCCAAGGCAGGGATCCGGCAGGCGCCACCCCCATTTTGAAAAACCCGAGCCTCCGGGCTTCCGCCCGGATGCGCATGGTTAGAGAAAGATCACCCGTCAAGAGATTCACTCCCGCAGCCCACAGAATACAACAATAGTGGAAGCACCGCGATGAGAGGCTGCACCCGAGTTTGGCAAATGCACGGGGCGCGGGTTACAATCTGATGATTGATGCAGAGGATGGACAACAGCACATGCGCATGGCCGAGCAGTTTAAAATTCAGGAGATTGCGGACCGAGTCTATTCGGGAGAACGGCTGAGCTTTGATGACGGCCTGCAACTCTATCGTCATGCCGATATCAGCCAACTCGGGGAAATGGCCGACTGGATGCGCCGCCACAAGCATCCCGAAGCCATCGTTACCTATGTCGTCGGCCGCAACATCAACTACACGAACGTCTGCTGGGTCCGCTGCGATTTCTGCGCCTTCTACCGCCCGCCCGGCTCGGAAGAAGGCTACGTCTTGTCCCGCGAGGTGATCTTCGACAAGATCCGCGAGATGGTGGCCGCGGACGGCACCGAGATCCTGATCCAGGGCGGGCTGAACCCCAAACTCAAGATCGATTACTACGAAGATCTCTTCCGCTCAATCAAGCAGAACTTCAAGGTGCACATCCACGGCTTGTCGCCGACAGAGATCCTCTACATCGCGCACATATCACGCCTGACCGTCCCCGAGGCGATTTCACGTCTGCGAGCCGCGGGATTGGACACGATTCCCGGCGCGGGCGGCGAGATACTCTCCGATGAGGTCCGCAAGCAAATTGCGCCTCTCAAGGAAACCTCCGACGAATGGCTCGGCGTCATGCGTGACGCGCACGTGCTGGGAATGCGGACCACAGCCACCATGATGTACGGCTCCGTGGACCGCATCGAGCATCGCCTGGAACACCTGATGCGCGTCCGCGATTTGCAGGACGCGACCGGAGGGTTCACTGCGTTCATCGCCTGGAATTTCCAGCCGGGCGGCACGGCTCTCGGCGGCATCAAGACCGGCGGCGACGAGTATCTCAGAATGATCTCGCTGTGCAGAATCCTGCTCGATAACATCGACAACCTGCAGGCCTCCTGGGTCACGCAGGGCGCGCACGTCGCGCGCATTTCACTGCGTCATGGAGTCAATGACTTCGGCAGCACCATGTTTGAAGAAAACGTGGTCAAGGCGGCCGGCACAGCCTTCTACATGGATGAGGCGGAGGTCAGGCGCCAAATCGCCAGCGCGGGATTCACGCCGCGCCGGCGCAATACATACTACGAGTTTGCGGATTAAACGTGTGGTGCTCCTTCTGCGTGCGCCCATGCCTTTGCCACGACTTGCATGGGCCACGTTTTGTCTTTCATGCCACCGATGAGTGGAACGGAACCGGAGCGCGTGCACGTCGCGCTTGGGTCTCCGACAGACTCCCGGGAGCGTTAGCGAAGAGACCACAGGTGAGCTTGGATTCGACGGGTTCTCTGACATCCAGGAGCACCGGTTGACTGGTGGCCACAAGTGCGGAGAACTTGGTCAAGCCATAGGATCTCGGCTTTTCAGATTTTCTGGAAGTGTCCATCACGGGCCCATCCCCTCCCTTGTAAACCATCCATTCCGAGCAGCCAGCCCTTGCGTAGCCCTCCTTTTAAGGCAAAACCAAGCCTGACGGGAACTGGGGAAAACCCTTGTTTGCTCGATGAAAACCCCTACTGACGATCTGATATTGAATTGGGACTAGCTCCGAGTCGCGCGTATCCAACGAGTTGGTAGGCGCATATCGAGCTTCTGCATTGGGAAGAAACTATCTGTTGGCTTGAATTCCAGGATATCCCTGAGGGCACCCCAATGATTGAGAGTGATATCGGCAAATGACTCGCCATTCTGGATATACCAGTCAGATTCCGGGGATAGGCGCCATGACCTCGAAATTACGATGCTTGAATTGCACCTATCATGGAGTAATTTCGAGGTTATGGTGCCTAACCCTGAAATTCAGATCTTGGTGAATTCGACGCGGCGGTTGTTTGCCTTGCCTTCGGGTGTGGCATTGGAGTCCAGGGGCTTGGTTGCGCCATAACCCTTGGTCGTCAGACGGCTCGCTTCGATTCCTTGCGCGGCAAGCAGCTGCTTGACAGCATCCGCGCGCGCCTGCGACAACGTCAGGTTGCGCGCCGCGTCGCCGTCGGAGTCGGTGTGACCGCCGATTTCAAGCTTGAGTTCGGGATTGCTTTTCAGCAGCTGCACGATCTCAGAGATTGTGCCCATGGATTGGGGTTTGATGGTCGACTGGTTCACATCGAAGAGAATGCCATGGGTGACGATGCGGCCTTCCTTCGTCAATTTGTCGAGCAGATTCATGCCGCCGCCTGAAGCGATGCGGACGTTTTTGAAAATGAGGGGCGCCTCTGGAATGCCGATGCCACCGAAGCGCACGGACTTCGGCTGGAAGCCGACATCAGGAATGACCAGCACGCGATATTGGTCGATGTAGCACTTCATCTGATTCTCTTTAAATGCCAGCGCGGCATGGTGCCAGGTGTCTTTGAAGTGTTCGGCATCACCGGGCACTGCAGCCGAAAGTTCGTGTTCGAGCCCTTCCGTGTGAACTTCTGAGCCGAAACATACCAGTTTCTCGTCGTCGCCTGCGCTCAGAAACGTGATGAAGGAGCCGGAAGAATCCGCTTTAAGGAAAAAATCAAACTCGACCGTAAATGGATCCGAAAGATAATCCTTCCCCTTGATGCGCGGTTCGACCTTCACATAGTTTCCCTCGGTCAGTGCGAACACGGGGCTTCCCGCCAGCTTGTTGACCACCGCCTGGCCGGAAAGTAAACTCCAATGCGCCGGAAATTCGCCGTCCGTGTCGCCCCGAAAGTCGTCTTCGAAGATGATGCGGTCGCCGGGCACGAAATCATAATTCTGATAGACCTTGTACTCCTGCGGGATCAGCAGCAGGGACGGACCGAGCACGAAAAGCGCGGACAACACCAGTCTTCTCATCTTCCCACTCCCTTGCAGAATGTTTTTTTGACACTCTCGTACGACCCGAATTGAATGTTACAAAATTGTTAGCGCACGTGTACGGCATAAGCAAGACGTATTTTGATCTGGCACAAGCATCCTGACCCTAGAACTGCTCGGTCTTGCGGCGCACGGCCGAACAATGTCACCTCGCGAGGACGTTGTGGGAATAGCTTTGGCGTATCCTCCACGATCACGAGATCGGGATCGCTCCACTCGCGCACATCTATAGCCGCATGTGCGTCAGCGGGTCAGAGAGTTGGCTATCTTGATCCAGTCGGTCTTGTCCAGCAGCGCTTTGATGAGATCCTCGGCACCGGAAATTGTGATTACCATGTTCTCAACGAACGGGGTTTGCGGCGGGTGTACAAAGTGAAAGCGGTCAGCTGAAGTTGCCGCATCATGCTTGGCGGCCTGCCAGTTACCGAATGCCAGGATATATCTGTTACTCTTGACTGGAGCACTCTTGTCGTCCGCCACAACGAATCCCTTGGCCACTCCGGCGATAGACAGCTCCATGTTCCGTCCCGGCTCGGCACCTGAATCAAGAGCCTCGCTATTCAACTCCAATCCGATGTCCAAATGGTTCCACCGGTTCATTTCCTGCCGTAGGGATTTGACCTCTTCATATAGGCCGCTCTGCATGAGCTGTTCGATCCTCTCCATCATCGGCTTCAGGTGGACGTTGAAGCGATCGGAGTTCTGCTTCACGGTACACTTCCATTCGAAGGCGCCGCCGATTACTCCCTTTATGGGAACTGACTGGGTTTCGTTGAAATCGGCTGAAGACGGGTCCAACTCCAGGTCATGTGCCTTGAGGAAGGGCAAGATGGCAGCGTTCAATGCGTCAAAGGGCTTCATCAAGACCAGTTTTTCTGCAGGGGTGGGATCCCGCCGGCTCTGCGCGCCTGCGTATGGGCAGATCGCGATCGCAAGCAGGCTCAGGCAGAGAGCTCGTCTGAGTTGCGTCATTCTTGATGGATCCTTCATGTCTTGCGCTCCTTTTGCCGACAGGTGAGGCACGCAGCGTCTGCCTATTGGCTGCCCTTGTAAACCAAGTCCTGCAGTTTATGTATGTCAAGTTTGGCGATGACCGCAGCAGCCAGTTCGGGTTTACACTCGATTGTGATTTCGATGACTTGCGCCGCTGTCAAGGGCGCTTTAGCGTCAAATACCGGTCTGATGTTGACCGTAGATGAACCGTCGCTGTTCTTGACCGTTGTTTGCTTGATCGGCCCCAAATACAGGAAAGTCTTGTTCGGGCTCAGCCTGGTTTGCCCTTCTTCGTCATCGTCCGCATCGTTGGTGCCGAAGGCAAGCCCTCCTCCTGCGATCGGATATGTGGTCAACGGTTTCCTGTACGATATTGCGTCTGCGGCCTCCACTGCAGGATTGGTTGCCAGAGAAATGTTAATCACGTCATTCGCCTTGATTTCTTGCTGAACCGCCATCAGTTCCTTGACCTGCCGATCCATTGAATACCTTGACAGCACTTCCTGCTGCCGCTTCTTCTTATACACGGCTTCTTCCTCATTCGAACGTCGATCGAGTTCAAGATCGAGTTGACCTCCTATTACGAGGGGTGTCTGATGTCTGGAACGGCTCATTCCCCCCCTATCCGTGCGGGGTTCCATGCTGGGTTGTTTGAAGATATTCCATCCCATCTTTTCGAACTCTTCTATGGTGGGCTGCAGCGCATCCGTATAACCATGTCGCACGTGCCGTTCAAACTTTATTTCGCAATCGGTCACTGAACGATACTCCGCACCTGCAGTCTTGTCGTAGAAAGTGGGATCGCACGCTTCGCCGAAAACCTGAGAGAGGGGCAGCCTGACGAAAGGGGTCCGCTTAAGGTTGATCACTGTCTCAAACTGCACTGTCGACTCGCCGTGGTCACGCCTTTCGCCGAGCGTGCCCGTGCCTTTGATCCTGAGCTTCAGATTGGTATCCGTGAGTTCCAGAACCTGGGTGACGGCGCTGTCACCTTCCTTGCTCATCTGCAGGACGTAATATTCTCCTGAATACCCGCCTGGGCCGTTCGGCGTCTGGTAATACATCACCCGATTAGGAGGATCACCTACGAACCCGGGAATGTAATGTGCTTCGATTGAAGGCCCTGCGGATTCCACACCAATTTCCAATTGATCCTCTAGAGTAACCTGCTTCAACTGTTCGGCCGTCTTGGGTCTATTATGGCGAAGTATAATGTCCGCAAAATATTCGCCATTCTGGTTGAACCAGTTAAAGCCTCCTACCTCTTCAAAGTTGATCTTCGTCGGAGCGCCGTCATTGTAGATCACCAAATAATTGTCTCCGTCGATATAGAAATGAGCATTACCAAGCCGGGCGTCAAACGCCGCTTGATCGGCTTTAGTTTGTGCCGGCGCGGCCACCGTCAAAAACACTAGTGCGGACCCTAAACTTGCAAGAAATCGTTTCATAACAATCCTCGGCTGCTGTCTTAATGAACCGCAGACCAGTCCTCCGTGACAGTTGAGATGGAATCTCTGCTTGGACTTCCCCACCTACCGATACGATACCCTTTCACCCGTTTCTAGGCAAATCTCTTGCTAGGTTTTTCACTGCAGATCCTTTCCGGCGCCAGCAACAAAATGCCAAAGCCAAAAACTGTAGCATCGTTTTTTCCATAAAATCCGTTTGCAAACGTCTTTGGGGTTCGACAGAGCAGTTGGCAGAGAGCCGAGGAGAGCGATAATATAAATTGCCCTCGCCGGCACGCACACCGCCGCGACGCGAACATCGGCAGACAGCACTGCCAGCGACCAGAGTGTCAGCAATGCGACAACGAGCCACAGAAGACTGAGCCCAAGGCACCTCGAGACACTGGAATGCAACGACCGCTGAGCGGGCGCGGCGAGTTTCTCGAAATTCGTCACAGCTCGGCTGTCCTGATCACCAGGCGGGCTTCATCCTCGGTGACGCCGCTTGTCACTTTTTTCCAATAGCCAGGGGAGCGCCCTTCTCGTCATAGAAGAGGACGGTCACGTTCGATGCAGAGCCGGCGGAAAGCAGGATGAATTGAGTCGTGTATCCGCCGCCATCAACAATCTGCGGGAAGACTATAGGCGTCGGCGCCACCTGCGTAAGATCCGCGACCGGGAAAGTCGTCACCAGAAAGTCTCCGCGAGCGTTCGTCAGTGACCTCAGTGTAAGAGCCACAAAAGGCGCAGGAGAGGAAATGTCAAGAATCCCCGTAAAGCCTGTCGGCAAGCCTGAGATGAGCTGTCCTACAAAGCTAGCCGTGTGCCCGTTTCCATTCATGCTCAGGGCCGAACTGCCGGCAGCCGTGCTGCCGTCAGTCTGATACGCTTTCAGCGATACATTGATTCCGGAACTGCCTGGGCAGGCGAGTGCGAGCCCGGTGTCGTGTCCGTCAGATTGATCAACATAGATGTGGGCATGAGTTGTCGCGGCCGCAGCCGGCACTCCGGATTCAGTTACTCTGACACCTCCCTGAGAATAACTGAAGACTCCCGCTCCCACTGGACTGATACTGCTCGTGTCAGGATTCACCTGCACCCATCCGGCATTGGACCCCGCGGGTGTTCCATCGGTCTGCAGCACGAATACGCCTCTTGGAGGTATGGAGTAAGTAAAAACCGAATTTGTGCTTCCACCGGCCAGGTGGACTGTCAGGGCAGTCCCGTCATCCTCGAAAAATGAGATCCTGCCCGTTTCCACTGTGCTACTGGTATTGAGCAAAGTAAGCGTTGTGATGTAACCGCCTCCATCTGCAATCTGAGGAAAGTAAAAGGAAGCGTTGCCCACGGATTGCGTCAAGTCAGCAACTGGCGTACTTGTGAACAGAAGGTCGCCGCGCTGGTTCACCGTAAGGCGCAATGCAAGCACAGAGAGAGGTTGGTCGCTTCCAATTTCGAGGGAGCCGAACTGGACGTTCGTCGCGAAATTTGCCGGAATGTTGAAATCGGGAGCCACTTCGTTGAGCTGATGAATGAACTTAGCAAGGTGCGAACCAGACGCCACGTTTCCATGTCCCACGGAGAGCGTAGTTCCTCCACCATCACGCAGAGTGTAGGTAACATTCGCGGAAGCGGCACCCCGGTTGACGACTGCTACTCCAGTATAAATATCGACTGTACCTGCACCCGACTGCGGCGGACTAGGGGCCACACCGGTTCGATAGTCAATGAACATGCGCGCCGCCGTGGTCGGAGGCGATGCACTGACCGCGGCCTCGCTTACGACAACATTCCCTTGCGCAGAGCTGAAGACGGCAGTGCCGTACGGCGTCCCGCCAGAAGCCACAACCCCATTTGCCCAACCGACCTGTGCCGCCTCTGAGGTGGCACTCGTGATCGCCGTACTTGCTCCTCCCTCAAAGATCGGCATGCTCACTGATGTCCCAGGTGGATTTGCGGGAACATGTTTAGCCTCGGCGAATACTTCGCCCCATATGCCGATATCATCAAGATAAACCCCGTCCCTGGTCACCGCCTCGTTAGTCTCGAGAAGAAACAACACCCGCACTTTTGTCCACCCGGGCAGATCAAAAGTATGTAGGGTCCAGTCTGATGTTCCTGTAAGCTCTCCCAGATAATTCCAGTTCGCGCCATCGTCAGGCGACGCAAAGACCAGAAGGTAATCCCTATTAGCCTCCAGATCGATCTTTGCCTTGAAGACCAGCTGAACTGAGCCAAGATTACTCGGTACCGCCGTGCTCGCGTTCTGCATCAGCGGCAAACGCACATTGTTCGCATAGTTAGACCCGGGGCTGTCAGACCACGCGTGAGAAGCACTCGCACTGCTCTCCGTCGTTATGCTCCAAGGCGGGAATCCGGTAAACTGCGCCGCGCCTTCGACATCATCTTCCCATCCCTTTGTCAATTGGACGATAGCGACATCGTCGATCCAGACGCGATGTGTTGGCGGACTTGCAGTACTACTCCCTATGTACAGGTAAAAGCCGATCAGCACGCTATGGCCTGCATATGAACTCAGGTCGTATTGATAACGAGCCCACGGAGAATTTCCGCCGCCTATAAGGATATAATTGGACGTGCCGTTTTTGGTGTCAGTCACTCGCAACTCAAGAAAGTCTCTGGCACTGTCAATATCCAGCTTAGCCCAAAACGTGACGTAGGTGGGGCCGCTGACTGCATAAACGCTATTCATTTGCAGCAGCGAAGATTGACTCGCAGATGGGGTAGCAGAACTACCATAGGAATGTTCGCCTGTGTGGGAGTCGCCGTTTGTCACGGACCATGCCGGGCCGTAAGAAGTTGAAAACGAAGGTGTCGATTCTGCTCCGTCGTAAAAGGATGCGCTACCGGTCATGACTGGATCAGCAGAAACAATCGCCGATAGATTTCCCACCTTGTCGACGGCGCGTATGCTGACGTAGTAAACCGTCTGCGGCGTCAGACCGTCCAGATCGAACGTCTCAGCGGTTCCTGAGGGCCCGGGCTTCATGCGTGGCTCCACCATTGTCGCAGTGGTCAAGTCCGGAATGGTGTTATAGAACACTTGGTAGGCACTCACAGTCCCCGACAAATTGTCGTCCCCTGAGTCCGTCCAAGTGAGTCTCAACCCTGTCCCAGAATCCTGTGCAATGGAAAAGTTTGAAGGCGTGCCGGGTGGTACGGTATCAGACTGCATTGCGTTGAATACATTCAATCTTCCCCATCGAGTATATCCTTCCATTTCGCTCGGATGGTCAGCTGAATACAGGAGCCGTGATCGCAGTTCAATCATTGAGGCTGCCGGAAACTCGCTCTTGATCAGCGCGGCAGCACCCGCCACATGAGGCGTTGCCATGCTGGTACCACTCAAATAGCCGTAACCGGAGGATGCGCACAGGGGACAATTTCCGGACGGCAAGGTGCTGTATATCATATTTCCGGGAGCCGCTATATCACATGTACCAGGGCCATAGTTTGAGAAAGATGCGAGTACGTCATTATCGTCGGTCGCTGCCACGGCGATTACATTGGATGCATACATGTTGTAGCCCGCGGGGTAGAAACCTCCCTGGTCTATGTCATAAGCAGAGTTCCCTGCTGCAGCGACAAATAGGATTCCCGCTTTCTCGGCCCGATGGATCGCATCCAAGAGCAGTTGACTAAAACTTCCTCCACCCCAACTGTTGCTCATGACATGTGCGCCGTGTGCTATGGCAAAATCGATGCAAAGGATCGCATTAGAATTATAACCAGACCCTGTTGCGTCCAGGAATTTCAGCGGCATGATCTTGACGTTCCAACAGACGCCGGCGACGCCCACACCGTTGTTTCCGGCCGCGCCAATAGTTCCCGCACAGTGCGTGCCGTGGCCGTAGTCATCCATTGGGTCATTGTCATTGTTGACGTAATCGTAACCGACAACTTTGTTGGAACTGTCGCGCAATATGTTGGCAGCCAGATCCGGGTGGGTATAATCCACCCCCGTGTCGATCACGGCGACGATCACCTGGCCGCTTCCCGTGGTTATATCCCAAGCCTTGGCCGCAGAAATGTCTGCTCCAGGTTTCGAGCAGGTTGTACATGTGGAGGAGCCGTAATTGCCTTGTCCCGTGTTTCGAAGGCCCCATAGATACGGGAAATAAGGGTCGTTTGGGATCTTCTGTTGAGTGTGCACAACATAATCCGGTTCCGCCACCCGCACACGCGGATCACTCATGAGTCTGGCGGCCAATTCACTCGGCGCGGTGTCTCCGCCGGCTATTTGAACAATATCGAAAAACGGACTTCCAGAGCCGGCAGTGAGTCTCAGATTTGAGGAGGCCTGAGCCAAGATCCGCGCCTTTTCCGAGGAAGGCGTTCCATCTTGAAACGCCACAAGGATCCTATCCATCGCAAACTCAACTCCCGCATCAGATCTGTCCAGTGGCTGCGTCGATTTCAGGAGGCCTTGGCGGGGCGTTAGCCGGAGTGTTCCGAGTGTGGATCCGTGCACAGAGTAAGACGGTCGATAGGTACGCTTCGCGTTTTGCAACTTGGAAACGACCTGGCCGACCGAGAGCGGGCTGAGAAGAAGCAAGAGCAAACCGACTCCTACGAACAGGCACGCCAGAATCTTCGCTGTCTTTGATTGTAACCCGGCTCGCGACAAAAGTCGTGATTCACTCGCCCGATTCGTAAGGTAGCCTTTCATAATCAGTGCCTTCCTCACATGGTGTTGGTTAAGGGCCAGGCCAGATGGGTTGCCGCTACAACTCTATTGATCATGGGAAACGACTCCCTCAGCTGCCCGGGATCGCGTGGCGTCATTTATAGGTGATGTTTAGATTTGGGGGTAAGATGGCACAATTTGGCCGCGGGAGTCAATCGGAATAGTCCTGCTCTGCGGCAGCACGGAATCCTTATTTCCCGCCCGCGGGCAGCGCTTCAAACCTGGCAGTGAAATGCCGCAGAAACGGCGGCTGCTGAACGATCCGGTATCCGGGGATCGAATCCCTGTGCGCGAAGACATCCAGGATTATCTCAACCACGTAATCGATGTGGCTTTGAGTATAGACACGCCGGGGTATCGCGAGGCGCACCAGCTCCATGGCCGCGGGAATCTCCCGTCCGGCTTCTGCATCCCATCGCCCGAACATCACGGAACCGATTTCGACGGAGCGAATGCCGCCGGCCCGATAGAGCTCGCAGCAGAGCGCCTGTCCCGGATATTGGGAGACAGGCACGTGAGGCAGCATGGCTTTGGCATCGATGTAGATCGCATGTCCTCCCGGGGGCTGGACGATGGGAACGCCTCGTTCTGCAATATGATTGCCGAGATAGCTGGTGGAGGCAATCCGGTAGTTCAGATAATCCTCGTGCATCACCTCCCTGAGGCCGACGGCGATGGCATCCAGGTCACGCCCGGCGAGCCCGCCGTAGGTAGGATAACCCTCCGTGAGAATCAGGAGCTCCTTTTCTTTTTCGGCGAGCTTGATGTCGTTGGTGCAGAGAAACCCGCCGATATTGGCCAAACCGTCCTTTTTGGCTGACATCGTGCATCCGTCGGCATAGGAGAACATCTCGCGCACGATTTCTGGAACGGTCTTGGATTCGTACCCGGGCTCGCGCAGCTTGATGAAGTAGGCATTCTCGGCGAAACGGCAGGCATCAATATAGAATGGGATTTCGTGGCGGTGCGCGGTTTCGCTTACCTCGCGGATGTTACCCATCGAGACCGGCTGTCCGCCCCCGGAATTGTTGGTGATCGTGAGCATCACCAGCGGCACCTTCTCCTTGCCGAATTTGCGAATCACGTTTTCCAGGGCCTCCACATCCATGTTCCCTTTGAAGGGATGCAGCAAGGCCGGCTCCTTACCCTCGGGGATCACCATGTCGAGGGCTGTGGCGCCGCGATACTCGATGTTCGCGCGCGTCGTGTCGAAGTGTGTGTTGCTGGGAACGACATCGCCCGGACGGCAGGTCAGACTGAATAGGATGCGCTCCGCCGCACGCCCCTGATGGGTCGGAATGATATGGGAAAATCCGAAGATCTCGCGCACAGCTTCTTCGAAACGATACCAGGAGAGGCTTCCCGCATAGGATTCGTCGCCGTCCATGATGGCGGCCCATTGCTTTGCGCTCATGGCGGCCGTGCCGCTGTCGGTCAGCAGATCGATCAGGACATCCTCTGCCGGAATGAGAAACAAGTTGTAGCCCGCACGGCTCAGGATCTGCCGGCGCTCTTCGGGGTTTGTCATGCGAATGCTTTCAATCACCTTGATCTTGAATGGCTCAATGATGGTTTTCATAAGGTCCTATTCTCGGACGTACGCGCATCGGCCTCTGGGTTCACGGCAAACAATGATGCAAAAAACAGACCAATTCTACCAGCATACCCGGCTGACTGTGAAACACGCAAAATGCGCGAAAGCCGCGCGCGCGCTTTTTGTGCGTTTCGTGGTTGCGGAACCGGTGTCTGTGATCATAAGATCTGTCTCGCCGGAGTCCACCGGAGGCACGTTTTGATTGGCAAAACCATTTCCCATTATCGTATTGTCGAGAAGCTTGGCGGCGGCGGCATGGGCGTCGTGTATCGGGCCGAGGACGTGCGGCTCGGGCGCACCGTGGCCTGCAAGTTCCTTCCCAAGGAACTGGCGGGCGACGACCAGGCGCTCAAACGGTTCCAACGTGAAGCGCTTGCCGTATCGGCGTTAAATCATCCGCATATCTGCACACTCTACGATATCTGCGACGAGGGCGGCCGGCCCTTCATGGTGATGGAACTGCTTGAAGGGCGATCGCTGGATCGCATCATTGCCGCGGAGCCGCTCGATGTCGACTTCATACTCGAGATTGGCATCCAGATCGCGGACGCATTGAACGCGGCCCACACCAAGGGAATCGTGCATCGAGACATCAAGCCCGCCAATATTTTTGTGACGGGAGAAGGACAGGTCAAGGTTCTGGACTTCGGACTCGCTAAACTGGGTATGCCCGCGCGACAGCAGCCGGCGCAGGGCGAGGAAGGCGCGCAGGAACCCGCCGATATTCTCCTGACCTCACCCGGTATGCCTGTGGGTACGGCGGCCTATATGTCGCCCGAACAGATCAGAGGCGAGGAAACCGATGCCCGAAGCGATCTCTTCTCGCAGGGAGTCGTGCTGTACGAAATGGCG
>Ga0187885_10001297_pt1 | contig 27983 bp, 19 predicted proteins | sample June2016WEW_20_1_3_FD_132970 | JGI IMG/M metagenome (GOLD analysis project Ga0187885, IMG submission 132970) | Peatland microbial communities from SPRUCE experiment site at the Marcell Experimental Forest, Minnesota, USA - June2016WEW_20_100 | ecosystem: Environmental > Terrestrial > Soil >...
ATTCAATCTCCGCTCGCGGTTGGACTCCTCATCCTTTTGGCCGTTGCGCGCGCTCAGGGAGTCGATGTCTCGTGTTCGTTTCTGCTGGACCTCGTACTGTTGTTGACCGGCGCTGCAATCTCAGCCGTTCCGGTGAAGAACCGGCTGGTTTCCGTATCTCTTTCCATTGCGGGCGCGTTGGCCGCTCTGTTCGGCAATGCTTGGCCGATATCGATAGCCCTTTTCTTGCTGGCAGATGCAAGCGCAGGTCCGATGCGCGTGACGAAGGCGCGCCGGCCGTTGCGCGAATCGAAGATCCCAATCGGCTTTCGCATTGCCTGGCGGGCCTTGGGTTGGCAAATGATTACAGCTTACGCACTCGCCGCGCTCCCGCTGGGCTGTGCGGCGCTCTTCATCCGTAACAGCGACCTTGAAGGGGCGCTGCTGGCGGGCACGGCGAGATTCTTTGGGTCGATGTCGGCGGTCGTTTTGCTGTCGTTCCTGTCTGCGAAACTTTGCGTGCGCCGGCCGGTCTGGCCATGGGTGAGGTCGCTGCCCTGGTCCTCGTATCGCAGAGTGCTTGCGGATGCACTGCTGTTGGCTCTTCACGCCACAGCCATTCTGATCCCCACGGCGCTCATTAACATTCGATCTGCGCTTGTAGTTTTGCTCCTTCTCCCTTTGCTGGCATGCTTGGCAGCAGCGCACACCCGACGCCTGCCTGAGAGACGCTCCGGCATTGGACCCTTTGTCATGGAAGGCTTGGGCATCTCCGCCATAATTGCCTTGGCTCCATGGACAGCGGTTCTGGCGCTGGCGGCTGCACCCGCGGCATCTTTTTGGGCGCAACGACTGGACTCACGGCAGAAGGTGACGTTGTGGCTGGAGCGACGACATCATGCCGGCGGCGATTCACTATCCTGGAGCTCATGATGATCCGCTTTACCGACGTTGACTATGCCTACCGTCCCGGCGAGCCTGTGCTCTCCGGTGCCAGTCTCGAGATCGCCTCGGGTCTCACTCTCGTTCTCGGACCAAACGGCTGCGGAAAAAGCACGCTGCTGAAACTGGCAGCCGGGGTGGAGCGCCCGGATCGGGGCCGCGCGGAGATTGATGGTCGCGACCTGTGGCGCGATGAGGTCGAAGCCCGGCGAAGCCTGGCATACGTCCCCGAACAACCCGACCTTACGCCTTATGCAACGATCTGGGACGTCCTTCGTCTTGTCTGTCGACTGCGCGGAGAGGCGATGGGAAGCGGATTGAAGGCGCTCGAAAGCGCAGGGCTCGAAAAGCTCTCCAACCGCTCCATCAGAGAACTCTCGATGGGCCAGCGACGCAGAGCGGTAATGGCGGCGGCGTGGATAGGTTGGCCCCGCGTGATTCTATTAGATGAGCCGCTGGAATCGATGGATCGGGCGATGAGGGAACAAATCCTTCTCTGGTTGGAAAAAGTCCTGTGCAACAGTGCGTCGGTCGTGGTCGCAACACATGAGATCACGGCATTCCTGTCAAAATGTGTGCGGGCGGTTACCGTAAAGAAAGGACGCTGCACAGTCTACCATCCGCTCCCCGCGGGAGATGACGAGAGATCCGCCCTGTTGGAAGCACTCGCGCGAGGGGAATCATTCTGACTCAAAACTCAAGGTGATAGCGCTGACACCTGGCTGCTGGTCCGTCGTGTCACCCCGGCGAGATGATCCGGTTCGTACGTCTTCTGCGGCGGAGCAGAAGGGGCTGGTGTCATTGCCGGCAACCGATTTGCCTGGCTTGATTCGTCACTCGGAGTAACCTCGGACGTTCCGGGGATCCCAACCGCAGAACTGATGCTGCCTGAGGCGCTCCCATAGTACAGCTTGTAGCCGGAGAGAGTGGGCGCATCGACTGCATCCCACTCCAATTTGACGTCGTCCGGAAAAACCAGAGGTGTGCTCAAACAGAACAGAATCAGTGGAACACACAATCGTAGAAACAAAAAACCTCTTCACAGCGAGTCTCCTGGGGCATCTTCCCTGGGGATGAGGGCCTGGTGCCAAGCGCTCCACGCAATTCAACGACTGAATGAAGTGATCTAAAAGAGTATCTGCGAGCGGGCTTACGTGCAAGGCAGTCATTGGGACCGCGCGCTCGAGCCCAATCGCGTGTGGGCAGGTCTCGCTCCGATGAGTGAGGCCGGATCGCCAGAAAGACAGGTGTTCCTCTCATCGGTTTCTAAGATCCGTCTTCCACAAGGGTTATCTGCCGCGAACTGCGCATCAAGGGGATCGTACACCTGAATTCAAGCTTAAACCACGCAGCAATCTGGAATGGGAAATCGCGTTGATTCAGCGCACAGTTGATGGCGGGAGGAATGGTCACTACAATAGCGCTGCTTGGGGGCTGTAATTCCCGGAAAGGTTGCGCGCGCGACATGGACAAGGCCTTCTTTGACTATGAAGTTCAGTTCGGCGGTTTCGATAAGCTCATGCCGTATCGCATCCGCGAGATTCTTCTGGTTTCCAGTCCCTACGATTCATCCAGCATCGCCGAGGACGATCGTTTAACCGAGCTGATTTTCAGCGAATATCTTGACCTCCGTCTGCACTATGCCCCCAGGGTGACCCGCGCTTCCAGCGCCAAGGAATCCCTCGACCACATTCGCAAGGGCCGATTCGACATGATTCTCACCATGATGCGGGTGGGGAACATGGACGTCATCGAGTTCGCACGCGAGGTCAAGAAGATTTCCCCGGCACTCCCGGTGATCCTCTTGGCCTACAACCTCCTCGATGTCGAACGCCTGCGCGCGGAAAACTTCGCGGGCATCGACCATGTATTCCTGTGGCTGGGCGACGTCAAAATCCTGCTGGCCATCATCAAGCTGCTCGAAGACCGCATGAACATCGACCAGGATCTGAAGGCAGCGGGGGTTCAGACGATTCTTCTCATCGAGGATTCGGTGCGGTTCTACTCAGCCTACTTGCCCCTCATCTACTCTGAGTTGATGAAACAGACCCGATTGCTGATCGCCGAAGGGGTCAACCTCAGCCACAAAATGTTGCGCATGCGCGCGCGGCCCAAGATTCTCATGGCCTCCACGTATGAGGAGGCAATGGCGCTCTATCGGCAATATCGCTCGAATCTGCTGGGCCTTATCTCTGACGTGCAATTTCCTCGAGAAGGAAAGCTCGATCCTGAAGCCGGGTTCAGGTTCGCCTCTTTGGTGAAACAGGACAGCTGGGATATGCCCGTACTGCTGCAATCCGTGGACAGCACGGCGGCAGCGCGCGCCCGCGAGATCGGCGCATCGTTTTTGAACAAACACTCGGAAAGCCTGCTTTCGGAGTTGAGGCAATTCATCCTGGAGTTCTTCGGATTCGGTGACTTCATATTCCGCTCGCCATCAGGGGACGAGCTTGGCCGGGTCGCTGACCTTCATGCGATGGTAAACCTGCTGCCGAAGATTCCGGCGGAATCCGTCGCCTACCACGCCAACCGCAACCACTTTTCGCGGTGGCTCAAGGCCCGCACCGAATTCGAGTTGGCCCACCGGATCCGTCCCGTAGCGCTCGCGGATTTCAAGACAGTTGACGATTTGCGCAGTTACCTTATACGCAACTTCGAGCGGTCTTTGCACCAGGCGCAGATCGGGGTGACGGTGAATTTTTCTCCGGAGTACTTCACCCCGGACATCAATTTCGTGAAAATCGGCAGCGGCTCCCTCGGGGGAAAGGCGCGGGGCATCGCGTTCTTCAACACACTCATGGGCAGGAGCAGCTTTACGCACCGCTTCGAAGGTGCCCGGATCGCCATCCCCAACACCGCAGTTGTCGCGACAGACCTTTTCGACGCCTTCATGGAACAGAACGACCTTTACCCGATCATTCACGAAGATGTGGGGGATGAGTCGCTCCGGGATACTTGCGTAAGCGCTGCGCTGCCGCAATCGCTGATGAAGGATCTGAAGGGGTTCGTCGAAAAAGTGCGCTATCCTCTCGCGGTACGCTCCTCCTCGCTCATGGAGGACTCCCAGTCCCAGCCGTTTGCAGGCATATACGAGACTTATTTGCTGCCGAATAGCCATCCGGATGCACGAGTTCGCCTCGAACAACTCTGCCGCGCGATCAAGCTTGTTTACGCATCGACCTTTTCGCGAGAAGCCCGCGCCTACCTGGGCACGACACCGCACTTGCAGGACGAGGAAAAGATGGCCGTGATCCTTCAGAGACTTGTGGGATGCCGCTACGCGGACAGGTTCTACCCGAGCTTCTCCGGCGTTGCGCAATCATACAATTTCTACCCAATGCCGCCTATCCAGCCGGAGGACGGCGCCGCACATGTCGCACTGGGCCTGGGAAAGGCAGTTGTCGATGGTTACCGCGTCCTCCGTTTCTCTCCTGCGCATCCAAGGCACCTGCATCAGTTTGCCACGCTGAACGACTATCTGAACAACTCCCAGAAGGAATTCCTTGCGTTGGACATGCGCCATCCGGAACACCCCGTCGATTACGATTCCTCAGCGAACCTTGTGAGGCTCGGATTGGATGCGGCAGAGCAGGATGGGACATTGCAGGCGCTTGGCTCAACCTATTCGGTGGAAAACCAGGCGGTCTACGACGGCATCTCACGGCCGGGGCCACGCCTGGTGACTTTTGCGCATATCCTTAAACACCGTATGTTTCCTCTGGCCGAAATGCTCAAGTTTGTTCTCGAGATCAGCACGGAAGCCATCGGTTGCCACGTGGAAATGGAGTTCGCTGTGGATCTGGCCGAGCGGATATTCTACATCCTGCAGATGCGGCCCATGACGGCTCTGGAAAATGGCGTAAAGGTCAACCTTCAGGATATTGATATGGGGAAAGCCGTCTGTCACAGCCGCAGGGCCCTCGGACACGGTTTCATCGATGACTTGGCGGATGTCGTTTATGTGAAGCCGGAGGCGTTCAACCCAGCCGACTCCAAGACCATCGCAAGAGAAATCGGAGAAATCAACGACAGGTTAAGAAAGGAGGGCCATGGCTATGTTCTCATAGGGCCCGGGCGTTGGGGTACGGCAGACCCCTGGCTTGGCATCCCTGTCACGTGGGGACAGATCTCCGCCGCAAGGCTAATCATCGAAACAACCCTGCCCGGTTTCATTGTGGATCCCTCGTTCGGCACTCACTTCCTGCATAATGTAACCGCCCTCGGCATCGGCTACTTCACGATCAATCATGTGGCCGGTGACGGGAACATCGATTGGCGGTGGCTGCATGATCAGAAAGCCGTCTCGGAATCGAGCAGACTGCGGCACGTTCGGTTGCCCAAGCCCCTGGATGTTCGTATCGACGGCCGCAGCGGCGAGGGTGTCGTCTTGAGAAGCTGATGCGGCTTCGCGGTATCTTTCGAACTCAGATTGCCTCGCAAACCGCCTCTCCCACTTGGGAAGTTGTTGCCGGCGTGCCGGCAAGATGCAAATCCGGAGTGGCTCTGCCTCCTGCCACCACCTTCTCGATTGCGGAGGCAATCGCAGCAGCTTCCTCCTTGAGTTCGAAACTGTAGTCGAGCATCGCCGCCGCCGAGGCAATGGCACCCAGCGGGTTTGCCTTGTTTTGTCCGGCGATATCCGGAGCGGAGCCGTGAACAGGTTCGTACAGCCCGGTCCAGGCGCCCGAAAGCTTGCGCTCCCCGAGAGAAGCGGACGGCAGCATCCCGATCGAGCCCGCGAGCACGGCGGCCTCATCGCTCAGAATATCGCCGAACATGTTCTCTGTCAGGAGAACGTCGAAGCGGCGCGGAGCAAGAATCAGTTGCATGGCGCAATTGTCGACCAGCAGGTGCTCCAGAACCACGTCCGGGTACCCGCGCGCAATCTCGGTCACCACGCGTCGCCAGAGCTGCGAGTTTTCGAGCACGTTTGCCTTGTCCACGCTGGTGACGCTGCGCCGCCGGCCGCGCGCCAGCGAGAACGCCATGTGCGCGATCCGCTCGATTTCAGATCGCATGTAGTTCATGGTGTTGACCGCGCGCGTTTCCCCTCCCTCACCGGTAATCCCGCGAGGTGTGCCGTAGTAGATCCCGGCGGTCAGTTCGCGCACGATGATCATGTCCGTGCCTTCGACCAGTTCTTTTTTAAAGGGACTAGATCCCAGAAGCGCCGGATAGACGTGAACCGGGCGCAGGTTGGCATAGACTCCAAGCGCTTTGCGCAATGCCAGGAGGCCTTTTTCAGGGCGGAGCTCGGGTGGGGCGCTGTCAAAACCAGGCAACCCCACCGCGCCAAGCAAAGTCGCGTCCGCCTCCAACGCCTGGGTCAGGACCGCGGCAGAAAGTGGGCTCCCGACTTTCTGAATTGCGGCGCCACCGATGAGTCCTTCTGTCAAATGCAGGGAGTGACGAAACCTTTCGCAGACGCGCCGAAGCACCCGTACTGCTTCGCCGATCACTTCCGGGCCAACGCCGTCACCCGGGAGGACGAGGATCCGCAGTTGCATATCCGCTCGATTCTCACTTTGCAGTCCGGTTTTCAAAAAAACTGAACAGTTATCAGTTCCCGATTACTGGTTGGCGGCTTGCGCAAACTGGCTGGCTTCCTCGCGAATGAACTCGACGATTTCCTCGTCCATGACTCCCTTCTTGCGATCGGCAAAGGCAATGAAGCGCTCGTACACCGCCTTGAGTTCCACCGGCGAGAGGTTGTAGCCGAGGTATTCACAGCGCTCCCTGAGGGCATGCCTGCCGCTGTGCTTCCCGAGGATGAGCCGGCTCGATGGTACGCCGACCGTTCTCGGATCTATGATTTCATAAGTCGTGCGTTCCTTCAAAAAGCCGTCCTGATGGATGCCGGCCTCATGAGCGAAAGCATTGCGTCCCACGATTGCCTTATTAGGCTGCGGCCCGAAAGAGATCTGCTGGGTAAGCATCTGACTGGCCGGGAAGAGCTTCTCGGTAAGCACCGTTGTGTGATAGGGAAGCTTGTCCTGTCGTGTCCGAATGGCCATCACTATCTCTTCGAGCGCGCAGTTGCCGGCGCGTTCTCCGATACCGTTTACAGTGCACTCGACCTGCCGCGCTCCTGCCTGCACGGCCGCAATAGAGTTGGCCACGGCCAGACCGAGGTCGTTGTGGCAATGCACACTTACAATCGCGTCCGAGCCAAGACACCCGACGAGTCGTCTCACCAGAGAGGCAAATTCATCCGGGATCGAGCAGCCGACTGTGTCCGGGATATTCACCGTTCGCGCGCCCGCGCCAACGACCGCTTTGCATACCTCTTCGAGATAGTCAGGATCGGTTCGTGTCGCATCCTCAGCGGAGAACTCCACGTCGTCCACATACTTTCGGGCCAGTTCCACCGCGGCCGCGGCGTCTTCCAGCACGCGGCTGCGCGTCATCTTCAGCTTGTACTTCAGATGAATGTCGCTGGTCGCGATGAACGTATGCAGGCGCGGCCTCTTCGCATGCTTGAGCGCAAGCGCGGCACGCTCCACGTCCAGCTTGCAGGCGCGAGCAAGAGCGGCAACGCGTGATCCGGAGAAGCTCCGGCTGATCGTGTCCACGGCTGCAAATTCGCCTTCCGAAGCAATGGGGAAACCGGCTTCAAGTATGTCCACACCGAGTTCCACCAGCACGGAAGCCATGGAGAGTTTTTCATCCACAGTCATGCTGCAACCCGGCGATTGCTCGCCGTCCCGGAGCGTGGTGTCGAAGATATAGACGCGCTCGGTCATGCTCTTTCCTCCTTGTCGTCGGTCAAGTTTCGCAGGCCGCCTACAATGCTGATCAATTATCAGCAGTAGAATCAGATTTGACAAATTTATAATTATCTCTTGTACAATAAGTATGATTGATACTATAAACTCCTCTTATGAAACCAGCTGATAAATCCACAGAACTTGATATTCATGCCGTACGGGTTTTCCATGCTGTGGCGGCGGAGAGAAGTTTCTCGCGCGCGGCTGAAAAGCTGTACCGCACCCAGCCGGCGGTTTCGATGATGGTGCGGCGTTTGGAAGCCGAGTTGGGGGAAAGGCTGATTGATCGTTCGGGACGGGAGTTGCTGTTGACCGATGCGGGGAAGCTGGCATTTGAATATGCCGAACGTTTCGAGAACCTGCAGCGGGAGATGGAGAACGCATTTGCTGAGCTCCGTGACAATACCGCGGGCCGGCTGACCATAGGCGCGAATGAGTCGACAACGTTCTATCTGCTGCGGCACATCCAGAGCTACCGCAAGCTGTATCCGCGCGTAAAAGTGCGAGTCCAGCGCAGCCTCTCCAGCCTGATTCCTAACCAGCTGATCAGCGGGGAGCTGGAGTTGGGGGTGATCAGCTTCGACCCTGGCGACATCCGCCTCACCTCCAAAGTTATTTACAATGATCACCTGGCTTTTGTGGTCTCGCCTCAGCACCGTCTGGCGACCAGCGCGTCAGTTTCGATCAAGGACCTGGGCATGGAGACATTCATTGCGCACAACGTTTATTCGCCCTATCGGGAGATCGTCTTGAGGGAATTCCAGAGTCGCCAGGTCTCGCTGCATATGGATGTCGAGATGCCCACGGTGGAATCGATCCGCAAGCTGGTTCAACGGAATGAAGGGGTGGCCTTCCTGCCGCGGATGTGTGTTGAGGCGGATCTGGAGCAGGGGAAGCTCCACGAAGTGCGCGTGGAGGAACTGGAAGTCGAAAGGAAGATCCGCCTGGTCTATCCGGCGCGCCGCATGCTCAGCCATGCCGCCCGCGCCTTCCTCGAACTGATTGGCAGATGACGGAAGGAGGCGGGTCGTGAGCAAACCAGAAATACCGATGACCCCGGCGGTGAGGTTCCTGCGCGGGCGGAAGGTGGAATTCCTGCCGCACTTTTATCCGCCGAGGATCTGGAAGATGATCTCCCGGGTTCGCGGCCGGTTGTCAAAATCGATGAGAACGAGTTGCTGCCAGGTCCCGAGAAGCAGGCAGGAATCCTGAAAGGGGATGGTGAGCCCCGGCTTCATCAAGGCTGCGCGCACGTGACTATACCCGTTGCCATCGCCCCAACGCCGGTCATGTTCGTAAGCGATGGTCTCCGGGACCAGGCGCTCGATGGCAGCGCGCAAGTCCCGAATCACACCAGACTCGAATTCAATGGTAGTCACGGCAGCTGTCGAACCGGGCACAAAAACGTGCAAGACGCCGTCCTTCTGCCCACTCCTTTGCACCGCCTTCGTCGCGAAGGCTGTGATATCCAGGACCTCGGACTGGCCGCGGGTCTTGATCTGTTCGCGATAGGTGCAGACGGACATAAGCTATTTGCTCAACTCCGCCTTGGCTATCTCCTTGTACTTCTCCACGCCGACCAGCGATCCGTGATGCAATTGCTTGTAGAGATTATTAAGGCTCTGTTCGGCTGAATTGGCCGCTTTACCGCCCAGCAAGGAGGCTTTGGCGAAGTTGCGGAGCGCCAATTCGGTCTTCTGCGTTTGCCAATACGCCTGGCCAAGATAGTAGTACGCTTGGTCGTTCCGCGGATTGTACTTAGTTGCGTTTTCCAGGTTCGTGACCGCGTTTAGGAAGTCATTCTTAGTGTAGGAACCATACCCAATAATCCAGTAGCATCCCGCCTGAACGGCTTTGACATACGTCTCCCAGTCTTTCTCGCTCATCTGTTCGGGCTTGGTTGCAGCCTGGATCACCTTCAGGCACTGCCTGGAGTACTTGTCGGCTTCTGCGAAACTTTGCGCATCGCCGTAATACTTGACCAGTTCAAACAGCATTTCGTAATTATCGGGAAGTTTCTGCACAGTTGTGTTGGCCCACTGAACGAACTTCGCAGTGTTCCCCAATGATTGGTATGCCTTCGCGAGCCAGTAAGCGCCGATGCCGCTAGGGCTTTTTTTGTACGCCTCTTCTCCAAAAACAACAAATTCGTTGTAGTTCTTGGTCTCCTGATAGGCAGCCGCCACAAGTGCGATCGTGTAGGCATCACCGGGTACGAGGGAGAGAAACCGCCGGCCAACTGTCGCGATCTGGGGCCATTTCTTGCCGTCCTGGAGTCCTTTCAACATCCCCTGGAAATCCGAAACAATGTATTGCTCCAAGGTCGACTTGGGGTAGGCCTTGTAGAATTTCTCGATCAGATCGATCTTTTTTGCAGGATCGGATTCGCCGGTGATGGCCTGATAAGCGCTATATTCCTCGGGTGTGTATTGCGGGGCCTGCTGCGCAAGTGCTTTCGCACAGGGACGGATCACCATCAGAGAACAGAGGATGAAAGCCAGAATAAATACCTTGCGCGTCGAGCCTGACAGAGTAGTCATGTCTTTAGCTCCTTCTTAATGCGGAGCTCCGGATCGGGCGGAAGCTGCCCGAGCCCGGGAGTGCTCCTGCGGACATTGATTTATGCTATCCAGAGATCTGCGGCCCTACTCTATATCAGAGGAGAAATGCGTGTCCAGCGTTAACGAAGCGCGGGCATTTTGCAATTGCCGGGCCGGGAAATCATCCTGTATGCTTCGCCCCATGATCGTCCGGGTAGTGGCTCTTTCCGCCATTGAATTTGAAGATGAGACTTTTCGGATCAGCGAGGATCTAGACTTGGAACGGATGATCTCCTCGCTTCGGGCCGTCGGCCAGGTGCAACCGGTATTGCTCCTGGTGCGCGCGACTTCGGAGCCCTCAAAAATAGTCTGCGGCTTCCGCCGGCTGCACGGGCTGCGCGCTCTTGGAAAGGCGGGTGCCGCCGCGAGAATTCTGAACGCCGCGGAATTCACCACCCTCGAAGTCTTTCTTAGAGCGATTTGGGACAATCTGGCCCAGCGCCCGTTCAACCCGCTCGAGGCGGCCCGGGTTCTTTTCACTCTTCGGCAGAAATGCGGAGTGGAGGACCAGGCTTTGATTGAGCAGTTTCTGCCGATGCTCGGCCTGTCTCCGCATCGCAACGTTCTGCAAAGCTACCTCGGCCTGCATCAGCTGCACGCGGAACTGAGGCGTTTAGTGAATGAAGGCCATCTGACACTGGCAAGCGCGGAGCGGCTTTCCCGGGAAGCGCCGGACGCGCAGGCGCGCGCGGCGCCGGTATGGAGCAGCATCCGTTTGACCGCCAGCCTGCAGCGGGAACTGCTGGACCTGGCGGAAGATCTTGCCGCGATCTCAGGCACGACGCCGTCAGAAATCCTTGCCGATCCTGAGATTCTGCCCATCACCCGGGATGCAGGACTTTCCGGGTACCAGAAGGGACAGAAAATCTACGAACTGCTTTACCGCCGCCGCAATCCGAGGCTTTCCGTGGCCCGGGATGCTTTCCTCGCCGAAAAATCCAAGCTGGACTTGCCCGGGTCTGTGCGCCTATCCCCCGATCCATTTTTTGAGAGGCCCCGCCTGCGTGTCGAATTCGACGTGAATTCCGCTCATGCGTTTCGTGAGACAGTGGCCGCGCTCGATCGTGCCTGCAGCGCCGCCTCGCTGGAACGTCTGTTTCAAATCTGAGTGAGCGCCATGGTTCCTTACCGTCCGGAGCGCATCCTGATTGAAGAGGAAGTGTGGAGCGATCGCGCTTTGTGGGAGATGCTGCAAAGGCCTCCTGGGATTGCCACGCGCACAATTCCGAGTGTCGAGTCCATACTTCCGGAATTGCGCATGGCGGCGGATTTCCGCACCGTGTGGCCAAGCGCACATTGACCCTATGGAGCGTTTTCAAAGCGACATAAAGTCGGCTGAGATCCAAGCGCTTCGCCGTTGATCAGATCAGAGAACAAAAAGGCGAGGCCACCGTCACCGTTGGCCTCGCTGTGCGGAACAGATCTTGGTTACTACTTGCTCCTAGTTTGTGCGGAATAAAGCTAGTCCGCAAACCATGAGCAGTCCGAGCCCAAGCAGGATGATCAGGTTTGGTTCTGGAACGGAAACCAAACCTTGGTATTCTACACCGGCATCCTTGGGGGTAATCCACAGAACGCTCCCGAGAGGGTCTGTGTTGCTGCCAAGACTGGCCATGATTGAATCATACTGTGTTACGAAGCGAGTATCTGTAAGCACAAAATGGGAACGGCCATCCTCTCCATCATATATGACAGACCAAATGGCAGCTTGGAGGGCTGCAACTTGAGGATTAAACCCGCCAGCGCCATTCGTGCTTTGTCCGGCTGCAAAGCCGTACGTGTTCACCAGCCATGCTACCTGGCCAGCATTGTTTACGGGGTTGCCGTGGATTGTACCGTTATTCGTGACGTAGGTCTGATTGTAGTCACCGGGAACATAAATCTCAGTCGTGATATCTATACAGTAGAGAAAAGGCAGAGCGCGATTGTCCAGATACGACTGATCGATGCTCCCGCCGGTGTTGGTCAGGGTGCTCCCGTCCAGTGTCCAGGAGAAGCCCTGGAAATTGCCACCAACTGAAAGAGTGTCCGCACGTAATGTGCCGGCTCCAATAAAACCCGCCAGAGCGACGATGCACAGAAATACTGGCAACCGCATTGAATTGTTTTTCATTTGATACTCCGAATCCGAGACTGTTTTTTCTGTATTGCGACATAGGCAAAACTGTAATTGTAGGTCTACGAGCCCACATCTCCAAATAGAAATTAAGCAAAAAGCAAATGCTGTTCCAGATACTTGTTCAGCAGGACGCTCTTTGAAATCACGTGTCGAATCGGAGCAGGAAACATCCACAGCCGTGAGCGGTGCGTCCGGAGAGTAAGCGCGCAACATCTCCAGGGTGGGCTGGGGCAGTGTCACCAGAGCGAGGCGCACTTCCTCGCGACTCAAGACGACGGGTAAGCGGCTCTGCCGCGGCGGCCGAACGAAACGCAACGTAGGCCATTGCCGCAGCAGCGTGTGCTCAGAGAGGAACTTGATCCCGCACAGCGCCACCGTTGCCGAGGCGCGGGCGGCCTTTTTGCCATAGGTCAAGTAGAGGAAGTACTGGCGCAAGTTTTCTTCAGAAATTAGGTCCGGGCTCCGGTGATCATTCTCAGCGAGCCGGCATACAGCATTCACGTAGCCTTCTTGAGTACTTGAAGAAAGCCCCCTCAATTGCATATCCTCTGTCATCCGTTGGCGCGGAGAATCTGAATGAAGCTGGAAACACTGCGAAAAGCTCTGCCATTTTTTGCATTCGCCTCTGGATCGTGTGCACTCATTTATGAGTCGTTGTGGATGCGTTCGTTCGGCCTGATTTTCGGTAATACGACTCATGCCGTGGCAGCAATTTTAGCCGTTTTTATGGGGGGCCTGGCGTTTGGGAGCTTCCTGACCAGCCGTTTGCATTTCAAACAAACCATAAAGGCCTATGCAGTCGTGGAGTTGGGCATCGGAACTTTCGCATTGTTGACCATCCCGCTTCTGTATTTTCTGCCGTCGTGGTACGGGGTGTTTGCCCGCGCGCACAGCCTATCTCCGATTGCCGAGCTCCTATGCCGCCTGATTGGAGCCACATTGATCTTAATGCCGCCGACAACCCTGCTCGGCATGACCTTCCCCCTCCTGATTGAATTTCTTACGCGCAGCGGCAGAAATTTCTACGTCAACATGGGTTTTCTCTATCGTACGAACACCCTGGGCGGCGCTTTTGGAGTCTTTCTCGTCACCTTTATTTTGATGCCCTTGATGGGAAAGCTGGCAACCTTCATTCTGGCGGCGTCCACAAACCTCGCCATCGGCCTCCTCGCCTGGAACTGGGGCAAGGATTTGCAGGATGGATCCCAGCGGAAATCGCAAGCAAAGGGGACCCAGCGGATCTCCCCCGCTCAATCTGAGGAGCCTGCATCGGGTTCGCGGGAGAACCTGCCTCTGATTTTCCTTCTGACTGCCTTTACGACAGGGCTTTTTTCCTTCGGACTGGAAATCCTCTGGACCCGCTCGCTGGCACTGGTGATCGGCTCGTCCATCTACTCGTTCAACATCATGCTCATCGCACTCCTTGTCGGGATCGTTATGGGCGCGAGGTTCTATGAAGCTTACTGGCCCAAGATCAGGAATCCGACCCGGTGGCTGTCGGTCCTGGTGCTCCTTGTCGGCCTGTTGTGCCTGGTCGACGTGACCCTCATAGGTTTCCTGCCCGTTCTATCGTTTGCGCTGATCAAAACCCTCCCCGATTCCTTCCTTCTAAACGAAGGCTCGGGTTTTCTTCTCTGCTTCCTGACCATGTTGCTGGTTACTCTGCCTCTGGGGTTCCTTTTCCCGCTCTTGACGCATTTCATGAAGCTGACGCGGCACTCCCCTCAGAAGATCTCGAGTCATCTTTACATCTGGAACACACTGGGGACTATTGTAGGTTCCTTCGGCACTGCCTTCCTGCTCGTGCCCCGCTTCGGAATGCAAACATCGTTTGTCCTGTTGGCTGCGCTGCCTCTCGTGCTAGGCCTGTGGTATCTGTGTGGTTCCCTCCATTGGTCAATGGTCCTCAGGACCGGCGCGCTCATCATGTGTGCCCTAATCTGTCTGATCCTGGTGCGGTGGTACCAGCCATGGGACCTGTACATGATGACTGCTGGTATTTACAGGTACGGCATCGATTGGCGTGATGGCATCAAGACTGCATGGGAACTGCCCGAGTTTCTGCGGAACGGACGGCGGATTCTCTTCTACAAGGAAGGCAACGAAGGTGTAGTGTGCGTCAATCAGAGCGGGGATGAGCGAACGATTTCCGTCAACGGCAAGACTGACGGCGGCAACGGCCAGGACGTTATTACGCAGCGGCTCATCGCCCACGTTCCCTTGATGCTGCACCCCAATCCGGAACGGGCGCTGGTGATTGGGTGGGGAACAGGCTCTACGGCTGGAAGTGCCGGCCTGTATCCAAGCCTGAAGCAGATCGACTGTGTCGAGATTGAACCCCTGATGTTCGCGTGCAGGAACTTTTTTACCGACATTAACCACGAGATTGCCGCGGATCCCCGGTTCAAGATCTACATCCAGGACGGCCGGAACTACTTACTGACCACGCCGACCGCATACGATGTGATTTTGTCCGAGCCCTCCAATCCGTGGATCACCGGCGTTTCCAATCTCTTCACGAAAGATTTTTACTCGATCTCGAAGAGCCGCCTGAGGCCGGGCGGTATTTTCTGTCAGTGGTTTCACTACTACAACGTGTCGCTTCAGGATATGAGGGTGCAGATTCGTACCTTTGCAAAGTCGTTCCCCTATGCTTCCGTGTGGCTTGTGCCACCGCGGCCTGTGGACATGGGCACCCCGGTCCTGTTCGGAGACATCCTCTTCATCGGAAGCGACAAGCCGTACCACCTCGATTACGAACGGGTGCGACACTGGTATGGAGACAAGGCAATACGAGAAGACCTGGTTCCTTTGGGCGGCGTCGAGGACGAGCTGGCGTTTTTGTCCAACTACTTTATGAACCGCGAAGACATGCTCCGGTTCGGAAATGGAGCCCCGGACAATACCGACAATTTCCCCTACCTGGAGTTTTCCGCTCCCAAAAGATTGTACCTGGCACAGGCGGAGGCTCAGCAGTCCATTGTCGACATATATCAGCATTTTGATGCGGGAGGCAGCGAGCAGTTTCCGCCGATTGAGAACTATCCACCGCTCACACAAGAGAATCTCAGCAAACGCCAGCATGCGGACCTCTGCGTGTTGATCGGTTCGGATTATCTGCGCAAGGCGTTCATGGCGCGCGCCCGCCGGCTTGCCGAAGCTGCCATCAAGGAAGATGATCGAAATGGCGGTGCCTATGCACTGCTGGGTGAAGCACTGTATGACCAGGGACTGGTCGCTGAGGCGGAAAACTTGTTCGTCCGCGCGCTCGACCTGAATCCAAAGCTCCAAAGAGCCTACCGCCTCCTCGGCGCGGTCTATTACAGGCACAAAGAATTCGCCAAGTCGAAACAGGTGTTTTCGCTTCTGGCGCAGAATTTTCCAGACGATCCGATAGGTTATTACGGTCAGGCGGTGATTTGTACGGAGTTACACGACTGGTCCGAGGCACGCGAACTGGTCGACAAGACGCTCTCCATCGATCCTGGATGGGAAGACGCAATTAGGCTGCGAGACTACCTCAAGCAAATAAAATGAGCCATCCGCGCTGGCGTTTCGTGAGACTGTCGCGGCGCTGGACCGCTTGTTTCAAATCTGAGTGAACACCAGGTTCCCTACCGTCCACAACGAATCCTGGTTGAAGAAGAAGCGTGGGGCGATCGCGCTATGCGGAAGATTCTGCAAAGGCTGCCGATGGCGGACGCGCCATCGATGCTTCTGATGTCGGTGTAGGCATACCAGCAGTCAATACGACTAAATAGTGAATTCACTAAACTTCTGAATGATCTTGGCCGATCTTCAATCCAGACCGGCATTCGCTGGTGCCTTTGTCGGATGGAGTGAGCTATGAGCGTGCGAAGCTTGGCGCTCTTGATTATTAATCTCTTTCCGGTGTGCTTGTGTGCCCAGAATATTACCGACACCTCAAATGGGAATCTGAGTGTGACCGTCAGCTTCTCGCTAATGACCCCCGGCACGTCCAACACTCCGACCAACAGTACGGCGAGCTTTCGCATCCGCTGTCAGAACACGGCCGGGTACCATTTGGCAGCCTCGGCGACTTGCTCGTTTGTACCAAGCCAGCCTGCCGATGGCGGACGCACCCTCGATTTTTCCGATATAGGCGTAGGCATAACAGCAGTCGATACCTCGAAATCAGGCGTGATAAAGCCGCGCGTGGACACGATTGCGACCGGGTTCAACTACGACCCGGGATCAATAACGGCCACCAACGGACTCACGCCCTACTCGGGAATGTCTTCTGGGCAGGCGACTATCGCCGATCTCGCCGACAACCCGAATTTGACAATCTTGAGTGGTCCCCAAATCGCAGCCGAGGAAGGCAAGGGCAACGGCACCAACTATATAACCGTGACCATGACTTTTGCGGAACTGCCGCAATACTTAACCTCGGGCACTCTTACAGCTGTCGTAACCCTGACGATCTCAAATGGCACCTAGGAGCTTTTTTACGTTATGAACCTATTGGAGTCTAACCATGAACAAAAACAAACTGATTCTCATCGGGGCGATCATTTTGGTGTTCGCCCACATGGGGTTCGCGCAGACATCGGGAACCATCACGATTACCGGGACGGATCCTGATTCTTTCTCGATCACCAACACTTCCGATGCGACGCTGAGTGCAACCGTCGTTCTCGGCGTCCTGTCGCCTGCCACGGGCGGCGTATTATCGACTGGATCAACCCAGATTCGTTTGCGGAGCAACAAGGCATACATTCTCAACGCGCAGGCCACGGCGCTCAACTTTACGGGTCCCGGGGCTGCCGATGGCGGCGCCACCATCGCCCTGTCCGATTTCGGATTTGGCATCAGCTCGATTGACGCCACGGGAGCAAACGTGGCAAATCATGTCGGGCACACGATCGTCGCATTGTTCAACTACGACCCAACCACCACTGCGGTGACCAATGGGCTCACCCCATACGTCCCCGGCACCAACGGCACCTTGAACAACATAACCGCCAGCACTCAGATACTCAGCGGTCCGCGCATAAGTACTCAAGGGAACATCTCCACCGACAACAACTTCCTTCTCTGTACCCTGAAAGTTGCGACCCTGCCGCAGTACTTTACGCCCAACACGAGTTTTTCGACCACGATTACGCTGACGATTGCATCGCAGTGAGTGGGGGATACCGATGTCGGCTCATGGAAGGGACTTCACAATCGTCTCTGTCGTGCTTCTCCTGGCAGCCGCAAGTTCGCCTGGCAATGGCCGCGCCACGACTGGAGGCCTGGGGTTGAATCCTGCGAGACTCGAGGTAGAGATCAATCCGGGCGGCGAGAAAACCGTAGGCTTCCGAATCGAATCGCCGCCTTCGGACACACCGGTGCAGGGTCGTTTGATGCTCAGCTTGACCGACTGGAACATCGATGAACAGGCACAGGTCAGCTACGCCGACCCGGGTACCTTGCCGAATTCCTCTTCCTCCTGGATGATCTTCAGCCCGGCTGCCTTTACCATTACCTCTGGCGAGTCATACCTTGTGAGGGTCACGGTAAGAGTTCCGAATTCAGCCAAGCCGGGGGTCTATCGCAGCGGAATCTTTGTCCAGGAACGTCCGCCGGCGACGCCGCCGAATCCTGGGGAGCACCTGCTCTATTTCCGCTTCAGATACGTGTTTACCCTATATGTCATCGTACCTCCGGTCGCCGGCCAAGGCGAGTTGCTGGACGTCCGGATGGAATTGGACCGCGAGGGGGTGAAGCTTCTATATGAAATGAAGAACGTAGGCTCCCGTCATGTGCGGCCGCGAGTTAGTTGGTCGATCCGTGATGGCAACCAGAACGAAATCCTATCAGCCAGGAACAAGGAAACCCCGGTTCTGCTGCCTTTTGCAGCCATGACGGCGCGATTCCCGATTGCCGAAAGCCTGCCTCCCGGGCCGTATCAGATTGATGCCCAGGTGGATTTCAACGATGGCAGGTATATACAGGAAGCGAAACGCACCGTCAATCTCCCGTCAAGCCCCGACAAGACGTCATTGACTGCCGTGCTGAAGCGTTAGTGGACAATGCTCAATGGTAGCGTCGCCCAAGAGTCCCCCCGCAAAGGGAGACGAGCCATTATGAAAACGACCCCAACAACCTGTTGGAGAATGGCCGCTTCCATTCTATGCCTGGCAGGAATGATCATGCTGCCAGGCATCCCGGGCTTTGCCCAGCTGCTGCAACCCACGCTGAACGTGAATGGTACCCCGCTGGTCACTACCCGGCCCGTGACTCGGGTAGGTCAAGAGTGGTTTTTGCCGCTGGTTCCGATCGCCAAGGCCCTCGGAATCGATATCAGTGTTTCGACCGAAAAACAGGTTGTACTCGCGCGGAATCAAACCGGCGCGGAGGTGACCTACGATGGCCGAACCGGCGAGATCAGACATGGCTTTGTGCTGGTTGCGCAGGTGAAGAACTATAAGCAGATTCAGTTTGCCGTTCCCAACGATGAAGATCTGCTGTTTCCTCTGGGCGGCGTGGTTGCTCTGCTCGGCGTCGACATCGAAGAAGATCCTGATCACAACGTCCTGCGGATCGAATCCACCCGGGAGGGTGCACCAACCCAGAACCCTACGGCACCGGCCTTCAGCATGACAGCGCTGGGCTACGATTACGGGCTCACCACCAATTTCCAGGACTACAGCCAGTTCATCAACCTGCGCGGTGATGGGGTGACAGGATTCGCCCGGATCAAGGGAAATGTGCTGTTGAGTCGATATCCCGGGCAGCCGCTTCTGAATTTCAGCCAGGGGACACTTCAGCTGGAGCTGCCCAAAGAACGAGAGCTTGTCCTCGGTGATCAAGGAATAAATGCGGGTCTGGAAGCGCTCACGAACACTGTCCGTGGGGTCGGGTTTGAAGCACCAGTGAAAGGATTCCGATTGGACCTCTACGGCGGACAGTCCATGAGCGCATCATTCGGCTCGCTCGGGGGCAGCTTCACTCAATATGACAACAAGATCGCTGGATTTGCTCTGAGAAAAAAAACAAAGACGGAGGAACTGGCTTTTGGAGGACACTACTTCACCAGCGCGGACCGCCACGGAACAGCCTTTGGTTTCGCTTATGGCCGGCTCAGCAAATGGAATCATTTCAAGTCCCAGATTGTCTTTGGGCAATTTGCGGGTCTGAGCTCGCGGAGCATTTTACAATCCAGTGCCTCATTACCCTCAAGTGAGATCTCGAACACTCAATCCGCAGGGCTCCAGGGAGGCGATACAACTCCCGGAGGAACCTCGCCAGGCGCATCCGGCCAGTCATCCACCGCACAGGTATTGGTGCCCGTCAGGGTGGATGGGCCGGCATTCGGCTTGACGATCAACGATACGCTCACACCGATCAAGCAACTATCCATCAGCGGACAGTTCGATGAGTATAGCCGGAACTTTCTTACACCCCGGCTAGACCCCCGCTTCAGCGGGCAATCCAACGAAGCTCTATCCCTTGCCTTCCGCCCCATTCAAAATATCAGCCTCACTGCAGGAATCAACAATCGCGAATACCTTCTCGGAGAACCCAGCCACTTGAGTGGCCAAAACTTCGGGGCCCTGGCGACGCTGCCCATTCGTCAAACCGTGCAGTTCGGGTTTTTCAGGTCCGTTCAGTCAGATTCGGCCTCGCCGCTGGGAAAGATGTTCCTGACTCAATTCTCGTTTGCGGTGCCCAACTTCAACCGTTATTCAGCCTACGCCTACTATACCGAAACAGGACTTCCCGGCGAAAGCGCCAGGCACCTCAACACTGTATTTGCGATCGATTTGAGGAGTCGCGGCCGCATTACCTTGAATGACCAGCTGCAATTGCACAATACCCACCGCTATGGTCTGGACTGGTATCTGGATCTCCCCAAGAGCAATGCTTTCATCCGGATAGGCATTGACAGGTCTCAGGCGCAAGACACCCCTGCCGGCTGGTATCCCCTGGTGGGACTCAAGATACCCTTGCCCCGCGGACACAGCCTGCAGATCAGTTACCTGGCCGACCGTGATAGCCGGACCTTGAGAGTGGAGATCGGCGGAAGCCCGATCCGGGAACCTGAGAGACGGACCGGAGCAGAAGGTGCCCGCAGCTTCTTGCGCCTCGCGCGAGTTACGGGCCGCGTTTTTCTTGATGAGAACCTGAATGGGATTTTGGACGAGGCAGTCGACCAGCCGATCGCCAACGTTCAAGTTCGCTTGGATGGTACCCAAGTCGCCTTCACCGACGCGCGCGGCTTTTTCCGATTTGAGCAAGTCGATCCCGGAGCACATTCCGTTCGCGCCGATCTCGAAGGCCTGCCTGCCGACATGGTTTTTGCCGATGTTGCCGAAAAGACAATCGCTGTTCTTCCCTATCGGGAAAATACTCTAAATTTCAGCGTGGTCCGTACAGGACGTATTACTGGGGAGGTAACTTGCATGGACTACCGGGGTGACCCCGATAAGCCAGTTGAACGTCCTCTGCCCGACGTTCGCATTGTGGCAGAGTCCAAACACGACACATTCTCTGAGCTCAAAGGCGATTTTCTTTTAGGAGATCTGCCACCAGGCACCTACGAGGTAAAGCTGGATCCGGCAACCCTCCCGGAAGGGTACGTGCCCCAGCCAGTTTCCATCCGCGCCGTCATCAAACCCGGAGAGACTGTAAGAGATGTCGCATTTCGGCTTGTTGTCCCTCCCAAACCGGTCGTCCAGAAGATCCTGCCGCCGCAATCCGCCGAATTCCCAGCGACCGGGGCTCAGGGTTTGGCTTTGGCTAAACAGGATCCGCCCAAAACGGCTGAGACATCGCAGCAACCTCAGTTGCAGCCACCTTGTCAATTCCAGATTCAGGTGTATTCCGCTCACACGCGCCAGGATGCAGAGGCACACGCCAATAAACTGCGGCGGCTGGGGTTTTCCTGCAGTATCACGCGCGTCCAGCTCAATGGCAATGAGACCTGGTACATGGTCAGGTTGCTCGGCTTTGACTCCCGCGAGAGCGCAATTGCGGCCGGAGAAATGCTTCGCACCAAGGGTATCATCAATGATTACTCGATAATTCAACTCGTCTCCCCGCCTGTCTCCAAATAATCAACGCCCCGCGGACAACGAAGGCGCACGACGCCCGCCTCCCCTTTTTGCTTCAAGAACTACTGTGCAGTCTAAGGCCATTTGTCGATGAGTGATACAAGTGTATGGCTTCCATGAATAAGAACCGTCACCCCGCATATTTCCCTTACCTTTACAGCATCGCTGCGTCCGGTTTGGCGGTGGTGGTCATCTCTGTCTTGGAAATTGTCCGGGGAGAAATCACCTATCATTGGGCCATTCTGGCCTCGCTGACTGTGATAACCGGCGCGCTCGCCATTAAGATACCGGGAATTGATTTCAGGATCTCGATTGAGGATACATTCTTCTTCACCAACCTTCTTCTGTTCGGTCCTCAAGCGGGTTGTGTCACCGCAGCGGTGCAGGGTCTGGTCGGATCCATCCGGGCAAAGTCTACCAGCAGACGGCTCGAATTCACAATCTTCAACGTGGGAGCGCTGGCGCTCTCGGCCTTCCTCTCGGGACGAGTGCTCTACGGCATGCTCGGGATCAAGCCCCTTTTCGGCAGCCATCATGCAGACTTGCTTGCCATCATGTGGCCGATGGGCCTAACGGGTTTGGTCCACTACATCGCCAACTCAAGCAGTGTTGCCATCATCATTGCCCTCGATTCGCGCAGAAGCATTTCGGATGTATGGCGGAAAAATTTTCGATGGGCTTCGATTTCGTATTTAGCAGGCGCTACTTTTGCAGCCCTGATAGCCGCAAATGTCAACGCCAATAATGTGTCACTGCTGGGATCGACGATTCCGATCATCCTGATTACATATCTTACGTACAACACCTACAGGGAGAAGGTAGAAGAACATAACTGGCGGCTGAAGGAACTGAATGAGCTGTATCTTCGGACTGTGGAATCGCTCGCGCTTGCCGTTGACGCCAAAGATAAGAAAACCTATGGTCATGTCTGCAGAGTCCGCGCCTACGCGATGGGTCTTGCCCGACTCTTGGGAATCAAAGATGCCAATGAGTTACGGGCGATTGAAACAGGCGCCCTGTTGCACGATATCGGGAAACTGGCAATCGAAGACTACATTCTCAACCGGCCCGACCGTTTGAACAGCTACGAATTCGAAAAAATGAAGGCCCACACGATCGCGGGAGAAGAGATACTAAAGCAGGTCCAGTTCCCATTTCCCGTGGCAGGAATCGTGCGCGCCCACCATGAGCGGTGGGATGGGACAGGCTATCCGGATGGACTAAAAGGGGACGAGATTCCATTGGGAGGTCGGATTCTCATCATCGCCGACACATTTGATGCCCTTCGATCCTCGCGACCTTACAAAATGTCCTATGGGATTGAGGAATCGGTTCAGGAGCTGCGAGATTGCTCGGGAACCATGTACGACCCCAAGCTGGTCGATTTATTCATAAGGAACATAGATCAGCTTGAGGCGGAAGCGTCCACGGCGGTCAAGAGCATGTCTGAGTTAGCTTTCCGATCGCTCATCGGGAAGTCAGATCCGGGCGTCCAGGCATCCAATCCTCCGATAGCCGTCATTGCGCCCGTTTCAGAGCCTGAAATCACTGCAGAGCTTGTTTCGCTTTCCGAGTTCTGTATCAGTTTCGCGAGGTATTTCAGATTGTCCGATCTTTGTGCAAACCTGGAATGGCGCCTCCGTCGCCTTCTGCCTTTCAGCGCCTGTGCTTTCTTTCTTGAACACGGTGACGGCATGCTTTCAGTCGCCCACGCCGGCGGGAAGTTCGCGGATCAACTGCGGAATTTGCGGATCCCGATGGGAAGCAATATCAGCGGTTGGGTAGCGGCGTACGGACAGTCCTTGAACAATTCCCGAGCGGCATTGGAGCTTCAAAGCTTAGGGGAGGCCGTCAGCTCCCTGACTCATGTGCTGGCCGTTCCGTTGCGGGCGGAGGGGGGCTGCTTTGGGACCATTACTATCTACGGCGAGCCGCCCGTTGCCTTCAATGCAGATCATCTGAAGATTCTCCAGACGGTATCGACGTGGGCGGCGCCGGCAATCTCAGAGGCTCGTCGTAAGCCGCTCTCCTCATCAGATGAATCTCTCTTTGATCCCATCACCGCAGCGAATCATGCCCGATGCCTTGCGTTTCTCGGTGCTGAACTCATAGCTTCCTGCCTGCAGAGCTCTTCACACCTCTCGCTCGTTTACCTGGACCTGCAGAATTTACATGAGATTGTCGAACTCCATGGTCCTCACAAAGGTGATTCGATTCTACGCAACGCCGCGGAGACGGTAAGAGGCGAGATTCGAGAGAAAGATATTCTGGTTCGATTTGGCATGCAGGGTTTCGTTGCCCTGCTGGAAGGAGTCAGGCAGGATCAGGCTTTAGGCCGCGCCCAGCGGCTGGGCCAAAAGATCTCAAGCATGAGGATCTCGAATTTGCCCCGCATCGTCTGCCGGTTTGGCGCGGCCTCGTTTCCTGAGGATGGCGCCACTGTTTTCGCCCTGCTGGAATGCGCCCTACAAGCCCTGGAGCGGCAACCTCAGGCGCAAGAGGGCAATGCCGACCGGAAAGAGCGGAAGGTTTTGGAGTTTCCTGCTTGAGGCTAGCGGATTTCGTCTGCGGAACAGCCTCTTGAAAATCACCTAGTACGGCAGCTTGTTTTTCTCATCCATCCGGAGAACAAAGTGCAACTCGCAGGATAAAAGGATGGCGGCTGGGTGTATACTGAACATGACCCGGGAGTCTAAAATAGAAATTCCGGCAAAACAGGAGGTGTCCGATGCGAAAGCTCTACACAATCTGTTTGACGTTCGCGCTGCTCTGTACTGTCGCGTATGCAGCCAAGAAGTACCCAATGACCGCATCGTCTATCGTTCCCGCTGCTCGGGGCGAGGTTGCGATCAGCACGGACAAAAACGGCAACACGAGCCTGACGATGACGGTTGAGCATCTAGCCAACCTTGAAAATCTGACGCCACGCGCATCCGCGTATGTTGTTTGGTTGCAGGAACGGGGCGGAAACTCCGCGAATCAGGGCCAGCTGAAAATGGATAAGAACCTAAAGGCGACCTTCAAAACCGTCACCACGTTGAAGAGTTTCGATGTGTTTGTTACCGCCGAGCAGGATTTTAGAACAAAAAGTCCAAGCGGGCCGGAAGTCCTGAGGGCGACTATTCAACCGTAAGAGATGCAATCGCTAACAGAAAACTGAGGCACCTCCACGTAGGTGCAAGTTCTGGCGTCCGTAGTGAGCGCCATGGTTCCTTATCGTCCGGAGCGCATCCTCGTTGAGGAAGAAGCGTGGAGCGATCGCGCTACGCGGGAGATTCTGCAAAGGCTTCCTGGGATTGCGACGCGCACGATTCCGGATGTCGAATCCATCCTCCCGGAATTGCGCACGGCGGCGGATTTCCGCACTGTCGCCAAGCGCACATTGATCCTGATGCACAATCGTGGCAGCTTCATGAAGGAATGTCCGGGATCGGGCGCGGAGATCTGCTGCAACTACTTTGTGATCAATTATGCTTTGAATTGCCATTTTGAATGCACCTACTGCGTTCTTCAGGCGTTTCTGAACAACCCGGCCATTACGGTGTTTACGAACATCGAGGACTTGATGAGCGAGGTGCGGCAGAAGGTGAGCCAGTCGCCGGGCCGCCCTTTCAGGATCGGCACAGGAGAAACCGCTGATTCTCTTGCCCTCGATGACATCACGCGATATTCGAGCGGGCTGGTCCATCTCTTTCGCGACTTTCCCAACGCCGTGCTCGAGTTGAAGACGAAGTCCGCCCTGGTCGCCCAACTGGAAGGGCTGGATCATGGGGGGCACACGATCATTTCGTGGTCACTCAACCCGGCGCGCCTGATCCGCAGTGAAGAATTCAAGACGGCCACGTTGCCGGAACGTCTGAATGCCGCGCGCCAATGCCAGCAATGGGGCTTCCGCGTCGGTTTCCACTTTGATCCCCTGATCTATTACGATGGCTGGGAGCATGAGTACGAGGATGTGGTCGACGAGCTTTTCCGGCACGTCGACCCTGCGGGTGTCAGCTGGATAAGCCTGGGATGCCTGCGCTATACGTCTCACCTGAAAGAAATCGTGCGGGAGCGGTTTCCCCGCTCGCGTTTGCCTTATGGTGAGTTCGTCCCGGGACACCACGGCAAGCTGCGCTATTTCAGGCCCATCCGTGATGAAATGTACGCGCGGATGCGCTCCTGGATCGACGAGCGTGCGCCGGGAGTCTACGTGTATCTGTGCATGGAAAACCGCGCCGTTTGGGAGAGGAGCTTCGGATGCGCGCCGGCGTCGTCCTGTGAACTGTCGGCCTGCCTGGACGCGCGAGCACAAATGGGCATTCGAAAATGAAAGCCCTGAGAGGGTGGCACAGCCTGTGCCGCCCTCTCAGCTTTTTCTCTTGTGGGCTCGATTCAGAAACGGATGGTCTTTGACCGAGTCGCGAGGGCTCTGCTCGGAATAACAAAAAGCCAGACAGATCACCAAAAGGACCGCCAAAATAATCAGAAGGATTCCAGACATTGCGCCTCCACTGCATCTCTTGACAGCCCCGCCGCAAGCAATGGGCAGTTTCGAGAAAAATCAGATCCTGGCCGCCTTCTTCCGCTGTTTTCTTCCACTTGGGATTTGAACACTATATGCGCACGTTTTTCGAGGATCCGCAACTGATTTCTGCAGAATCGAGCACTCTTCACATCTGGTTAGACGAACGAGCGCGACTATTGTTTCAATGAACAGACGTGCCTGCCACCCGGCCGTCCTGTGCCTCGAAACATCTAAGGACTTAGTATCTGATGGAGGTGGGGGCGGAAATTCGAGAGCCCGATCCCCGATCCAACACCCTCGTGTCGTGTGACTGTGCTAAAGTAATGAATGCACAACAGCATGCGAGGAGAACCGTTTGTGAGGCAAGATGCGTCTGGAACCGGCAGGGGAGATCCGAATCAGCCCTCTGCAAAGGATCCCGTATGCGGGATGAATGTCAATCCGCTCACGGCCGCGTGGCGAGCAGAACACAAGGGGAAGACCTACTATTTCTGCGGCAAATCTTGCGCGGAACGGTTTGCTGCTGATCCCGAACGATACTTGAGGCCCAAGGAAGCTGTCGTGCCGGATTCAGTTCCAACTCCGCCGCAGCAAACGGGCACAACGGACACTTGCGAGGCCTGTGGTCCTGTCTCGGAAATGGCGGTGCCTGCGCCGACGACGCGGACCGAGTATATCTGCCCGATGGATCCCGAGGTTTTGCGCGACAAGCCCGGCGCCTGTCCAGTATGCGGCATGACGCTCGAACCGCGCACGATCTCGCTCGCGGACGAGGCCAATCCGGAATTGCAGGAGATGAAACGGAGGTTCTGGCTCAGCCTTGCTCTCACGATTCCAGTGATTGCGGTTGCCATGGCAGGAATGGTAACCGGAGCGAAACATTGGATGGCTTCCTATGGGAATACAATGGTCTGGATTCAGTGCCTCTTATCTACTCCTGTTGTTGTTTGGGGCGGCTGGCCATTTTTTCGACGCGGCTGGGCGTCAATCCTGAACCGCAAATTAAACATGTTCACCCTAATTGCCATCGGCACAGGAACTGCGTATCTGGACAGCTTGATCGCGACCCTGTTTCCCTCGGTTTATCCGCAGTCATTTCAAGGGCATGGGGGCCAGCCTGCCATCTATTTCGAAGCCGCGGCCGCAATCACGACCTTGGTGCTCCTTGGCCAGGTATTGGAAATCGGCGCCCGCAACCGCACGAGCAGCGCCATCCGTGCGCTCTTGCACCTGGCGCCGAATACGGCGCGGCTCGTGGGCGTCGCCGGCGATCAGGACATCCCGTTGGAGCGCGTCAGGAAAGGCGATCGATTGCGTGTCCGCCCAGGGGAAAGAGTTCCCGTCGACGGCGTGATCGTCGAAGGATCGAGCTCCATTGACGAGTCGATGGTTACCGGGGAACCCGTTCCTGTGGAGAAGCTAGCGGGCTCCCGCGTCACCGGCGGGACCGTAAATGGCGCCGGCGGTTTTATCATGCTCGCGGAGCGCGTTGGAGAAGGGACGCTTTTAGCACAGATTGTACGCATGGTCAGTGACGCTCAACGCACGCGCGCGCCGATTCAGCGCTTGGCCGACAAGGTCTCCTCCATCTTTGTGCCGGCCGTCGTCTCCGCGGCCATTCTTACCTTCCTTCTCTGGGCATGGTTAGGGCCGCCGCCCCGTCTCGCATACGCATTCGTGAATGCTGTGGCCGTGTTGATCATCGCGTGTCCCTGCGCCCTCGGACTGGCGACGCCCATGTCCATCATGGTGGGTGTGGGGCGTGGAGCGCTGGCCGGAGTTCTCATTAAGAATGCCGAGGCGCTCGAAGTGCTCGAAAAGGTCGATACTCTGGTGATTGACAAGACGGGAACGCTGACCGAAGGCCGGCCGCGGCTGAGCGCGCGTGTGAGCCTGCCTCCTCTGTCGGAGAAGGAGATTTTGCGCATCACCGCATCGCTCGAACGCGGCAGCGAGCATCCGCTTGCCGCGGCCATTGTCTCGGCGGCGGCCGAGGAAGGATTG
>Ga0187885_10001310_pt1 | contig 27854 bp, 24 predicted proteins | sample June2016WEW_20_1_3_FD_132970 | JGI IMG/M metagenome (GOLD analysis project Ga0187885, IMG submission 132970) | Peatland microbial communities from SPRUCE experiment site at the Marcell Experimental Forest, Minnesota, USA - June2016WEW_20_100 | ecosystem: Environmental > Terrestrial > Soil >...
ATTCGAATCGCGGTCACGACAGCATTGCCGTGTTCGCCATTGATCAAAAGACAGGAAAGCTCACGCTGGTTGAACGCGTCTCCTCGCAGGGCAAATGGCCGCGCAACTTCACGTTCGATCCGACGGGCAAGTGGATCCTTTGCAGCAATCACAACAGCGACAACGCCGTGGTCTTCCGCGTGGACGGAACCACCGGCAAACTGACGCAGGTCGGCCAGCCTGTCGAGGTTCCCTTTCCCTTCTGCGAACGGTTCCTGCCCGTACCGTTCCAGTCACCAGCCTCCTCTGACGGACCCGACCCGCGAGAAATTCCCGTGCCATCAATCAAGACCACGCTCGGCACATTGCCGGGCGTGAACGATTTGCCAGCGCAACCCGCGATGCCCGATGTGATGCTGATGAGCAACGGGCAAAAGGTCACAACGGTCGAACAATGGAAATCGCGCCGCGAGGATATGAAACGTATCCTGCAATATTATGCAGTGGGACTGATGCCGCCGTCACCGGGCAATGTGAAGGGGCACGAGGTCAAATCGCAAACGGTGCTTGACGGGAAAGTGAAGTATCAGCTTGTGCGCCTGACCTTCGGGCCGGGAGAAAAATTGGAATTGAACATCGGCATTTTCACGCCGACCGACAGCAAGGGGCCGTTTCCGGCGGTGATTATGCCGGGCGGGACGCCTCCCGGTGCCACGCCATTGCCGGCTCTGGCGCATCCGCCGGGGCAGGGTCACGGGGTTGACGCTTTGTTGCCGGTGGTTCCCGCGACTGAATCCACCAATGATTCGCCGCGCTCTGTCAATTCCACGAATTCGCCGGCAGGACGCAGAGGTGGCGGCTCCCGCGGTCCTGCCGATGCCGAGACAATCGCCAAGCGCAACCAGGAATTGTTCCGTCGCGGTTACGCTTACGTGATGTTCAACAACAACGATTGCGCCGAGGACACCACGTTGCGCAACGCCGACGGCAGTTGGGCTTTCCGTAACACGCGATTTTATCCGGCGTATCCGGGTTACGACTGGGGAGTGCTGGCCGGATGGGCGTGGGGTGTGTCGCGCATCGTGGATTATCTTGAAACGGATCCGTCCGTGGACAAAACCAAACTCATCGTCTCAGGCGTGTCGCGAACCGGAAAATCGGCCATGATCGCCGCCGCATTTGATGACCGGCTCGCGATGGCGGCGCCGTGTGTGACCGGTGGCGGCGGTATTGGCGCGTATCGCTTTGCCGGCCCGCACGACAGCGAAACCATGGACATCATGATGAAGAAATATCCGAATTGGTTCTCGCCGCATCTCCACGAATTCTGGGGTCAGCGCGAGAAACTGCCTTTCGACGAACATTGGTTTCTCGCGCTCTGCGCACCGCGCCCGTTCATCGCCTTGGAAGGCGACACGGACACGATTTCGCTTCCCGATGCCGTCAAGCAGTCGGTGCTCGGCGCAAAACCGGCCTACGCGCTGTTTGATGCCACAGATCGCCTAGGTGTGAATTATGGGAATCACGGGCATGCGTTCACCGAGGAAGACGCGACGGCCATGCTGGACTTTGCCGACAAATATCTCCGCGGGATGAAAGTCGAACGGCGCTTCGACCAGTTCCCGCCCTGATTCACAGCTTTGCTGTGCGGTTGAGTTTTCGGCTTGTTCTTTCGCCCACCAATCTGATAACCGCCTACTAGCCGAAGCATTCCAAGATCGCTTGATAGAATGGATGACCGCAAACCTTCACCACGAGGAAACCCAATGAGAATCACTTTTCTTTTAATCGTTGCGCTGCTCTGCCCGCTCGCGCAGGCGGAAACCAATACCACCTTCGACGTGCGCGCCTTCGGCGCCACCGGTGACGGCAGGACCAAGGACACCGCCGCTTTCCAGAAAGCGCTAGATGCCTGTGCCGCCGCGAAGGGTGGCACGGTTGCCGTGACGTCGGGCGTTTACCTCGTCGGGAGCATTGTCATCGGCTCGAATACCACGCTGCAACTGGATGGCCGCGCCAGCCTCTTGGGCAGCCCCGACATCGAAGATTACCCGCTCGTGCGCGTGCGCTGGGAAGGTGAGTATGCCGAGGGCCACCGGGCGTTGATTGCCGCCGAGAAAGCCGACCACATCGCTATCAAAGGGCGCGGTTACATTTACGGGCCGCCGATCAGCGTGAGCCGGCTCCGCAACCCGCGTGGACCGGCACTAATCGAATTGACCGAGTGCAACGACGTCACTCTGGATGGATTCACGACGCAATACCAACAGCTTTGGTCCATCCATCCAGTCCTCTGCCGTAAGCTTGTCGCCAGCAACCTCAAAATCCGCTCCGTCAGTTTCAACGGCGATGGAATCGACCTGGATTCTTGTCAGGACGTCCTCATCGAGCACTGCAATATCGACACGGGCGACGACGCTCTCGTCTTGAAATCCGGTCGCGGTTTGGCCGCTGTCCGCCTCGAACGTCCGACGCAGGATGTCGTCATCAGGGATTGTACGCTTGTGAGCAGCATTTTCGCGGGCTTTGCCATTGGCTCGGAATTATCCGGCGGCATACGCAACGTCCGCATTGAAAACTGCTTCATCTCGGGCCGCCAAAACGGTATCTCGCTCAAGAGTCGTGAAGGTCGTGGTGGATACATCGAGAACGTCACCGGCGAGGATCTTGTGATAAACAATACACCAACATTTCTGGCGATCGATCTGCTCAAAAAAGGTATCCAGGCGACTGACCCCGTGACAGGCGAGTTGGAAAAGTGGACCCGCGTACGCGATATCCGCTTCAACAAAATCCAGGTAAACAAGGTCACCGACCTCGTTCTTGCGAAGAATATACCCGCCGCGCGTCCGGTCGATGGTTTGTCGCTCACCGACATTCAGGGCGCCTGCAAGCGCGCTATCACGCTCGCAAACATGACCAATGTGGTGCTCAACGGAATCAACGTGACCGGTTACCAGGGCGCGTTTCTCACGACCACCAACGTCCATGGCACCGGGTTGGAAGGATCGAAGTAAGGATTTCGGTACGGCAGTCTCACGCAGAGGCACGGAGATCACAGAGAGTGCAAAACTCACAGCTTCGCCTATTGCGGATCTCCGCTAGGTGCCGCCACTTCGGTTGTAAGGTCGTTCAGCCTAAGGAACAGTGAACGGGAGTTTGTTCGTTGCTACGGTGGATCCCGTGAGACTGAAAGACCCGTAGATGTGGTTCGTAACGCCCCCCTCAATGACATTACCACTGAATATCTCGCCTGTCCCCTGGTAGGTCGCACTCTTGAACACTCCGCTCTTGTCAGTCTTGATGTTGATGAATGGGGTGTGATAACAGGTCGCAATATCCCCATTCATTCCAAACAGAGCAATATAACAGTCAGAGTAGAATGTCCCGTTATTCGTCGAGGTGGTTGACTTGCTAAATGAAAACGCGTTGGTCCACCCGGCGTCTCTTTCTGTCCACAACTTGTTGGAGTAGACAGCGGAAGTGGCGACGTTTGAAAGATACAGGAACTGCCAATAGACCGGTGTTGAGAAGCTCGTTTTGCTGAGGTTACCCGTTGTCGGGTTGACTAAGTAGCCCTTGCCAGCGAACTTCAACAGAAACCATTTATTGCTCAACATCTGGGCCGAGGCCCTCGGGACAGAGAACGTACAAAGTACTGACACGGCAACTACCATACGGCAAATCATCTTCGTGATCTTCATCGTTGATCTCCTATTGTTCGTGGATGTTCGGCCGGATACTCTGCGTACAGAGGACTCCGAACCAGAACCATACCTGTTGAGGGGCAAGCTAGCACGGCATTGCCACAAATCAACAACAATTGAGGGGTCTCGGCCACAGCAGCGCAGATTCTCTAACCGCAGATGCACATTCACCACGAAGCTTGCCACGTATTACGTGGTTTACCCCGAATCCCTTTCGGGGTCGGGGCGGGATTCGCTGGATGCGCTGTCAAGAGTCGAAAGTTTACCTCGCTGATCAACTAGCGTTGACCCCGCTGACTACTGACCCTACTGACGGTGGCGGCTTTACAAGACGCATATGCCGGTGATAAGATTCTTTTGAGGGAGCGGTTTTCTGTGCGAAATATATTCATTTTGTATATGCCACCATCGAACGCGGAGGTGATGGTGCATTACGAAGCTACGATTCGCCAAAAGGTTGCTCCTGAACGCATTTACCAGTTCACGTCTCCAATCGAAACACGCCGGCTAAAGAGTATCTTCAGCAATAGACCAATAGCTGTCTGGGGCTCCCGCGACACCCCAGCAAACCGGACGAAATTCGATCGTATGAACGATGGCGACGAGATTCTTATCGTCGAAGGTAAAACTATTAAGTTGTTGGGGCGAGTTGCGTGCAAAACAGTCAATCCGGCCCTATCACAGGAGCTTTGGAAAGGCTTACGCGGAGACACGAACGCCCGTTGGGCTCTAATCTATTTCATCGCCAACCCGCGAGAGATCGAACTTCCATTCATCAAATTCCTCGGGTTGATCGGTTTCCAGCATAACTATCAACTTCGTGGTTTCACGAGTATATCCACTGAGAAACTGGAGAGCTTTTACGCGAAATATGACGACTTGTATTCGATCCTTCTGCGCATCAAGCAGGGCCAAGGTATCGAGACAATTATGGACCCACACTTGGTTGCCGAGACAACAGACTCCCCGTACCAGCCGCAGGATGAGTCAGTTGAGGAAGCCAACGAAGAGGTTCCATCGGACCATCTGCGGATGCAATGGATGCTATTGACTATGGGACGGCGCGCCGGCGAGAAGGTATGGGCGCCGAGGAATGACCAGTCCAGAATCAGTTCACGCTTCGAGTTTCAGGATTTCGAGGAGACCTTTGCCGTAGGCCTTAATGCTCAGGTGAAGTACGTCGAGAACATCGACGTGGTATGGAAAGAGGAATACCGGATCGATGCTGCTTTCGAGATTGAGAACTCGACATCAATCTACTCTGGTCTACTCCGTTTTGCTGATCTTACAATGGTTGCACCGAATACCCTGTACCCTATGTTCGTTGTTGCACCATCGGAGCGGCGGAACCGGGTGTGGGAACAATTGCGCCGTCCCACCTTTCGCCATCTTCACCTAGCGGAGAAAGTTCGATATCTTTCCTACGAGACAGTCCAACAGGTTGACGAGTTCTTCGGAGAAGGAGATAAGGGTCTTAACGTGCAAGTGCTGGTGGGTAAATCCGAAAAGCTGGAAGACTGATCAGTCTTCCAGTTTCGAACGAAACCGTCAGCGTTTCCTTTTCACTGCGTACTTGGCACGGCTTTCTACCACGACCGTCGGACGGTTCGCCGTAGGTTGAATCACCACACGGATATCCGCGTTCAACGCTTCGGCAACACGGCGCAACATGCTGAGCGAATGTCCTTCGTAGGATGGTGACTCCAAGCGACTGATTTGTTGTTGGGAGGTGTGGAGTTTGCGGGCGAGGTCTTTTTGAGAAAGACCAGCATCTTCCCGGAGCTTGGCGATTTGCAGGGCAACTTCCCAAGCCTCACCGGCCTGCCGAAAACGGTCGGCGAAGTCTTTGTCCTTCAGTTGTTCTTCTAGAAAGAGGTCGAAATTCGTCTTTTTCATGTCGTATGCCTTGCGAGCCAATCTTTCATCCGCTCCAGTGCCACTGCACGGTCGCGCGGAGCGATTTCCTGGGCCTTGTTGCGGATACCATGCGCCGCCACGATCCGTCGGCCCTTCATAAAGAAATACAGCACCCGCGTGTTCAGCTTGCCCACGTGTCGCAATTCAAATAATCCATCGCCGACCGGCTTCGACAGCGGCGGCCGGTGGTACTGCCGGTTGCACAGTTTGGCCAGCCCGGCCATAATCGCAGCGAAGTCATCGGGGTCGCTGGCCTTTAATTCATCAAGGAACTCGCGCACGGGACATCGTCCCGCCGCTGACTCATAGAACTCTATGCTAAACTCCATCATATTGCAACATCAATTTTGGTGTATCAATAAACTGCGAACAATTTTAGGCAAGTTCAGAATGACACCGGAGGCAGCACAGCAGCAAGCCCCGAATGTTTCGGGGCTTGCTTTGTGCATTATGCGCATTTTTGCGGCTCAAGAATCCGTGAATCCCCTCGAACGTGGTGAATCTACATTGGCAGCGGGGTTGCCGCAGGAGTACAGCGTGCGGCGTCTCGCAGACTCGGCCCGTCTGACTCGGCTTTAGCACCCGAAAGATTCAGGTTGAATCCGGGCGGGGGATTGGGTAGAAGTACCGAGCTTTGGTGGCCACTCCGCGAGCTGTGGCCTTGGATATTTCATTTAACAGAATGAGTTATTGAGTGAAACCGTCGGCGAATCTGAAGATCTTCTCCGGCAACGCCAACCGTCCCTTGGCCCTGCAAATCGCCAAGTACGTTGGGGTGCCGTTGGGTCATGCCGTTGTCACGGCGTTTCCTGACCAGGAAACGTGGGTGAAGCTCGAGGATAACGTCCGCGGCCGGGACGTGTTCATCGTGCAGCCGACGTCGCCTCCGGCGAATCATCATCTGATGGAGTTGTTGATCATGATCGATGCGGCCCGCCGGGCCAGCGCGAAACGTATCACGGCGGTGGTTCCGTTCTATGGGTATGCGCGGCAGGACCGGAAAGATCAACCCCGGGTGCCGATCACGGCCAAGCTGGTGGCGAATTTGATCGTTGCGGCCGGCGCGGACCGTGTGTTGACGATGGATTTGCATACGCAGCAGATTCAGGGGTTCTTCGATATTCCAGTGGATCATCTGTACGCGGCCCCGGTGATGTACCGGTATTTCCGGAAGAAGAAGTTGAGCGATCTGGTGGTGGTATCGCCCGATATCGGCGGCGTAAAGATGGTGAACGCGTTTGCGAACATTTTCCATGCGCCTCTGGCGATCGTCGCCAAGAAGCGCAAATCGGCTACAGATGTCGAGGTGTTGAGCGTCGTCGGCGACGTGCGCGGCAAGAACGTGATCATGGTGGACGATTTGACGGAGACTGGTGGCACGTTGGTGGGCGCCGCTGAGGTGCTCAAACAGCACGGGGCGAAGAAGGTGTACGCCGCGGTCAGTCACGCGGTGTTGAACGATGCGGCAGCGAAACGGTTGCGGAACTCCGAGTTGGAAGAACTGGTGACCACCGATACCGTCCTCCGCGGGCCGGTGAAAGGCATCAAGATTGTCGAGTTGCCGGTTGCGCCGCTGCTCGGCGAAGCGATTTTGAGGATTCATAATTCGGCGTCGGTCTCGTCGCTGTTCGATATCAACGGGGTGAGGCCGGAGAGCTAGGCGGCGGAATGACCAATGACTAATGGCTAATGACCAATGATTAAGGATTAAGGGCTAAGGACGAGGGACAAAAGAAGAAGGACTAAGTAACCCGCCGTCGCCGAGGAGGCTATGGCGGGCAGGGAGCAAGAGTAAGCCGAGCGGGCGCACTAGCGCCCCGAGACAGCGCGGTGAAGTATCCGCGCTAAAGCAAGAGTAGGAGATTTAGGAGAACGAGATGGCTAGGCAGATTGATTTAAAAGCGAACATGCGGACGGAGACGGGCAGAGGTCCAATGAAACGGCTGCGTGATAAAGATGTGATTCCAGGCGTGGTGTACGGCGGGAAGGAACAGGCGCTGAATGGCGCTCCGAGCGCCATAAACATTGCGATGTCGCGGCTTGAATTGGCCGAGGTGTTGCATGACGTCAAGGGCGGAAATGTGTTGATCAATCTGCAGATCGCAGAAGCCGGCACGACGAAGAACCGGTTGACGCTGATCAAAGAAGTGCAGCAGCACCCGACCACAGACCAGATTCTACACGTGGATTTTCATGAGGTCTCGGCAACACAGAAACTGCGGACCAGCGTGCCCGTGCATGCAGTTGGCGAGCCGGTGGGCGCGAAAGAAGGCGGCGTGCTGGAGTTCGTCATGCGCGAACTACGAGTCGAATGTTCGCCGAAGGATTTGCCAGAGTCAATCGACATTAACGTCGAGAAACTCGCCATTGGCGAGAGTATTCAGGTCAGCGCGGTGATCGCGCCACCGGGCGTGACGCTGCTCGATAACAAGGATCAAGCTGTCTTTACAGTCGCCGCGCCGATGGCGGAGGAAGAAGTCGTGGTTGCGCCGGTCGAAGGCGAGGCGGCGGAACCCGAGGTCATTACCGCGAAGAAGGTCGAAGGCGAGGAAGGCGAGGAAGTGGAACCCGCCACGGCGGGCAAGGCCGAAGGGAAGGGCGAAGGCAAGGCGAAGGGCAAACAACCAGCCACGGCTGGCAAAGCCGAGGCCGGCAAACCCGCCACGGCAGGTAAGCCCGGCGCTGCTCCAGTCGCGGGTGCGAAGCCCACCACGGCGGGCAAGCCCGGTGCCGCACCAGCCGCGGGCGGCAAGCCCGCCACGGCGGGTAAACCAGCCACGGCTGGCAAGCCCGAAGGCAAGAAGAAGTAACGAGGTGGCGCCGTTGTGTCGGCCACACCTAAGCTGGTTATAGGGCTGGGTAATCCCGGTCGGGAATACGCGGGCACGCGTCATAACGTCGGGTTCGCCGTCTTGGACGAGTTGGCTGAACGATTTGGTTGTTCTTTTAGATATAAGTTGCGGTTCGCTGCGAGGGTGACGGAATGGAACTGTGGGGACATCGCGGTTAAAAACCGCTCCCACAACAGAATTATTTTGGCCAAGCCGCAGTCGTACATGAACCGCAGCGGCGCTACGGTCGCGGCACTGGTGGGATGGTCGAAACTGACGCCATCGGACGTGCTGGTGGTCGTGGACGATGCAGATTTGCCGCTCGGCCAGATCCGGTTGCGTCCATCTGGCGGCAGCGGCGGGCATAATGGTTTGCGCTCGATTATCGAGGCACTAGGCGGCAGCGAAGAGTTTGCGCGGTTGCGGATTGGCATTGGCAAAACCGGCGCGGTTGGAGGAGATATCACCGACCACGTGCTCGGCCGGTTCAAGGCGGATGAGAAGAAGTTGATCGTGCCGGTGTTGGTACGGGCAGCGGATGCGGTGGTAATGTGTGTCGAACGTGGCATGTCGGCCGCGATGGATCAGTTTAATCGAAAAGAAGCATCACCCGCGATTGAGCGCAAGAGCGGGACGATAGGAGATGAACATTGAACAAGTACGAAGGATTATTCATCCTCGACTCGGCTGCTCAAGAGCAGGCGGTCAAGGACATCGTTGGCAAGATTCGAAAAGAGATCGAACAGGCAGGCGGCCGGGTGGAGAAGGTGAACACGCTTGGCCAACACCCGTTCGCGCGCCCGACCGCAAAGCAGTCGGCGGGCCAGTACGTGAACGTGTTGTTCGAGGCGCCGCCGAAGGCGATCAGCGAGTTGGACGCGAAACTGCATCTGGATACAGACGTGTTCCGCTGGATGTTCACGGCGGTTGTGCTGGAGAAGAAGCTCGACCCTAAGAAGAAAAAGAAAGCGGGCCAGACGGAAAAGGCGGTCGCCCGCGAATAGCGAGGTACCATGGCGTCCTACAATAAAGTCCTGTTGATGGGCAACCTTACGCGTGATCCCGAGGTGCGATACACGCCAAAGGGGACGGCTGTCGCCACACTGGGCCTGGCTGTCAATCGCGTCTACACCACCGATGCCGGCGAACAGAAGGAAGAAGTGATGTTTGTCGACATCGAGGTTTGGGGGCGTCAGGCGGAGACGGCAGGCGAGTATTTGTCGAAGGGCCGGCCCGTGTTCGTTGAGGGACGCTTGAAATTGGACAGTTGGGACGACAAGGAGACGGGTCAGAAGCGGAACAAACTGAAGGTGGTCGGCGAGCGCGTTCAGTTCCTCGGCGCACCCAAGCAGGGCGCGGAATTCAAGGACAGCGCACCCGCGAATGATAAACCACAGTCCGAACGCGGTCGCGCGCCGCGGAGTCAGCCTGCAGCGCCGGCAGCCGAAGCTGCCGCACCGGCCGAGCCCGTGGAGCCACCGGCGAGTGGCGGCGACGATAACATTCCTTTTTAACAGACAGAAACACGAATCAAGGACGAACGAACCATGGCAAGAGAACAACAAGAACGAAGCAGTGGTCCTCCGCGCGGGCGGCGCGATCGCGACCGCGATGTAGTGATCGAGCGCGACTGCAAACTTTGCGAGGAACGACTGCCGCTTGACTTCAAAGGGTCGGAATTCCTTAAAAAATTCATGACTGAGCGCGGTCGGATTCTCCCACGGCGAATCACGGGCACCTGCGCCAAACACCAGCGCGAGTTGGCGAGCGCGATCAAACGCGCACGTGTGATGATGCTGGTGCGGTAGGAGAGAGCAATGGGCACACAAATCATTTTAACGGCCACGTTGGAAGAGCTTGGCGCGCAAGGCGAACTGATCACGGTTGCCGACGGTTACGCGCGCAATTTCCTGATCCCGCAAGGGATGGCGATTCCGGCGACGCCGGGCAATAAGCGTCGTATCGAGTTTCTGCGCAAGAAACACACGGAAGAACTCACCAAACAGTTGGACGACGCGAAAGCGTTGGCGGCGAAGCTGGAGAAGTTCACCGTCACAATCAAGGCGAAGGTCGGCGCGGACAACAAGCTTTTCGGATCGGTCGGCGTGCAGGAGATCGCTGACGTGTTGAAGGCCGCGGGGATTAACATGGATCGCAAGAAGATCGTGTTGGAGAAACCGATCCACGAAGCCGGCGTGTTCGACGTGGAAGCGAAGCTTCATGCCGAAGTCACCGCCAAATTCAAAGTGGCTATTGAAGCTAGTCCCGCGGATGCGGGGCCGACTCACGAACCTAAAACAAAACCAAAGAGAGCGGCGAAGAAGGCTTAGTTCGGTAACGGGTGGGGATGCGCTGTGCCTACGACTACCTCTTCAAAAACGGCCAACAGCGGCCAGAGCGGCGTGGCAAGCACGCAGCCGCATCAGAAATTTGGCGCGCTCGCACTGGATCGAGTCCTGCCTAATAGTTATGAGGCCGAGAGAGCTGTGCTCGGCGCCATTCTGCTTAATCCTCAGGAGGCGGGTCCACAGGCTCAGGAAGCGTTGACGGAAGAGAATTTCTATCATGCAGCGCATATCATCATCTTCCGCGAGATGATGGCGCTGATGGATTCCATGTCGGCCATCGACATGGTGACACTCACACAGCGGCTGCAGGACAAGAATCAACTCGAGGGAATTGGCGGGCCGGCCTACCTCGCGGATCTGCTGATGAGTGTGCCTTCGATTACCAATCTTGAGCATTACATCGATATCGTCACCGAAAAGAGCATGTTAAGGAAGCTAATTACAGCTTCTGTTGATATTGTCGGGAAATGTTTTGAGGAGCAGGATGACGTCAAGCGCTGGTTGGACCAGGTGGAGCAGGAAATTTTTAAGATTACGGCCGAGCGGTACTTGTCGCGGGCGCGCGCCATAAAAGATCTCATCAAAGATGCGATGCGCAGCATCGAGCAGCTCTACGATAAGAAGGGCGCAATCACGGGGTTGCCAACGGGATACCGCGATTTCGACAAGTTGACGTCGGGTTTGCACGAGGGAGAAGTGGTGGTCATTGCGGGGCGGCCGTCCATGGGCAAGACGGCGCTGGCATTGAATATTGCCGAACACATAGCGGTCGATCACCAGATTCCAGTCGGTATCTTCAGTTTGGAAATGTCGGCTGAGGGTTTGGTAACGCGTCTTCTTTGCTCGCGGGCGCAGGTAACTTTGAAATCGGTTCGTGATGGCTTCCTCAATGAAAAAGATTTTCCGCGACTGACGGCGATTGCGAGTCAACTGATGCGGGCGCCGATTTACATCGACGATTCCGCGCATCTGACGATCCATCAAGTTCGAGCCAAGGCGCGGCGTATGAAATCGCAGTACGACATCCGATTGCTGGTGATTGATTATCTCCAATTGGTGCAGTCGCCGTCACGGCGGGCGGATATGAATCGGCAGGTGGAGATTTCCGACATCTCCGCTGGCGTCAAAGGGCTGGCCAAAGAGCTCAAGATACCGATTATTGTGCTGAGCCAGCTCAACCGCCAGCCCGAGCAGCGGGAGGGCGGACGACCGAAACTGGCCGATCTTCGCGAGTCCGGCGCGATCGAGCAGGATGCCGACGTGGTCGGGTTGCTGGTGCGGCCAGAGGTGTATGCCGAAGAAGAAGGAGAGAAGGCGAGCGAGCACGGCAAGGCGACGTTGATCATAGCGAAACAACGCAATGGCCCGACAGGGGACGTTCACCTGACGTTCCGTCATGAGTTCACGCGGTTCGATGACCGGGCGCAGATCGAAGAAGATGACGTTCCGGAGACCGGAAGGAGCGGAGAATGAGGCGCTATTTCGCGCTGCTGCTTATGTTGCTCGCGGTAGGTTTGGCCCCGAACATTTCGGGGTTGGGCGCACAAGCATGGGCGCAGGAGACGGAGCCGGTCGTTCGCGATATCGAGATCAGGTTTATGGGGGGCCTCGAGACGGTCAACCGTACGCTGATCAAAGCCAACATCCAGACTGAGGTGGGTAAACCGCGGTCGCGCGAGACGGTTGAGCAGGACGTTCGCAACCTGATCGCCACGGGAAACTTCTCCGATGTCCGTGTCCTGGAAGAACCCTCCGATGGCGGCGTTAAGGTCATTTTCGAGGTGCAGGGCAAGGCAACGATCAAGGAGATCATCTTCGAGGGGCAGAAGCGGTTCAAGGAAGAACGATTGCGGAGCGAGACCAGTGTGAAGGTCGGCGATATTCTCAGTGAACAGAAGGTGGCCGGCGACGTGCGGAAGATGATGGAATTTTACCAAAAGGCCGGCTATCCCGACGTGAAAATCGAGCCGCAAATCAGCATCGACAAGGACACCAGCGGCGCGGTGGTGAAATTCAAGGTTGCGGAGGGCAACCGTATCTTCATCAAGGAAGTGCGGTTTGTCGGAAACCAGTCGTTCCCGTCGGAGAAGGGCGCTTTGTGGTTCCGTAGCGGGCTGGCGACGATGATCAAGACGAAGCGCCACTGGTGGATGTCCTGGATGAACGACAGCGGCGTGCTGAAAGACGATCAGTTCCAGGAGGACTTGGAAAAGATACGCGACTTCTACCGTGAGCACGGGTTTATCGACATGGAAATCACGGGCACCAACGTGCAGCGCGTTGGCGACCAATGGATGGTGGTAACCATCACCATTTCGGAGGGGCGCCAGTACAAGATCGGCAGTGTGCGGATCGAGGGAAACAAACTATTTCCGACCACGGAACTGGAAAAACAGCTTAAAATGGGTGCGGGACGATTGTTCACGCCCGGCGGTCTTACGTCAGATCTTAAGGCGATGGAGGATTACTACGGCGGGCGCGGTTATTTGGACACGAACGTGCGCGCAACGAAGACGCCGAATGTCGAGACTGGGCGCATGGATCTGATCTATAGCATCCATGAAGGCGAGCTGGTCTATATCGAGAGAATTGATATTCGCGGCAACGTCAAAACCAAGGACAAGGTGATCCGTCGCGAGCTGGCCGTGGCACCGGGCGACATCTACAACACGGTGCGCATCGACCACAGCGTCGAGCGTTTAAAAAACCTGGGCTACTTTTCGAAGGTTGAAAGCCGGCCCGAGCCGACCGACGTGCCGAACCGCCGCGATTTGGTGCTGAACGTTGAGGAGCAGCAAACGGGCAGCGTGATGTTCGGCGCGGGGTTTAGCTCGATAGACAGCTTTCTTGGATTTGTTGAACTGACACAAGGCAACTTCGACTTGTTCAATCCTCCGTCGTTCACGGGCGCAGGGCAGAAGATGCGGTTGCGAATGCAGATCGGCATCAAGCGGCAAGACTACATTGCTTCGTTCACCGAGCCGTGGTTCATGGATCAGCGGCTGTCATTAGGGGTGGATCTGTTTCATAACTCCGCCAGTTATCTTAGCAGCGAGTTCACGGAACAACGGACGGGCGCTTCGTTGCGGCTGGAAAAGAGCATAAACGAGTACCTGCGCGCCCAGGCGCAATACAGTCTTCAGGAGATCAGCATGAACGTTGACCGCAATGCCTCGCAGGAATTGCAGTCGCAGTCCAGAGGCAAGCTGCGTAGCTCAGGACAGGCGGGTTTGGTATGGGACACGCGTGACAGCGTGTTCCTGACCACACGCGGCAGCCGCACGGAACTGACAGGCGAGGTCGCAGGCGGGCCGTTTGGCGGCGATGTCTCCCTGTACAAGCTGAATGCCAAGACGTCGTTCTACTTTCCGATGTTCGCCGATGGCCATGTGCTGCAGGTGTTGGGGGCCATGGGCGTGGTGGACGCGTTCGGACGCTCAAAAGACTCAGGCCCTATCGTGTTTGAACCACGCATAGGCAAGTTTGTCAAAGTGAACGATGTTCCGATGTTCGATCGTTATTTCCTGGGCGGCGCTAATACGATGCGCGGGTTCGGTTACCGCGACGTCGGCCCGAGGGACGCGCAAAACCAGCCGATAGGCGGTAATTCGTTCGCCAATGCGACAGTGGAGTACACGTATCCGATTGTCGAGCGTGTGCGCGGTGCGTTATTCTTCGACATCGGCAACGTGTGGCGCGATGCGTATCAATTTGGGCTGAGCGATTTGAAATCCGATATTGGCTTTGGTGTGCGGTTGAATCTGCCGATTGGACCGTTACGGCTGGATTACGGTTATCCGGTGCAGTCGGATAAGACGACCAGCAAGACCGGGCACATACAATTCAGCATGGGATATCAATTCTAACAAGGACGATGGCTGCGTAAAGAGGGTATATGACAATGAGTACAAAGAAATCAGCAGTGTTGATGGCGGTATGCGGGTTGGCGTTGGCTACGGCGGTGTGGGCGGAAGGTCCGTCGGGCCGGATCGTCACGGTGGACATGAGCCGATTGTTCAACGAGTACTACAAAACGCCGATCGCATCGAAGAAACTTCAGGAGACCGCAGAGGGGTTCAATAAAGAGCAAGAGACGATGCTGACCGAGTACCGCGCGCTCAACGACGAGCTTGTCAAACTGCGCGAAGATGCCGAGAAATCAGAGTACACCTCCGAGGCCAAGGAACTAAAACGCAAGGCAGTGACCGACAAGCTGACCGACATTCAGAAAGCGCAGCGTGACATTGAGGAATTCCGACGGATCCACCAGAAGAGCTTGATGGAGCAAACCGATCGTATGAAGACCAATGTCCTTAAAGAAATCAACGACGCCATCAGCAAGGTTGCCCGCGACAACGGCTATCTTATGGTGTTCGACAAATCGGGAAAGACTCTCAATGAAGTGCCTTCCATCGTTTTCTCGCAGGATACGATGGACGTGACCGACGATATTCTAAAAGTCTTAAACAAGAACGCACCCAAGACAGAACCCTGACAAGGGATTTGGTTAATCGTGCAACTGACCGCGCGCGAGATTGCCCAACTGGTGGGCGGCGAACTGGCGGGTAATCCCGACACAGTCGTGACCGGCATGGCTGGCATTCGCGAGGCGCGCCCCGGCGATCTGTCGTTTGTCGCCAGCCCGAAGTACCTTGGCGCGGTCAAAGTCACCCAGGCCTCCGTGGTCATACTCGCCCGCAAGGCCATCGTCGAAGCGGCGTGCACGCTTATCCGCGTCGACAACCCGACCGCTGCCTTTGCGAAAGTGGTCGAGCGCGTTGCGCCGCCGCCAATCAAATTCGCGGCGGGCATTCATCCAACTGCCGTGGTCGCATCCACTGCCAGGCTTGGCCGTGACGTCTCCGTGCAACCTTCGGCGGTCATCGAGGATGGCGTTGTCATCGGCGACCGCACGGTAATCGGGGCGGGCAGTTACGTCGGCCACGAGACACAGATTGGAGCGGATTGTCTGATCTATGCAGGGGTCGTCGTACGCGAACGAACGGTTATTGGTAATCGTGTGATTCTGCACGGCGGCGTTGTGGTTGGTGCCGACGGATTCGGATTCGAGACCGTAAACGGCAAACACAATAAGATTCCACAGGTTGGCATCGTCGAGATCGGCGACGACGTCGAGGTCGGCGCGAACTCGACCATTGATCGCGCGCGGTTCGGCAAGACCCATATCGGGCGCGGCACAAAGATCGATAATCTAGTCCAGATTGCCCACAACTGCGTCATCGGCGAGGACTGCATTATTTGTGGTCTCGTGGGTCTGGCTGGCAGCACGATCATCGGCAATCATGTTACGCTCGCTGGACAAGTGGGCATCGCCGGACACCTTACCATCGGTGACAACTCCATCATCATGGCCCAAGCCGGCGTCACGAAAGATGTGCCGCCTAATTCGTTCATGCTCGGTGCTCCCGCGGTTCCGCACACCGAGTTCAAACGGATGAATGCGGCCATTCACCGACTGCCGGACACTGTTGCCAAGCTGCACGAACTCGAAAAGCAGATCGCCGAGATGCGCGCGCGCCTCGAAACCGGCCCGCGATAACCTCGCCACGTGGAGATAACGTAGGCGGGGCAGTGCCCCCCCATGGATACCAACCTCTTTCGCAGACGATCGTGCTGCCTTGCTAGGCTGGTTGCTGTTGTGTAAGGCAATGGAATGAGCCGCCGCCACGGATGACAATCGTGCTATCAATCGGCACAACGTGGCGGTCAGGGAACAGCTTCTGGAGAATCTGTTGGGCGCAGGCGTCGTTGGGATGACGATAGGTCGGAAGTAACACGACTTTGTTCCCGATATAGAAGTTGGCGTAGCTGGCGGGCAAGCGTTGGCCCTTGTGCTCGACCACGCCGGGCATCGGTACTGTAACAACTCGTAGCGGTTTGCCATCTTGATCCTTCATGGCGCGAAGTCGATCGAGATTGTCCCGCGAAATGGCATAGTTGTCGTCGCGTGAATCCTCCTCGACGGCGAGGACGACCGTGGAACGATCAACGAACCGCGCAAGATCATCCACGTGGCCATCGGTGTCATCACCGACAATGCCGATGCCGAGCCAAAGGACGTTAGTGACACCGAGATAGTCACAGAGGTGCTGCTCGATTTGCGGTTTGGTCAGTTGCGGGTTGCGGTTGGGGTGGAGCAGGCATGCTTCTGTGGTCAAGACCGTGCCCGCGCCGTTGACATCAATTGAGCCGCCTTCAAGGACGATGCCGGGATGAAACAGGGGTACACCCAGCAACCGCGCGACACGCTGTGGCACCGCGTTGTCGAGATCGTAACGCGGGTACTTCTTGCCATACGCGTTGTAGTCCCAGTCAACGATGGCAATCGCGGATTGCAGATTGCGAATTTCGGATTTGAGACCTGCGTTCCGCGATTCACGATTTACGATTCGCGATGTTAAGAAGGTCGGGCCATGATCGCGGCACCAGACTTCGTTAGTAGGGATGCGTTGGAACCGGACATTGTCGAGAGGCGTCTTGTGCATCAGCAGGATTTGCCGGGCTTCTTCCTCGGTGGCTGCGTCAGCAACGTTGATGTTCACGGTTTCGTGCGGCGCGAGTGTGCGAACCATCCCGGCGAAAGAAGGCAGGACTTCCTCATAACACGACCGGAAGCTTTGGCCGGTGCGGCGCGGCCAGCTCAACCACGTTGCCGCGTGCGTATCCCACTCGGCAGGCATGCGATAGCCGAGAGCGCGTGGCGTTTTGGTGGCAGGAGCGTTATTCATGAGTTTTTCCATTACCCCGCAGTATCGCAATATATCTAACTACTATCATGCTGGGCTTTGCCATCTTGAGGGTCACGATGATTCAATTCTTGCATTGCTTCAAGGAATTTGTTTTTCTGGCCTTCGCAGAGCTTAAGACATGCATTTTGTTCCCTCAAAGATGTATCTGACCAAGGGGGTCGGCACGCACAAGTACGAGTTGCGCAGCTTCGAGATGGCGTTGCGCGATGCGGGGATTGAGAAGTGCAATCTGGTGACCGTATCAAGCATCCTACCGCCGCGCTGCAAGATCATCTCCCGCAAACAGGGGGAACAATTGCTCCAACCGGGGCAGATCACGTTTGCGGTGCTGGCTCGGATTTCCACCAACGAACCGCATCGGTTGATCGCCGCGTCGATTGGCGTGGCGCAGCCTGCGGAAGAAGACGCGTACGGTTACCTGAGCGAGTTGCACGCCTACGGGATGAACGACACCACCGCGGGAAACTTCGTCGAAGAGATGGCCGCGGCGATGCTGGCGACGACGCTTGGTGTGGAGTTCAACGAGGACGCCAGTTGGGATGAAAAGGAAGAGGTATTTCGCATCAGCGGCAAGATCGTCCGCACCAGCAACATTACCCAGACTGCGGTGGGCAACCCGCAGGGATTATACACGTCGGTGGTCACGGCAGCGATCATGTTCTTCTAAGGATGGTCCGTGCGAGACGGTTGCGTTTCGGCACAAAGACAGTAAGCTAGGGATGCTGTGAACAATAACGTAATTCCCGTGGACGTCAGAGGCGTGGTGCCGACCGCGAACGGCTGTGCAGTATTCCTCGGTAACGACGAAAAGACCTTCGTAATCTATGTGGATCACACCGTCGGCGCGGCGATCGCGATGTTTTTGCGCAATACGCCGAAGGAACGTCCGTTGACCCACGATCTCGTTGGCCACATCTTCCAAGGGCTTGGCGTGCAGGTTGAGCGCGCAGTCATCAATGATTTGAAACACAGCACGTATTTCGCGCGGCTCATTTTGCGGATGGAAAACGAGTTGGGCAAAAAGATCGTTGAAGTGGATGCGCGCCCCAGCGATTGCATTGCGCTGGCGGTACAGCAGAAGAGCCCCATCTACGTCGCGCGGAAGGTGTTCGATGCCGTCGAGGACATGTCGGGATTGCTCAAAAAGATGAACCAGGAAGGTGGCGGCGACGAGCTTCCGGACGAAGACGCAGAGGAAGGCGAACAGAAGGATGTGTAGCGCGGCTCACCACCACGGTTTATCCATCCGGTATATGTAGATGGAATACCCGATAACGGCCACGGGTTTCTGCGCGAGCAGCCTCTTGTAGAACTCTCGGCCGAGATCACTCAGATACACGCCGTCGAGAATCGTTGCGCTCACCGCCACGTAACCGGGCAATTGCGGAGGTTGAACGAGACGCTCTGCAAAAAACGGCGAACCGGGCAGATAAGTGCATTGAATCCCATAGTACGCCGGGTCGGCTGTGCCGAAGTAAGCCAGATTGATGTGTTGCACGCCATGTTCGTCCATCCATCTCTTCAATGGTTTCAAGTCCTGTCCCCAATCCAGATTCGAGTCGGCCAGATACTCGTATCCGTTGCGCGGTCCGCCGACGAACTGGTTGAAGAACGCAAGGTAGTGCGGGTAAACCCGTGCGAATTCGAAGAGCCAGAGCAGGCTCAGGGCAACCAGCAGAGCATAAACGCACTTTTGTTTGCTCCTGAGAAGCTCCGACACGGCGAGTGCAGCCAGGAGTAGCGCGAATGGATAGATGGGCAGTATGTGCCGCAGTCCGATGTTCATTTTGACGGCAATCGCAGCGCCTAAATACACAATCACGGGCAGCAGCAAAAACATGTCATCGCGCAGCAGCGCCCGCCAACGCGCCACGCAGATGGCGAGTCCGGCCAATAACAACAGGATCACAGCGAGCGGTGTTTTGATTAGAAATGCCACAGGAAAGTAATACCACCAACCGACCACACTGTAATGACCGGCTAAAAACGCGCCTCGCATCTGCGCCTTTGCCTGGCCGAGCAAGAGTCCCTCGGTGTAAGCATTGGGCAAGAGCCGATGCTGATTTGTCCAGTCCATCAATGTCGCAAGGCGCGGGACTCGCTCCCGTTCGAAGGCGATGGTCTGGAGGCAAGTCCCGGCGGGATCGCCCGGTACGGGAGCATACCGGAACCCGTACGTCGCCCACACCGCGAGGTAAGCCACCATGCAGAGGCAAACAAAGATTCCAAACGCGACACCGATTCGCGCTCGCCGCGAGCGCAATTCGCCCTTAGCACCGATGCTCCACGGCAAGCCACGACAGGCGCGTGCCAGCAGCAACACCAGCAGGACCGGGGCCAGCAGGAACGCAGAGAATTTGCTCGCCTCCGCCAGCGCGAAGAAGACAGCCAGGCCAAACATATTGCTGATAGTGATCCGGCGGGCGATGCGCCATGTAAAATACACCGCGCCGAATATAAAACAGGTCACGCCGAAATCGGTGGTTACGAGGCTGGAGTGCGCCAGTATATTGGGTTCAAACGTATATAGCGATAGGGCGGCAACTGCAGACCAAAAGCCAAATAATTCCCGGGCCCAGCAAAACACCATCACGCCGAGCAACACACCAAGCAACACGATCATAAACCGGGCGGCATACAACAACTGATCGGCATCGTTCCACTTGTAGAGGAATTGGTGACAGAAGGCGAACTGGCCTTGGCCGAGCCACTCGCCGTAGGCATGGGCGGCAATGGCGTCGGGATTCGAAACCACATCGTGCCTGAACAGCAAGGGTATGGTGGCCCACATGCGCAGAAAAGGCGGGTGCTCGGGATCCGCGCGGTAGTCACCGGCTATCCATGCGGCGTAGCCTGCAGCGACGTGTTGGGGCTCGTCCCACGTGGCGGATTTTTGCCGGTAACTGCTGACGGTCAGCACGCAGAAGACAATTGCGAATACACCGAGCACCACGGCGGTCCGGATTCGCTCCTGTCGATTCATAAATGCCGATTGTAGTGGCTCTAGATGGCCGCCGCTACATAATCCTTCCCTACCACCACGGTCGTTCCAGCCGATACACGCGGATGGAATATCCAATCACCGCCACAGGCTCGGATTCGAGCAGTTTCTTGTAGAGGTCTGGGCGTGGCGGATCCATCGCAAGCCCGAGGAGATTCTGGACGCTGACCGCCACGTACCCGGGTAATCCCGGTCCAGCGTCCCGACCCTTGGCAAAAAACGGCACAGGCGGCAGGTAGAAACAGTGGATTCCATAATAGGCGGGGTCAGCATGGCCGAAGTAGCTCAAATTGATCGCCTTTACATCATGCTGATCCATCCACTTCTTTAGCAGTTTCAAGTCCTGTCCCCAGTCGATGTTTGAATCCGCCAGCCACTTGTAGCCATTACGCGGGCCGCCAACGAATTGATTGAAGAAGGCAAGGTAATGAGGATAAACCAATGCGGTTTCCTCGATTTGAAACAGGCACAACGCGCCCAACGCGGCGTATAGGATCTTACGCCGATTCACCCAGAGTCGTGCGACCATTTTGCCTGCGATCAGCAACACAAACGGGTAAATCGGTAGAATGTGCCGCAGGCCGATGTTAAAATGTGATGTCATCGCAAATGTCAGGTAAACCACGAGCGGCACCAGAATGAAGGCATCGTTATCGGCAAGCTCTTCTCGCCGTCCCACAGCAAGCACGAGCCCGCCGAGGAAGAGAAGCAGAAGCGCAACCGGGGTCTTGATCAGAAACGCGACGGGAAAATAGTACCACCATCCCGTCTCGCTAAACTGTCCCATGAGAAAAGCCGGGCGTTTTTGTACCATGCCCTGGCCGAGCAGAAATCCCTGTGCGCAGGCATTCGGCAATAAATGGTGTTCGTCAATCCAATTCAGCGCTGCTGCCAGTCGGGGAACACGCTTGGTCATCACCGGCGGGGCGATCACCCTGACCAATCCGCTGTTCTCGGGAGCGGGCGAGTAACGAAAACCGTAGACTGCCCAGATTGCGGTGAAGGAAGTAAGAAGCAGCAGACCGGCTATGCAGGTGGCGGCCAGTATCTTGCTTGCTCGGGATGCCAACTCTCGCTGCGAACCGATACAGCACAACCATGCACTTCCCCGCAGGACGCGGACCAGCATGAGGACGAACAGCATCGGCCATAGAATAAGCGCGGAAAACTTGCTGACTTGCGCAAGGGCACAGAACACAATCAAACCGGACAGGTTCTTCAACGTCAATTCTTGGGTTGCGCGCCAGAGGAAGTACAGAGTGGCGAAAATGAAGCAAGTGACGCCTAAGTCGGTCGTCACGATTCTAGCGTGGGCAAGAATATTTGGCTCTGTCGTGTAGAACGCCAGGACAATAACCGCCGGCCCAAAACCATATAACTTCTGCGCCCAGCAGAAAAGGATTCCGCCGAGCAGGATACCAAGCAGGACGATCATAAAGCGGGCCGGGTAAAGCAATCGGTCGGCATCGTTCTTCAGGTACAGGAACTCATGGCTGAAAAACTCCGGCTTCATGGGCAGCCAATTGACGCTCTTGGTGTCGAGATTGACCTGTCGCATCGCCAGCAATGGGAGCGCAGCCCACATCCGCAGAAACGGCGGATGCTCACCATCGACATGATAATCGCCCAGCTTTAGAGCAACGTAACCGGCAGTGAGATGCTGTGGTTCGTCAACGGTGGCGGATTTCTGCACGTAGCTGCTGATCGTCAGAGTCAGAAATATGACGCTGAAGATGATAAGAACAACAGCCGTCCTCATCCGTTCTGGTCGGCTCATGGGGACCCAATGTAGCGACTGGCGACAGCCAAAGCAACGTTCTCCATGGTCTCAGGTGGCGACGGCAGCCGCCGTCTTTCCAGTCCGGAGCAAGGCGAGGTAAGAGAGCATATACAACGCCAACGCGAGCCTTATCACCGAGCTCCAGCGTCTTGTCCTACTCAGTAATGATCTCGCGGACCGTTTTACCGGACGGAATCATGGGTAGAACGTGCTCGGTGTACGGCGTGATGACATCGAGGACATACGGTTCTTTCGACGCCAGCATGCGTTCCAAGGCCGGGCGGACCTCGCTTTTGCGAACGACGCGCTCAGCGGGCACGTTAAAGCCCTTGGAGATCGCCACGAAATCAGGATAAATCTGGTGCGGGTTGCGCGGGTCGCCTAGGTAGGTGTTGCCACGCACGCCCTTATAGAATCTGTCTTCCCATTGTACGACCATGCCGAGGTGCTGGTTGTTGAGGATGATGGCCTTGACGGCGATCTTCTCGATATGCGCCGTGGCCAGTTCCTGAATGTTCATCAAGAACGAGCCATCGCCATCAATGTCGATTACCTGTTTGTCTGGCCGTGCGAGTTTGGCGCCGATGGCAGCCGGCAGGCCGTGGCCCATCGCTCCCAACCCTCCCGAGGTAAGCAACATGCGCGGCTTATTAAACAGGTAATACTGCGCAGTCCACATCTGGTGCTGGCCGACGCCGGTCGCAACGACGGCTCCGTGTTGCGTCAGACGGTCGAGTTCCTCAATGACAAACTGCGGCATGATGATCTCATCGCGCTTACCACCGAGGAAATCGCGGACGTACTGGGATTTGAGCACTTCGTCGGTGACCTTGTAGCGCAAAGGATACTGCGCCTTCCACCCGGCTATCTGTTTGTGCCAGGCATCAAGCTTTCTGGCTTTGACAACCTTGTTGAGTTGATGCAGGGCGGACTTGATGTCGCTGACGACGGGAACCTGAACCGGCTTATTCTTGTTGATCTCGCTCGGATCAATGTCGATATGGACGATAGTTGCATGTTTGGCGAACTCGCTGACGTTGCCGGTCACGCGGTCGTCAAACCGTACGCCCAGCGCCAGCAACAAATCACATTGATCCACTGCTTTGTTCGCGTACACCGTGCCATGCATGCCGAGCCAGTGCAGCGATAGTGGATGATCTTGAGGGAAACAGCCGATACCCATCAACGTGGTGGTAACGGGGATGCCGGTCTTAATGGCAAACTCGCATAATTCATCACTGGCATTGGCCGCGATAATGCCGCCGCCGCAGTAAATGACCGGCCGCGCACTCTTTTCAATTAACGCGGCGATCTCGCGGACGGCTGGTTCGCTGATCTTCTTTTCCGGATTATAACCTCGCAGCGTGACTTCGTCCGGGAATACCGCCGCGCAACTGCTCTGTTGGACATCCTTGGGGATATCAATCACAACCGGCCCCGGCCGTCCCGTGGAAGCGATGTGAAACGCCTCTTTGAAGACGCGTGGAATGTCTTCAACGTTCATCACCAAATAGCTATGTTTGACGATGGGCAGTGTCAGTCCGTAAAAATCGGTTTCCTGAAATCCGGTCTTGCCGATCACGGAACGGACGACTTGTCCAGTTATAGCGACCATGGGAATGGAATCCATATAGGCGTCAGCGATGCCGGTTACGAGGTTGGTTGCACCGGGACCACTAGTGGCCATGCAGACGCCGACTTTGCCCGATGCGCGTGCGTAACCGCCCGCTGCAAACGCGCCGCCTTGTTCATGACGGGGAAGCACGACGCGAATCTTATGTGAACGCGTGAACGCTTGGTGCAGTTCCAGACTGGCGCCACCAGGATACGCGAATACCAGTTCCACGCCTTCTCGTTCCAGAGATTTAATGACGAGATCGGCGCCGCGGATGAGCGAATGCCCCTCCTTTGCCGTTTCGACGGCGGCAGGCGCGGATTTGTTATGCCCTTTCGTGGTCATATTCGCTTGTTTGCTCATAAATTGATGTTGTCAACGGATCCATTGGCCATCCGCGACACTTTGCTTTATAACGGTGCCATTAAGGAAGAATCAACGGAAATCCTCCATCATGACTGTGACCCAGGGCTTTCTCATGTCCCTGTTCCGTGGCAATGCGACCCGCGATTCGTAGTGTGCACCTGGCAAATCCTTGGTTTCCAACGGCGTGTTGACTTCTTGATTTTAGCGACTTCTGCCAGTAGCCTTGCGGCCCGCAATCAGGCGCGGACTCGATTCTATGGTATCGCCATTCACACTTTTGCACACCGACTCGAAGACCGCCGCCCGCGTCGGCCGCCTGGCAACGGCACACGGCATGGTGGAAACGCCCGTTTTCATACCCGTTGGCACGCAGGCAACGGTTAAAGCGATGGCGCCGACCGAACTCCGTACACTCGGCGCGCAGGTCATCCTCAGCAACACGTATCACCTCGTGATTCGGCCCGGGCTGGATGTGATCCAAAAGGCGGGCGGACTGCACCGGTTCATGGGCTGGGATGGACCGATTTTGACTGACAGCGGTGGTTTCCAGGTCTTTTCGCTGGCGAAACTGCGACGGGTGACACCCGATGGCGTTGAATTTCAGTCGCACGTGGACGGTGCTACGTTGTTCCTTGGCCCGCGAGAGGCAATGGCGGCACAGACGGCATTCGGCAGCGACATCGCCATGGCGTTCGACGAGTGCGCTCCGTGGCCGTGCGACCATGAATCCGCTTGCAGAAGCGTGGATCTCACCCTACAGTGGGCACCCCGTTGTAGGGAAGAAGCTTGGCCCAGCGGGCAACCCCGGCAAAGTCGGGGCCAACTGCTCTTTGGTATCGTGCAAGGCGGCGTGTATGCAGATTTACGTGCACGTTGCGCCTGTGAACTCGTGGCGATGGACTTCGACGGCTACGCCATCGGCGGCGTCAGTGTTGGCGAGCCGGAATCGGAGATGTTGCAGCAGGTGGGTGTCACCGTGCCGCATTTGCCACCGGACCGTCCGCGCTACGTGATGGGCGTGGGTACATTGCCGCAATTGCTGGCGATGATTGCGCGGGGCGTGGACATGTTCGACTGTGTGTTGCCTACGCGAAGCGCCCGCATGGGGCGCGTTTACACGATGCGTGGTTCTTACGCCATCAAGAATGCCGGGAACCGCGCGGAGTTCGGTCCGTTGGAAGAAGGCTGTGGGTGTTATACCTGTCAGAACTTCACACGGGCGTACGCGCGGCACCTGTTTTGGTGTAACGAGATTCTCGGCCACAGGTTGCTGACGTGGCACAACTTGCACGTGTATCTGGAGTTGATGCGGCGGGCGCGGTCCGCCATTGCCGCTGGGACGTTTGAGGAATTTCAGCGCGAATTTGTCGCGCATTACATGGAGAAGGAAGAGAATAATGAGAGTATATGAGATGTTAGCCATGATGACGCCGCAACAGCCGGGCACTGAACAAGACCCGCGCGCAGGAATGCTGAACATGCTCGGCATGTTTGCGATCCTCGGCGTGATGTTCTATTTCCTCCTGATCCGCCCGCAGTCGAAGCAGCGCAAGGAGCAGGAGAACCTGCTCAAGAACCTCAAGTCTGGCGACAAGATCGTGCTCGCAAGCGGCATTTTCGGCATCGTCACCAACGTTAAAGACAAGTCGCTGATGGTAAAGATTGCTGACAACGTTAAGGTGGAAGTGCTCAAAAGCGCCGTCAGCAGCGTGATCGAAAAATCCAGCGGGGGTGACATCTCGGGTGCCGAACCGGAACAGAAATAACTTTTCCCTGCCATGAACAAGCTCACTTGGAAATTCACCACCATCGCCGCCGTCGCTATCGCGGCTGTTTTTGCGATTCATAATTACGGCCTGAACCTTGGCCTCGACCTGAAGGGCGGCACGTCGTATCTGCTGAAGCTGGACTTCTCGAAATCGGGTGCCAAAGGTGGCGCCGACATGCTGCAGCAAGCCATCGGTGTCATCAGCAAGCGCGTCAATAAGTTTGGCGTAACGGAGCCGGTTATTCAGGCCGTGGGCGAAGACCGCATTCTTGTGCAGATGCCCGGATTGAAGGAGGAGGATCGCCTATCGGCGCGTCGCACTTTGGAACGAACGGCATTTCTGGAGTTTCGTCTTGTGCATCCCCATAACCGGCAATTGATGATCGACAAACAGAGCGACCCAGCATTTCAGCCACCCGCCGGGTACGAGGAACTCGCCGAGCAAAAAAAAGACGAGACCGGACGTGCACTTACCTACTACGTCAAGAAACGCGCGGAATTAAGCGGCTCACACGTGAAGAGCGCCTATGTCCAGGCTGACAACATTGGACGTCCCATTGTGGGGTTCGAGTTGGACAGCGAAGGGGGCGCAACCTTTGCCAACACCACGCGAACTCATATTCATGAGCAACTGGCGATCGTGCTCGATGGCGAACTACGGTCCGCGCCGGTGATCAACAGCGAAATCACCGGTGGGCGCGGAATTATTGAAGGGAACTTCTCGCTGATGGAAGCCCAGGAACTTGCCAGCGTATTGGAGAACCCGCTGCAGGCGCCAGTGAAGATTGTTGAAGAACGCGGCGTAGATCCGTCACTTGGCAAAGACTCAATCCACAGCGGTATCAAAGCGGCGGTTATCGGTGCGGTAGCGGTGATCGCGTTCATGGCGGGGTACTATTTGCTGGCGGGCATGGTGGCCAACGCAGCGCTCGTGATGAATATCCTGATCACCGTCGGTGTACTGGCGTTGTTCAAGTTTACATTGACGCTGCCGGGCATCGCGGGCATCGTGCTCAGCATCGGCATGGCGGTGGACACCAACGTGCTGATCTACGAGCGTGTGCGCGAGGAGTTGGCGGCGAACAAACCATTGCGCGGCGCCATAGCTGCGGCCTACACGCGCGCCTTTCGTGTCATCTTTGACGCGCATTTCACGGCGATTCTCACCGCGTTCATTCTGATTTTCATGGGCAGCGGCCCGGTTAAAGGGTTTGGCGTGACGTTGGCCATCGGTCTGATCGCCAACCTATTCTCCGGCGTGTTTGGCACACGGGCGGTATTCGACTGGATGGTAATGAAGGGCTGGCTGAAGTCGTTCAACATGTTACACGTCTTCCGCCGCCTGCCGCACGTCAATTTCCTTGGTGTTTGGAAAATCGCCTTTGCCGTATCGTGGCTCATCATCATCGCAGGGATGGTGTCTTTCGTGCAGCGTGGTGGCCTGAACGTTGGCCGCGGGGCAGTGTATGGCATCGATTTCAAGGGCGGTGACACGGCAACCCTGAGTTTCGTGAAGCGAATCAGCGAAGATGACATTCGGCGCAGCCTCGAAGAAGAAAAAAAGGACGTCAAGGAAGCTTACATTCAGTACGAACATGCGTTGGGTGGCGGTTCCGAAGTGCTGGCCCTGAAATTGCCGGAGGGCAGGACGGAAGAGGTCGTAAAACACTTGCAGGATAAGTTCCCTGAAGCCCAATTCAAAGTTCTGGGCACAGAGCGCGTCGGCGCCATCGTCGGTAACGAACTGCTCCGTCAGGCGCTGTGGGCCGTGG
>Ga0187885_10001312_pt1 | contig 27837 bp, 27 predicted proteins | sample June2016WEW_20_1_3_FD_132970 | JGI IMG/M metagenome (GOLD analysis project Ga0187885, IMG submission 132970) | Peatland microbial communities from SPRUCE experiment site at the Marcell Experimental Forest, Minnesota, USA - June2016WEW_20_100 | ecosystem: Environmental > Terrestrial > Soil >...
ACGTGTTCGATCCAGCGGCGGCTTTCGCCTTCGAGATTGGCCTCGGCTAAGAGTCCGGCGAAAAGTTCGAGGCTGCCCAGGGGATTGCGGATTTCATGCGCGAGCAGGGCCGACATCTCAACCAGAGCCTGCTGCTTTCGCAAATGCTCGCGATCGTGTTCGAGCTTCTTCGCCTCGCTGACATCGCGCAGGATAAACACCGAAGTGGCACGAGCCTGACTTTGCTCCAGCCAGGCGTGGCGGATGGCGACCCAGACGGACTTGATTTGATTCGAAGAGGGCTGGTTCGAAGAAAACTGGTCTAAATCTAAAGCGGACTGCTCGAAACCAGCGAGCGGTAATTCCGGCTCTTCGCCGGTCTGGCGCGCCCGGTCGAGCGCCGCAGAGAGCACGGCGGGCAACGCGTCCGCCGATTCGAAGCTGCCGCCGAGCAGTCGCGCCGCCTCGGGATTGAGAGTCGAAATCCGATCTCCGGCTTCGATCACCAGAACGCCGCACGGCAAGCCTTCCAGAATGCGGCGCAGGCGTTCGCGGATGCGGTGGTTTTCCTCGAGACTCGTCGCCAGGTCTCGGTTCGTGACTTCGAGTTCCTGGCGGAGATGAGCGACCTGCCCTTGCAGTTGCCCATAGGTGCGCTCGAGCGAACCCGCCGCCTCGGTGAACGAGGCAAAGGCGCGGGCCAGCGGATGCTCGGGGTCGCGCGCGGGATCTCGCGGTGTTGGAAAAGTGGTGGACATGCGGATCACGTTGCAACGGCGATGCCACCCCGGCACAATTTGCCTTAGATCGCTCTTATGCCGAGTACGTATGCAGACGACCTATTGTTCGATCTGGGTATGTTCCGTAAATTCGCGACATAAATTTGGAGTGCATCTTGACCCTGAGCGTAGCCGAAGGGGAAATACCTATGCATTGGAGCGGATTCAAATCCATAGGTCCCTCGCTTCGCTCAGGATGACAGCGTCGATTTAGGCCTTGGACGGGCGAGGACGCCCGTCCTTCCACCAGCTCTAATGCGAACTGCGAAAGCTGGAGTCCGAGAGCAACAGATGCTCGGGGCGAATCACGGCTTGGTCTTCGGAGAGGATCAGCGCGCGCTCGATCGCGTTTTGCAGTTCGCGAATGTTCCCTGGCCAAGGCTGCGTTTTCAGCAGTTGCAGCGCAGGGGCGGACAATTGCGGGGCGGGCAGGCGCAATGCATATTTTTCGAGAAAGTGCGCGGCCAGTTGCCCGATATCTTCGGGCCGCTCGCGCAACGGCGGAATTTCCATGGGGAAGGCGCAGAGGCGGTAGTACAAATCTTCGCGGAACTTTCCCTCCCGTACGAGGGTGAGCAGGTGCGCGTTGGTGGCGGAGATGACGCGGGCGTCCACGCGCACGACTTCGGCGCTGCCCAGGCGCTGCAATTCTTTCTGCTCCAGAAAACGGAGCAGCTTGGGCTGGAGGCTCAGCGGCATCTCGCCGATTTCGTCGAGGAAGAGCGTGCCTCCCTGCGCTGTTTGGATTCTTCCCGCATAGGATTGCATGGCTCCGGTGAAAGCGCCGCGGGCGTATCCGAAGAGTTCAGCTTCGAGCAGGGTCTCGGGAATGGCGGCGCAATTGACGACCGCGAACGCGCGCCCGGAGCGCGGACTCAAATGATGAATGGCGCGGGCAACGATTTCCTTGCCGCAGCCGGTCGGGCCGGCGATTAGGACGGTGGTGTTGCGCGACGCCAGCAGCCGCGCCAGACGATACACGGGTTGCATGATGCGTGAGTTGCCGATCATTCCGGGCAAGGGAGCTTCGAGAATGGACTGGGCACCGGGGAGAACGTTGTCTTCGTCCTTTCCCTTGTCCTTTTCTCTTTCTTCGTCCTGGGACACGACGGGCCACATTTCCAGAAGCGGTCTTTCTTCGGCATCGCTCTTTGGATCGACCTCCGGATCGAGCAGCACGACGTCGATTCCGGGAAAGCGCTGACGCACGGTCTGGCTCAGCTCCTCGGCGTCGAGGTCGGGCAGGCGGCGATCGAGAAAGAGCACCTGCCAGAAGCCGCTCTCCAAATGGACTAGGGCTTCGGCCCCGCCGGTGGCCTGTGCGAAGCAGCGGCGGGGAGAACGCAGACTTTCGAGGACGCGCTGGCGCACGACGGTACTGGGGCTGGCCACGAGAATGTGGTCGGCATAGTTGGACGGGATCGGGTAACTCGTCATAACGTCCATTTGAAACGAGTGCGATTAGAACGAGATTAGATGGAGATTAGAAGACTCTTTCGGAAGGAACCCATCGTGTAGCACGAGTGGCAAATTTTGCTTTACAAGCGGATGATTTTGTAGGTGGCGGGCATTTTCTGCCGGTTGTCATTTCCAACCAGAATGGCGAGAACAGTGCTCACCACTAGGATCTCAATCGTCCGAGTTAACGGAGGATCTTCATGTCAATTTCCAGGAGTGGAATCGCCTTGCTGATTCCAGTCTTGCTTTTCCCGACAATCCCCAGGCAGCTGTGGGGCCAACGCGTCGCGGCAAGTGGGGATCTTGCGAAGGTAACGCGCTACGAGTTGCGCGTGCGCATCAATCCCGCCGAGGAGCATTTGACGGCGAGCGCTCAGATCACCCTCTCCAATCCGAACGCCGAGCCACAGCGAGAGATTCCGTTTCTTCTGTACCGCTTGCTAGCCGTGGACGCTGCCCAGGATGAAAAGGGGGCGGCGCTTGCGTTCCGCCAAGCGGTCGTTTCCATGTCCGACGAGAAAAACTGGCAGGTAAATTTAGTGACTCTCACGTTGCGTGAACCGCTGCCGCCCGGCGGCACGACGCGCATCACGTTGAAGTATAGCGGCGCGATCTTCGGGTACCGCGAGGTGATGGGTTACGTGTTGGACCATATCGGGGAAGATTACACGCTGCTTCGCCCGGACGCGCTGGCCTACCCGATGCTCGCGGGGCCGTCGTCCCAGAGCCTTTTCGCCGCGTACGACACCCTTTTCACTTACGAATTGGAGATCACAGCCCCGACCAGCATGATCGTGGCGTGTGGCGGGCTGCCGGTTGAGGTGTCCGTGGGCGATGGCACGGAAACGTTCCGGTTCGCGAGCCGCGTGCCGACGTGGCGGATGGACATCGCCGCAGCAAAGTTCAAAGTGCTGAAGAATGATGCGGGGAACCTCGTTGTCTACGCGCTACCGGAGGATGAAGCCGGCGCCGGGAATCTCCTGAAGGAGATGCAGAGGGTGACCGAGTTCTACACGCTTCGGTTCGGGCCTTCGAAGAGGGCGACCGCCTACACGGTGATTGAAATCCCAGAAGGCTCGGGTTCGCAGGCGTCTGATTTTTACATCCTGCAAGACGCGGGGGCCTTCAAGGACCCGAAGCGCACGCACGAGCTTTATCACGAAATCGGGCACTCCTGGAACATGAAAGCAAAGCCCGAGGTGCGGCGCACGCGCTGGTTCGACGAGGCTTTTGCCTCCTATTTCGAGGCAATCGCCCTGCGCGAATTCGCGGGGCAGAAGGCCTTCGACGATCGCATGGCGAGATACCGCGAGCGCTTCCGGAGCGAGGCAAGAAAGAATTCGCGCAATGCGACGACCCCAATTTCGGAGTACGGAAAAGAAGAACTCGGCGACAATTCCTATACGAAAGGTGCGTGGTCGCTGTATGTCCTGAACCAGATTGTCGGCGACGAAGGATTCAACCGGATTATTCAGACCTCTATGGCGGAATTTTCTGAGCGCCCGGCCGGCTTCAGCGATTTCCAAAGCGTTGCCGAGAGCGTCTCGAAGCGCGATTTATCTCGCTTCTTCAAAGAATGGATCTTCGGCGCCGAATCCTCCGACCTTCTAGTGGGTGATGCCTCAATTCAGGAAATCGTCGAAAGGTATCGCGAAGCCGCAGCGAAGAACTGAGATTCCGATCACGCACTGCGGGCTGTGGATGTCGGCTCTATGACGTTATTTCTCGACGAAGACCAGCTCGCCGTTTTCGACCTTGAGGTCCTTAACGTTATTCGGCAGTTTGAGCTGATCGCGCTGCTCGGCAAGTTTCTTCTGCAACACTTCGTTGACCAGCGAAGCGGGCACCGAAAGATCGCCGATCTTGACCTCGGTGGCGTCGAACGTGGCGTAACCATCTTTGGCGCCGAGATGTCCGGCGAGGGTGAGGTAGACATCTTTGCCGGCGATCTCGGTAAGAAATTGACCGCGCACAATGTCTCCATCCATGGAGACCTGGTAATCCTTGATATTGGGAACCGCGCCGGGGAACTCCATTGCAGGGCTTGCGGCGGTAGAGCTGGGCGAAGAGCTGGTGGAAGTATTCGCAGGCGCGGCCAAGGGCAGCAGGCCGGCAGCTTGCGCGAGCGCAGCCGACAATTCTCCGGAATTTATGCGGACTTCGCTCTCCCCTTCCCCGGGCACTTTGGGCTGCGAGCTGGTTCACCTTCTCCTGGAAGGACTGCGCATTGGCGGCAGCCGCAGCGGGCGCGAGCGCCGGTGCAACCGGCGCGGGCCGTTTTAACACGAGGACGAGCGTAAGAATCGAGATTGCCAAGGTTGCGAAACTAATGATCCGCTGCAGCTTCACGAAGACACCTCCGCCGTTGCTATCTTCTGCTGCCTTCTATGGTACGCGCGGGCCGAGACTGGCTTGAGATGACGTAGGTGCTGGGGCTGTGGGAGGGTTTGGCCTGCGGGTCGCGGGACTAGCAGGCTGGGAGAAGCCTTGGGTAGTGCAAAGGACTGCTACAACAGGTATCCTTTCGAACATGAAAACACAGCTCTTCTTTGACCTTACTGCGGAGGCAGGCCGCCCCTCAGTTCACTTTCGCGAAACGGAAGAAGTTGAAACCATAATGGAAGAGTTGCTGAAGGACGATGTGGCCGTTTTCGAGGTCGATGGTGCGGCTATACAGTCACGCGAAGACTTATTCAGGGCGTTCGCAATAGCTCTGCGGAAACCCAAGGGGTGGTACGGAGATGAAGAATTCGCACCTAACGCCGAAGCGTTTCTTGAGTATCTCGACGATGTCCACGAATGGGTTCCTGCGAAAAGGCACGTTGTTCTGGTTCGCGGATCGGAGGAGTTGTGGCGCACTGGCGCACGACTCGCCGGAATGCTGACCGAATGGTGGCAGTTCGCGACTCTCGACCGCAAGGCCAGAATCCATCTATTGTTTGTGTGGTGATCGTTAATCGCCGTCGAATATCCTTCGCGGCCCCTTCAACTGAGCTTTCCCGCAACCTGCTAGGGAGTGTCGGATTGCGGCGCCAGAAGGGGAGCCGAGCGGCGCTCGGCTTGGACCCTACAACTTCGCTTAGGCAGGCTCGCGAACGCGAACGCCCCCGCAATGGCGGCTTCATTCCACGATGGCCAACACGTCGCCGGGATTCACTGCTGCCCCTAGAGTTGCCGAGATTTTTTTCACGACTCCTTTTTTCGGCGACTTGATTTCGTTTTGCATCTTCATGGCTTCGACTACGACGATGCCCTGGCCGGCTTCGACTTCGGAATTTTCCGCGGCCAGCAGCCGCACGATGCGGCCGGGCATGGGAGCAAGGATTTTCCTGGGGCCCCTTTCGTCTCCGGCAGCTCTCTGGCGCGAGCGCAGGGAACGCGGATCGCGCAACTCGACCGCGAAGCGGGAACTGCCGACCCACATGTGGAGATCGGTGGCAGTCTGCTCGCGCTTGATTTCGTAGGCGCGCCCATCGACCAAGAGGGACAAAACGTCGCGGCGCGCGATGACCGCGTCGATATGGATCGGTTGCCCGTCCAAGCGGCACTCCCATCCCGCAGCGGCTTTTTCAAGCTCGAGCCGGCGTGGTTTGCCTCCCGCTTTGTCGCCCACTATGACTTCATACACCATAAGATCGGCGCAGCGCTTCCGAGCGTCCCTTCTGTTTCCAGTTGGATGGCGGCGAAGCCGGACCTGAACCTGTTGCGGCGGTGTCGCCATTCTTATTGATGGGCGAAGCTGGGTCGAGCATGGCAAACATTCCGGCGGCAATGGCGGCGATCGTCTCCATCGCTTCGATCTCGCGCTCCGGCGCGCTCGACGCGACGGCCGGATTGCCTTTCGAGATCAACCGATCGAGGTAGCCGGTATCGATTTTTGCCGCCTGAAAATCGGCGTCGCCCAGGATGCGCTGGAATAGCGAAATGTTGGTCTTGATGCCGGCCACGAAATATTCGTAGAGCGCTCGCTGGAGTCGCATGATGGCCTGCTGCCGGTCGGTTCCATAGCCGATCAGTTTGGCGAGCAGCGGATCGTACTCCATCGGAACATTCCAGCCTTCGTACATGCCGCTATCGCGACGGATTCCCGGCCCCGAGGGCGCGAGCAGTAGGGTGATCTTGCCGGGGCTGGGAAAATAATTGTTGTCGGGGTCTTCGGCGTAGATGCGGCACTCGATGGCGTGCCCGCGAATCTCGACGCCGGATTGCACGAAGGGCAGCTTCTCGCCGCTCGCGACCCTGATCTGCAGGTGCACGAGATCGAGCCCGGTGGTCAACTCGGTGACCGGATGTTCCACCTGCAGGCGCGTGTTCATTTCGAGAAAGTAGAAATTCTTGTCCTGATCCACCAGAAATTCGACGGTGCCGGCATTGGTGTAGTTGGCTGCCTGCGCGACTTTGACGGCGACTTCACCCATACGCCGGCGCATGTCGGTATCGACAATCGGCGACGGCGCCTCCTCGAGAACCTTCTGGTGGCGGCGCTGGATGGAACATTCGCGCTCGCCGAGCCAGACGGTATTGCCGTGCTCGTCGGCCAGCACTTGCATCTCGATGTGGCGGGGATTGACGATTGCCTTTTCGATATAAACTTCGCTGTCGCCGAAAGAACGCCGCGCCTCGCTCTGGGCCGAGGCGAAGGAAGCATGAAGTTCCTGGCGGGTGCGCACCAGGCGCATTCCTTTGCCGCCGCCGCCGGCCGCGGCTTTCAGCATCACGGGGTAGCCGATACGCTCGGCGACTTTTTCGCCTTCTTCGGGAGAGGCGAGGCCACGCGCGGTTCCGGGAACAAAAGGCACGCCGGCCTTTTCCATCTCCCGACGGGCGCGGGTTTTCGAGCCCATCATTTCCATGGAGTGCGGAGTTGGCCCGATAAATTTCACGCCCGCATCGGCGCATGCCTGGGCAAACTTCGCGTTTTCCGAGAGAAAGCCGTAGCCGGGATGGATGGCCTCGGCCCGAGAGCGTTTGGCTACGTCGAGGATCTTGTCCATTCGAAGATACGACTCGGCGGCTGGAGCCGGGCCGATGGGGTAAGCCTCATCGGACTTACGAACGTGCAGCGCGGCGCGGTCGACGTCGGAATAGACGGCGACAGTGGCGATGCCCATTTCGCGGCAGGCACGTATGATGCGCACCGCGATCTCTCCCCGGTTGGCGATCAGAATCTTCTTGAACATTTCCAGTTGAATCTGGCTCGGTTGCGCGCGCCTGGTTGGACGCGCCGTGCCGCACTGATTTTACCTTTGGGAGCAGGGGCGCGCATGCAAATCGCTTGCGGTTGTGATTTAGGGTAGTGATGGCGCTAGGGGCGAGGCCGGACTGCGCTCGGCTGGGACGGGCGAGAGCGCCCGTCCCCACGCGAGCTAGTATTTATTGCTTCTGATCCATGACAATGCCGCCGGCGCCGGCCTGTTTTTCTGCCTTCGATTTCTTAATCGCCATGGTTTTGTCGACCCAGTCGTCGGCGGTCTTTAAATCGGCGGAGCGAGCTGCCGGATCATCGCACTGAATATCGGCGCGTTCCCGGTACATCAGGTTCATGTAGGCCATTGCGTCGTCATAGTCGGGACGAAGCTGGAGCGCCTTGTTCAGGTTATCGATGCCTTCCTGAATGTTAGCGGCATTCTTCTCTCTTATCTCGGCACAGACCTTCTTGTCCTTGGCAGGCAGGGACTCATCGGGCTTCATGCCGAGCAGGGCGCGCTGTTCCTGACGAGGCACGTAGGTCTGCGTCCAGTCGATCACGGCCACCGAGTAATAAGGCTCGGGGTCGTTGGGATCGATCTCCGAGGCTTTCTTGTCGTAATCCTTGGATTGGTCGAATTTCTTCATCTGCCAGTCGAGGTAGGCGATGCCCTTAATGCTGTTGATGTTCTTTGGATCGAATTTCAGCACTTGCTTGTAGGTATCGATCGCCTCCTCGCCAAAGCGATTGTTGTCGGGAGTGTCGACGCCCGGAATGTACTGCTGGGTATAAGCTGTGGCCAGATACAGTCGGGCATTGACGAGAGTTGGGTCGAGGGCGACGGCTTGCTGGAAGTGATCAATCGCCTGTTCGAACTTGGAGTTTTTGTAAGCCTGCACACCCTTGTTGAGGTGGTCACGCGCCTTAAGCTTGTTGCAGCCGGTGCTGGAGAGCATCACCAGCACGGCGGCGAATACCACCATGAGCCTTTGAGTCGTTTTCATTGCTTTATGAATCTCCCTTTGCCGCGGAGTTTAAGAACCTGAGCCGAGACGATGCGGGAGGCCCAAGCTCGGAATTGGAGCCTCTCCGCTTTTCGCTTCATCGCCCGGTGAGCATTCTAGCCGCCCGCTTCGATTTTGGCTGTGATCAAACCGACTTTGTCGACGCCGGCCGAATGCGCGATATCAATGACGTTGGCGACGTCGGCGAAGGGCACATTGTCATCGCCCTTCACGAACATGACCTTCTCAGCGCGGGTCTTGAAAATATCTTCCAAGCGGCCCTGCAGAGTGTCCCAAGTGGCGTCGTCCTGATTGATCTTGATGCCCGGATTGTTGCCAGGACCGTGGTCAATCAACTGCACCACGATGGTGCGATTTATGTCGGGCTGTACCTTCTGATCCTTCGGCGGGGGCTGGGGCACCAGCGCTTCCAGACCCTTGGGCGTCAGCGGCGTGATCACCATGAAAATGATCAGCAGGACCAGCAACACGTCAATCAGCGGCGTGACGTTCATGTTCGCGTTCTGGCCCCCTTTGGGGCCGACTGCCATACTCATATCGATCTCCTCTACTTGCTATTGCATGCTACTGTCCGCCCACCGGCGCCTATGGAGTGGCGCCCGACGGCGGGGCAAGGCTTCCGGACTTCTTTTGATCCGTCAAAAGGCCGACTTGATCCACGCCGGCAGCGCGAACATTGTCGACGACGGCGACCACCCAGCCGAACTTCGCCCGCTGGTCGGCCTTGAGATAGACGGTTTTGTCGGTCCGGTTCGCCAACTTATCCTTGATCTTATCGGTCAGTTCATCGACATTGACTTTATCCGTCCCGAAGAAGACCTTGTCATCGCGCGTGATGGCAACCAGCAGCGCGTCTTCCTTGTCGGCGTCATTCATATCCTTGGGACTATTGACTTTGGCCATGTCCACGGGGATGCCATGTTGCAACATGGGAGTGACCACCATGAAGATGATGAGCAGCACCAGCATCACGTCCACCATGGGCGTGACGTTGATGTCGGAACTGACTTTGGACCCTTCGTCTCGCTTTGCTATTCCCATAAAATTCTGTCTCCTGCGTGTGCTTGCCCTTGGCCGGAGGACCGCAGCGATGAGGGAGAGCGGGCGCCGGCCGGAAAGCCGGCGCCGCTTCAGCAACTCATTTTTGCAACCCTCGTTTTTGCAGCCGCCGTTTTGCGACGGCCACAAAACGCGGCGTTAGGACCGGCGCATGCTCCGGCGCTTCAGGAAGTAGTCGATCAGTTCGCTCGAGGAGTTATCCATCTCGACGTCAAACGCTTCCACGCGGCCGGTCAGATAGTTGAACATCATGACGGCCGGAATCGCCACGAACAGGCCGACGGCGGTGGTTACGAGCGCTTCGGAAATGCCGCCCGCGACCGCTGCCAAGCCGGTTGCCTTTTCCTTGGCAATACCGTTGAAGGCGTTCAGAATGCCGACCACCGTTCCGAACAGTCCCACAAAGGGAGCCGTCGAGCCGATTGTCGCCAGACCGCCCAAGCCACGCTTCAGTTCCGCGTGCACGATGGCTTCGGTGCGCTCCAGCGCACGCTTGGATGCTTCAATGGTCTCGCCAGGAATTTCACCCGGGCTATCCTGGTGGGCCCTGAATTCCATAAGGCCCGCGGTGACAACTTTAGCCAGGTGACTCTTCTTGTTGCGCTCGGCGACTTTGATCGCTTCGTCAATCTTGCCTTCGCGCAGCGCCCCGGCAACTGCGGGAGCGAACGAGCGGGACTGATTGCGGGCGGCGTTGAAAGCCATCCAGCGGTCAATCATCACGCCGATTGACCACCCCGACATGATGAACAGAATGATGACCACGGCTTTCGCCAGAATACCCATCTGCTTCCAGAGCGAAATCGGGTCCCAACCGACCGTGCCCTCGTCAAAGAGCCAGACGGCGAAAAGATGGAAATTACAGAGTGCGACTGCTGCCAGATTGACTACCATGAGTTGCTTTTCCTCCTCAGAACTGTTTCGAACTTGTTTCTACACGCTTGTCAAAAGTCTTCGTGTTGCACATCCGCAGCCGCCCTTCATTCGGTAGCACTTACGGCACGACCGAACAGACCGCGGAAAAAGTCGCGTTTCGCATCACGGCATCGCTTTAGCGATGCCGTAAGTTCTTTCGAAATCAGACGGCCCTTTAAGGGCTGGGCAGCGAATACCGGCTTGTCCTCCAGCCTGTTCAAACCGCCACAAACCTAACCAACACAAGCTGGCCGGGAGAGTTTAGCCTCCGGTCAAGCTAAAGTTCACAATCACCTGGGTCTCCACGGCCACCGGCTCGCCATTGAGCAGGTATGGCTTATAACGCCACTGTTTCACGGCCTCGATCGCCGCCGGCGCTAGCATGGGGTGCCCACTAACCAACTGAAGATTCTGAATCGTGCCCTCTTTGCTGATTTCCGCCTGCAGCACGACCTGCCCCTGAATGCGGGCCTGTTTTGCCAGCGGCGGATAATTCGGCGTGACCTTCTTGATCAAAAGACCGGTCATCACACCCGTTGACACGCGCTGGCGCGGCTGGACCGCGATTTTCGGGACTGCGATCTGGGTCGAGCTGAGAATGCCGCCGATCACACCGCCCGCCTGGCCTCCGGGAATGCCTCCCGGGACACCACCCGGGACGCCGCCACCACCCAGATCGGGCGCTTCATCTTCTTTGATCATCTGAACTTTGCTTGGAATCTTGGTGGGTTGACGCAACTGGCCGTTGACGAGTTCGCTCTGCATCTTCACCACCCTGACGGTAGCGGCTGCCGGCGGGGGGGGCGGCGGCGGCGGCGGCGGCGGCGCTACCAGGAAGGTCATTAGCTGCGTCTTGGGCAGCGCGTCGGTATAAATCAGCGGGATCAGGATCAGGACCCCGACAAGCATTACCTGCAGCACGAAGGAAAAGACGGTGGTACCCAACCGCTTGGTTCCGGGTCTTTTGCCTGAAACAATGAGGCTGTCTTCAAACATAGGCTTCTCCTACACCAAACCCTACGATAACTTAGACACCAACCACATCCTCTTTGCTCCCGCTCTTTCGACTTATTTTCTCTACGAATTCCTGCCTCTCGGGGCAACTGAAGATTCTACGCCACATGACGGTATTTAGACCTTAATTTTTTCCTTCGGCTGCGTTGGGCCGTTGCCGGGCCGCAGCGGCATGGCAATCGGCTTCTTGCCGCGCTCGCCCCGCCATTCCTGGTAGGCGACCAGAATCGGGGCGGCAATTGCGATCGAGGAATAGGTCCCGATCAGGATTCCGATGACCAGGGCAAAGCTGAAGCCGTGCAACACCTCGCCGCCGAAAAGGAACAACGCAAGCACAGTAAGGAAAGTCAGGCCCGCTGTCAAGATGGTTCGGCTTAAGGTCTGATTAATACTCTTGTTGACGATGTCGGCCAGCCTGTCCCGCCGGAGCAACTTGACGTTCTCCCGTATGCGGTCAAACACGACGATGGTGTCGTTATTCGAGTATCCGATCAGGGTCAGGATGGCCGCGATCACGGTCAGCGATATTTCCCAGTTCAGCAGCGAGAAAGCGCCGACCGTGATCAGAGTGTCGTGGAAGACCGTCAATACGGCGGCCACGCCGTAGATCCATTCGAAGCGGAGACCCAGGTAAACCAGCATTCCGGCCAGCGAATAAAGAGTGGCCCGGATGGCTTGCCCGCGCAGTTGCTGCCCAACCTGCGGGCCGACAATCTCGACGTTGCGGATACCAAAGTCCGAGACGTAGAAGTTGTCCTGGAGCGAGGCGACGGCTGCGCGATCGGCCACACTCTTCAGCTCGTCAATCGAGCCCAGCACGCCGCTTTTCGTCTTGTCGCGATAGTCGACAATGGCCTGAGCCAGCGCGGTGTAGCGCGGGTTGGCATCGGCGCCGGCTCCAAGGAAGAGCGGATCTTTCTCCAGAAGATAATCGGCAATGGTCTTGGAGCTGGAGTTATTGAGGTCCTGCTTGCCTGCTGGAGCGTGGCTTTCGAGCGCCTGAATGATCTGGATTTTACCCTTGTCGAGAGCCTGTTCGCTGGTCTCCTGAATATCGAGCTGGATCAGCACCTCGTTGCTATTGTGCGCTTGGTCGTAGGCTTGGACGCGGGCGTTCTTTAATCCGGCGCGCTCGATCTCCGCGTGGATGGCGGCGACATTGGGGGTGTGCGCGTACTTCACGTAGACCAGCGTGCCGCCGCGGAAGTCGACGCCCAGCGGGATGCCATGCCAGAACGCCATGGAAAGCACTCCGGCCACGCTGAAGATCAGCGAGAAGGTGAGAAAGTACCACTTTTTCCCGAGGAAATCGATGCTTGTGTCTCTAAAAAATTCCACGCTGCTTACGATCCCTTCAAAAATCTGCTGTTTGCTGTTCGTCGTTCGCTATTCGCTTTTCGCCATGCAAATGATCCTCGCGAACAGCGACCGACGAACAGCGCCCTCTAAATGCTCAGCGCTTCGCCGCGTTGCTTCCTGCTCAGCACCCAATCAAAAATCATGCGCGATACAAACACCGCCGTAAACAGGTTTGCGAGCAAACCGAAGACCAGCGTCGTCGCAAAACCCTTTACCGGCCCCGTACCGAAGAGGAACAGAATCGCGGCCGAGACGATGGTGGTGACGTGCGTATCGACGATGGTGACCCAGGCGTGGCTGAATCCTTGCTCCACGGCCGAGGGAGGCGTCTTGCCATTCCTCAGCTCTTCCCGGATGCGTTCAAAAATCAGGACGTTCGAATCGACGCCCATGCCCACCGTTAGGATGACGCCGGCAATACCCGGCAGCGTCAGCACCGCTCCGAAGTAGCCCATGAACCCGAGCAGAATAACCAGGTTCAGGATCAACGCGATATCGGCATTCACGCCCGCCCAGCGGTAGTAAATCAGCATGAAGATGAGGACGGCGAGCATGCCGACCGTGGCCGCCTGAATGCCGGAACGAATCGAATCGGCGCCCAGCGACGGCCCCACCGTGCGCTCTTCGAGATACTTGATGCCGGCCGGCAAAGCGCCGGAACGCAGCGTCATTGCAAGGTCCTGCGTCTCTTGCTGGGTGAACCGTCCGCTGATGACGCCGTTTTCACTGATGGTGTCCTTGATCACGGCCACTTCCTGCACCTTGTTGTCGAGAACGACCGCCAGGGAGTCTCCGACGTGAGCGGAAGTGAATGCACGGAATTTGCGGCCACCCTCACCGGTGAGGATAAAGCGGACGTCCGGCTGGCCATTTTCGTCGGTGCCCGGTTCCGCAGTGCGAAGATCGCGCCCGGTCACGGCCGAGGCGCGAGAGATTATGTACCAGGCTTCGCCGCCTTCGGTGTCACGCCTCGAACCGATGCTTTTGCCGGGCATCACGACAGTGTCCTCAGGCAGCACGCCACCATGCGCTTGTAACGCCGCCTGCTCGCTTGGGTATGCTGCCTGTCCGTCGATCGATTGCTTGATTTCAAGCATCGCGGTGGACTGCATGATTTCCTTTACGCGCGCCGGATCGTCCACGCCCGGAAGCTGGACAAGAATCTGGTACTTGCCGAGGCCGTGCGGCGCAACGTAAGGCTCGCTCACGCCGAGCTGGTCGATGCGATTGCGAATGGTCTCGATGGCCTGGGTTACCGCATGGTCCTTCAAGTCGGCGAGGTTTTGGCCCTTCATCGAAACGGTCCAGGAATTTTCCGCGCCCGAGGTCGCGTCGTACTCCGGCAGCCGGTCGGAAATAATGCTCTTGAAATCGGTGGTCTGCTCCGGAGGAACGCCCTTGACCACGATCGTTTCCGGATGGTTCACCGGATCGGGCTTGGTGATGTCGGCGTAATTGATCTTGTGCGTCCGCAAGCCTTCCTTGAGACGCGCAACCGCGTTGTCGGAGTCGACGTTGACCGCGTCATTGACCTGCACCTGCAGAATCAGGTGCGTCCCGCCCTTGAGGTCGAGGCCCAAATGAATGCGGTCGGTGATTGCCGCCAGCATACCCCTGCCCGACCAGTCCTTCGGAATGCCGAAGACGCCGAACAGGAAGACCAGCAGGGTCCCGACGACAACTGCCAACTTCCACCTGAGGTTCTTATTCATGAAAACCAGTCGATCGTCTTTGGTCGTTGGTCGTTGGTAAAAACCACAGCTGCTTCGCGAGCCGCCAACGACAAGCGACCACCGACTATTTTCCTTCTTCCGCCGTCGTCACCGATACCACCGATGCGCGGCTGATCTCGAGTTTCAGATTGTCGGGCGGCACGCGCAAGACCAGCGCATCGTCCTTGAGGCTGACGATCGTCCCGCGCAGACCGCCGCTGGTTACGATCTTGTCGCCATTTTTCAATCCGCCCAGCATGGTCTGCCACTTTTTCTGTTTCCGCTGCTGCGGCAAAATCAGCAGAAAATAAAAAATGGCAAAGATGAACAGCAGGGGCGCCAGCCCGAGCAGACTTGTGCCACCGGGTAGCTGCATCCAAAACGCCAATCCGCCAGGCATGCCAGACAATATGATTTCCACCGCCAAGTTGATCCTCTGTAACGAAATACCTTATTAAAACCGCGACAGTCTGAAGCTCCCTCTACGGGCCAACCAAGCAAAACTCGGCACAAGTTTGCTTCTTTCGCCGCCTAACTTCGGGAATTCTTTTCTTCTATGGCCGGAGATCCTACAGCTTCGTGGCTAGAACCGGCGATACCGCGCTCCGGTTTTGATCGGAACGGCACAGAAAGAAACGGACCTTATTCCCAAGCTAAATAGAATGCAGGACGGCTCGTCATGTGTCAAGGACGCGACGCCGAATTTACAGCCGGGAACCGCCGGTGCTGGGTGCGTGGCCGGCACGAATCCAGGCGCGGACGGTCCGCATCGTGGCCAGGTAAAAGTGCAGGTTGTGGACCGTATTCAAAACCTGCGCCAGCAGTTCGTTCGAAGCATAAAGATGACGCAGGTAGGCCCGTGAATAACGCTGGCAGACGCGGCAGTCGCAGGCGGGATCGAGCGCGCTGTCGTCCTGCGCGTACCGGGCCTGCTTGATCGAAACTTTGCCTTCCGAGGTAAACAGCAACCCATGGCGGGCGGCGCGGGTGGGCAGCACGCAATCCATCATGTCCACGCCCAACTGAGCGTATTGTGCGATCTCTTCGGGAGTACCCACCCCCATCAGATAGCGCGGCTGATTGGAGGGAAGATGCTCGAGCGTGAATTCGACGATCTCGCGAGTAAGCTCGCGCGGTTCGCCGACGCTCAGCCCGCCGATGGCATATCCGGGGAAGCCGATGTCGATAGTCCGCTCGGCGGATTCGCGGCGCAGTTCAAGGTCCATGCCGCCCTGCACGATGCCGAACAGAGACTGGGTACTGGCCACTGGCCGCTCCTGATGGCTGACGGCTGACGGCTGATGGCTGCTCCCCCAGGGCACCTCGTCCTTGTATGCTTCAAAATAATTTTTGCTGCGCTCGGCCCAGCGCAGGCTTAGTTCCATCGAGTCGCGCGCGCGCTGGGGGTCGGTCGGATACTCAGTGCATTCGTCAAAGGCCATGATGATGTCGGCTCCCAGGCCGATCTGCGCCTCCATGGCTTTTTCCGGACTCAGAAAGTGCGAGGAGCCGTCCAAGTGCGAGCGGAACGCCACCCCTTCTTCGCTGACCACACGGAGATCGTTCAGGCTGAAAACCTGGAAGCCGCCCGAATCAGTAAGAATGGCCCGGTCCCATGACATGAACCGGTGCAGCCCGCCCATCTGGCGAACGGTTTCTACGCCAGGACGCAAATAAAGATGATAGGTATTGGCGAGCAGAATCTGGACGCCGAGTTCTTTGAGCACATCCTGCGAGACGCCCTTGACCGAAGCCAGGGTTCCGACCGGCATGAACACAGGCGTCTCGATCTCTCCGTGAGGAGTGATGAGCTTGCCGGCGCGAGCGGCGTCGCGGGCGGCTTCAATCTGCAGGCGGACAGGCACGGGGGGATTCTAACTGAACTTAGAAGTTAGAGTTTGCCGATTGATCCTTCGTTGGCAAGATTGGATGCCCTGAAAGTCCGACTCGGGCCGCTAGTTGCGCTGGCCAGGCAAGAAAAACGCGGGCCAGGAAGCCCGCGTGAATTCCATTGTAAATCGATTTTGGCTTATGCCGATTTCCGCAGCGGCTCGGCTTCGACCAGCGGCGCATTGACCAGGTGTTCGCTCAGGAACCAAGCCTGCAATTCGCTGGGGCGAAGCACATCGCTCACCACCAGATCGTTCGTGCCGGGGTCGCCCAGTTTGGTGGCAAGCTCCGCGATTTCGCGGCATTCGGTGATGATGAGCTCGTGCGCGTCAAGCAGGCGAGACAGTTGTGCGGGAACCTCTTCGCGTCCTTTGGGCGGGCGCGGAATCCGGGTCAACTCGGCGACGTCGGCCGCCATGGCGATACTGATTCCGCCCAGAAGCATGATTCGTTCCGCGATCGTGTCGACGGTCGCGCTCTGTTCTTCATAGTGCTTATCGAACAGAAGATGGAGTTGATAGAAAGTCGCTCCCGACACCTGCCAATGGGACTTCTTGTAGAGATCCCGAAGAGTCATGGTGTCGGCTAACAGTTGGTTGAGTTGCTCGGTCATTTCCAGCCGGATTGGCTCTTCCAATTGCAACGGCAACACACTGGTCACCGTGCCAAATGCCTGGAGTTCGCGAGCTGTCTGGTGGTAGCGGGGTTGCGCTGAAGCCTTGTTCGAATTGGTGGAGATTGGTTTCTTAGCCATAAAGTTCTCCTGAAACTACGGATTTTGGGGGCAAGCCAGAAGACGAGGAAATTGCCAGAAAGAAGTATCTGCTTCCGGTCCAGTTTTCCGGTTCAACTCTTTGGATGCGAACCGCCGGGAATGGATTCCGAGCCTGCCCGAACGGAAACTCCATCCCAGGGTATAGCGATCAAGGGTATGCCGATCAGTCGGTGGACAGCAGTGCCGGCCGTGCGCTCTCAGTCGGCAGCGCTGCGCCGGATGCCGTGCACCTCAGTCAGGAAGTCGACTCGAGGCGCGCCTTTGACACCCGCGCTTGCCATTTTGGCTTTGAGTTCCTCGGAAGCTATGAATGCGCGCGCCTTTTCTAGACTCTCCCATTCGAAGAAAAGAGTAAGGCCGTTGGCGTTTCCAGCGCTGCGGAAAATACGGCAACTGCACTCGCCGTTCTTGCGCCGCCAGTCAAAAGCGGAGTCGAACGCCGCTTTCCAGACCGTATAGTCGGCAACTTCGTGGTAGATGAGAACGTTGATCATGATTTCGGGGGCACTCCTTTCACGGTGAAAACGTTGCTCCAAACGCAGGAAAAATGCAAGAGCGGAGATCACGAAGGACTGGTTGCGGCCCGCTGTAGTTTAGCTCTCAGCAATTGGAGGCAGGCCGAGCCACTGGCCCGCCACCGGATACACGGGGAAGTAAATGGTCGGGACGGCCGGATTTGAACCGGCGACCCCTTGCACCCCAAGCAAGTGCGCTACCAGGCTGCGCTACGTCCCGCGTTTATGCGGGTTTCCTCCCAAATTGGGTACTTGCCTCGGGAGGGCGCATGGGCGGCTTTTCGCAGTTCATCCGTGAACGTCAGTATTTGCACAATGTTTCCCCTGCAACAATCGAGTGGTACAAGCACACGCTGAAATGGCTGCCCACGGAGACCCCCTCGGCTGATGAGCTGAAAGACGCGGTGCTCAAGATGCGTGAGCGCGGACTGAAGGCAACCGGCTGCAACTCCGTAATCCGGGCCATCAATTCCTATCTCCACTGGAGCAGCGCGGGAGAGCGTAAGTGCGGTCCAGGTTGCCGGCACCTACGCATCCCACCACTCAAAGAGCCGCAATTGATTCTGCCCACGTTGACGGTGCAGCAAGCAGCCTTGCTCATAAACTGGAAACCCAAAAATCTCTATCAGCGGCGGTTGCACGTGCTTGTGCTGCTCTTGCTGGACACGGGATGCAGAATCACGGAGGCCCTCAGTCTTCGTGTGAGTGAGATTGATTTTGACAACCTGCTCATCACGCTGGACGGCAAGGGACGCAAGCAGCGCATGGTTCCATTTTCCTTTGAGCTGAAAAGAGCATTGTTCCGATTCATCCGTGATGGCGCCCGCAAGCCGGATGCGCTCTTACTGGCGAGCAAGAATGAAACGCGATTGGGGCGGCGGGTGATGCTCCGTGACGTGAAGCTACTGTGCGGGCGGTTGGGGTTTGTCCCTCCAGGGCGCACGTTGCACAGTTTTCGGCATACGTTCGCTGTGAATTACCTTCGCCGTGGTGGGTCCGTGTTCCATCTGCAAAAGGTGCTCGGCCACAGTACGCTGGAGATGACGAAGCGGTATTGCAATCTCGTAACCTCGGACCTCCAGGCGGTGCATCAGCGGATTAGCCTACTGGCATCGTGAAATCGGCTCGCTGTGAATGGCCCGTGCGGGCCTTCCGGTGCGTTCTGGCGCATAGTTGCGGCGGGATGGCACTCTGGCATGGGTTTTTCGTCCTGCGCTTGCTAATGAGGCCGAAATGGTGCTTTTCTTAACTGCGCTCGGTCATTTTCTGGTTATGGTGGCGTAAACTGCTGATTCTATTGAAAAATCTCATTTTGAGAAATTGTTCATTCACGTAAAAAATAGGTCGACGGTGGGCTTCGAGTGCTTCCCTTTTAACATTTCTTACCATCCACGGCATACCCCCTATGTGGATTGCTTAACCACCCCCGCCTGTGTTATGCCACGATTCCAGGCGCGGGCGTGTGAGCCCGGCCAGCTTTGCCATACACAACACGACCTGATTTCTGCTCTCCGCTTGACTTGATAGAGTCAGCAGCGGTCCAAAAAGCAACTGTGTCATGTCAAGTAGCAGGCGACTTTCAGCGCCCGTAACGTGTTTGTTTGCCACAGAATGCATCAACCCTCTTCTTGTATGAGAGTTGACATGAATATATATATAGGAAGGTATTCTCACTGTGTCATGTCAACACTCACACACTCACTGAACCGCATCCTCCCCGCATTCAACACCACCGGCATACGCGCGATAGTATTTCTTGCCCGACAGCGTGACCTTGCCCTCGGCTTGCGCCACTCGTCTCCAGCGAAAGAACGCGGATGCCGAGCCGAAATGTTTGTGGTATTTCAGCTCTTCACCAACCGGTGTGGCTGCGAAAACCTGTGCTTCCATTCGGGCAAGCGCCGAATTTTCATCCTTTGTATCCGGTTCGCTCGGTTCCGTGGTCAGCGTCAGTCCTGCGTCTGTCCAGGTAAAGAAAAATTCCTCTTTCGCCGTATTCCGTGGCATGACATTCATCTTGCGGACATTCTTATCCGCCGTTTTTTCTATGCTGATGCAGGTTTCGCTCTTGCGCCCGAAGGCTACGCTGCCCATGAACTGGTCACGCCCGCTGGCATAGCGGTCATTCTCTTTCTGTTTGGGACTGCCCAACGTGCCCACGATGGCAACCCGGTACTGTTTTGCCACGCGCTGCAATTCGTCCAGCACGTCACCCACGGCGTCAAGCTTGTGCAAATCGGGAGTCCAGAAGTCCAAGCCCTCTAAAATCCACAGTTTCACACCGGGCCGGCTTTGTATCATGGCCTCTATAACAGCAGCCGGGCGTTCTTTCTGTTGCGCTCGCGTGAGACGGATGACGCGGGACATTATTTCGTCAACGGGAACGGGTAGCTTGGCCGCGTTGCACGTCCGCCGCATCGATGCGGAACTGCGGTCATGTAGAAGGAGGCAGTAGTCGCTAGCCGTGGTGGCGTGCCCGTACGTCTCTCGGCCTTGCCGCGCGTCCTCAGCCATTCGCAGCAAGGAATGCGTCTTGCCCGCGCCGCTCGGACCACCTACCAAGGACACCTCACCCAATGGAAACCACCCTTCCTCACGTTTCGGGAGAGGTTGGATTGTCCAGATTGTGGGCGCGTCTTCATCCATCGGTTCCTCTTCGTCGAAAACCAGCGCGCCGCCCTTGATGGCCTTCAGGATGGTCATGGAACGGTAATCCTCGCGCTCCAGCTTTTCCCGATAGAGCGGGGATTTGAGCCACGCCGCGTCGATAGCGTAAGAATTGTTGTTGAGTCTCCGCGCGAGAAGGTTGCACAGGGTCAAGTCCGCCCGGCTGTGGTCACCATCGAAGTCACTGAGATCCCCGGCCATCAGCTTGCGGTATTTCTCTTCCTCGGTGCCCGCACTCACCACGATGCCCGGCTTGGCCTGCATTCCAGCCACGTGCTTGCACAGCGCGTTAATCTGCTCTTGCCGTGGCATCAGGTCCGCTGGGGTCTTGCTCAGATGACGGCCAGACAGCGTGAAATAGAATCCCGAGCCTTTGATTTCAATTTGCTTGAAGTCCGGGCCGGGCCGCACGATGGAGTCACCTTTTTTACCGGTGTTGACGCCTCGGTATTCCTCGGGAAAGTCCGCCAAGCAGAGAACGTGCGCCCCGTATCCGTTGGGGCTGTATTCGCTGTAGGAGTCCAGGGCGATTATCGTCTTTCGTGACTCCGGCGTGAAGTGACCCTCGAAGGCATCACAGCATTCGTCGAAGTCAACGCCGGTAACCGGCACGCCATCCACGCGGCCTAACACAATTCCGATGCCGTCAAAGCCGGTTGCGGCCTCACATTCCGCGTACGTGGACCATGTGGCTGGGCCATTGGACTTCGCATGGCAGCCCGAGGGCATGTAAGGGACTTTGGTTTCCTTGCCCTTGACTACCTCACGATTCCAACAAACAAAACGGCGTTGCTTTTTTACCGCGTCAATGCTTATCTGCACTTGGACACCCCGTCTCCGTCACAATTTCGTGTATTCCCTCGGCGTCTTCGCGTCTCAGAAATGCCCTCATTGATGTGGACAGGGGCGCGAGAACCTTGAAACCCTTGTGATAGCTTTCCAGGCCACGCCAGACCGCGCGAAAAATCCCCCGTCTGCGAAGCCGGGGAGTGAGCCAAACCCAAGCCAGAGTGGAATAACCCAATGTGTCCATCATCACCGCGCCCTGATAGCTCTCCCCGCCTTTGATTAGGTACACAACACGATTGGGGCCATTGAGCCGCGCATCTAGAAACCAGTAGGGCATCCACACGCCGCTGTCCTTGGATGTCTCTTGTGCGAATAGGCAGGCGTAATGATGCACCGCGTCAATTTCCTCTTGGCCGCTCCAGGCTCCTACGCAGCGCAAAGCGTCCCAAGTATCCACGTACTCACAGAAACTCCGCAGCCCAGATTCATCTTTGATAAATTGCTTCATCTGGAGACTGCGGGCATCCTGAAAGAACGTCAGTGCACGGACAGGTTGCGGTCTTTCCACCACAGTCCCGGACAGGAACCGCATGGCCCCCCGGTGATATATGGAATCCTCGAAAATGACATCTGGGTCCGGTGCCGGGCGCAACAGCGGATTCTCCAGAAAACTACTACAGGCTTTAGCGCGGCATACCTTGTGAAAAACGGAGAGGCCATTGCGGGATAGAAGCCAAACGCGGTCAGCGGTTTCGGGGAATTGTGTGGCCCTCCGACATATTAGAGCGCGCGCGGGACGGTCGTCTCCCATCTCGGTGTTGCAACTTAGACAGCGCGTGTCCACGAATATGGGCTGCCCGTCAAGTACCTCGCACTTCACAGCATCTCCACAGTGTCCCTCGGGAGCAGCAACCGATGCGTTGTGAGGCCCGCGTCTTCCGCGTCCTCAAATTCCCGCTCTACCTCATGCCCGGAGTGACCGCGTGTACCACGCAATTGAGTGCCTGTGGTGAGCCGGGGTATGTAAGCCCTCGGCAAGCGGCGCGCGGCCAGCAAGCATTCCAAAGCTTCGCCCGCCAGTGTCGTGCGATGGCACTCTCGCTCGGCGCACGCGTCAAGCATTTCCTGAAACAACGGCTCCGGCAGTTCCACATCAAAAGACAATTTCATTCCTACCTCCGGTTCCGGTTGCGCAGTTCAGAGCCAATCCGGCGGGTAAATTTGTCCATGTTCTTGTCCAACACCCGGTCCATGCCTTCCGAGTCCAAGGCTTGTATCTGCGGGGCGAAATGGAAGTGATGCACGTTGCCCCCGCCCGCGCTGTTCTTTACTTGGTCCGTTAGTTGCTTGGTAATGACCGTCTCACCACCGTGACCCACGATGGGCACCGCGCCAAAGCCGGGTATCTCGCCGCCGGACTCGAATGATATAGCCCCGGTGAAAGCCCCGATAGCGGCGGCGGGTGCCATGACGGCACTAGCGGGGAAGGGCACCGCTTTCCACACGGCCTTAAAGGCCGCCGTGGCCGCCGACGAGGCGTCCGATAACTGCCCCTCTTTGTTGAGCAGAATTATCTTGAGCGCGTATTCCGCCGCGGATTCCAGCATCTCGGACCCCATGCGCTCAAAGGCTTGCGCCATGTTCTTACCGTGCATGATGCTTTGTACCGAAGTCTTGGCTATGTCGTTAGCCATCTCCAGCTCAGCCGCGTGCACATCGTCCGCTCGCTTTTTCTCGGCATCTTTCTGGATTCTGGCTTGCTCGTTAGCGGCCTGTTTAATGAGCTCGGTTTTCTTGTTTTCGTCGGCACGCAACGCGGCCACGCCCTGTTCGCCTTTTTGCTTCTGGATTTCGATGTCGCGGTCGAGCGCGGCCAGCTCGACGGTGAGGCGGTCTTGTGATGCCTTAATTTCCGCTTCCATTGTTTGCCGTGCGGTGGCTTGGTGCATGGCCAGGGCGTGCTTGTCCGCCTGTTCGTCGGCGGACTCTTGCAGCCTGGCCATTGTCGTGGAATGTCGCAGATCTTCCTCTGCCAATTTCTGCTGCACGGTTTGGAACTCTTTGGCTCGCTTCTCCCGGTCGCGCCAGAGATTTCTATCCAGTTCTTCTGCAATGTCAGTGGTCTCTCTGTCCCACCGTACGGATTCCTCGGCTGCCTTTTTGCGCTCTTCCATGGCGCGGTGCATTATCTCGCTAGACTTTCTAAATGCCTCGGCCTGTTTCGCCGCATCTTTTGAGGCCAGGGAAGCTATCACTTCGCTCACGTGATACTCGCCGTCTATGAGCTGTGCTTGGCTCTCCTTTTCGTGATCCCGAGCGGCCATAATCAGATCGTTAAGCTCGTTAATTTTGTCGCGAGCCTTCTGCGCCTTCTCATCCTCGTCGGAGGTATCCACGGTGTACTTTTGCCCCGTGCGCGCATTGTGCCCGGCTGAATCCTTTATAACTTGGGCCTTCTTTTCTTCCTGGGTCACGATGCCGCGCAGCACCTCACGCTCGGCGATCAACTGAGTCATATTCTGATCTTGTGCGACTCCGATAGCTCGCATCTCGTCCACCCGGAGTTGCGCTTGCCGCACGGGATCACCGGACGCCTGTGCAATAGCCAACGCGTACGCGGCCTTGATTGATCCCTCCTGCGCTCTTAGAAACTTCTCAGCGCCTTTTGTGGCGTTGTCGTACAGCGTTTTCTCATCCTCGGACAAGTCTTGAATTGCGCGCTTGTGAGCATCCACGAACTTGTAAATCATGCCCAAGGCGAACACAGCGCCTATGAGGGGTACGAGTGCGGCGAAGGCCTCACCCACTCCCGGTATCTCGGCAATGAGAGTACGCAGTTCGCGGGGGACGTGGATACCGGCTTCCTCACCTAACAGCATCATGGAGCCGCGTGCATCCCGCATGGAAAAGTCTACGGTCTCACCCGCACCCTCGGCGTCATTGGCTAGCACCTTCAGGCTGCCCGAGGCTTTCCCCAAGTCACCGGTAAAACTCGCGGTGTTGGCTTCCAAGTTGACTGTCAAAGTTCCGATGACTGGCATGTGGCTACCCTCTTAGAGAAAGATCACCGGCCCCCAAAACCGCTCGCTCTGCACAAGCGGAGAGAGCCGGTGTTGTACGAAAAGGTCAGCGCTTTTTGAAAACGGTACGCTGAAGACCGCCCCGGCTTTCCCGTGCGCCCGTTACCGAGTCACAGCGGGCCCCGCCGAGTGGGGACAATATTGGTTAGGTGTGAGAAATGGTGATAGCCTGAATTGCTTCAGACCGTCTCACGCGTCCATCGACTCGCTTGTAAGCCAACAGGATGGTTTGTCCAGCAGTGGCCAGGGGTTGGTCCAGAATTTTTACAAATGTCCCTGATCCGCCCCGATCACCAATGACATAGCCGTCCTGGAAGCTCCCGAACAAGATCGGCACCACGCCCGCGTTGGTTGCGGTTGGGAGTGCTGGCATGTTCGAGCTGTAACTCACCGGGAAGCCGAGCAAAAGATCTCGACCATTCTCGCGCGTAAACACAGGTGCAAACAAGTTTGCTTGACGCTGTGCCTTCCGAATCGCTGTTGCGGTTGCCCGGCTCATTAGCCAAGCGGCGAAGGGGAAGTAGCCTCCCTTGAGGGTACCCAGTACGTCATCTATGGCGTTGAGGAGATAAACGCCAGTCGATTCGACGAGGTACGGCGAGTCCGTTCCGGTTGCCGTGTTGCCAACCAAACCGAGCGGCTGTCCGGTGCCGTTGCCGTTAACAAAAGCGTTATCTTCGTTGATATCGACGGCGTTTAAAAGGTCGCGCACCGCGAACTCTTGAAACAGGGCAACGTCCTGAAGTAATTCCCAGCTCACGGTATCGGTTAGGCCGGTCATGAACGCCGAAAGCGTGAACTGACCGAGACTTGGGTCGCTTTCCGGGAAGAGGTTTTGGGCGTTGGAGCCCCAACTCTCAGACTTCCAGCCCGCCGTTCCGAATGTGGACTGGCTTGAAATTTTGATGTCGGTGAGCGTAGGAATGGCTTTGGCAACTGATCTAACCCCTAAATCCGGGAGAGCCAAAGGCACGATGAGACTATCGGTTGGGACGGAGACTGCGTAGCCGCCCGCAGTGGACCCGCCTTCGTATGATGCAGCAGACAGACTGGGCAATGCAAAGCCGCCGAACATGGGGTCGAAGCCCTCACTGAGAGCGCTCGTTGCTTGCTTTCCGCCGCTTCGGAGGAAGCTCAGGAACGATTCAGTGTACTCGGTGCTCATCGGCTTCTGTGTCGCCGTGGGTGTGTGGGCGGATGGTGTGCCCCCTCCCATGAGGGTGACGGGATCAAACCGGAGGATTGTGTTGTCAGATTCGATTTTCTTGATTTTTGGGTTGAGTTCTTTGACGGATGACAGATTATTGTCCATCAGTTGAGATTCTTGCGCGGTGAGATTGCGCTTGGCGGCTTCGGCACGTGCGAGGATTGTCTCGCAAGCGTCCAAAGCGATTTGACGTTCTTGCTTCAGTTCAAAAAGCGATTTCATGACTGCTCCTAGATTTTTGAGGTACCGTCCGCCATTTCGGGCAATCCGGTTTGCTGCATCGTGCCTCCCCGTCCCCGTATTAGGGGCAGCTAGCGCGAAGGCCCGACCCTGTTTAGTCGGGCAGCTCTTTGAACTTGTGGGGCAGCGCTAGGCGCGTGCCCCGTGCCGTGCGATGTTTTGCAGGGCAAACTCCAAAACTCTGTACTTCGCACGATGGGCGCGCCGACAGCGATCTAATTTTGCGTGCGCCATTCTTGTTTTCCTCCCCGGAACCGGGGATTAGTTCTCGCGCGTGTCCGGGAGTCGATACAGCCGCTCCAACGTATCCACGTGTGTTAGTTTCGAGGCCACAAGTTGCACGAAGCGAAACAACGCGCAGTTCATCACGGCGAATGCCTCCGGGTCCGGCTCGAATTGTGACTCCGTGCGTCCGTTCCTGAATCCGAAAATTCCACAGAAGCGATAGCCCCGAGTCACCGCGTCTTGCCTGACTTCCTCCGGCATCGTCGTATCCAGGTCCACCAGCAGAAAGTCTGTCCCCTTGCCAAGCACGGCCATGGCATATTCGGAGTCCCATGCGATCTGTTCTATGCGGTCCATCTGTTTCACCTTTCGCGGTATAATAAAAATGGCAAAGCAAAACCGTGATGCGTTAGCGCGTGTCCGTTTTGACCTGCTACCCGGCCTCGGAGTTGGCGCTCCGGGGCCATTGTTCTTTCTGCTCTAGTTGTCCAGCGCCTTTCCTTGCGCGACTCTGTTTCTAGCCTCCAGCAATACTCTCTCGGCCAAGGTGCCGATAATAAACGGATGGACCCACACGGAAAACGGTGCCTTGGCCTTCGGGTCGCGGTCTGCTTGGTGGAAGACAATTCCTAGCATCCGTGACTCCCTTATCGCTTCCACCTTTCGGAATACTTCGGGCAATCGCTTTGGCGGCGGGATGACAATGACCTTGCCCGATACCAATTCCGCGCCGAGCTTTGGTTCAGCGCCCACAACGAGGTAAGCACGCACGTCATCCGGGTCTAGCTTGGCGTCATGCATCGCCTCACGGAGCTTGTCCAGCAGAATGCACGTTTCATAGATTGCCGCCGTTGGGGTGAGAAGGCGGTCCTTTTGCCGTTGCCGTCCTGCTTTGAATACTCTTCGGACCTTCGCGGCTTCTGTCCACGTGGGAGCCATAAGATTCTTTTCGCCTGACTTCTGTAGTCCGGCCACCATCATCATCGGGCTACCTCCCCTTATTCACGAGATTACTACTATATCGGAACTGTTGTCAAGCCCAAAAATATCGTAGGCCCGCTTATAGCTCGTGAGGGTGAGCGTGCAAGAAAAAGCCTTGCGCGGATTGACCCCTTGCCTTAGTATTCGGGGCCGGAGAGGAATCCGCGTAACTGCTGTGTTCTGAAATGGTCGGGACGGCCGGATTTGAACCGGCGACCCCTTGCACCCCAAGCAAGTGCGCTACCAGGCTGCGCTACGTCCCGACGGACTCCGCTGCTGAGGATGGCAGCGTGAAGTTTGACTTTCAGATTCTACACCATCGGCAGCCCGGGGCGAGGACAACCGTTCCGCCATCGATGGGCATTGCCACGGTGCGACTTCTTCCCACGGCAACATGATCGCGTAGAATGACTCAGGTCGTGGAATCATCTGAGGTTTTTCCGTGGCGATCCTGGTATTGGGCGGAGCAGGCTACATCGGCAGTCATGCGGCGCACGCGCTGCGGCGTTCCGGTTATGAGGTCGTGCTCTACGACAATCTCTCCACCGGCTTTCGCCGGCTGGCGCAAGGTTTCGAGCTGGTGGAGGGCGACATCGCCGACGAAGCCAGGCTTCGGCCAGTGCTCGCGCGCGTGGACGCAGTGATGCACTTTGCCGCCCACGCCTACGTTGGAGAATCGGTCGAGAACCCACGCAAGTATTTCCAGAACAACGTCCTCGCGGCGCTCAGCCTGCTGAACTCCGCGCTGGACGCCGGTATTCGCCGCTTCGTGTTTTCCTCCAGTTGCGCCGTGTACGGCATCCCCGGACAAATTCCTATCACCGAGCGGACGCCGCGCGAGCCGGTCAATCCCTATGGCGCATCGAAACTTTTTTTCGAAAACGCGCTCGAGGCTTACGGCCGCGCTTACGGACTACGCTCGGTGAGCCTGCGCTATTTCAACGCTGCGGGAGCCGCAGGCAGTAAAAACGAAAGCGGCG
>Ga0187885_10001317_pt1 | contig 27761 bp, 28 predicted proteins | sample June2016WEW_20_1_3_FD_132970 | JGI IMG/M metagenome (GOLD analysis project Ga0187885, IMG submission 132970) | Peatland microbial communities from SPRUCE experiment site at the Marcell Experimental Forest, Minnesota, USA - June2016WEW_20_100 | ecosystem: Environmental > Terrestrial > Soil >...
ATTAACAAGACCTCTCCTGTGTAGGTAAGGAATCAGAAGACCACCAAGAGGCTCGACCAAAAATTTCCGAAGAGGAGATTACGACAACTTCCAAAAGGGTTTTTCGACAGCTTCGCTATCTATGCACGCCTCCTGCATGTATTTGGCTAGCTGATATGCTCATCTTATCAACCAAAGCTCGAGGCACTGGCCCCGCCGCTTAAACCTTCCTTGCCGGTCCCCCTGAAATGGGCACCGCCCACCAGTTTAAACCTAAAAATTGCGGGTCTAATGGGGAGGAAAACGGGACTGATTTAGGCGATAGCCCCTTTGCCTAGGGAAAAAAAGGGGGGGGCCTTGGGGAGTTCGAGGCGGAGCCTATCATTAACTTTTAGGTGAAAGTTAATGAGCACCTCACTTTCCTACTTGCTCAATTTGAAAAAGTCGAATCCACCACCTCTTTTCCAGTTTACTAGATTAGATAGCCCTCCATCTTCGCCATCTACAACTAGCCGGAGTCGATGGGCACAGTGCGAAATTGCGTGGTCGCCCTGTTCAATCCCGATGTATTGTCTCCCCATCTTGTGGCAGAATAAAGGCTACTCCTCCCACCAATGGATTTTTTCGCCTGTGTTGCCATTTTTTAAGCAGACCATTTGCCATATGTTAGGGCCGACTACCCACCTAACCACATAACCGTCTGTTATTGCGGATATTGTACTCCAAGGTCGAAGTCGGATCACTTGGACACATAAGGGCTATAATATGGGTAGAACACAAATCCGGAGAGGCCGATGAGAGGATTCTTTTATGACCCCGAAGAGGAAAGGCTGGCCAGGAGTAGAGCGAGAGCCGCAAAATATCGGGAATGCCAAAGACGTATCACGGCATACCATGAAGGCTATTATATATAGTTTAATCAGCTAAGGCTTATGAGTGATGGATGTCAGATGGAGTAGAAAAAAGTATCGATCGAGTCAAAAATTAATTAAAAAAAATAAATTAATTTAACGGTAAATAAATTAACTTATGAGAGCAACTGGAGCAACCCCGCACGTGCCTGAGCTGCGGCAAAAGCTTCTCATCGGAGGGACCGCAGAACCGGATTTGCCCAAGCTGCGAGATGGCCAATGCAGATATTGAACTAAAAATTTCATCAACAGGCCAGGAGGTTTCGCGTCAAACGGGCTATAATATAGGTAAAAAGTTTCCTGGGGGTCGTTGGCCAACAGTTCTTTCAAGAGCAGGGGCGGAGTCCCTGGCCGCCCCTGTCTCCAGGAATTCCGCCTATGAGGTGGCAAACATGGGAAAGCAAACTTGTCCTGAACTCGAAAAAGGGTATGACCAGAATGAGTCAAAATGCAAAAGGTGCATTCGGAGCAAAGAATGCATAGAGATCATGCGAGTCATGGCATCGCCGGTCAAATCGCCGAATAAGGGGAATTTCGTCCCGTTGCCCCACTGGCTCCTGGATGACGGTTTTATCAAGAAGGACAAGGACAACCCCGAGATGGCCCTCACACCCCCGGAGTTCCTGGTCCTTATGATCTTTGCCCGCTATGCCTCCTTCAAACAGGGCAACCAACACGGATGCAGGTATGGCGAGACCTTCATAACGAACCGGAGGGTGGCGGAGATCCTGGGGATGAGCAGGGCCAGCATAGACCGGATCGCAGCCAGCCTGGGTAAGAAGGAGCACCTTTTGACGGTCCGTCTGGAGTATGACGGCAATCGCAACAAATGCATCCGCCTGGTCTCATTCATGCTTGAAGGAAGGGAGGACGACGGCAGCCGATGAACCCTCCAATGAATTAAATACAAAATCCTACTCACTATTAGATTTAATAGCGGGGCACTATCAGATTTAATAGCGGGGTAGCGGGCCACAATAGGATATGGTGCACATTAAAAAGAAGGATAATCTAAATATCCATTATGATTAACCAGTTACAGCACATAAACGTGACCATTCACAGGCACATCGATCGTATTCAGATTACTCTCCTGGACTATGGGGACCGGGTGCTGCGCAGGCTGAAGCGATGCTACGTCCATAAGCAGGTCAAGCTAGAAAAGCCATGGGGATTCGAGCTTCTGCACAATTTTCGTGACGGGGAGAGCGTGAAGCTCTCGTATATCCACTACCCCAAGCCGGAGAATCCTTTTTCCACGCTAGACCTTCATGATGTGACGCTCAAAGACCAGTATTTCCTGATCGACTTGCTCAAGGATTGTCACCGCTATTGGATCAAGCAGGTTGAGTTTGCTATGGATATCATCCCTGAGAATAAATCCGATCTCATCCCTGCATACAGGTCCATCGATCGTGGTCTGGTTATCCCTAACTCCAGGGTGGGGTGTTTTCGGTGTGTTGGTCGGACCCATTACTGGGGCACGAAAAATCGGAACCCTGGCAAAGAAAAAGAAGGCGATCCCCATGCGGGGTCGAAGGGGCTAAGGCTGTATCCTGGCCCCAAAGAAAAGCCATGGGGATTCGTCAGGCTGGAACTCCAGGCCAACAAGCCTCTAATTGAAAAGCGCAACCTGGAGCTGCCCATCGCTCCCGATGCTGTCAATCCTTTCGACTTCATCGAATATCGTACGGATTTTAGGGATGAAAAGGCTGCCGATATCTTCTTTAGGCGGAGTCAGAGGTGCGGCTTGCCTAAGCGCCAAGGCGACGAAGGCCAATCCCTATGGAATTGTATTGATCTTGCTGTGACTTGCCTGATCGTGGATAACTCTATAACCGCTCAGTACGAAGGCTATACAGCCGTCGCCGACCAGATCAGCGGCGTCAAAGAGAAGTTGCCGTTTCTGAAACACCGGATAGACGACCTGTTCCCCAAGTGGCCAGAGAAAAAAGAACAGCTTTTGGAGGACCTCGGGAACGGTTTCATCAGAAGGGTTTATGACTTACCGGACCGTCTTAGCCATAGGAAGGCATGGATATGACACCTTCGCCTAATACAAAAGCACCGACTCTTAGAGCCGCTTCCCTAAACCCAGACCGGAAAAAAGCCGCCTACATGCAGGCGCGGATGGCGGGAGAGGACATTCCCGATTACATAGTCCAGGCGGTCCTCCGGGCCGGGACGGACGGGAAGGCCCCCCCCCATCCCAGGTGCCCACCCCTGCGCCGCCTGTAGGGGTCTTAGAATCGACTGTAGGGGCAAAAGGGGAGCAGCCCAGGCCCAAGACCCTGCCACCCCGCCCCGGCAGGCCGCTGCCCGGGATGCAATCTGCTGGCGGGGAGTCCCGCATGAGAGGAGATTAATTTAAGATAATTTTAAATTAGTTAATAAAAATGGCTTTACATCCTCATTAAAGCATATTAACTTAGCATATAAAGGCAGCGATAAAGAGGGGGTTTGAGCCATGGAAAAAGCTTTCCTTTATTTGCGAGTGAGCACCCCTGGACAGGTGGACGGTTTCGGCTTCGATCGCCAGGAGGGAACCTGCCGGGAATATGCCAAGGCAAACGGATATGAGGTTGCCGGGGTATTCCAGGAGAAAGGCATCTCGGGTGCCAGAGACGAAACCGAGCGCCCTGCTTTCCAGGAGATGATGTCCGCCATCCTGGGCAACGGCGTCAAGATCGTGATTGTGGAGGGGCTGGATAGGTTAGCCAGGGAATGGGAGATACAGAAGGCCCTGCTGATCTACCTGGCCAGCAAGGGCATCGACCTGATAAGCGCCCGGACCGGGGAGAATGTCACCCAGGCCGTGAAGGCAGACCCGATGCAGAAGGCCCTTATCCATATGCAGGCAGTTTTTAGCGAGTTGGAGAAAGATCAGCTTGTGCGGCGGCTGCGGAAGGCCAGGGACGCCAAGAGCAAAGAGCAGAAGAAGCGCTGTGAGGGCCGCAAAGCCTATGGCCAGACACCTGAGGAGAAGAAGGTCATCGAGCGCATCAGGGCCATGAGGCGCACCCGGCGGAACAATACTCCGGGAATGACCTTGCAGGAGATCGCCGACCGGCTGAATTCGGAGGGGATCACCACCAAGGACGGAAAGAAATGGACGCCCACGCAAGTCTACAACGTCGCGGGGAAGAAGGCCAGTAAAGGGAAGGAGGCAAAGCCATGAAACCAGAACCACAGAGAAGGGCCGCGGGCTACATTCGTGTATCCACCGTCAGCCAGGCCAGGGAGGGGGAGAGCCTGAAAACCCAGAGGGATTCCATCACCCTCTATTGCAGCAATCATGGCCTGGAACTGGCCAACATTTATGCCGATGAGGGCGTGAGTGGCAGGAAGCAGGACCGCCCCGGCCTCGCGGCCCTGCTCAAGGACGCCTCCCAGAAAGCTTTCGATTGCGTGGTTGTCAGTAGGCTGACCCGTTTCGGGCGCAGCGCCAGGGACCTGGTGAACAACCTCGGGGCCTTGGATGACCACAACATCCGCTTCGTGTCGCTGAAGGAGAACATAGACACCAGCACCCCCGCCGGTCGGCTGCTGCGCCACGTCCTTATAGGGATCGCCGAGTTCGAGCACGAGACCATCAAGGACCAGATGCTATCCAACCGTCATGTCCGGGCCAGGCGGGGCGACATCCTGATCGGGAAGCCGCCCTATGGCTACACCTGGGACAAGGGGAGGAAGTGCATTGAGATCAATCCCGAGGAGGAAGCGGTCTATCGCCGCATGGTGGGAATGTGCCTGGGGGGGAAGAGCTACAGGGACGTAGCCATCGCCCTGCGCCGGGACGGCATCAAGGCCAAGTTGGCCCTGTTCTCCTCGACGGTGGTCGGCCAGATTCTCAAGAACCCCTGCTACTACTCGGGGCGGCTGCTGCGCAACACGAATGTTTTCAAAGGGAACCAGAGGACGAAAGAGGAAAAGCCTGCCGACCAGCATTTCCAGATCGCCCTGCCGCCGCTGATCGACAAGATCACCTGGAGCCGGGTGCAGGAGAGGATAGCCTTCAACAAGGTCAAGACCAAGCGCACCACGAACCCCAATTTCTGGCTGAGGAACGTCCTGAAATGCGGCGAGTGCGGCGGGGCGATCAAGCCTAAGTCTGTCCGGGGCCAGTTCGACTACTACTGCTGCTACTGGGCCACCTCCGGGAAGAAGTTCCTGGAGGCCGCCGGGAGGAAGCACAAGTGCCGCCTGCCCAGCATTCCGGCCCAGGAGATCCATGACCGGGTGAGGTACCACCTGCTTGACGACCTGACCTTCGGCCGGTTCAACATAGGCCCGCAGTACGCCCCCTCAGTGAAGCCGAACGCGAGAAATGAGCGCCAGAAACGCGAGAAATGGCTAAAAAAAGATGGCAGATAAAATCAAATGGTCATTGGAAAAATGCGGGGGGGGGGGTAGCAAGGTCATAATTGGCGATTAGCAACTCGCGGGCTTTCTTCCCTTGCCCACTTTGAGTTCCAGTGCTGTAAGTCGTCTTAACCTCCAAAAAGTTGAAAATCGCAAAAGTCTGGCGCACTTCCGGGACGTCGTTAAGGCTCAAGAGGAACTGGCCGCTAAGCTGGCGAAGGATCTGCGCCAGCCTGGTAAAATCCTCCCGGCCGAAGATACCGGGACCATAATCATTCTCATGGCTATAGTAAGGCGGATCGCAATAAAAGAAGGCACCTGGGCCGTCATAACGCCGCAGACATTCCTCATAAGGCAGGCTCTCCAAAATCACGCTTTCCAGGCGGTGATGAATCTCATATAGGGCCTCCTCGATACGATAAATCGAGATCGGCCCCCCTCCTGCATTTGCTCCTCCAAAATGCTTTCCAAAGCCAGCGAAGCCAGTCCGGAAAAGATAGAAGATGCGAGCGGCGCGCTGGATATCGGTAAGGGTTTCCGGGGGACTGGCACGCAGCCGCTTAAACTCTTCCCGGCTCTTGAGGCTCCATCTAACGCAGCGCAGGAATTCCTCCGGATGCGCCTGGACCACTCGAAATAGGCAGATCACCTCCCCGTTAAGATCATTCAGGACCTCAACGCGGCTGGGGGCCTTCGCCAAAAGGATGGTCCCCGAGCCGCCGAAAGGCTCACAGTAGAGTTGATGCTCCGGGAGCAGGTTCAGAATGGTTTTGCATAAAGAACGCTTGCCCCCTAAATAGGGTTTGAGCTTAGATATTATTAAATCTCCTCATGGGTAGGCATAGATCATGGCCTCCCCCAAAATCTCGCCGCCTTGGGGCTTAGATGCAGCCGGCTACGATCCTGGCGCCGATGCTGGCTTCCCCGTCAGCTTGCCGACCAGGCGGCCTACCGGGTCGGTGATGTCGAGATCGGGGCCCGGGTTGTAAAGATGCAGGTCCAGGACCTGGCGGATGGCCATGATATAGCCGACGACCTCATAATAGGCGTCGGCCAGGTTGAATTCCTGGGTATCGGCGTCGCCGTGATCGTCACCGCCGCCCTCGGTTTCGCAGCGCCGGTGGGTATTGAAAAGGTCGCCATCGGGCAGCGGAGAGGGCAGCCGGCCGAAGCAGACGCGGCCGGCGAAGCTGGTGAGGCAGGTGCAGGTGCGGTCCGGGCAGTTGGCCAGGCGTTCATCCATGATTGAGATCTCCTGGGAAAATGGCGGGATGCGCTGCGCTTTCCCGCCCTACATAACGTCCTCGGCGACGGCGGCGGCCGCTTCCTCCACAGTCTTATTGATCCAGGCGCTATGGATGAAATGGGCCACCGTGCAGGCGATGATGTTAATCACCAGGATCTTGGCCAGGTCGAAAAGTATCTTTTGCATGGGGACCTCCTACCGCTATCGGATTTTGCACAGGCGAGACGCCTGTGCCACCGGGTTAATATTTGATGATGAAGTTAAAGACCTGGAAAGACGGGTTATAGGGACCAGGTCCTGCGACAGTCTGAGCCGCCAGTCCACTTGCCAACTGGTAAGTTCCAATGGACATATTATTCTCATCGACCAGGGCATTAATTGAAGCCGATGCCAATGCCAAAGCCGGCACGCTGAAATCAATCGCGCCCCCGCTTCCCCCCAGGGTCGAGCCGGTGCCGGAGTCGGCTTTGCCCAGGGGAAAGCGCTGCTTCAGGTTGGGCAGGTTGAAGGTGATGGAACCGTCGCCGGCGCCGTAGGCCGTCCCCAGGATGGAAAATAAAGAGGCATAGGTGGTGCGGGAGACCGCCTGGCCTTGGCAGAGCAGCCAGCCGGTGGGCGCGGCGGCGCCCCCGTAGGGCATCAGAGCGCCCACCGGAGTTCCCCCGGCGCCTCCCATCATGACCAAGACCCCATCCGTGGCGTCATAGACCACCAGGGCCGGCTGGTTGGCGGTGAGGGTGGCCCCGACGATGGAGATGGCCCCCAGGCCGTTGATGTTGAGGGTGGCGGCTCCGGTGGAGTTGACGTTGGGAATGAATTTATAGACGACGCCCCCGACGTAGGCGGTGATGGCGGGATTCAAACTGATGCTGTAGGCGTTGCCGGAATTGGTAGCTAACGGCACGCTGGGGTCGAGGGGCCGCAGGGCCACCCAGGCGTTGTTGGCGCTGTTGCGCTGCTTCAGGTAGCCGGTGCCGGTGTCGGCCCAGAGCATGTAGGCTTCCGGGTTGGAAGGCGCCGCGGGGCCGGAGTTCAGGGTGTTGATGGTATCGAGGGCCAGGTTGAGATTGGCCCGCACCTGGGCGCCGGTGCCGTCGGGAACGACTAAAGGATTCTGCGACATTTTATTTTCCCCCTCACCCTAACCCTCTCCCCCATTGGGGGAGAGGGGATAAAGGTTGCTGGCAAGGGCAACTCCTTGCTGGGCAGATCATTGCACCTATCCCTTTTCCCGCAGATATCGCAAAGGCCATAAGATTTAAACCAGGTCAGGGGCCATTGCCGGTCTAAGGCACAAGAATCGCAATAAAACATTATTGGCCCACCTTCCAGTTGAATTCGGAAACCACCGGCGTGACCCCGGCTTGATAGACGGTGAAGACCAGCCTGAGGTTGATCTTCCAGGCATAATACTGGCCGGGCCGCAAATCCTGCCAGGCGCCCCAGGTGCTGCCGTCGGTGGAAATCTGGAGCTGCACCTTGACGTCGGCCTGCCCGGCGGCGAGGCCGTCCACGTCCGGGATGGAATCCCAATCGGTCCAGCCGTCGACGTCGGCGGTGGGCAGCACGCTCTCGAAAAGGTAATTGGCGGCCACGGTGACCAGCTTGGCACTCCCCAGGTTGACGAGCTGGGCCGCGGCGATGGTGTAAGATCCGGGTCCGCCCCCGGAGATCTCCAGGTCGCCGGCGCCGTCCTTGAAGACGCCTCCGGACATGGCGCCGGGCCAGCCGTTGGCGTAGTCATCGTAGGAGGCCAGGATGGTGGCGATGATGCTGGAATTGGTGACCGCCAGGGAGGAAGCCGCCCCGTAAAAGCCGTTGTAATGGGCGGCCACCCAATAGGTCCCATCTCCATAGCAGGGGCAGGTGGGGATGGCGGCGCGGGCCACGATCTCGGCGGTGCCCCAGGCGGCGCCCTTGCGCACCTCGTAATCCATCTGCCGGTAGGCGGCCAGCGGATCGGTGGCCTTATCCCAGGTCAGGGACATTTGGCCCGACTGGTAGAAGGAGGCCAGCGAGGTGATGGCGGGCAGCCCCTTGGTCATGGGGGCGCCGCTCAGGTAAAAGGTGTAGGCTTCGACCTCGTCCAGGGATTGGGTGGCGCCCTGCCAGAGGTTGAAGCTCAAAAATTTAACGTACAGGGTTTGCCCGACCTGGCTGGGATCGAAGGGAATCTTGAAGATGGCCTGGTCCAGGCGGCAAAAGGCGCTGTTCTGGGCGTGGGCGGTGATGGGGGTCAAATAGGCGCCCCGGCGCAAATAGGTGGCCAGCGTATATTTATTGGCCGCGGTGAGGGTGGCGGTCTCGTAGCTGATGATCTCGCCATCCAAGAAGCAGGCGGTGGCCATGAGGTCGGCGTCCTGCTGGGTCCCGGAGAAGAGGACGCCCCGGCTCTCGCTCAAATCGACCTGGCAGGAATCGGCGGTATCGGGGTCGCTGCCGGAGGGGAGCTGCGCCGCCAGGACTCCCATGCGGGCCGGGTTGCTGACCTGTCCCGCCTGCCGGTAGGTAATGCCGTCGAAGCTGATCCAGACCTGGGCGCCGCCCCAGGCGCTACCGCCGCTGACCGCCAGCCACGCTTCATAGCCCTTCTGGGTGAGTAGCGCCGGGGCCTCGAAGATGATGGGCGGGTTGATGGCGCCGGGATCGGCATTCCAGTTGAGCTGCAAGCCGCCGCAGGGCTGCAGGGTGTGCACCGCCGGGGTGCCCGCGGCCTCGGGCCATTCCTCCACCAGGAAGTCGAGGGAGCCGTCGTCCGCCTCTTCGATGGAGATGACGCGGCACATCACTCCGGAGAGGCCCAACTTGGGCACCGTCAGCTTGACCCAATCCATCGGGTCCGGGAGGAAGTAGCGGCCGTCTAACTTGAAGCCGTAGGTATTGCGGATATAGAGGGACTTCTGGAGCATGCACTGGCCGATGAACTGCGCCAGGGTTCGGTTGGTGATGGCGTGGGCCTCGACGTTGGTCTGGATGCGGGGGCCGTATTCATCGATGGCGGTGAGGTCCTTGGGGTCGGCGATGGCGGGGTTGTAGTTGTTGGCCCGGTCGTAATATTCCATCTGGAACCAGTTGTCGGCGTCGGAGATGGCGGTGCGGGCCGCGGTCACCGGGGGCTTGTTCTTGTCCGCCAGAAAATCGTCGGGGCCCAGGCTGTAAACCGGCGTCAGGTTGGGGGTGAAGGTGACGACGGGGAGGTTGGAGGTCCGGGCGCCGTAGATGATATTGACGGCCTTGCCGGCGTCCGCGGCGTTGAAGGTATAGAGGCCGTTGACCACCGAATACTGGCCGGCGTTGGGAGGCCCGGGGACATTCAGGAAAAAGGCGATATCATTGGCATCCTCCTGCCACCACACGTCAAAGTCCTCCAGCCAGTTGGGCACGGCGACCTGGAAAGGCGAGGCCGGGATGGTGCAGGCAACGGTGGTGGTGGCGGGCGGCGAGCCGGTGGCGGGGGTGTCGCCATAGGGAACCACCGTGAGCTTGCCCCCGGACCAGACGATCTCGGAGTTGGCCAGCTGGCAGACGTAGTTGAGGAAGTCGGCGGCCGTCTGCTGGGTGGTCATCTGGGGGCTCAAGAGAATGGCGTTGGCCAGGCAGTAGTTGCTGAATTGGGTGAGGTCGCCGATGAGGGAGGGATCCCAGCCGCACCCGTAATTCTTATTGGTGAGAAAGTCGTAGATGATATCCGCGGGGTTGGCGTCGAGGACTCCCTGGGCCTGGTTGTATTGCTTGAGGCCGGCCACCTCGAAGTTGAAGTTAGGGACCTGGCCGCTGCTGCCGAGGGAGAGGCCGGCCTTGCAGGCCACCGCCAGGCCGGCGTAGGCCAGGGCCTGGGCCGGGTAGTTGGCGCTGAGGTAGCCCCAGGGAGTCGCCGGCCGCAGCCCGAGGGCGATCTGATCGAAATAATACGAGGGGGGTTCTACCGTGCTCGCCACGTAAACGTTGGGCACCGACAGGATCGGCCCCAGGCAGATGCCGATCATCACGTCCATTGTATAGAGGTAGGAGGATATCTGGGGCACCGAGGAGCGGGAGGCGGTGCCCCCCTTGCCGCCGCCGCCGCCGCTGCTGGTGCTGGTGTATTGGGGGATGGCCTGGAAGTTGGCGGCCCAGAGGAGGTTGCCGGGGATGCGCTGCTGGCCGTAGACCAGGGCGATGACCGCGCCCTGGCAGGAGCTTTGCGCCAGGTAGCCCATGAGGGGCACCTGCTGCTGGGAGGGGCTCTTGGCCTGCTTCTTGATGGCCCCCCCAAAAAGACTCATTCCGCTTTTCCCCTTTTACCCTTTTTCCCCTGCCCTTAAAGGCCAGGGGCTGAAGAACTTGCGCTCGCGGCCCTGGAATCTCAGGTTGCCCTGGGCGTGGTCAGTGACCACCCCGAGGCCCACGGCGGCGTGGATGATCAAAGGCCACGAGGTGATGATGGCGGCGTGGCTGAAGCAGCGGCCCATCTTCCAGATGACCACGTCACCGGGGCCCTGCTCGCCCTCCGGGATCTCCCGGCCGAACTGGCTCAGGTATTCGAGGTATTTTTCTTCGCTCTTGTGCAGGTGCCACTGGTAGGCGTAATGCTCCACGGTGATCGCCGGGATGAGGCCCGCGGCCCGGTAGACCGCCACCAGCAGCATGCCGCAGTCCACCCCGGCGCCCTTGACCATGGCCTCGTGGTGGAAGGGGGTGGAGAGCCAGGTGAGGGCCTCGTGGATGACGGATTGGCGCTGCGCCGCTTCTAGAATATTCATGGTTTTACTGCTCACTGCTCCCTGCTCACTCATAAAGGCGGGATGCGCTGCGCTTTCCCGCCCTACACTGCCGTCGAGGGGGCCGGAATGAAGGGCTGCCCCCCGAAGGCGTTGAGGTTGCTGAACTTGGTGAGGCAGGTGCTCAGCTGCCGGTCGCAGCCGGCCCAGGCGGTGAAGGCATCTCCGGCCGCCGGGCCGCTGCCGATGAAGGGCACCATGACCGTGACCACCGCGCCGGCATACAACTTGATGGCCCGGGTCTGCCCGGCCGCGGCCCCGGTGGTCATCTGGATCTTCCCGAGGGTGAACCAGCCGTCGGGCTGGGTCAGGTTGGTGAGAAAGGAGAAGGCGGTGTTGCCGCCGCTGGCCTGGACATAGCCTCCCTGGGCGAATCCGGCCCGGGCCACGCCGCAGTTGGCGTCGTAAAGGGAGTAGGCGCAGGGCGCCTGGTAGAGCTGCCAGGGGACCTGCTGGTCCAGGAGCTCCAGAAAGGACTTGACGTTGATCTGGACCTGGCCGTAGTCCACCGCGGGCAGGTCGGCGACCCGGCCCTTGAAGAGCACCACCGGGTTAAACTGCGCCGGGTTGGCCCAGGAGGCGAAGATCAGCCGGCTCATGGTGACCACCGCGCCGTCGAGGGCGCCTTGGAGCAGGGCGGTCTGGAAGCCGGCGCCCTCCAGCAGGTTGCCGGTGGTGGCGAAGCAGATGAGGGTGAGGGTATCCACCTGGACGCCCCGGACCTGCTTGAGCTTGCTGCGCTGCATCAGGGGGCCGGTGGCCGCGTAGGTGTGGCCGCCGATGGTAATGTTGACGTCCGCGGAGGTGAGGTAGAGGTGCGAGCCGTCGGTGAAGGCGAAGTCGAAGATGTCGGCCTGATAAAATTGCCGGTTGGCGGCCAGGAAGGCGATGAGTCCGGCATCCGCGCTTTTCATGGGTTTTTGCCTTTGCCTTTACTGCTCACTGCTCACTGCTCACTGCTCACTATGCCCTCACCTGCGCCAGGGTGACCTTCTTGGCCGTGGCGTAGGCGATGTTCTCGGCCTGGAGCTCCTCGGTGTCGTCCTTGAACTTCACCCGGTAATAGAAATAGAAGTCCGCGGTGACGGCGACGCCGGCGCCGGGCGCCGTAGTAAAGGTCACGGTTCCCGCGGCCAGGTAGGCGATGGTGTAGGTGGCAGGGTTCTGTAAAACCCCATTCAGGTAAATCTTGGGGGCGATGGGGGATTGTTGAATATCATTGCGAGCCTCTACGAAAAGGCCGCCAAGGCTGCGGATGAACTGGAAAACCGTGGTGCTGCCGTCCCCGGCGCCCAGCGCCGCGGCCTGGGCGAAGTTATCCATCTGGTCGTTGAACAGGAAGGGGTCGAGGGCGCCCCCGCGGGCGGCGTAGAAGCCCCAGAAGGTCGCCAGGTCGGAGGCGGAACGCAACATGTTGAGGGGAATATCCCATTCATAGAGAGGCAGCGAGCGCAGGCCCACCCGGGTCTCGTAGCCGCTCTCCGCCTGGTTGTCGAGGGTCTTCCAGAGCTGCCGCTTGGGGATCGGCCAGCCGAGGATCAAGGTGGGGAAGATGGCGTTAGACATAAGTAGCCAGTAGCCAGTGTAGGGGCGGGTTTTACCTGCCCAGGGCGGCTGGAAGCCGCCCCTACGTTATTGCTCACTGCTCACCGCTCACCGCTAACTGTCAGTGGCCAGTGGTCAATCCCTTTTTCGGCCTGGTATCCAACAACACTTCCTCAACGCCGGAAATGGAGTCAATTTCTGAAATCAGGCAGCCTGGGAAAGGCGGCCGCGTATCCTCTGCCGCTTTCCAAACCAGGCCGGTTTTCGGATCATAACCCACCCTCTGATAGCACGGCTGACATTCATACTCCACGTTGCCCTCTTCATTGAGGCCAAAGGCGGCTATCATGGCAGCCGGCGTCGCAAAGAGGATATTTTCACAGAAGGGACATTGGATATAGGGGAATATAGATTTGAGCCCCTCCAAGTCGGCATGCATCACCCGCACCAGTTCTTTTTCGCGCCGCAAAATTTCGGTCATCTTTTCCTCTCCTGCTCTTGCCTTTACTGCTCACCGCTCCCTGCTCACCGCTCACCGCTCACCGCTAACTGACCGGCACAAAGTTGCGCCCCAGGGCCTGGATGGCCGCGGCCAGGGCCCGGGGGTTGGCCAGCAGGACCCGCTGCACGTCGGCGCCGTCGAAGGCCACGATTTGCAAGGCGCCGGGCTGGATATTCACGCCGCCAGCGCCGGGCGCCCCAGCTCCCTGGGCCACCATCCCTCGGACGCCCTGGGCCAGGTTGGCGGGCAGCACCATCTCTTGTGGATGCAGGAGGGCCAGGGAAGCCGAGGGCACATTCCAGCCTCCGGCCGCGGAGGGGACGTCCCAGCCCCCGGCCGCCGAGGGGACTATTCCGCCGCCTTCAAATGAAAAAAAGGGCAAGGAGGACAAGCCGCCTCCCATTTCGAAGCTACCGCCCCCCGCGCCCCCGCTGAGAAGCATCCCCATGATCTGCGCCAGCCCGCTGGCCATATAGCTCTCCACAATTTTCGAAAAGGCCTGCACGAAAGAGGAGATCATGGCGGTGCACAGATTCTGGATAGCTTTTTGCATGGTGGTGCCCTGGATGATCCCCATCACCGAGCCGTCAATGGCATTCTGGATGGGGGAAAGCACGCCCTCAATGGTCTGCTTGGTCTTAAGGGCGGCCTGTTCCTGGGCCTTCTGAATTTCTAAGGCCTTTTTTTCCTTGAACTCCGCGTCCTTCTCCGCCAGCTTTTGCAGCTCGGCGTAGTAGCCGGTCCAGTTGGCCTTGGACTGCTCAATATGGCGCTGCTCCAGGGCCAGGGACTGGGCGGTGAGGGCCTGCTCCTGCGCCGCGGCGGTGGAGGCGGAGATCTCGCCGAACTGCTCCTTGAACTTCACCTCCTCCCGGGCGGCGTCGAGGCGCATCTGGCCTAACTTCAGGTCGTTGTCCAGGCGGGACTGCTCCATCGTCCGCTGCTGCTTGTCGTATTCCTGGTCGAACTGGGCCTGCTTCTTGAGGACCGCCTGGTACTCGGAGCTTTTCTCGCCGTAGGTCTTTTTGACGAAGGCGACCTCTTCGGTCATCAGGGCCTTGCGGGCGTCCCAGTTGGTCTTCTCGGAGGTCATCTGCCGGTCCAGCTCGGAGATGTGCTCCTTGGCGGCCTCCTGGGCCAGGGCCTTGTTGACCGCGTAGAGCTCCCGGTTCACCGCCAGGTATTCCTTGGAGCCCTCGGCGCACAGGGCCAGCTTCGATTCCCAGAACTCCTTTTCCTTCTCCTTGGAAAAATCGAGGAAGGCGTTCTGCTCGGTCTTGAGCTGCTCCAGCTCGTCCTTCCACTGCTGCAGGAGGCCCGGGCCCCCCCCGCCGCCGCCCCCCTTGCCCTTATCCAGGGCAGTATAAGAGGCGCCGCCCTCCCACTCGCCGCCATGTGTGCCATAAGCGCCGCCCATAGCGGACGGCATCCCGGCCCCGGCGCCTTTGCCGCCCATGCCCCCCAGCCAGCCCCCAACCGCGCCAATAACCCGGAAACCCAACAGGAGATCCTGAAAGGGGGCGCTGTTGACTATGAACTCGATCCCTTTAATGATGCCGCTGGCAGCTGTCGCAATGATTGGCCCCAGGTTGGCAAAAGTTTTTCCAAAATCTAGAAGCGTAGGGATTACTTCTGCTCCAATCTTATATTTGACGGCATCGAGGACCAGGTTGACGTCGGCCATGCCGGTTTGAAATTTGCGGGCCTGGGCCACGCTGTCATCGCCCAGCTGGATGCCCAGCTGCTGGAGGCGGCGGCTGGCTTCCGCCACGTCATCTTGGTGAACCCGGAGGAGGTCGTTGATGTTCTGCACCCGGGCGCCGAAGGCCGCCAGGGCCGCCTGGTTGCGCTGGTGGCCGACCTGGTATCTCCCCAGGGCCTCAGTGACCCCGAAATAGATCTTTTCCAGGCTGGAGTTGAGGTCGATATTGACGCCCACCTGGCGGCCCATGTCCACCACGGCGTCGCCGTTGGTCTTGATGTTGCGCTCCAGCATGCGCAGGGCCTGGGAGACGGTGTCGCTGCTGACGCCGACGCGATTGTAGGCCTCGATTAAGGCCCCGGCTTCGCCTACGCTGATGCCCATCTGGTTGGAGAGCTTCTTGGCCTCCAGGTTCATCGAGACGTATTGGTCCACCGCGCCCTTGAACAGGGCGCCGCCGCCGAGGATGGCGCCCAGCCCCGCGAAGCCCGCGGTCAGGCCGGAGATAGTGGAGCTGAGCTGGGTCAGCCCGGCGGAAATCTGGCCGTGCATCTCCTTGAAGCTGTCGGCGATCTGGGAGGTGGCGCCGGCGGAGCCCGAGCCCAGCTGGTCCAAGTCGGCCTTCATCTGGGCGGTGGCGTCCTGGACCGTGCCCTTGGCCTGGTCGAAGCCGGCCTTGAGCTCGTCGGCGGTGGCGCCTATCTGGACGTCAATGCGGTCATCGGCCATGTTAACCTCGGTGAGCAGTGAGCAGTGAGCAGTGAGCAGTGCGGTCCCGCAACTTTTGCTTTTGCCGTTGCTTTTGCCTTTGCTTTTACTGCTTACTGCTTACTGCTTACTGCTCACTACTCTGCCGCCGAAGGCGGCGACAAGTTCCTTCAGCTCCTCGAGGGTGCCGTAGCGGCCGCCGGCCGCCGCCTCCGGGCGGCTGGAAGCCGCCCCTACAGCCGCCCCTGCGTCCGCGGGCGCCTCATAGCCCAGGTAGGTGGCCACCAGGTCGCCCACCGGGGGGTGGACGCGCCAGTAGCGCTCCATTTCGTAGAGGCGGGGCAGCGTCAGCTCTCCGATATACTCCCAGGTCCAGCCGGTGAGACTGGCTACCCGGGCCCGGATAAGCCCCCAGTCAGGGCGCTCCCCGCCCCCGGTTCCCCCGGCTGGCGTCTCTCCAGGCCGCTGGCCTTCATCAAGGTGTCGTAGAGGGCCAGGAGAGCCGGAAAGTCAAGGTCGCGCTTGAGGCGCTTCCGGGAGATGCCGCCCCATAGCCCCCAACGCCGGGGATAATTGCGGGCCAGGCCGGCGTGCAGCAGGTCGATAATTACCTTGATGCGCTGCTGCGGCGTTGTTTCCTGAATCCCCAGGGATTGAAGGCCCTCCCAGTTTTCCTCCAGTGCTTCCAGGTTCAGGGGCGGCAGGATATAGTCCTTGCCCCCCAGGCGCAGGGGGACGCCCTCAAGTTTCTGCTTCACCATTGTGACCTCTCCTGGCGGGATGCGCTGCGCTTTCCCGCCCTACGGCTTTCACTGCTCACCGCTCACTGCTCACTGCCCCTAATACGGCAGCGACAGGGTGAAGATGTTCTCGGCGGCGTCGGCGGCGGCGATGAAGTCGAACTCCGGGATGCTCACGTCGCCCACCTTGGTGGCGATGGTCAGCTTGTCACTCATGCAGTTGTTGAGAATGAGCACCGCGCCGTAGCTCCCGGTGATATTATCCAGCACGCACATGAAGCTGGGCGCCAGCCCCGCCAACTGATTGACGACGGTCAGCGTCTGCCCCACCGTGGAGAGGGCATAGAGGTAGTCGATGAGGAGGGCCGCGCCCTCGTCTGCCGCCGCGAAGGTATAGACCCCGGTGGTCTCATTGACGCTGTAAGCCCCCAGGGCCTCGGAGCCGCTGGCCACCCGGGTGAGGGGGATGCCGGTGGCGGCATAAACCACCCCCAGGTTCTTGGAGAAGGTGCCGCTGCCGGGCGGCGTGATGGTCACCGTGTAGGGCGAGGTGGCCGGGACGCTGTGCGTCTCGTTCACTGCCGGCAGGATCTGGCCGGTGGCCGGGGCCGAGCCGCCGAAAAATTGGGCCATGACAGCCATGTTGATGGAGGCCATCTTCGATTTCCCGGTGACCTTGCCCTGGGCCCGGAAATTGGCCTCGGCGAACTGGTTCTGCCCGAAGACCTGCTTGGCGGTGAAGGCGAACTCGACGCTGCCCTCCTGCAGGATGCCGCATTTCACCGGGGTGGGCACCGCGGGCGAGACCGCCGGCGGGATGAAATACATATTCCCGGTGCCAAACCAAAAGACCTTAACAGCCATGTCAGCCTCCTTTTTTTAGTTCAAGGTTCAAGGTTCAAAGTTCAAAGTTGGAAACCTTTTGCCTTTGCCTTTGCCTCTGCCTTTAACCTTGAACCTTGAACTTTGAACTTTGAACTAAAACACCAAGATCTCCACCGGGATCAGGGCCACCGCCTGGGGGCCCCAGTCGCCGCCGCCCACGATCTCGATCTTGCCGGCCAAGCGGCAGGCGTTCACCAGACCTCCCAGGGTCTGGACTTCCTGGCCGGCGGCCGGCGCCAGCGCCGCGGCCACCGCGTCGATCAGGGGATTGAGCAGGGCCTGGGGCGAGGCCTGCTGGTCGGCGCCCACGTTGACGTAGAGGGCCAGGTCCACGTGCAGCACCCAGCGGGGCGGCATGTGCCAGCTCTGGTATTGGGCCGTCTCCCCCACCTGCTCCATGATCAGGGCGGGCTGCTCCGCGGCGGGCACTTCGTTCCAGTGGCGCACCCGGCGGGAGGATGAGACCAGGCCCGCTACCGCGCTTACCAGGTTAAAAAGGGCGCTGTAGATGGCCTCGCGGTTCGTCATTTTAAATTCCTGTGAGCGGTGAGCAGTGAGCAGTGAGCAGAAAACCCAACTGCTTACCGCTTACTGCTTACTGCTCACTATCCTTTAACTCCTTCGCTCACCGCGGCCTCGATGGCCGCCCGGATGCGGGCCTCATTCTCCCGCAGGCTGGAGCGCAGAAAGGAGCGCTCCGGGTAGCGGGCGATATGCTCCCGCACGCTGATCTTCCGCGGCTCCTTCACCGCCCGGCCGAAGGCCTGGGTCATCATCCGCATATGCTCCCGGATGGTGAAGGCGCCCCCGTATTCGTGCACCCGGCCGTAGACCACGCCGGTGCCCACCCGGGCGGAAAGGCCGTCGCCGCCCAGCTCCACGTTGATGCTGCCCCGGAGGTGGTCGCTGCGGTTCCTGAGCACCTGGCCGGAGAGCTTGTTGGCCTTGACGTAGCCCATGAGGTCGAAGGCCTGGATGGAGATGGCCCGGCGCAGGGCGCCGGTCACCTGCGGGGGCACCCGCTCCAGGCGGGCGATTACTTCTTCCTGGCCGACGATCCAGGCTTGTATCATTTTAAATCCCAGTAGCCAGCAGCCAGTTTTTGCCTTTACTGCTCACTGCTCACTGCTCACTGCTCACTTCAGTTGGGGCTGGTTAATTGCACGTAAAGGGCCGCCAGGAGCTGCTGCCAGGGGATCTTCCGGCAGCCCAGGATCAGGGCCGCGTCCCGCAAGGCGATAATTGCCCGCTGCCCGAAGGTATCGGTAAGTTTCGCTTCCATAACTTCGCCCCCGCCTTTGCCTTTACTGCTCACTGCTCACTGCTCACTCTTAAAGGCGGGATGCGCTTCGCTTTCCCGCCCTACAGCCGCTCACTATCATATGGGCGCCACCCGCTTGTAGCGGTTGAGCACCTGCATGATGCCCGGCGGGATATCCTTGAGGTAGGCCACAGTGCCCAGGCCGCCGGGCAGCGCCTTGCTCGACTCGCCGATGCGGGTGCGGCCCGCATAGCCCAGGGCGCAGAGCTCGATGGCCGCCTGCTCCAGCTCCCCGGGCACGCTGCTGTAGCCCGCGGTATATTTCACCTCCACATTCCCCAGGCCACGGTGGAAGACGTAGCCGCTCAAGATGAGCTGGCCGGGCTGCCCGGGCCCGCTGAGGTCCGGGGCCGGGGGCACCAGGCGCCAGCCGGGGCTGACCGTGTCCGGGGCCGGCGGGATGGTGATGGTATCCACGGCCACCAGGGCGACCGCGGTCACCGGGAACTGGCGCAGCACCAGGAGCTGGCCGCCGGAGCCGTCATAGAACTCGTCGTAGCTGGCCGAGCCCAGGGAGCGGTTGAGGTAGCGCGCCACCCAGCCGCTCACCGCGGTGATCAGCCTCGTCAGCAGGGCGTCGTCCGTGGTGCTGCTGATGTTCAGCCAGGCCTTAAGGTCGGCCAGAGTGGTCAGGTCCATGACAGTAGCCAGTAGCCAGTTACTTTTTGGCTTTGCCCTTGGGCGCTGGCACCGGCTCTTCTTCGGCCGCCGCCGCTGGTTCTGCCTCGGTATGGATGGCGTAGCCGGCGTTCAGCAGGTGTGGCGCCAGATGGTCGGGGACCTCCACCACCCCGTCAACCACCGGGAAGTGCTGGTTTTCATAGCTGACGCCGCCGTCATCGATCAGGGCCTTCAGTTTCATATCTCCTCCCATAGGGCGGGTTGAAGCCGCCCCTACGCCTTACTGCTCACTGCTCACTGCTCACTGCTCACTGCTCACTGCTCACTGCTCACTGCTTACTACCCGTTGGCGGCGTTGGCGATGACCGCCATCGCCGGCGGGAAGTAATGTTTGAGGACGCCGTCGAAATAGACGCCGAACTCGTCGGCCCACTGCACCTTGGGCCAGTCCACCGCAATGTAGTCGAAGCGCAGCTCCAGCTCCCGCACCACCGGCACGTTGGAGAGGGGATAGGGGATCTCCAGGGCTTCGAAGAGGATGGTGCCCGGAGGCATGTTGGGCTCGATCATCAGCTTCACCCGCCTCGCCCCCCTCGGGTCGAAGGGGTTGAGGATGGAGTCCACCACCATGCCGCCCACCAGGCCGCTCTGGTCCGCGGGGACCATGAAGTGAAAGGACTGGGAGGCGGTGGCCCCGGTGCCGGTGAGCAGCTTCTGGGTGATGTTCATGGCCTCCTGGGCGTTCACCCAGACCTGGTCCACCCCGATGCGGTAGTGGTCCCAGAGGTAGCGGAAGACCGTGGTGAACTCCTGGATGCCGCCCTTGCCGTCGGCGGTGAGGGGCGTGCCCACCCCCGGGGTGCCGGTGGCCATATTGTAGATGTAGCTCCCGGAATTGGGTTTCCAGGCCTGGTAGAGCAGGCCGTCATAGACCAGGGCATTTTTGCTGTAGTCCGTGGCTGCGAGGCTGGCCAGGGTCTGGGTGGAGGCCCCGACGGCGCTGAGGATGACGCTGTTGATGCTGGTGATGGCCGCCAGGGTGGCGTTGCCGGTGGTGCCGATGAACCAGGCGTAGGCCACCGCGCCGGGGACTACCGGGGTGTAGGCGTTCACCGCGGTCTTGCCGCTGGCCGTGGTGTGGCTGGTGATGCTGGAGGGGATGGAGGTGCCGCCGTTGTAGGTGGTGGTGCCGCCGTAGGGGCCGGCGTTGGCCCGGGCCACAGTCTGCAGGATCTTGGTGGCCGCCACCGCCGCGCCCAGGGCGGTCATGCCGCCGATGTTCATCAGGGCTTCCAGGGTGAGGGCCACCACCGCCACGTCATAGGCGGTGGAACCCGAAAGGCTGCCGCTGGAGGCGTCATCGGCCACCGTGGGGGCGGTGGGGGTGCCGAGGGCCACGGCGGTGCCGTTGCCGCCCAGGTGCAGGCCGTCCTCCCAGAGGCGCACCGCCTTCAGCAGGTTGAGCCGGGCGGTGGCCCGCAGGTCCTGGAAATTCACGGCGGCGCGCCACGCCTGCTCGGTGACGAAGTCGTCGAAACCTAAGAAGCGGTAAGCGGCGTAGTATTCAGCCGTATTGGTGGAGACCACCCCGCCGCGCTTGCCTTCGGCGACGCCCAGGGAGAGGGCGCCGATGTTGACGCCGGTGATGGCCTTCCAGTTGGCCTGGGAGCCGTAGCCGCCCACCCGCCGGGGGATGGAATCCACCAGGGGCACCAGGTAGGGGAAGAGGTTCTTGGCCGGGGCCTCCAGGTTGTAGGCCTGGAGTCCCTGGGTGGCCACGCTGCTCTGGGTGAAGGCCTTGAGCAGCTCGCTATTGGGCCGGTCCAGCTCGCCCCTGATCAGGGCCACTGTTTGCGCCAGCAAGGTCGGATCCATAGGTTTTTCTCCTTACTCTAAAGTGGCGGGAGGCGCTGCGCTTTCCCGCCCTGCACTGCTCACTGCTCACTGCTCACCGGTTAAGGCCGTCCGATGATAAAGGGTTTGTCCATGGCCGCCTTGGTCTGGGCCAGGGCGGTGGCCTGGTGGTCGATGGTGCCGTCGGCCTTCTTGATGGGCTCGACCTGGGCGGCCGGATCGTCCTGCCCCAGATCCTGGGCCTTGGTGATCACCCGGAGGACCGGGCCGCCGGGCTTGGGGATCTCGGCCAGCTTGGCCTGGATGGTCTCCAGGTTCTTTTTCAGCTCCCCGATCTCCTCGTCCTTCTTGCCCAGGGCCTCGGTGTGGGCCGTCTCCAGCTTTGCCAGGTCCGCCTTGTGCGCCGCTTCGACCTTCCCCAGGCGCTCCCCGATCAGTTGTTCAACTTCCTGTTTGTTCATCTCGCTCACCTCGCTTTTTTCCGCTCCCTTGCAGTCGGCGCCCAGGGCGACGGAATGGTCATGGATTCCCTGGATGCGCTCCAGGTCGCCGGCGGAATGGCGGGCGCCGGCCTTGGTCATCATGAACATGGGGACGCCCGTGCCGCCCCCCACTTCCTGCAGGCTGTCTTCCCCCAGCTCCGAAATGGCGAAGGCCTTGAGGGAATCGACCGCCGCCGAAAGTGCGGCCAGCTGCTCCGCGGGCTCGCCCTCCAGGCTCTCATTGGCGATCAGGCAGAGAAGGCTGGAGGCGGCATTCAAGGCGACCAGGGCGTCCCGGACTTCCTTGCCGGCGTATTTGGCCAGGAGCGGCCCGAGATCCAGCTTGATCAGGGCGCCGGCCAGCGCCGCCTTTTCCTCCTTGGTGCTGCCCTCCCAGTCGGCGGGCAGCAGGTCGGTGGCCTTGAGGTCCCTGGCCCGGCTGATGATGTGGGCCTTGGCCTTCTCCTTGTCCTTGGCCCGGCCGTAGGCATGCACCGCGTTCTCCAGGTCCTCCCGGTTGACGATGGGAAAGGAGCCGTCCGGCAGGGCGTGGCCCTTGTCGGCCAGGTTTTTGCGTTCCTCGTCGGAAAATTCGCGTTTATGCAACTTCGCCAGGCCCTCTTCGCAGGAGGCGATTTCAAGCTTTATGGCCGCAATGGCCCTGGTGGCTTCGCCTTGATGGAAATTGCGGGCATCCCGGTGATAACTGGCCGCCTTTTCATTGCCTTCCTTGTGATGAATTTTCATGGCCTGGTTGTGGGCGTTGGCGGCCTCGCCGTGAGAATTGAAGCCATCGTTCTTGGCGGCCTCGGCGGATTTTTCATTAGCTTTTTGAGAGGCCTCTTTAGCCTGGTCGCTGCCTTTATCATCGCCGCCCATGGCCGCGAAGGCCGCCTTGCGCTCCTCATCGGATTTGAAGCCGTCGGCGTCTTTGGTGAAACTCATTTCCGCCATGCTGCCGTCCGCCTTCACCAGGGTGTATCGGGCCGTCTTCAGGCAGGGGTTGTCCACCAGGGAGACCTCCTTGGGGAGGGCGGTGAAGCGCATGAATTCGCCGTCCTGCCAGCGCTTGGCATAGGAGCCGCCGATGGACATGCCGGTGTAGACCCCCTCGATGCACTTCTCCAGCTCGGCCCGGTCCACGATCTTGGCGGCGAAGTCGACGGCCTTCTCCTCATCGAGAAACGAGATCTCGGTGAGCTTGCCGACGGCCACCTGGCCGTGCATGGCCCGGACGTTGCCTTTGGAAAGGCCGCCGGTGGCCTGGGCGAACTCCTCGCTCCACTTCTGGAAGTTGGGCTTGGAGGATTCGTAGTCTAAGATCTCCCCGGCCGAGTCCGGCAGCTCCTGGGTCATGCGGCCGAAGATCATGCCGGCGGCCGCGTCGACCTTGGTAAGCTGGGCGAATAGTTTCATGATGATTGCTCCCTTTTTCGGTTTTCTGCCCAGGGCGGCTAGAACCCGCCCCTACACTGCTCACTGCTCACTGCTCGCTGCTCACTGCTCACTGCTCACTCTAATTAAACGTCTCCACCGAGGTCTTGGAGGCCACGGTGTAGCCGCCGATGGTCTCGGCGGCGATGGTCAGGGTGTCGGTGTCGGCGCCCGCAAAGGTGCCCCCCTCGGTGATGGCCACGGTGGCCACCCCGTAGACGAAGTTCAGGGTGGTGGAGGCGATGGAGGCGGTCCCGGCGCTGCTGCTGACGGCGATGGAAACCCCGCTGCTCACCGCCCGGTTGTACCAGGTATGGGTCTCGCCCGCGGCGTTCTGCAAGGTGACGGTGACGGTGCGGTTGGCCGCCGAGGCGTGGGCGGTGGTCAGGGTCGCCGGACTCACCACGAAGACCAGGTTGCCGGACAGGGCGTTCTTCGTCTGCACGTAGTCGAGGCGCTCGAAGCCGGCCTTTTCATAGGCCGCCAGCTGGTCAGCGGAGATGGTGACATGCCCCAGGGCGTCGGGATAGACCTTGGCGCCGGTATTGTCCGTGTAAGAGGTGAGCCCGGCCGGGGCCTTCATGATGATGCTGTTGCTCTGGGCCGCGGCCGGGGAAGTGAGCAGCGAGCAGTGAGCAGTGAGCAGCAAAAGCAAAACGCCAAGGACAAAGGCAAAGTTTTTAGGTTTCATAATTTCCTCCTTTAGGGCCTTTCAGTTTTCGGTTTCCAGTTTTTATTGATTACTTATTGCTTTCTATTCCTGCGCCGTCACGGGCGCAGCATCGCAGTCTCATTCCGGGTGCGCCGGGGGGTGGAGGTCCCCGGAGGGAAACTCCTCTCCCAGTGCCACCATCCCCTCATCGGCGTTATCGTCGCATTCATCGGGTTTGCTGTGCTCGCTCCCTAAGAGCCAGATCGTCCCCTCCACCACCCCCGAGGCCTTGTAGGCCTGGAAGTTGCCCTCCTGGTCGGCGTTGGCCGCCTCGGTGCGGGCGATCAGCCCGGCCCGCTTGCTGCTGAAACCGTAGTTGTCGGCCAGCGTATCGGCCAGCTTGCCGGTGCTCCAGCCCTCCTGCATGGCCTGGGTGACGTCGGCCCGGATAAACTCCCGGGTGGCCTCGTCGATCTTGGTCACCAGGTCGGCGGCGTGGTCCGCGGCCCAGGCCACCGCCAGCTCGTTGACCTGGCTGGTGATGGCCTCGTCCTCGAAGTCGATCTGCACGAAGGCCGCCACGCCCCCGTTCTGGGCCATCTTGGCCAGGATCGCCGCGGCCTGCTCCCGGGTGGCGGCGATCCCGGCCAGGTCGAGCCGGGCCAGGAGCTTGTCGATCCGGGCCTCGTCATCCTCTGCCTTTTGTAGGGGCGCACCCGTGTGTGCGCCCCCAGGGCGGACACGTGGGTCCGCCCCTGCAACAGGGGTTAGCGCTTTTTCTGATCCCTGATCCCTAATCCCTGATCCCTTGCTTAACTTCAGGCCCCTGGCAATCTGCTTGGCCGCCGCCTTGGCGTCCTTCTTGAACGCCTTTTCAAAGAGCTCTTGGATCTGCTCCCGGGCCGCTACCACCTCCGGCCGCTCCCGGTCTATCCTCTCAATTTTTTTTTTAGCCTTGGCAATGGCGGCCTTGATAAGGGGCTTGGCCCGGTCCATCAGGCGCCCTATTGACTCGGCGTCCCAGGCTTTGATTCCCCATTCAGCCGCGGCTTGTTCTTTAATCTCTGACAATTTCTCAACCGCGGCCTTATATTCCTCTGGCGTTTTCGCCTCCGGGATATAAGGGCAATAGCCAAAAGGAAAATCAAAGGTGCGGGGCGCTTTTACAAGGTCTATCTTATAATCCCTAAACCAATCCTCCTGATCTTTGCCCAGTTTTTGGGCCGGCGCCGCGGCGGACGACCCTGGCGGAGTCTGGCCGCTCGCCGGCCCGGGGGGTTCTGGGCCGCCCCCTTTTTCATCCGGCCTCGGCTGCGGCTGCGGCTGGGGCTCCGGCTCTTTGCCGATATCCGCCAGGACCACCACCCCCTGGGTGCTGACGATGAAATCCGGGTACTCGTCGGGATCCAGCCCCAGGCTCTGGCGCACCTCGGTGCGGGTGCGGATGCCGCTCCCCACGTCCGTGGCGTTGATCTTGGCCTGGACGTCCGGGGCCACCGACTCCTCCTCCTGCCAGGTGAACTCCAGGTCGTAGTAGCCCCAGAAGCGCCAGATGATGTAGTCCATCAGGTCCTTGATCCAGGACATCAGGGGCTGCAGGCCCTCCTCGAGGGCGGCCTGCTGGGAGGACTGGGCCACGGCCCGGTTCATCTGCCTCACAAAAGGCGTGGGCGGAAGACTGAAGGCGTAGCAGACGATCCTCACGTACCACTCGTCAAAATCATCCTTGAGCCCCTCCAGCTTGGGGAAGACCGGCTTGGTGCCCGCCGGGATAAAGCGCATGCGCCGGCGCTCCTCCAGGCGCCCCGCTAATATGGCGTCCCACCAGGCCTGGAACTGGGCGATCTGGTCCGGCGACCAGTCCGGGGGCACCTCGGCGAAGCCCTCGGGGACGTTGCCCTCGGTGTAGAAGTGGAGCTGGAAGAGCTGGCGCCGCAGGGCGATATTCAGGATCATCAAGATCTGCTCCACGGGCGAGTAGCCGTAGAACTTGTGCGGCCGGGGGTTGCGGGGGATGTAGATCAGGTCCTCGGCGGTGTAGTCGGTGGCCGGGATGCCGTGCAGCACCTGCTGGTAGGCGGCGGCCGGGGGCACCGGGGTGCGGCCGTTGGCGTCGATCTTCAAGACGATGGTGGCCCCGTCCACGATCTCCAGGGCGTAGAGCTGGCCGTTCAGGGCCTGGCGCGGGTAGAGGCAGGGGGCGTCGATGACGAACACGTCCTCCAGGAGCATCCTCAGCCACGCCTGCCAGGAGTGGCTGCGGTCGGGGTAGCGCAGGAAGTTCTCGATCTCGGCGATGCGCTTGTCGTCCTCCTTGACCCCGCTGCCCTCCTTGCCCCGGATGGCGTTCTTGAGCTTGACCATCTGGTCCTTGCGGGTTTCGATGCAGGTGCGGGTGATGGCCTCGGCTTCGGCGAAGGCCCGCATCATCTCGAAGGGCACCAGCTCCCCGGCCCGGGGTTGAATGTAGAGGTTGTAGGCCACCGGGTAATCGAGGGCCCGGGCCGCGGCCTCCGGGGGCGCCTGGGGGGCGATGGGCACGTGGGGGCCGAACCACATCTCGGCCTCGGGCGCCGCCGGCACGGTGCGGTAGCCCCCCGCGGTCAGGTCGGCGAACCGGGGATCCACCGGGGTGCGCAGGGCTTGCGCCCGTTTGATTAACCCCGTATCTGAGTTACGATTAGCCATTTTTGATTAGTTCAAAGTTCAAAGTTCAAAGTTCAAAGTTCAAAGTTAAAGGCTCGCCAGTTCCGCTTCGGCCAGTTTTTTAAGGGCCTGTCCCAGCTCGATTTGCGCGTCGATCCCCTGAATGCGTTCCCGGAGCACCTGTTTCCGCAGGTCTTTAATCAGCTGAGTAGGATCCTTCTCCTGCTGCAATCCCGCCATTTTCCCCCTGAGGGCCTCGTTTTCCTCAAGGGCTTCCTGGAGCATTCTGCTCAATTCTTCATTGGTGAATTTCTTTTTAGCCATCGGCTCTCTCCTTGCTTTCAACTTTGAACTTTGAACTTTGAACTCTCCCCTAATGAAACGGGTCCATCAGGGCCGCATAGGTATCCGGCTGGGTCTTTTTCAGCGCCGCGGCCGCCTTTTCTATTTCCTCTTCCCGGGGCGTCCCCTCTGTTCCCCTTTTCCCCTCTTCCCCTTTTCCCCCTTCCCCCTCTTTCTCGGCCCGGTCCTGGTAGTATTGGAAGAGCCCCATGCTGGCGCCGCCCTCCAGCTGCTCGATGGCGCCTTCCAGGGCGTCGGGGCCGTCGTCGTGCACCGTCTTGCTGGGAAAGTAGAGCATCTGCTCGATGAGCAGGTCCTGGTTGCCCTGGCCCCGGCAGAAGCGGATCTTGCCCCGCTCCACTAAGGGGCTCAGCCGCGACACCCGGGTCTCCTTGGCGGTCTTGTGGGTGACGCCCTTGGTGGGCAGGTAGTAGCCGCGGGCCTGGGCGGCGCGGTCGAAGTCCTTCAGCACCAGGCGCTGGAAGGCGTTGTCCTCCACCCCGAGGCGCCAGAAGCCCCAGCGCGCATGGCGCTCGTAGGCCGCGGCGATGGCCGCCTCCAGGCTGGACTTGCGGATGTAGGCGTCCAGCACGTAGAAGATCGCCTCCTTGCGCTCGAAGCCCACGATGATGAGGGCCTTGTAGTCGGCGCTGGCCCCGGTCTCGATGGAGGGGTCGAAGAAGCCGGCCACCACCAGGTCCTTGCCGGCCAGGTCGGCGGCCTCGTAGTAGCGGATCCAGGCCTCCCGGAAGACCCCCTCCTCGTTGATGGGGTCGTTCATCTTCTCGGCGTTGAAGGCCAGCGTCCCCATGAGGCGCTTCTGCTGGTGCAGCTTGGAGAGCGGGTGCCGGGCCGGCCAGAGGGATTCGCCCTCGGGGGTGATGGCCCGGTAGAGCCGCCGGGTCCACTCCGGCCAGGGCTCCTCGTCGGAATGTATCGCGGTGTGCAGGGCCGAGCGGTTGGCCAGGATGGTGCCGATCCACAGCAGGCTGCCGTCCGACTCGAGTGAGGGGTAGACGGTGCGCAGCACCCAGCGCAGCACTTTGCGCACCTGCTCCGGGTTCTGGAC
>Ga0187885_10001332_pt1 | contig 27566 bp, 32 predicted proteins | sample June2016WEW_20_1_3_FD_132970 | JGI IMG/M metagenome (GOLD analysis project Ga0187885, IMG submission 132970) | Peatland microbial communities from SPRUCE experiment site at the Marcell Experimental Forest, Minnesota, USA - June2016WEW_20_100 | ecosystem: Environmental > Terrestrial > Soil >...
CTCAGGGGCTCACTCTCAGCAGGTCCACTTTGGGCGGATCGCTACTGATCGTACCCTTCGACATCCAAGGGGGAATGGCTCCTGCGTCCTATCTGTACGGGAGGATATTCCAATGCATCATGGTGGATGCCGCCCAATCTCTCGGCGCGCAGATCACGGTGCCCATTGACACCGGAGTGACGGCCGTTTTCCGAGTCCTAGGTTGCGCAACCAGCACATACAATTCTTTCAGGATCGCGGCGAGAGTGTCCTAAGGGAGAATCGATGTCCGTACCGGCGTTTCTGAGCGTTACGCCCTACTACCAGGAGACAGTAGGCGTCTCCGATGTCTCGACGATCATTACGAACCTGGGCGCTCTCCTGACCAGCCAGTCTCCGGCTTGGACGCTCTTGTCCGGTGTTTACTATTCTCCGGCAGATTCGGGGCGGCAGTTCAACATCACGATGACCAGGACGAACGCCTACACGATGACGATTCTCGTGTGCCAGGGAGCCAGTCAGGCCGTGCAGCTCGGACCCGCCACGCTGACGTGCCCGAATCCCTGGTCGGGAGCAGTGCGCCTCTTCTGCGGGCAGTTCTACATTCACATCGACATTGACCTCGGCTCCACGACGCCAGTTTATTTTTGTGCCGGAGTTCTCGATCTCAGTCCCGAGGCGCAGAACGCGCACACGCATTTTCTTTACGCGAACGCCACCGCTTTTGCCGGTAGCTCATCGAACGCCGATATTTCAAACGTGTATATGTTCGACAACGCGACAGCTACCTATGCCCGGCGCCGATCCGGATGGCAGAGCTACCAGGGATCAGGTCAAGGTTTCACGACGCCGAATGGAGCTAGAATCTACCGGCCGTCAGAACTGTGGTGCATCCCGACTGGAGGAGGCAGCGCATACTATCTCGCGGGCCGGCAATACAACTGCCTGATGGTCCCCTCGACCATGCTCAGTCAGGGAGATGAGATCACGGTCCCGGTCGATGTCGGCGTCACGGGGGTCTTCAAAGCTTGCGGCGGCCCGGTACCTTACGCCTACATCAGCAGGCTTTTGGCTATGAGGAAATCCTGATGGCTCTGCCTCTGAACTACCAGTCCCTGCTCGCGGAGCAGAACCAGATCGGGATGAACGCGAGCCAGTACATCGCGTCGCCCGCGAAGGTCGTCTTTGCAGCCTTCAACCTTCAGGACAAGACCGAGGCGTGTTTCGTCTTTCAATCCGATTCATGGTCACCGCCGGAAGCAGCGTTCCTTACAAACATGCTCCTGTCGCTCCAGACCAAGAATCCGAACCACCAGTTCCAGTACTCGGCATCGCCCGCGAAGGTGGTGTTTGCCATATTCAGCTCCTTCGAGAGCCGCGTGGAGTGCTTTGCGCCCTATGCGATTCCCTATTCGGCTCCAGGGTCGAAGAGGAGCGGAATCTTCCTTCCGGTCATCCTTCGCATGCTGGCCGATGAACGGAACTGAGATCTGATCACAGAGCGCCGGCGTGGCGCGCCGACGCATTTATCCAATCACAACTGGAGGAAACGATGAAGACCTGAAGGGGGATCCTTCTGTCTGCATGGGGGAAGGGGGAAGGCAATGTTTAGTTGGATCACCGATCACGTCGAGGCAGCGATCACGTTTTTCGGGGCCATTCTACTTAACGCGACAGTCTTGGCAATGGGCTACGGGAGACTCAGCCGCCGGCTGGAAGACGTAGAAAGATGCCAGCAGCAGTGCCCGGAGCTATTCGTCCGTAAGGACGTGCTTCAGCCGCAGCTCGAAAACATCACCAAGGCCCTGGACGAAGTGAAGCAGGACGTCAAAACCCTATTGAGAGGGACTGCATGATAGACAAAGAAACGGAAGTTGCACTACTCAAACACATCCTGGCGACCTACCGCGCGATCCTCATTGAGGCAGCCGAGCTGTACCAGCATCGTGAGGAGATCATGGCCGGCATCCTCATGCGGGAAACCCAGGGTGGAAAGTCCCCGTTACTTAAGGACATCTTCGGCACACCGGACAATCCGGCTGACGATGTCGGAGACGGAGGCCACGGGCACGGGTTGTTTCAGATTGACGATCGATCGTTCCCTGAGTTCTGCGCCGGCGAGAAGTGGAAAGACCCTCGTGAGAATGCCTTGTTCGCGGCAGAACAGCTCGCATTGAAGCGCCAGACGTTGCAAAGGCTGGCGCCGAAGAAGGGTCTGGAGATTCCGGACCTGGAGCGCGCAGCCGTCGCGGCTTACAACGGTGGCGAGGGCAACGTGCTCAAGGCCCTGGTGCAGATGAAAGTGGATCCCCTCGCATGCGGCCCTGACTTCATTGACCACTACACCGCCGGCAGAGACTACAGCCGTGAAGTGCTCAGGTACGCTCGCATCTACCGGGAGCTGGCCAATGCTTAACACCGTCAGAAGCATTGCTATTGTCATTCTGGCGCTCACCTTGGCGGTGTGCGCCTTGATCTTAACCAGGGATGCGCATTGCCTTCTCTTGAAGGCTGACAGTGCGGCCACGAAGGTCGACGGGGCCGTGACCCAGGTTGAGCGCACTGCGAAGCTGGTTGCTGATTACGCGGAAAAGCAGAAGGTGATCCTGGAGAGCCCGAAGAACCAGAAAGCCCTCGAAGCCGGCTGGCAAACGGCAGCCGTGCTCAACGGAACCGCGAAAGATATCAACAAGGTCCTGATGCCGCGGCTACGGGATACCTTGGATAGCCTCAACGGCGCCGTGGGCAGTTTCAACAAGGGTGCCCAAGCCATAACCGGACTGGTGATGAACACGGACCGAAGCCTCAATGAGCAGCTACTGCCGAACCTGGCGGAAACTGCCCGGGCACTGGGAGTGTCAATCCAGGCGATTACGGGCTCGATTCAGGAGATCGCGGCCAAGAGCACGATGTCGGTCGACGAGATCCATGAGCTGCTCGTAGATCCCGAGTGGAAAGCTGCCCTGGCGAGCATTGCCGCGACGACCGCCCACGTGGACGCGATCGCCGGAAACCTTGAGGTAGCGTCCCGCCAGGCGCCCGCGATTGCCGAATCAGTCGAGAAGATCGCAAAAACCAGCTCGAAGTACCAGAAGCTGCTGCTTCTCGCCGAGCTGCTTGCTACGATCGCCAAGGCGTTCTAACACCCCCTACCCTTCCCCACCTAACGATGAAGGCTCTCAAGCCGTTTTACACGATTTTTTCTCGCTCAAACCGGAGGAAAAATGCAGCCTTACAACCTGCGTGCCCTTCTCTACCTGAATTTCGACAAGTTGCTTCTGGCGTTCCTTTTCCTGGTCACCGGGGTTGTGGTCGTAACGCTGGTGCGCGGGAATGCGCCTCAAGACCTTGTCATTCGTTTCGAAGATGCGTTCTCGGCGGTCCTTGGCGCCCTCATCGCCCTGGTAACAGGGAAGAGCAGCGACCGGGGAGACTATGGCGCCGTGATTGAACCACTCAAAACAAAGTAATCGAGGAGATTTTCATGAAGAGATTCGTTTTGATGCTTGTCGTTTGCATGCTGTTCACGCTTCCGTTGATGGCGCAGAGCCAGACTCAGCCTTCCGGGCAAACCGGCGGAGTGTGGGATGTCATCAGCGATCCGAACAACATCGCCCCGGCAGCATTCTTACTCAGTAACGTGGCCGATGCGAAGACCGACTGGCACTTCACGGTAGCAGGCAAGGACTACACGATCACGCCTGCCGAGCGACTTGGCATTGCCGGCGGATCGATTTTCGTTGCCTTTACGATCCGCCATTACTTCCCGAACACGGCCAAACCGATCAACATCGTGCTCGCGATTGCAACGGCGTATTTCGCCGGTCGGGCTTACGCCAACACGTTCAATCATGGCGAGCCTGCCACACCAGCGTCCGTCTTGAAGGGCCAGGGACTAGCGTTTTCGTACCAGTTCCCAATCAAACGTTAAGGCCGGCAGCGTGGTCCTCCATTAGAAACGGCGAGGGCACTTCCCCACTGCCCTCGCCAAGCCTTCCAACACGTCAAAGGGGGTGCCTCATTAGACGCCATACGTCTGCCGATTACGAGACCGCCTTCATTCTTGGAGATCTTCACTTCCCTTGGCAGAACGACCGGGCCATTGAGGTCGCGCTGGGGATCGCAGATGAACTGGCCCCAAACCTGATCGTGATTAATGGTGATGCTAGCGATTGCTGGGAAGCATCCAAGTTTGACAAAAACCCGGCGTTCCGGGAAAAGGGCAAACTCGTCTCCGAGTTGAAACTCACACGGGATTTCCTGGTGCGCCTGCGCAAGCGGTTTCAAAGGGCGCGCATCGTTTATGTGTTCGGGAACCACGAGCACAGGTGGGCGGTGTTTATCGCCAACAACGCGCGCGAGCTGCACGGGCTGAAGGGAATGACGCTGCAAGAACAGCTGGAGCTCGAGGAGAACAGGATCGAGTGCGTTTACTCCGGCAACAAAGAGACGAGCTGGCAATGGGGCAAGCTGTTGATCGGACACTTTGACGCCGTGTCAAAGCACAGCGGGTACACGGCAAAGAACCTGCTGGACAGTAAGGGCATCAGCTTGATCCAGAACCACACGCACCGGGGCGGCTCAAGTTTCAAGCGGTTGTGGGACCGGGACGTAGTGGCCTACGAGAATTTCTGCCTCTGCGACCGGAATCCCGCCTACGTCGACCACCCGAACTGGCAGCTTGGGTTCTCGATTGTCTACAAGGATAAGAAAAGCGACTGCTTTTCGGTCGAACAACACCCGATTGTCGAGATCGTCAAAGGCGGCCAAGCCACATTGAAGGCGTTCTTCAACGGGACTTTCTATGCCAACTGAAGGAGTCGTGCGCAGGACGGCATCATTGGTCCTACTGGCGTTGCTGACAACCTCGCCGTTATTGGCGGCCGATGTGACTCTGGTCTGGGATCCAAATAGCGAATCAGATCTGGCCGGCTACAAGGTTTACTACGGCAGAGAATCAGGAGTCTACGGTGCGCCGATTGTTCTCGGAAAACAGACCACGTATATCGCGACCGGCCTGGCGCCAGGCACTTACTACTTTGCGGTGACCGCCTATAACACCGCCGGCCTGGAGAGCGGCTTCTCGAATGAGGTTTCTACGACTGTCATGGCTCCGTCGAGGTGCGATCTGAACCTTGACGGCGCTGTGAACATAATGGACCTGCAGGCACTCATTAGCGCAATCCTAGGCATGAAGTCACTGCCCACAGGGGTAAGTGGCGACATCAATGGTGATGGAGCGGTAAACGTGCTCGACGTGCAGGCCCTGGTTTCCGTGATCCTCGGGGTCACGGGGTGTAAGTAACAATAACAACAAAGGAGTGTGATGGCTACAAAAGCGCAACTCAACTGGCCGGTGAACCCACCGGAGGAGCAGGTCACGGGATACAATGTCTACATGGACGGGGCGCAGGTGGGAAACACGCAGGAGCCCAAATTCGAGCTAGAAATCTCGCCGGACGCTCATGCCTTCGCGGTGTCGGCCGTGAATGTGTGGGGAGAGGGTCCGCAGTCCGATCCGGTGAAAACGCCGGCGCCGTGCTCCAAGGTGGGTGGCTTGTCCATTTCCATCGTAGTCAATGTATCGGTGGCCCAGTGAAGGCGGTGTTTCTTATGATGGTATTCCTGTATGTCGACAAGCCGGTGGCAAGCCTGCAATTCGATCTGGACACTACAGGTGCCGTCACGTTGGTTGACAGCGTTCAGAAACAGATCGCGCAGGCGCCGGTCAACGGAAAGATTCGGGTCATCATCTTCGGCCTGAATCAAGCCATCTTCCAGGGGAGATTCGCCACCGTGAACGCTCCGGTAAGCGGCGTGTCTAACGTGGTAGGCGCGGCCCTGGATGGATCGCAGGTGCCGGTTACGGTCTCGACCCTGAGCCCACCCGGAAAGGTCAAGGTGAAGATCAGTCCTTAGAACGGCAAGGGCCGCCAGTTCCAGCTGGTGGCCCTCAATTCACCTCGCAGAGCGCAACTTCGAGGGCATGTCGGGGATTTCACGCGAATAGCGCGTATTTACTTCATGAGAAGACTAGTGGTTTCGCGGTAATCCAATCTTTGGTATTCTCTCGCGATATCCGATCGTTCGAATTTCGAGTCGTATGAATTCTTAACCATCAAATGTTTGCACTCGGTCGTATTGTCGGAGTTTGATCATCATGGAATCGCCAGACCCGTTACGAAACGTGTCGTCACGGTGTCAGCAGACAACGATACCCCAGCGCAATCAGCCAAAGACTAGCCCCCTGAGCTCAAACCGCGTCGTTGTATTTGCCGACATGCTTGGTTTTGCGGCGTTGACGGAGGCAAACCCGATTGACCTTCGGATGCTGCATGCCCGCGGTCGGGGGCTCCCGCTAAAGATTGACGACATTGTACGCATATCCAAGAACCCTTTGACCAAGGCTTTTTCGAGCTTTCACCTTTCCATCGAGTGGGCAATTGCGAGTGCAAATAGTAGGCACCCATTGACGGCCGTCACTTTCTCCGATTCGGTATTCTTCGCAACCACGTATCTTTTTGAAGCAACAAGCTTTGCCGTCGACCTAGCCCAGTCCTTGCTTTCTCAGAACGTTCCAGTGCGCATGGGTATCGCCTTTGGATCATTCGCCGCGCTCAGGTTTCGTTCTGATGTCTCGGCTGACAGCGACGTCCACGCGTCGCAGTTCTTAGGTGCCGCCGTAGTGCGGGCCTACCAGGCAGAAAAATGTGGCATCAAGGGCATGCGGATTCTCGTTCATCCCTCAGTTGAGTCGCTAGTTGCTGACGGCACCCACAATCCCGCCTCTCCGCCAATCGGCATCTGTCCTATTAGAACGCTTGAGTGCTCGAACTCAGAGCTCGCTAACAAAGCCGGTGTACGGTACGAGCTCGATTACTGGGATTTGGCAACCACAAAGGAACGCGCCGCCTGGCACGCGCTGCAGGACATGTGGGCAGTTGCACCAGATTCCGCCAGGGAACACTATCAGGCTACTGCAGAAGCCATAAATCGAATGCGGACGGCTCAGGGAGAAGCTCCTTTGGCAGATTTGCGCCGTCGGACTCTACCGCGTCGGCGCAGATAAACGTCAAGGGTGCGTGGCTCGCCGAATGGACTACTGCGTGCTCCCCCCCCTCGCATCTCCGATCTGCCGATTATGCAGCCAAGTGGAACGCTGTCAATTGGACGCGAAACCGGAAGGTGTTTAAACGAACGGGAGAAATTGCCTGCCGTCGTTACAGAGATGGGCAAGGGGCCGGGATGAACCTGTCGGGATGGGGATTTGTTTTCACCGGCATCCCTTCCCTGGTGTAAAATCCGGCCACAGCAATTCACAGCTGGGATATAGAGAAGCCGGAGGGCTAACACGATCCCTCTTTTACGAACCTGTTCGCAACGGGAGGAGGGCAGACGAGCGGCGCCTTGACGCGGACGTTGCTGGGGAATGTGCCTGTCCTTCCTACCCGCGTCAATAGGGGTGATGGTCGAGCCATGAATGCAGAAGAAGACCTGATCCACGAGATGCGCGGCGAGGTGGAAGACAAGTGGCGCGGAGCGCTCACGGACGCCTACATGAAAGTCCCAACAGCAGAGGCAATCGCTACGAAGGCACTCGAAATCCTATCGGAAGAGACCGATGCGATTGAAAAGTCTTAGTATTTGCGGCTTCCGCGGCTTCAACGACGCGCAGACCCTCGACCTTTCCGACACAATGGTCATCTTCGAGGGTCCTAACGGGAGCGGCAAAACCTCGATCGGGGAGGCAGTGGAGTGGTTGCTGTACGGACGGACGCTCAAGAGGACCAAAGGTGACGACCTGAGCAAGCGCGAATACAGCGGTTGCTACAAGAACGCGCACTACATCGGCTCCGCGCCCCCTTACGTCGAGGCGGAGCTCGACGATCGAGCCGGGAAGGCGCGCAAGATCCTGCGCGAGCTCAAGACGGACGAAACCTCGGTGCTCAAGGTTGACGGATCGGTAGTTCAAGACTTGAAAGAGTTCGGCATTGACCACCTCCACGATAGGCCGTTGATTCTCCAGCACACGCTGCAGGACTTCATCTTCATGAAGCCCAAGGCGCGGTATGAAGTGCTCTCAGCTATGATGGGGCTAGAGCCGCTGATTGCGTTGCGTACTGCCGTGGAGGCAGCGAAGACCGAGTTCTCCAAGCGGCTGCCTCAGCGTGCCGTCCAGGCGCAGAGCCGGCGCACACTCCTTGTAGCAGACATGCGCCAGGAGCCTGTGCTCGTTCCTGTTGTCACTCTCATTGAATCAGGAAGGCTGGCGGCAGCCAAGCAGCACCTTGGGCAGGTTGCGCAGGGGCTCGTCTCGCCAGGCTATGCCGACCTGCTGCAGGCGCTCAAAACCGTCAAATCCTCGAAGGAGCGGGCGCAACTTGACTGGGGCCGGCTTTCCGCAGCGGTGATCAGCTCGCCCGCTGAAGCGCCTGTGGTGAAGCTGCTTTCCCGCCTCGATGCGCGCGTTTCGAAAATCCGCGAACATCTTGCCGCCGCAGCGGCGGAGCAGCAAGGCTCTCAGCGCGAGCACGAGCCGCAACGCAGACAGTTCTACCACCTCGGGCTTCGCCTTCTTGACAGTGTACATCCGGAACACTGCCCGTTCTGTGCGGCTGACAGCCTGACTCCGCAGCGAATCGCGGCGCTCAGAGAGGCGCTTGCAGAGACTCCTGAAGGCCTCGCAGCCATCCAAAAGGCACTTGCAGAAGTACGCGGCCTGACGACCGATCTTGTGGCGCAGGTCGCCGAGCAGAAGAAAGTTGTGCCGAACCAGCCGGACGATGCCGAGGTGCGGAAGATTCGCGACATTGCGGCCGGAGCTGCTGAGGCGTTCCTTGAATCGAACAAGGCGCTCGGGGACCAGCTGGTAATATGCGGCGAATCAATCGAGGTCCTGAAAAACTTGCAGACGGCGATCGAGGGAGTGCTGTCATCGGGAGAATTGCCCAAGAGCTCGGACGACTTGGCGCAGGTGGTCGGACGATACAAGGCGGAAATCAGCGTACTGCCCGCATTCATCAACGGATACGCGGCAAACTACAGCGTTCTTGACCCCGCGATAAAGGCGGGTCTCGCATCATCCGCTGACGTCAAGAAGGTCGAGCGCACCATCGCGGCACTTGAGCAGTGGAAGGATGTCCGGATCGCGCAGGTGTGCCGCGATGTGGAGCGGAGCTTCACAGATCTTGTCGGCGACATTCGTACCTTCACCGAAAGAAAGCAGAAGCAGGTTCTTGCAACACGTGACAAGGAAATCAAGAATTGGTATGCGATGCTCAATCCGATCTCGGATGTCGCCTATGATGGCATGGTGCCTGGCACGGATAACCTGGAACTGCGCGCAAGGACGTACGCGAAGACAATGTTCGCGGCACCGAATTTAAGCATGAGCCAGCTCAACTGTGTGGGGCTGGCCATCTACCTCGCATGCGCAACGAGGAAGGGGACACCGTTCAATACGCTGCTGATTGATGACCCAGTGCAGTCAATGGATGACGAACACACTGAGGCGTTCAAGAAACAGGTGATCGAGAAGCTTCTTGACGACGGCTTCCACATCATCCTACTCACGCACATGCAGCTGCTTGCAGGCGATGTCGAGGCGCTCTATCGGAGGCGCGGGGCTGCCCTCTATAAGATGAGCCAGTACTCGCGTTCTGGGCCGGCAATCGAGTGGAAGGGGCCAGGCCTCGGTCGTCTGCTCGAGATGGTCAGGACACACAAGGACGCGACGAACGAGGAATACCGGAAGACCGCAACACTGAACCTGCGGATGTTTGTGGAGCAATTCGTCAAGGAGCTGTACAAGGCCGATACGGGCAACCCCATCTCAAGGAAATACGAGGGCAAGAGCTGGGGCGAGATCAGGTCGCTGCTGAAGTCCTGCAAGAGCTTCGATATCAACGACGAGGCGAAGCTTGAGGACACGTGCAACTTTACGAGCAAGCACCTGCACCCGGACGAGAGGATGCCGCGTAGCGTGGCAAACAGCGCCCAGCTAAATTCGCACTACATCGCGATGAGCGAAATCCTCACCAAATACAAGCCGGTCCTCGGATTCTGAGCGGTCAGCTTTGCCAACCCACGTCGGCAAGGCGCCGAAGCGGTCAAAGTAGGATTTGAGGCTCGCATCCGCCGCTGCGTGCGTGCTGAGTTCGAGGCGGCACCTTCGGAGTGAGCCTTTGTCATGCGCGGTCTTCGCGATCCTTATGATGGCTTGGGGTTGCGGTTTGCCTTTGACCTTCAGCGGGGGCCAGCGTGGTGCGCGCAACGGCCACTTCCGAGAGACTGGTCTGTCGCTGTATACCTGGATAAGCCCAGGCCTATCCAGTTATCTAGAACCTTTAAGTGGGGACAATAGGCTATGCTCATGACCGCCAGAGAGAAGCGCGAGCATCTGCTTGACCTTAGTGAAGACGCTCTCCGCCGCGAAGTCCTCATCCCTCTCCTGACAAAGCTGGGGTTTCACGACCCTATTCTCCATCACCACGCAGGGGAGAAAGGGAAAGACATCGTCTGCAAGGAGCTCGATGAGAAGTTCGGCAGGACGAGGTATCTTGCGGTCGTAGTTAAGAAAGGCAACATCACGGGTTCGGCATCCGGTTCGAGCGGCTATTTCACGGTGCTTAATCAGATCAAGCAGGCAATCAACGAACCATATAAGCACATCTATGAACTGCGCGAGGTGCATATCGATCAAGTGATTGTCGTGGCAAGTGGTGACTTCCTTCCCACAGCCTTGGAAAGCGTGTACGCCACGCTGAAAGCCGAAAGACTCGACAAAGCCATACGCGAACCGATCGATGTCAGCCGCCTCGTTGATCTTCTGGACAGAAACTTCCCGGAATACTGGAAAGCAATCGGAAACGAGACAGCTTCACTTGTTAGGCAGCGAAACACACTCCTTAACAACATCGCCAAGTTGCTCAAAGTTCTAGTCCCCGATCCCGCTGTCCGGGGGACCGTGCTGAACAGACTGGCTGCTGACGAGTTGGATGTCGAGTTGATGAGCTACCGAGACTTCGCTCGATACATGGTCGATGTTGGATACCGACAAATCAGCGTCGAGGAGATTGATCCAGCCTTCACGGTCCCATATCTGAACACTGACCACGAAGCCATCAAGGCTTCGGTATTCGCGCTCAAGAAGAGCGTTCAGAAAGCCCTGATGGAGATTGATGGGGAAATCGAGCCTTTGAGGCGCATTCTGGAGGAAACGAACCCTAACGAAATACTCGGGTTATGCCACGATGTCAAGTATCACACAAACTCCTACGGAAAAATGGGGGTCGACGTTTCTGACATCATCAATAACGCTGACCTCGCAAGTGGACTTCAGCAGTATAAGGAGCGTCGGGAGCTTCTCGATCGTCTCGGGCAATCAGATCTCTATGTCACTCTCATGGAGGACATGCATGAGCAGATCCGGCCAGCGCTTATGCTCTTCTGGGAAAAACATTCCAGGAAGGATCGTAACTGGTGGCTCGGATATTCCGTTTGTCTCTCGCTCCAGGACAAGGCAGTCGTTCGAAGTAGTACCTATGAGCGCGCGCAGGAACCACGGATTCTGAGCGAGGACTCGCACCTTCCGGATCGCGAAACGTCGAAAGGGTTCGTAGATCGGGACGGAGCCATGCACGTTGAATACGCAGTCAACTGGTACGGCCTTTTCAACGAGGAGGGGCTCTCACTTGAAGAGAAGGTCGAGCAATTCATGTGGCAATATGAAAAGTTGCTTGCTGAGACATTTTTTGCGTTACTGATCCCGGAAGAGCCCCAAAAAAGGAATTAAACGCGACAAGTGATAGCCGCGAAAGCGTCGGTCGCTTGCGCGCTAGGCGTCATCCCTCCCTCTCTGCTGGCTTCACTTGCCGCGAAACTCGCAAGCGGGAGCCTGAAAACCTCACCCTCCGATCCCGTCCGAGGAAGCCTCTGGGTGTGACACAGAGTGTGCTCATTCTGAATCGCCGTTTTAGGTGAGCCCTGCCACCAATACTCTCGGTCACTTTGATGTGTGGTCGGCATACCGGGAAAGTGGGTCACTGCCCAGAAACGACCATCAGTGTGCTGTGCTGCGGTTCTCGCGCTATCGGACGCGGGTTTGGGATGTGCTATGTGAGCTCCGCAACGGGCACTGCCCGGAAGCCGTTGGATATAGGATAACTGTTCGGCGCACGGCAGATTATGGCACTCGTTGACACACGCGACTTGCCCACGATATCACGCACGAAGGAAAGGTTGACGGTGTCGGATTGTGCGGGCAGTTCGGTCCATTTTGCTTCAAACAGTTCCAGATGGCCGGCGGCGTCAACAACAAAGTCGACCTCACGCGTACGATCGCGCCAGAAGAACAGGCTGCCGGCACGCCCGGCGCGGCGTTCGCGATGCCGTAACTGGGCAAAGACAAACGTTTCCCATACCGCGCCGGCCCATGGCGAATCGGCCAGGGCTCTTTCGGAGCGGATGTTCAGCAAAGCACAGAGAAGGCCAGTGTCCGCCAGGTAGAGTTTGGGGCTCTTCACAAGCGATTTGGTGCGGTTCGAGAACCACGGCTCCAGCAACACTACCTGTCCGGACGCCTCCAGCATCGACAGCCACTGGTTGGCGGTGGAGGGAGCAATGCCAAGGTCACGCGCCAAGTCGGCTTTGTTAAGCAAGTTGGCTGAGCGCAAGGCACAGGCGCGCAAAAAGCGTTCGAAATCGCGCAGACTGCCTACGTTCGCGAGTGAGCGCACGTCGCGCTCCAGATAGGTTGCCAGATAGGAATTGTAAAAGGCTGCCGCATCGATTTCTGGGTTGGCATGCAATTCCGGGAATCCGCCGCGTACAATGGCGGTTTCAAGTCTCGTCCCTGGCGCAGCCGCCAGGATTTCAGCCAAAGACAATGTCTCCAGTTCGACAACGTCCGCGCGCCCGGCGAGCGATTCCGACACGCCTTTCATAAGCGTGAACTTTTGGGATCCCGTAAGAAGGTACTGTCCGTGGCGGTTCCGCTTGCCCTCCACCGCCACCTTAAGGTGACGGAATAGAGCGGGCGCGTACTGCACTTCGTCTATGATTGCGGGCGTGGGGTGCCGCTGCAGGAAAGCCTCAGGCTCCTTTTCGGCTTGTTCGGCTTCGGTCGGCAGATCGAGAGAAATGAAGCTGTAATCCGGAAAAAGCCGCCTCAGCGTCGAGGTCTTTCCGGTCTGGCGCGCGCCGGTGAGGACCAGGACCGGGCGTGTACGCGCTGAGCGGCGCAAATGTGCTTCTACGTATCTGAGAATCCACATGAGCACATTATACGATTGCATCGCATAATTATCCAGAAATTCTAGAGGCGGCCCACATTTCCGAATTCACGCTGGGTGTGCCACAAGCATAACTGCTGGCAGGCCAAATAAATAGAGCTGTTCCTGGATCATCTCGCTCAGTCTTGCAACGACTAGCATTGTTGTTTGTGAAATTTCCAGTAGGCGATTCCCTCTGTTTGGCGTTCTTGTTACATGTATGAGAGGTCTGTAATTATGAACGAGCAGGGAATTGAAAGGAATTTCATAGAATGGATCGTCTTCCTCCGGTTAATGGATGCACAAAGCACTGTCCTCATAAACTGGCGCCACGCCTTTATGTCTGCTGTTGGTGTGGCGCCATCATACGTCTTCAAGAGGAGAAGCGACCCGGTAAGCGGGGGCCCCGCAGAACGGAGAACCCGAGCACAATGGATGCCACATAGGGGTTAAGACCGCCTTTTCCGTCTTAGCACCCGGGTTCCCGGAAAATAGGGTCCGTGGCCTATAGGCTCTTCACTGGCCGGCGGCATGGAATGTAATTTGTAGAGGGCCTCTACATTGGCTGCGATGGCATAGCCAAGCCGGCCGTCCAGAATCGCTTCCAACTTGGCATGCAGAACGTGGCGCTTGCTGTTCTTCGTGCACACGCATTCTGTATTCCGAACGGTCTTCGTGTGCCCGGATGGCGGAAAGAAACTGCGGTAAAGGTCTGCAGCTTCCGGCTGGTCGGTCATTGCGAATACCACCAGCGGGTCACCCTGAATCAGGGGGTCGTTTTCAAAAGCCCGTGCAATGCGAAGGCAATCTCCAAAGCCGGGCTTCTTGCCGCGCTTCCAGCCGCTGATTGCCGACGATGAAAGGCGCAGTTTTTCCGACAAGGCTACCTGGGAGCCCCACCCGTCTGCCAGAATTTTCTCGTCTAGGAATTCAGCTAAGGTCTTCATATGCTGCAATCTAATCCAAGATTGGACGGATGGGAAGATTTCTTTAGAATTCTTACAGTTTTTTCATTTATCCCTTGACATTAATATTTAAATACTTATTATGTGCGCGATCAACAAATGACTGGCATGGCGTTCGAGGACGCGCCGTGTGCGTCTTTTTATCGGAGTTGTGTGGATTATCGATTGACAATGCATTGCTATTTAATATAGAATGTGCCCGTATTGGGAGGTCCACGGTGCTCAACTTCAACCCAGAAAAACACGAGTACTCGCTGCCGACCGGGGAAGTGCTGATCTCGGTGACTCAGGTGATCGAGCGGTCCGGGCTCGTGGACACGTCGTACTTCACCGAGTTTCACCGCTTGCGAGGGCAGGCCGTTCACATGGCCTGCGAGTACGACGACCAGGGGTGCCTGGATGAATCGAGCGTTGATCCGCGCATCATGCCTTACGTGGAAGCCTACAGGCGCTTCAAGGCGGAAGCCGAGTTTGCCTGGGAAGGCGTCGAGGACAGGCGGTGGCATCGGGCGTTCCGGTATGCGGGGACGATAGACCGATGGGGATTGATGCATCTAGACGGCGACCTGGTCCCGGTAGTGCTCGATCTGAAAAGCGGAGTGCCGGAAGCGTGTTGGGGCATACAGCTTGCGGCGTACGCGCACCTGTTGGATCAGCCGGAGTGCTATCGCCGGGCAGTCCTGCGGTTGAAGAAAGACGGCAAGTACGACCTCCGGGAGTTGCCGCCAAAGGAGGCGGCGGAAGACTGGAGCACGTTCGTGAGCTTAATGAACGTGTTGCGATGGAAGGCCAAACACGGGAGGGCAGCATGAGCAACATTGTTCAGTTCCCTGCGCCCGGCGCAGAGGGGGCGCAGGACTCAGTCAAGCGGGAAGACGTGAAAGAGTTGGTGAAAAGGGAAGCGGCGGATTGGTCGGGCCGCGCGACCACCCTCGTGATTGTAGATCACGAGAGTTATCAGAGGGCGGTCGAACTCGGGCAGGCGGGGGTAACGATCGAGGACCGGATCAAAAAGACGTTCGGTCCGCTGAAAACGGATGCTTACGCGCTGCACAAGAAACTATGCGACATGGAAAAGAGTTTCCTGGAGCCGGTGCAGCGCGGTCTCGACTACCTGCGCAAGGCGGCTCGCACCTGGAAAGACGAGCAGGATCGGATTGCAGCCGAACGTCAGCGCCAAGCCGAGGAAGCTGCGAGAAAAGCAACTGAGGAAGCCAAGCTCGTGTTGGCCATTCAGGCGGAACAGGCTGGCGCGTCAGTGGAAGAGGTCGAGGCGACGCTCAACATGGAACTGAACGTGCCGGCGCCTGTGCTTCCGGCAGCACCGAAGGTCGAGGGCGTCACGTCATCCGGCCGCTGGAAGGCGGAGGTGACTGACCTTCGCGCTCTTTGCCGAGCTGTGGCGGACGGTCAAGTCATGGCAGAACTGGTTCAGGCGAATATGACGCTCCTGAACAAGCTGGCCACGCAATCGAAGTCTGCATTCAACGTACCCGGAGTGAAGGCCGTCAGGGAAACCAGTATCGGGTTCAAAAAGGCTCAGTAATCCCGCTCACAACCATTGATCAGCGAGGAGAACGATGGCAACCAATCTCTCAGCAAGACCCGCCAGAAACCGGATGTATGGGCTGACCCACGAGCTTGACGGTACGCCCATCATCCGTGAGCCACGAGTCATCAAAGTCGGCATTGGAGTCCCGAAAGGTAGAAGCGTTCTTGTCTGGATCGACGCCAAGGGCAACTGGTGCGTCCAGCACGAGAAGGACAAGATCGCACGCTTTGCCACCAAGGAAGAAGCCAGGGCGTTCTACAAGACTGCCAAGGACAAGGCGCCCGAGCGCCGGTATCCGCAAAAGCTTCCATACTTCATTTTTACCAAGGTCAGCCCGCAAGGGATGTTCGAGCCCGACTTCGACGCGATCGAAGCGCACGGGCCAACGCCGACGGAAATCGACATCGTCTTCTTCCGGGAAGAGCCGTTTGAATACGCCTATGAAATGTGGACGGCAGGCGAACGCAAGTGCTATGGCGACGGCATGAACGGCATGCGGGTTCTCTCGATGGCCCGGACGGACGAAGAGAAGCGGCTGGCGGAAGATGCGAAGAAGGCTGGCGAGCGGCACTTCCCGATCATCAATCGGTGCCGTGTGATGGGTTGTCCATATGCACAGACTAACGGTGACGAGGCGCCGCCGTGCAAGCCGCATGGCCGCCTGTTGTTCCAACTGCTTTCCAGGGTGAGCTTCGGCGGCAGCGCGTATTTCGATACGACGGGCTTCAGGTCGGTTTCCCAGCTTCACTCGAACCTCGAAATGTTCCGGGGGCTGACTGACGGCCACATCGCCGGAATCCCGCTCAAGATGATCGTCAGGCCGTACCGGACGTCGCACAACGGCAAGCCGGCCACCCAGTACGGCGTTCACCTTGAATTCCCGGATAAGGATGCTGCCTCACTCCGCAAGAACCTGTTGGAGCATGTTCGGAACTTCCGCGGCGAGCTGCCGGTCAGACCCGCGCCAAGGGAACTGCCGCCACCAATTGAAGTGATCGATCCACATGCGGACGACATCGAGCTGCCACCCGTGATCGCGGCTGCAATGGACGCTGAGTTTAGTGGTAGGTCAGATTTAGTGGTGATCGACGACGAAGACTTTGAATCACACGATGTGCCGCAGGATGCTCCACTGATGATGCCACGGCGCAACGGCGAAGCTCCGAAAGCGGACTCAGTGGTGCATGCAGGCCCGGCACCCCGTCCAGGGTTTGACCAATAAGGACGCACATGGACGAAGAGTTGAAGCGGTATATAGCGGAAAACCCGGAGCGTTGGGACAAGTACTTTGCGGAAGCCCGAAACGCGGTCGTGCTTGCAATGAACGGCGGAGGCAGTGCGAACTTGCTCGGCGCATCCTCGCTCGCCGAGTACATTTTCGAACTCACGTGCGAAATGATGGATCAGCACCGACGCAAGATTTCGACCCCCGCAGAAGTAATTCGGTTCCCAAGGAAGAGTGGCAGATGAAGCCCTTTACGCTGTTTTGCAGGTCAACAGCAGATTTCAGCAAGGACAGGATCTACCGATATACGCTCACGCGGCAGTGGGGCGAGACGGGTCGGACCGTGAATTTCGTGATGCTGAATCCAAGCACCGCGGATGAATTTGCAAACGATCCGACCGTTGAGCGCTGCCAGAGGCGTACGGCCGTGTGGGGCTTTGATCGCCTGATCGTCACAAATCTCTTTGCGCTGAGATCAACTGATCCGCGCGCCCTCAGGACTGTCGATGATCCTGTTGGACCGCGAAATGATGAGTTCCTGGTCAGGTCTGCGCTTGATGCGGATCTGATCATCTGTGCCTGGGGCAATCATGGCTCACAGACCGGCAGGTCAAGTTTTGTGGCCACAATGCTTCGGGGCGTTGGCAAGCCACTGCACGTTTTGAGGCTGGCGAAAGGCGGCGAGCCGTCTCACCCGCTGTATCTGCCGTACAGCGCAAAACCACGTACATGGATGGAATACCAAATCTAACCGAAGGGAGACGCATGGTAGTAAATGCATTGGATCTCGAACGATTGCTCAAACTTCCACTGGAAACGGTTCCGGCACTCATGGCTCAGATGGCAGCCGCGCAGTCAACGCTGGCTGCCAGACTCCTCAGCTCTGAGCAGAAAGCGGAACCCGAAGACAAGTTGTTGGACCTTGAGGAGGCGTCGCGGATGCTTGGCGTGAAGAAGGACTGGATCTACAGCAGAACTCGATCACTTCCTTTCATCGTCAGGCTGGGACGCAAGCTCCGCTACTCGCGATGCGGGATCGAGAAGTACATCAAAACGCAAATTGCCGGAGGGCAGTAACCGTGAAGGTAATCAAAGTCGGTGAGCGAGGCGACGGCATCGTATACCAGCGGCCTGGAACGCGGTTTTGGTGGTGTGCCTATATGCTGCACGGCGAACAGCAGCGCGAGTCGACGCATGAGATGGAGGAGAACAAGGCGAAGAAGTATCTGCGCGACCGGCTCAAGCAGGTGCACGCCGACGAGATCGGCGCCAGGAAGTTCGTCGGGCCTTCTGCCGAGAAGGTTACGGTTAACGAGTTGCTCGACGACCTGGAGGCAAACTACCGAATCCGGGAAAAGTTCAGACCGCAGGTAGAGTCTCGTTTCAAGATAATCCGTGCCAGCATAGGAAAGCTCCAGGCAAAGAGCCTCACAGAACGGGAAATCGACAAGTGGATTGAGCGGCTGAAGAATACGTGCAACCGGCTCAATCACATCCCTGAAGGGGAGAGGCCGCTTCATCAGTGCAATGAGATGTGCAAGAGACTCGCGCCCGCCACGATCAACCACTACACGCAGCTTCTCGGCCAGGCACTGACGCATGGTCTCAGAAAGATCGGAGAGGTGCCGAAGATCACCAAGCTGAAGGTGGAAAACGCACGGCAGGGTTTCTTCGAGTACGGCGAGTTCCTCGATGTGCTCCAGTTCTTACCTGAGGATCTCAGAGACTACACGCACTTCGACTACTTATGCGGCTGGCGCAAAGGCGAGGTCAGCAATCTTCAGTGGACGATGATCGACTACGATGCGAGGTTATTGAAACTGCCGGGACTCTTTTCAAAGAACGGCAAGCCAAGGAAGATTCCGTTGCAGGGTGAACTGTGGGAAATCATCAAACGGCGGTGGCAGCAGCGCAAGCTCCAGATGCCGAGCGGAGAAACATTCCTTGTACCGTACGTCTTTTACCGGAAGCACGGTCGTGGCATTCCAGGCGCGTGGTACAAGATCGGAGAGTTCAGAAAAACATGGAAGCGCGCCTGCGAGGACGCGAAAGTTCCCGACAAAATCTTTCACGATTTCAGGCGGACTGCAGCGCGGAATCTGGTGCGTGCCGGCGTCAGCGAGAAGGTAGCAATGCTGATCACCGGGCATCGGTCGCGTTCGGTTTTTGATCGATACAATATCACATCCGACGAAGACCTGATCGACGCCGTCGAGAAGGTTGAAGCGCACGTAACGAAACTGGCGGCGAAGGATGCAAAGCGGCGTGAAGAGGCCGCCAGATTCCCGGGTGTGAACTCCGAATCTTATTCTCCAGTGGTCAAATAAGATGGATTTTCATCGATTCTTATTTTACAATTGGCAAGATTTGTAAAACACGTTTTTAGTCCTGGCATCCATGCTAATCAAGAATTGAATAACCGCCTCGAAAACCGGTTCTTATTATGAGATCAGGTCTTTTTGTAAAACAAGCTAGTGGCTACCAAGCCTTTGTTCCAAAGCCATTGCCTCCGGATCCACCGATCCAGATCGACGCCGAGATGGTGCATCTCCTGTCTGAAGCCGACCGTGCCCTGGGCCGCCTGGATGGGATCACTTCCATACTTCCAAATCCGGATCTCTTTGTTGGAATGTACGTTAGGCAGGAGGCTGTCCTCAGCTCTCAAATCGAGGGGACCCAGAGTACGCTGGAGGATGTTCTTCAGTTTGAGATAGATGCAGGTGGCGATGACGCGCTGAAGGATGTCTCGGAGGTCGTCAACTACGTTCGAGCCATGAACTATGGGTTGGACCGGCTCGACAAGTTGCCGCTCAGTCTCCGCCTGATCCGTGAGATACATGACGAACTGCTTCGTGGCGCTCGAGGGAGTAACCGGCAGCCTGGTGAGTTTCGAACGACCCAAAACTGGATTGGGCCGGCAGGCTGCACTTTGATGACCGCCACTTTTGTCCCGCCTCCGGTCCCGGAAATGCGTGAAGCGCTCGGGGATCTGGAGAAATTCCTGCATTTCGAAGGCACGATGCCAGCGCTCATTCACTGCGGACTTGCTCATGCCCAATTTGAAACGATTCACCCCTTTCTCGACGGCAACGGCAGAGTCGGGCGCCTGCTGATTACGTTTCTCCTGTGCCAGCGCCAGATCCTGTCCCGCCCGTTGCTTTACCTGAGCCTGTACTTGAAGCGGCATCGCTCGCAGTACTACGACCGACTCATGGCCGTGCGCACCGACGGGGACTGGGAGGGGTGGCTGAAGTTCTTTCTTCGCGGGGTTGCGGAGGTCAGTGTGTCCGCTGCGCAGACGGCGCGTAAGATTCTCAGCCTGCGTGAAGATGGCCGGAAGATCTTCCTAAAGCACTTCCGCAATTCTACCCTCGCACAGCGCTTCTTTGACTTTCTGTTCGAACAACCGATGTTCAACGTCCGCATGGTTGAGAAGCATTTAGACTGCTCCTTTGCCAAGGCGAATCAACTTGTTGTCCAGGTCGAGGCCAACGGGCTGCTAAAGGAAACCACCGGCTGGCAGCGGAACCGAAGATATAAGTTCTGGCCTTACCTTGCATTGTTCGAAGAAAATTCAGCTGTTCCAGATCAACCCTCACCGAATGGTGAGAAGGCCGACCAAACAGATAATGAAAGTGCACAAGGATAAGGTCTCAGCGATGCAGGATCTGGTGCAGAAAAGAATCGGTTCTATTCATCGGAAAGTGAGAAGCATGGGGTTACGAGCCTGTGCTAAAACTGTGCTAAAACCGTCAGAAAAACGCGTCAACTCAACCGTACAGAATGACACTCGGAGCCGCATTTTTATTGGGTTTCCTCGGGTCGCGCAACCATCGAAAAACCCAGGGATACCATTCATAACCCCAAGGTCGTTGGTTCGATTCCAACCGTCGCTACCAGTTCTCCTCCTTCCGCATTGCACGCCAAAAAGGCAGCCACGTCGTCCTCCGCGCGAAGACGAAAGCGGACACAGCCATCGGACCAAGGCTGTCAGGGGATGTGAACTCTCGATTTCCGAGCCAAGATTATAGGTGTGACCCCCGCATTAATCGGCGGGGGGTATCAGTACGCGGGCGCCTTTTAGGGGTTCCGGATGTCCCAGATACTCCTGGCGATAGACCTGGAGCAGCAGCAGGAAAAAGGCCAGCAGAAACGGCCCCACTACGATGCCGAGGATGCCGAAGAATTCCAATCCTCCAAAGGCTCCCAGCACCATCACGATGGGATTGATATTGCCCAGCTTCTTTCCCAGCCGGGGGCGCACGATGGTATCGATATGACTGACGACGATCGCACCCCACAGAAGAATGCCGACGCCCGAATAGTAATTCCCGTGAGCCAGCAGGTAAACGCCCGCGGGCAGCCATACCAGGGAAGTGCCGAGCACCGGGACGAGCGACAGAACGGCCATCACGATGCCCCATAAAATGGCGTCGTGCAAGCCGAACATCAAAAACCCTATTCCTCCCAGGACACCCTGGAGGCCTGAAACCAGAAGCTGGCCCAGAAGGATCGCTTTGCTCGTGTGCTCGAACTGGTTCACAAGCCATATGGCATTGGATTGTTTGAACGGAAGAAACTCGGCGGAGCGAATGAAGACGTAGTGAATGTTCAAAAAAATATAGTATAAGACGAAAAACATCACGAACAACGACACCAGCAGATTGGAAACAGCCGCAAACATCGAAGGCAGCGCTGCCGTCAGCTTGGAGGAGAATTCCTGGATGGAGCGCTGAAGAACCTGGTCAACCGTAGCCCTCACTTTTGGATTGAAATGCGCGAAGAGAAGGGAAAAATCCTGTGGAGTAATCTTGTCTTCCAGCGTCAATGCCTGATTGAACGCCGTGTAACAGATCATCATCAGCGGGACGAGAGCGACGACCAGAATGAGGAATATCGTCAGCAGCGCCGCCACTTCATCCTTGCCGATTTTCTTCTTGAGCCAGATATAAACAGGGGCGAACAGGAACGAGAATATGTAGGCCCCGAAGGTCGCCAGAAAGAAGATCCGCAGCAGATACACGAGGAACAGGCCGAGCACGAGCAACAGCCCGGTGGCAATATGTTTCTTGTACTCTCCTTCCTGCGAGGGCATATCGAGGCTCCATGTTTGCCGGCTGACCGGCAGATGCAGGCATCCAGGGCGCTCCGGAAAACGGCGCGATCGTCCCCGATGCGCTACTTGTCCTTCCCAACTTCCTGTCGCATGGAAACGAGGAGCTTGGAAGCGGTCTCATCCAGGCACGCATAAATCCCGCGCACCACCCCGGCTATGTCCCGGGTCGGCAGCGGACGCGTGCACTCGGCTTCGCCGCGCCACAGCGACGCGCGCGTCGCCGTGTCCAACAATTCGAGCTCGAGCGCAACCGAGGCAAAGACTTCCTTGCCCCGATCCACCTCCTCGAAATTGTGGAGGCGGCCCTGCAATGTAAAGTCGGCATGCGCCGCATCGTAATAGGCGGACACGCGCGCATAGGTCCCGCTGTCCTTCAGACGGTGAAGGAAATAGTCGGTCGCAAGGTCCACCGGAGGGCTGACCCAGCGGTGATACTCGTAGAAGTTGACCTCATTGGGCCCTTCTCTGTAGAGGATGCGATCATCCATCAACATCTGGTCCGCACGAAATCTCTGGACCGAAATATGGCGCGCGATGACTTTGCCGCCTTCCGGCGTGGCGTGCGGCAGCTCCATCGTGTAGTAGTGCGTCTTGGGCATCGAGCAGGAGGCGCCTGCAATAACAAGCGCCATCCACCACAGATATCCGGGAACTCGACTCATATCGCGCTTTCCTCCGGAAGACCGGTTTGTCGCCAAAGCATCGAGGAACCGCCGCCGCATCTACTTCGACACCTTGCGGTCCGGCAATGGTTTGATGCGCACGAGGCTGAACGGCCGCTGTTTGATCATATTGGTAAACTCCTGCAGGCTCTCGGAGCTCCGCCGGAAGTTTTCCATCATCGTATTGATGTCGTTACGATTCGTTTCCAGAGTCGACGCGAAATCGCCGATCAATTGGCGCGCCTCCGCGAGGGTTGATTCCACGGTCTCGAGGTCCTTCTTCACCTGCGAACGATTTTCCGCCACCGTGTCGTCCAAGTGCTGGAACAACGTATTCATCCTGGATGTCGCCTCATCGATGCGTTGCATCAGAGGGGGGATTTTCTCTGTCGCCGAATCGAGGTTGGTTGCAATTGCGTCGATTTTGGGCGAGCTGCGCGCAAGCAGATCGTTGGCGTTGAAGATCACGCCGCTTGCGCCGTCCAGAATCGACGCGAGCGCTTCCCGGTTCTTCGCGCCGGTTGCGGCGTTCAGGTTGGCGAGGAGCGAATCGGCGCCATCGGAGATCCGATTGAGGTTCTTGTCGAGATCGCCGATCAGTCTCTTGGCATCCGTCGACAGGCCGTCGAGTTGGGCAAGTACCTCCGTGAACTCGGGAGTTTCTTCCGATCGAATCGTCTGACCCGGCTTGAGCAGCATCGCGTCTTCGCGGCCGGGGGTGATCTCGATATAATTCTCTCCCAGAGCGTTGAGGGCGGCGAGGCGGGCGATGCTGCTCTCCCTTATCGGGGTTCCCCGCTGCACACTGAGAGCGATTTCGACGGTCGAGGCGTTGCCGGGCGCCAGCTGCACGGAAACGACTTTCCCTCTTCTCATGCCGCCGAAACGCACGACACTGTCCTTTTCCAGGCCGCCGGCATACTTCAAACTGATCTTGTACGCGTCGTACGACGGCTGGAACGGGTTGTAATACATCACCAGCAATATAGTGACGGTGAGAATTGCACCAGCTCCAAGCACCATCACGCCCACTTTTACTTCATCGCCCCGTCTTGCCATGGCCAGGTAGCCTTTTCATAATTTGACTCACGCAATGACACGCCCCATCGCTCAGCGGCAGCCGTCGTTCGACCCCGCCGATGTGGCCTCACTTGGTCCGCCCCCTGGATTTACGCCCCACGGTCTGCCCGCGAGGGGACTTGTCTTTCCGGGTGAGCTCCCGCAGATACTGCTCGACATCCTGCGGCTCCCTATCCGCCTCCCGCTCCAGGAACTGGCGGACGCGCGGGATACCGGATTCACGGATTTCCTCGGGCGTTCCCACAAACAGAATGCGGCCTTGATCGAGCATGGCCATTCGGTCGGCAAGCAGAAACGCGCTTGCAAGTTCGTGCGTTACCAGAACGATGGTCATGCGAAAGGCCTGTTTCAACTTAAGGATCAGGTTGTCGATGCCGGCGGCGATGATCGGATCGAGCCCGGCGGAAGGCTCATCGAAGAGCAGGATCTCCGGGTCCATTGCCAGCGCACGGGCGATTCCCGCACGCTTACGCATGCCGCCGCTCAATTGAGACGGCAGGAAAGACTCAAAGCCGGAAAGTCCCACCTGATCCAGCTTGATGCGTGTCATGATCTGGATGGTGGATTCTGCCAGGCGGGTATGCTCCTGAAGCGGCAGTGCGACATTCTCTCCCACGGTCATTGAATTGAACAGCGCCGAGTTCTGAAAGGCCATTCCCATCTTTTTGCGCAACTCGTTGAACTCGTCTTCGCTCAGCCGGCTGATGTCCTTGCCCTGGATCCGGATCTGTCCTTCCGTGGGTTGCTCCAGTCCGACAATATTTCGCAGAAGCGTGGATTTGCCGCAACCGCTGCCTCCAAGGATTACGAAGGTTTCCCCTCGAGCTATATCCAGACTGATATCCTTCAGAATCTCTCGCGCATCGAATCGCATAACGAGGTTTCTGATGGCAATGGCCGGGCTGTCTGCAGCAGTGTCCGCCATAGTTCCCGCATCGCTCAGAACGATATCCAAATGGCGAAATTGGGAACAGTAACCTTTTTTCGCCATCCCTTCTCAAATATGCCGAGAACCTCACAGCGAAAAAAGGTTACTGTTCCCAATTTCGCCATCACGTCTCGACCTCAATGCTCGCTTCCATAATAGAAAATCGCGGTGAAAACCATGTCGGCCGCAATGACGCTGAAGATCGATTTGACGACCGATGAGGTCGTCGATCGCCCGACTCCCTCGGCGCCTCCCTTGACCATGAACCCCTCGTAGCACCCGATCTTGGTAATGATCACCGCAAATACCATGCTCTTGAACAAGCCCGAAACAATGTCACGCAAAAGGAGTGCGTCGACAGTTTTCAGCAGGTAGCTTTGCAGGCTCCAGCCCATGGTCAGAATCGCAAACAGCCCGCCCCCCATGACTCCCGCGGTATCCGCCACAGTTGTCAAGCAGGGCAGCATGATGAGCATGGCGAGATACCGGGGAACCACGAGGAACCGAATCGGGTTGAGACCCATCGTTTGCAGGGCATCTACCTCTTCACTGACTTTCATGGTCCCGATCTCAGCGGCGAATGAAGACCCCGATCGGCCAATGACGATGATCGCGGTCAGTAACGGTCCCAGCTCGCGCGTAATAGTGACCGCCACCATATTCACCACGTAGTTCAAAGCGCCGAACTTGCGCAAAGCGTAAGCGCCCTGCATCGCGATGATGACGCCGATAAAAATGGAGATCAAGGAAACGATGGGAACGGCATCGAAGCCCACGACGACCATCTGCCTCAAAGCCGCGCGCCAGCGGAGCTTTTTGCCGCGCAATGGGCCGATGACGATCCAGTAGGTCGACGTGTAAAATAATTTCGATATCCCGCCCAGGAACTCGAGCAGGGCGATCGATCTTCGGCCGATCAGTGCGAGCAGGGAAACCATGGCACACCCACGCGGCGCTCGAGGATCATCCTTCGCTCAGCGCATCTTCCTCGGTGACACGAATCTCGAAAATCTTGTCGAGACGTGCCAGCTCGAGCACTTCCTTCGCTCCCCGTTGCAGGCCAAACAGCACGAAGCGGCATTTCCGGGATCGCGCTTGCTGGAGCCCTTCGACGAGCGTTGCGACTCCTGAGCTGTCGATGTAGCCCACCCCGCTCATGTTGACTGCAATGAGAGGAATCTCCTGCCTGTTGATCCCATCCAGGATCGCCGAACGCATCTTTCGCGAAGAGTAGAGGTCGACGTCGCCCCGGATGTCGATGACCAGATTCCTCTGAACTTCGCGAGTTTGCACTTCTAAAGAGATCTTTGCCAAGGATCAGCTCCTGTTCAGATGCTTGACCAACCGCAACACGTTGCCGCAGCCTTCCTCGTAGCCGTAATCCACCTCATCCATAATCGAGCGGATAAAATGCGTGCCCAGCCCGCCGGGCCGGATATCATGGATGTCTCGCGGCCGGATGCTTTCGGGATCGCACCGCGGGCCGCAATCCCGCAGGACAAATTCCAATCTCTCCCTGTTACCTTCGCAAGAGATGTAGATCGTCCGGCTCTGATCGCCATGATAGGTATGCTTCATGATATTCGTGCAGGCTTCATCCACCGCAAGCACAACCTTGCGTCGCTCCTCTTGCGGGCAGTCCATCAGCTCGCACACCTCGCTTACTGTCGCACGCACGACAGTGAGAAGTTTGGGGTCGGAGGAAATCCTGATTTCGATCACTATAATAACTGCTCAAAATGTCCTGTGGAGAGCCTTGCCGTATGATCTCATGCAAGCTCAATAGCGATCTGTCATCCGTGCGTGCCTGGCTACATGAAGAGTGCGCTCGTGCACCGCATGAAAAACTTATAGGACATTCCATCCTGGCGTACAAGTCAAAAGCATGGGCAACAGCACGGCGATCAAGGTGAGAGGAAGGCGACTCGCATCGCTTTTCGATTTCCCGCGGTAGTCAAGATCTCCGAGCGAGTCCCGTCAGGGACACGACGAGAGTAGCCCGGCACTTCAGTGCCGGGACTGTCGGAACTCCCCGTGGCCAGTCCCGTAGGGACGGCTGAATCATCCCCAGACCTGCCTCTCGTCGTATTGAAATAGCAGTTCACCACTCGTGTTCTCCATATCAATCGTCCCTATGGGACTCGTCCTTAACCTGATGCATAATCCCGGCACTGAAGTGCCGGGCTATTTTCCCAGCGTCCCTATGGGACGCAAAATGGCCAAACTCCGGACCCCGAGCAGGCAAAGTGCAACCTGGGGCTACTGTCTAGCGGGCCCTCCCACCCGTGGAGATTGATTTTCGTCTTCTCGTTCCTGTGTGCCTCGATCCGCACGCTTTGGGTTTAGCGGCCGAGGAGCTTGAGGATCCCCAGCGACATCGCCGGCAGATAGGTAATCAGCAAGACGCCGAGACCCAGAATGAGCAGAAACGGTACGACGTGGCGATAGAGCTGCGGCAAAGGCTTGCCGAAACGCGAGGAAGACAGAAACAGGTTGAGCCCCATTGGCGGGAACAGAAAGCCGAGCTCCAGGTTTGCCAGAAAAATCACGCCAAGATGAATCGGGTTGATCCCAAACGCCACGCCCAGGGGGGCGATCAGAGGCGCCAGGATAATGATCGCCGAATAAATCTCCAGCACGCTGCCGAGAACGAGCAGGATCACATTCAGCACGAGCAGGAACATGAGGTACGAATGAATATGCGCCGTCACCCAGGTCATGAGGAAGGCAGGGATCTGCGCGTCGACGAGGTAGCTGGTCAGACCCATCGCGATGCTCAACAGAATCA
>Ga0187885_10001337_pt1 | contig 27520 bp, 19 predicted proteins | sample June2016WEW_20_1_3_FD_132970 | JGI IMG/M metagenome (GOLD analysis project Ga0187885, IMG submission 132970) | Peatland microbial communities from SPRUCE experiment site at the Marcell Experimental Forest, Minnesota, USA - June2016WEW_20_100 | ecosystem: Environmental > Terrestrial > Soil >...
GTTCGCCGGCAGTTGGGAGACAGACCTGGTGCGAGCCTTGCTCTCGGTGGCCAACCGCGAGGGCATCGTCCCTTTCGCCCGCGATCTCCTCTCGCTGGGCGTGGAGGTATTCGCCACGGAGGGCACCCGCGAGCACCTCGCCGGTGATGGATTGTCCGTGCGCTCCGTCTCCGAGCTGACGGGCACGGAGGCAATCGCCGGCGGCCAGGTCAAGACGCTCCATCCCGCGATCTATGCCGGCATCCTCGCCCGCCGCGACCAGCCCGAGCAGCTGGCCGAGCTGAAAGCACAGGGGATCGGCCTGATCGACCTGGTGGCCGTCAACGTCAGCCGTTTCGCCCCCCAGGTCGGCGCCCGACTCGTCCCGATCGACGAGGCCATCGAGATGATCGATGTCGGCGGCGCCGCTCTCCTGGCAGCGGCGGCTCGCAACTACGCGGGCGTCGCAGCGGTGGCCAACCCGGCGCGATACGGCGCCGTGATCGGCGAGATGCGCGAGCGTGGCTCCGTCTCCGCCGAGCTGCGCCAGGCCCTCGCGGCGGAGGCCTATGGGCTCGTCGCCGCCTATCACGCCGAGGTCGCGGCATACCTTTCCAACGTCTGCGGCGAGATGTTCCCGCGCCGCCTGGCCATGGTCCTCGAGAAGGTCGACGACCTGCGTTACGGCGAGAATCCCACGCAGCCGGCCGCCTTCTACCGCGAGACGACGCACCGCTCCGGGACCCTGGCCGACGCCGCTCAGCTGCAGGGCTCGCGCCCATCCTTCAACGATCTGCTGGACCTGGATTCCGCCTATGCCTTCGCGATGGACTTCACCTCGCCCACGGCGGTGATCGTCAAGCACACGGATCCGGTGGGCCTGGCCTCCGCGGACGAGCTGGTGGAGGCGTACCGCAAGGCCCTGGAGACGGACTCCGTTTCGTGCTTCGGCGGGATCGTCGGGGTCAACCGCGAGCTGGACGGCGCCACCGCGCGCGAGATCGCCGCCAACTCGTACGAGGCCGTGGTGGCTCCGGCGTTCAGCCAGGCCGCCATCGGGATACTCGCCCAGAAGCCGCAGCTTCGATTGCTCGCCGTGCCGGAGAGCCCCAGCGATGGTCCGCGCGACTACGGCATCGCCAACCTGGACTTCAAGCGCATCGCCGGTGGGCTCCTGGTCGAGGCGAAGGACGAGCTGGGGCTCGACAAGACGCAGCTCCACGTGGTGACGAAACGGCGGCCCACGCTCGAGGAGCTGACGGACCTGCTGTTCGCCTGGCGGGCGGTCCGCCACGTCCGATCGAACGCCATCGTGCTGGCGCGCAACGCCTCGACGGTGGGCATAGGGGCGGCCCAGGCGAGCCGGCAAGTAGCCGTGGAGATCGCGCTGCGGCGAGCCGGTGACCGGGCCCGACTGGCGGTCATGGCCAGCGACGCCTACTTCCCCTTCCCCGACGGGATCCAGGTCGCGGCCCAGGCCGGGGTCACGGCGATCATCCAGCCGGGCGGCTCGATCCGCGACGACATGGCCATCGAGGTCGCGGACCGCCACCACATGGCAATGGTCTTCACGGGGCGGCGCCACTTCCGCCACTAGCGCCGCGGCGCGGCCAGGGCGCAATCGCAACCTGGCGCGGTGATCCGCGCGGCCGCTTCTTTCGTATCTATAGATGACAAGCCGATCGGAGCCTGACGGGCCGGTCGGTTGGTCGGAGGAAGGGTTGCTCGGATTCCCGAGCAAAGAAACGGGCGACAGGCCGGTGCCCAGACAGCCGCGAGGGGCCTGCCGCCCGTTTCGCTTGTCCGGAGCCGGACGGCGGCCGATGGCCTACTCTTCGCGCATTGGATTGGGCCGGCGACTTCCGCGGGCGGTCGTCGCAGCCAGAGGTGGGACATGAGACGTTTCGGCGCTGGGTACATCGCCGTGGCAATGCTGCTGGGACTGCTGCCGCTCACCGTCGGCGCCTGCAACGTAACCTGCGCCTGCGCATCGACGCCCGACCCGAACTGGACGCCGGCCCCGGTTTCGGCGCAGGAGGCTACGGCGGCGGCGGCGAAGTTCGCCGCCGGTAGCAGCGGAACGCAGCCGAGCGGTCTGGTGGCCTCGCTCACGTATTCGGGTCAGGACCATCCTCTGTACGTAGTGCTCGGACCGACAGTCGGCGCCGTCGTTGATGCCCGGGGAGGTCTGGTTCTCGAGTTCGTGGCGATCGACGCGCTGCCGGATTCGGATCAGGTCGCGATTTCCGACGCCGATGCCGCGGCTCGCGCGACGTCGTTCCTAAGCGATCGCGGGCGAGACGCGGGCATTCTCGTCCCCACGACCGCCCTTCGGCCCGGCGGGGCCACGTCCGTCTACGTTGTGACGTGGGCTCCTCAAGCGGGCGGCGCGGTCCAGATCTCGGTCTCGATCGATCCGTCGAGCGGGACGCCGTTTGCCTTCGCCGACGAACGTTTCGGGGTCAGTCTCGTTCCGCCGTCGATCGGCGCCGCCGCGGCCGGGAGGCTGGCGCTCGCCGCGGTTTCCACGCCGGGCCTTGTCGTGCTCTCGAGCGACTTCCGTCTCGACCTCGAACACCCGTACTGGGATGTCAACCTGGCGTCGCCGAGCGCCTCCGCGAGCGCCGCCCCCGACCACGGGGCATCGGTCCAGGTCGACGCAGTAACGGGCGCCGCGAGCGTCGGCAAGAGTTACTGAGCGAGCTGCCCGCCGCTCCGAAGCGCGCAAGCGCGGGAAGTTTCCGATTTCCCGCTCCGAGGACATCGGGCAAGCCATAACGCCCCGCCAGGCGGTCGTTCGGAGCGCGAGGGGCGCGAGCGGCGCTGGCCGCGCTCAGGCCGCCCCTTCCAGGCGCGCTCTCGCCGGCTTCCGGCTCCGTCCGGCCCCCAGTCCTTGCTCAATGGCGTCCTGATGGGAATCAGGAAATGGCGGAGGGGCACGACGCGACGCGGGGTGGCTACGCCTCCGGCGCCACCCACGCCATCGATGCCGGATCCCAGCGCCCGATCCAGCGGACGGCGGATGCGCCCTCGATCGCTTCCTGGCGCGCCCGGGCCTGGGCGACCGACTCGGTCCAGCCGGGCGGGACGAGGTCCGGCGCCAGATCCGACAGCGGCGCCAGCACGAAGAGGCGGCGGCCGGCTTCCGGGTGAGGGATCTCGAGCAGGCGAGTGGCTTTGGCCGGATCGGGGGAGCGGCCCTCCTCCGGTCGCTCCACCAGCACCCGCTCCTCGCCAAAGAGCAGCAGATCCAGGTCCAGCTCCCGCGGGCCGTATCGGAATCGCTCCTGGCGCCCGAATGCGCGCTCGATCGACTTGAGGGCGAGCAGTAGCGCGATCGGGCCGCTGTGGCCCGGGTCGCCCGGGCCAGCCGGCGCGTCCAGCGCCACGACCGCGTTGTGGAAGTCGGGCTGGTCGACGACCTCGACGGGGGTCGTGGCGTAGAGGCTCGAGACGCCGGCGAGGCGGGCGCCCGGCAGAGCCGCCAGGGCGTGGACGGCGGCCGTCAGGGTATTGCGCGCGTCGCCCACGTTGGCCCCGAGCCCGATGTACGCCCGAACCGTCGCCATGACAGCAAGTATAGGTTGGTCGGCTTCGCCGGCCCTTCCGCGGCGGCCGCGACCGGGCAGGCGGGCCGGAGCGTACGGGTCGCTCGCCGAGTCGGCTGCCACATGCTATTCTCCACCGTCGGCGCTGGGCTCGTGGTGTAGCGGCCTAACATGCCAGCCTGTCACGCTGGAGACCGCCGGTTCGAATCCGGTCGAGCCCGCCATCGCCTTCTCCCCCGGCAGCCGCGCGTCCGTAGCGGCGCGCCGGCGCTACCTCTTCCGGCCACGAACCAGCCTGGCCGGCTCCAGGGCGGTGCGGCGACCGCGGTTGGCCATCGCCTTGGCCAGCGCCACCTCGTGGGCGCGAAGCTCCAGCTCGTCGTCGAGCGGCGCCAGCGTGAAGGGCGCGCCCTCGGCCCGAGAGACCGCGATCTCGATCAGCCGGTCCGTGAGCCACGGGTTCTTGGGCAGCACCGGGCCGTGCAGGTACGTGGCAAAGACGTTCCCGGACCGCGCCCCTTCCAGGCCGTCGCGGCCGTTGTTGCCGGCCCCGGCCACAACGCGCCCGAAGGGCTCGCAGCCGGGCCCCAGCTCCGTCAGACCGGAGTGGTTCTCGAAGCCCACCACCGTGTCCGTGGCGCCGCCGATCGTGACCTTGCAGGCCGCGTGCTGCATGAAGCGCTGCGGACCGCCGCGCGTTTCCAGGTCCAGGATCCCGGCCCCGATCATCTCCTCGCCGGCGTTCGATATGTAGCGGTGGCCCAGCAGCTGCAGCCCCGCGCAGACCGCGAAGACCAGGACCCCCTCATCCACGGCCTCGCGCAACGACGGCGCCTTCTTCGCGAAGTCCTCGGCCGCGACCGCCATCTCGACGTCCTGGCCGCCGTGGAAGAGGACCACGTCGAACCTGCGGAAGTCCGGCGTCTCATCCTTCTCCACCGCCGCGACCTCGACGGGGATGCCCCGCCACTCGGCCCGCCGCGCGATGGCGATGAGATTGCCGCCGTCCCCGGCCACGTTCAGGAGAGACGGGTACAGATGCGCAACCCGCACCGGACGATGGTCGCGGCGCGGTGCCCTGGAGCGCCTGTGCTCGGTCATACGTCCCAGTACCTCCCCGTCCAGCCGCGGTGCCGCATCTCGTTGCGCAACTCGATCAGCGGCGTGTAGCCGGAGAGGACCACCAGCCGCCGATCCGCCGGCAGCCCGTGGAGCGCCGCGTCCAGCGCGTCGCACCGATCCTCGACGACGATCATCTGGCGCGTGGAAAGCCCGGCGTACTTCAGCCGGTTCGCCAGCTCGTCGGCCCGGGTGCCGGAGACGACCGCCCGTTCGACCCGGGGCGCCATCGACTCGAAGTCGACGTCCCACAGCCAGCCGAAGTCTTCACCATCCACCAGCGTGTTGGAGGCGGCGATCAGCAGCTGACGCGGCTCGTTCTCGGCCGCCAGCGCGCGCAGGGTCGTGTTGTAGGAAGTCGGATTCTTGGCGAAGGCCAGGACGATCGATCGACCGTCGGCTTCGATCTTCTCGAGCCGGCCGAAGGCCGGACCGACCGAAGCCAGCGATTCGGCGGCATGCTCGAGCGGGCTGCCCAGGCCGACGAGGATGGCGATCGCGCCGGCGGCGTCGTAGGCGATGTGCACGCCCGGCTGCGGGATGTCGACGACCAGCCGGCCCGAGGGAGTCCGGATCTCGCAGCGCGTTCGATCCAGGCCGGCGATTTCCAGACAGGTGACGGCGACGTCCAGAGGCGGGCGCTCGAAGCCGCAGGCGCCGCACCTGTAGTCGCCCATGTGCGAGAGGTAGACGTGCCGGTACTCCAGGTCCGCCCGGCAGCGCGGGCAGCGAATGGTGTCGGCCGCGCGGGTGATCCGGTCGGTCGAGCGGTCGAGCTCGAGCCCGAAGGTTATGCGCGTGCCCTCGCGCTCGGTCGCCATGGTGGCGAGCATCGGGTCGTCGGCGTTGACGACCAGGGCGGCGTCCGGGGGCAGCCCGGCCGCGACCGAGGCGATCGCGTCCGCCACGGCGTAGATCTCGCCGAAGCGGTCCAGCTGATCGCGGAACAGGTTCGTCACCAGGAGCGCCCGCGGCGCCAGCTCCGGCGCGACCCCCGGCAGCGCGCCCTCGTCCACCTCGACCACGAGCACTCCCCCCGGCAGCCGGCCGCGCAGGCTGGCGCGGCTGACGGCCAGGCTCGTGACGCCCTGCACGAGATTCGCGCCCGCCGAGTTGTGGCTCACGGTGACGCCCTCGCCGCGGAGCAGCGCGGCGGCAAAGCGGGCCGTGGTCGTCTTGCCGTTGCTGCCGGTGATCGCCACCACTGGCTCGCCGCGGTTCAGGACGATCTTGCGCAGGATGTGCGGATCCAGGCGGCGGGCGACCATGCCCGTGATCGAGGTCCCGCCCCCGCGCCCCGCCAGCCGAGTGGCGCGGGCGGCGGCCTTCCCCGCCGCGAGGGCCACGAACGCGCGGAACGTGAGTGAAGTGTCGGCGCCAGTGGGACGCCGCCTCGTCTGGCTGCTCATCGCCCGGCAGTGTAGCGGGTCAGGGTCGTGGCGGCCGAGAGTCGCGCGCCGCGAACGACTGCGGCAGGAGCCACCGCACACGAAGAAGCCCCGGCCGCGGGGGAGAACACAGCCGGGGCGGGAGAGAGGTCGAGCTTATCCGTTCGACGCGGTCGATCCGCGCCGTGGCGCCGGGCGCCGATGCGGCTCGCCCCCCCGGCCGCGTCAGCCGGTGACCGAGCCGATCTCGAGATCAGCTCCTCAACTGGGAACGGCTTGCCGACGAAGGCCGTCCGCGGGCCGTGGAGGGTGTCCGGCATGTCGGCCACCTCGGGATGGCCCGAAACCATCACCGCCGGCAGCATGCCGTTGCGAAGTCGCAGCTTCTCGGCCAGAGTCACGCCGGTTGCCGATGGCATCTCGTGGTCGGTCACCAGCAGATCCAGGGCCTCGGCGGCGAGAGCCAGGGCGCTCGTGACGTCCGCGGCTTCGACGACCGACCAGCCGCGTCGACTCAGCACGGTGTAGACGAGCGTCCGAACGAGCGGCTCGTCATCTACCACGAGGGCTATGCGCGGGCCCTCGTTGGGAAGCGCGACGGCCCTCACAGACCTGCGTTGCGCAGCCAGGTGAGCCTCGCCGGGTGCTGCTGTGCCGTATGCCCTGTATGCGTCCGGGCGGCTCGATCCGAGCAACGATCCGAACGCAATCGGAGCCGAGCCTCTCTGGCCGGAGTGATCGTGCCCGCCTGGCCTGCAAAGTCCCTAAATCTGGAGGCCCCTCGGTCGAGGGGCCTCCAGGCATTGGGCGCGGAGTGGGCCTAGGTGGCTGCCGGTATCCCCGGCCATTGGACAGTGACCGGCGCTGAGGTCGCCGTGCGGCTGTCGGGAGCCGGCATGGTGCATGTCGCGGTGAAGGTCAGAGTCGAGGGATTGTCCCACGCGCTACTGGTCCATCTCGCGCCCCACAGGAACCCCGGCGCATACCCGTTAGTGCCAACCGTGAGGGCCGGCGACTGGACTGTACGGTGACCGCCGCCCGATCGGGTCAGGTAGCAGCTCGCGCCGGCGAGTGACCTGACAACGAACTCCCCATTGCCCGGTGCCGTGGCGGGCGGTGTCGCCGACGTAATCGTCGCGAACATGACCGGCGTCGGCGGCGCGGTCGGGACTGCCGTCGGCGGCGCGGTCGGCACTGCCGTCGGCGGCGCGGTCGGCACCGCCGTCGGCGGCGCGGTCGGCACCGCCGTCGGCTTGGCGGTCGGCGCGGCGGTCGGCTTGGCGGTCGGGGCGGCAGTCGCCTTGTGCGTAGGAGTCGCGATCGGGGCCGCCGAAGGTGTGATCACGATGGTCGTTGCGGTCGCCTTGTGGGTAGGAGTCGCGATGGGGGTCGCGATCGGGGTCGCGGTGGCAGTCGGATTGACGTAGGCGACGGGGGCGGTTGGAGAAGCAGTCGCCGGCTCGTTGGCGACAGCCGGCAGGATCAGGCCGGCGATCAGGATGTAGGCGAAGAGCACGGCATAGAACCCGCCGAAGAGGAACCAGAATATGGGCCTGCGGCGCTTCCGCTCGGCGGGATAGTCAATCGCCTCGACTGTCGCGAGCTGCGGCTCCGCGCGGCCGGCGAGCTTGTGATACGGCCACAGGACGGCTCCGACGACGATCCCGGCGCCCGGAACGATGACCGTGTCGCGAGCCCGAACCAGGCCCGAGCGAACGGCCGGCGCGGCCCCTGCCAGGGCAAGGACGACGCGCGAATTCCGGATTCGATCGAGGACGCCGACGGAGGACACCGGGGCTTGGATCGATTCTGAGTCGGCCACGATGGCGGCGCCATCCAGGGCGGTCGCTTCCGGGCTGGCGATCGAGCCGGAGGGCCCGCGACCGAGGGCGCGGCCCAGGGCCGTGCCGGCTGCGGCGAGGGCGGCTGCGACCCCCGCGACCGCGCCCGCGATGCGTTCGGCCGCGCCGCGGCGGTTCTCCTGGCTGCGCCGGACGATGCCCTCGTTGGAGAAGAGGGGCTCGACTGGCGGATGGTACTCGGGCACGGCCGGCGAGGAGCCGGCGCGGATGATGCCGGGGTGGCGTTGCAGTCTGACGCGACTGAAACGGATGATGCCTGCACGGCTCGGCTGAAGCGCATCCAATGTCAGGGGTTCGGTCGCCGCCGCTGTGACGGAGGCGGCCATCAGGGTCTCGACCGGCTCGCCCTTCGACTTCGATGCGGGCTTCGGCTTCGCCTCGCGTACAGGCTTCCCATTCTGCCCGCTGCCGGCCGCTGCTTCCGTGGCTTCAGCTGCGGCAGTGGCGGCTATCGCGGCGCTGGCCGCTGCCACGGCGGATGCAGCTGCGGCGGATGCGGCGGCGACGGCGGCGTCGGTGTCGGTGCCCGTTCGCGCCCGAGAAGAGCGCCGAGAAGCATTCCCGGCGCTGGGTCCGGAGACGGCCTCGGCCCCGGCAGCGGCGGCGGCTGCGGCGACGCGTCGAGACGCGGCGTCGCCCAGGCCTCCATGTTGCCCTTCTGGGGTGCCGCCCGCCGACTGGGCTTCGATCGGCGCGCCGTCATTCGGAGCGCCGGAATCGGGATCGCCTGCGGACTCGGACTGCTTCCCGCGGGGAGTCTTCCCGCTCGTCATGTGGCCGCACCTCTACGTTCCTGGGATGCGGCCACAAGTCTCCCCCAGTGGTGACATGTCGCAATGGGACGATGGTAATGAAGCCCGGCGGGACAAGCGGCGGTCTGGATCGGTCTTGGGAGGTCAGCTGTGAACCGGGCCCCGCCTTACCGCGCATCCGTGCGACGACTCCGCCGTCGTACGAGGCTCGCTCCTCTGCCAGGCTAGAGAGAGCCGGGTGTCTGACCCGGGTTGGCGGAGCCCGGGCCGTAGATCTCCGCCGAATTGAGGGCGGCCGAGCCATCGTCGCCCCCAACCACGAGAACGCGTCCGTCCGGCAGCACGACCGCCGCGGCGTCCTCTCGGGCCTGGACCAACGACTCGATGGCAGTGAACGTGCCGGTGGCCGGATCGAACGCTTCCGCCGAATCCAGGACGGTGTCGCCCGTGCTGCCCCCGGCGACAAGGACCGAGCCGTCCGGGAGGACTGACGCCGTGAAGTCGGCGCGCGGTGAGGTCATTCCTCCGGTTTCAGCGAAAGTGCCGGTCATGGGGTCGTAGATCTCGGCCGAGTCCAACGACACGTAGTTCGAGTCGGTGCCGCCGGCTACCAGGACGCGGCCGTCGGACAGAGGGACGGCGGCGGCATACTGGCGCGCGTCGGACAGGGAGCCGGTCTTGGTGAACTTGCCGGTCGACGGGTTGTAGATCTCGGCCGCGGCGAGCGCCTTGTCGTTGTTGTCGCCGCCCGCGACGAGGACCTGGCCGTCCGAGAGCAGCACCGCAACGTGGCCACCTCGTCCGGACGACATGGAGCCGGTCTTGGTGAACTTGCCGGTCGACGGGCTGTAGATCTCGGCCGTGGCGAGGCGTGCGCCCTTGTTGTAGCCGCCCGTGATCAGGACGCGGCCGTCGGGGAGCAGAGTCGACGTGTGTTCCACCCGCGAGGCCAGCATCGATCCGGTCACCGTGAAGCGACCGGTGGTGGGGCTGTACAGTTCCGCCGAGGCGACCCGATACTGGCCATCGGAGCCGCCCGTGATCAGGACACGGCCGTCCGCCAGCAACGTCGCGTCTTGCCAGGCCCGCGCGGAGTGCATCGAGCCGGTTGGGCTGAAGGTGCCTGTCACCGGGTCGTAGATTTCGGCCGTGTTGGTTGCCTTGTCCTCGCTGACCCAGCCTCCCGCGATGAGAACGCGGCCGTCCTGGAGCACTGTCGCGGTTGCCGCCGACCGGGCATGCCTCATCACGCCTGTCAAGGCGAACACCGGGGCCGGCGTCGGAGTAGGGGTAGCGATCGGGATCGGCGTGGGAGTTGCGATCGGAACCGGCGTCTGGCTCGCGGCGGCCACGGCGCTTGGTTTCGACGAGGTCCCGGACGATGGCGGCAGCACGCCGGCGGCGACGAGACCCGCGCCGATGACGACCACCAGGCCGACGACCGCCAGGCCCGCCAGGATCGGCCGCCGGGTGGAGCTGCCGGCGGCGGGGACGGCCGGCGGAGACGCTGGAGGCTGGGACTGGGCCCAGGCCGGGGTCGTCGTCGGCTGGCTCGGAGGCCATCCTGGGGGTGTGGCCTGCGGCGTCGACGCCGGTGGATATGTGGGCGGCGCCCAGGCGGGGGGCTGGACAGAGGTTGGTGTCGCGGGCGGCGGGGGCGGCGCCCAGGCCGGCGGTGTGGTGGCCTCAGGAGGCGGCGGGGGCGGCGCCCAGGCCGGCGGTGTGGTGGCCTCTGGGGCCGGACTGGATGCCTGAGGGGCCGGTTCGTTCGTGAGCTGGTGCCCGCACGACCCGCAACTGGTCTGGCCGCCAGAGAGCAGCCGCGCTCCGCAGAACGGGCAGAACCCCGCCACCGGATTCTGACTTTCAGTCATGGCGTGAACTGCCTCCGACCCCCCGATGCCGGTCTAGGTCAGGTCCACGTAGACGTTCTTGAGCTGCGTGTAGGAGTCGAACGCGTGCATCCCGTTCTCGCGGCCCAGGCCTGACATCTTGTAGCCGCCAAACGGCGCCTCAGCGTGGACGCTCGAGTTGCAGTTTACCGAGATCACGCCCGACCGGATGCCCTTTACCGTCCGAATGGCCTTGCCGATGTCGCGCGTCCAGATCGAGCCCGAGAGACCGTAGGGAGTGTCGTTGGCCAGCCTGATCGCCTCCTCCTCGGTGTCGAAAGGTATGACCACGACAACGGGGCCGAAGACCTCCTCCTGGGCGATGCGCATCCGTGAGGTCACGCGATCGAGGACGGTCGGCTGGACGTAGGCGCCCCGGGCGAGCGCCGGTTCGGTCGGGATGCCGCCGCCGACGACGAGGTTGGCGCCCTCCTCTCGGCCGATTCGAACGTAGTCGAGGACGGTTTCCCGCTGGCGGAAGCTGACCATCGTGCCGACCTCGGTGGCCGGGTCGTCGGGGTCGCCGACCTTGACCTTGAGAGTGGCCGCGGCGAACAGTTCGACCACCCTGTCGTGGACGGAGCGCTCGACGATGATGCGGGAGCGAGCGCAGCAGTCCTGGCCGCAGTTGTCGAAGACGGAGTAAGGAGACTCCGCGGCGAAGCGCTCGATGTCCGCGTCGGCGAAGACGACGTTGGGGCTCTTGCCGCCCAGCTCCAGGCTGACCTTCTTGATGTTGCCCGCGGCTGCCCGCATGATCTCCTGCCCCGTGGCGGTTTCGCCGGTGAAGGCGACCTTGCCGATGCCGGGGTGGGCGGCGATGGCCGCGCCCGCCGTGCCGCCCGGACCGGTGACCACGTTGAGCACGCCGGCCGGGAAGCCCGCCTCCAGGGCCAGCTCGGCGGCGCGAATCGCCGTCAAAGGCGTGTAGCTGGCGGGCTTGAGGATGGCCGTGTTGCCCGCGGCCAGGGCCGGGCCGATCTTCCAGCTGGCCAGCATGAGCGGGAAGTTCCAGGGCACGATCAGGCCGACGACGCCGATAGGCTCGCGCAGGGTAAAGTCGAAACCGGGCTTGGAGACGGGGATCGTCTCGCCCATGAGCTTGTTCGCCGCGCCGCCGTAGTACTCCATCACGTTCGCGACGGCGCCTACCTCCCAGCGAGCCGAGGAGATGGGCTTGCCCATGTTGCGGGACTCGAGCCGGGCCAGCTCCTCGAGGTGGTCGCGGATCAGGGCGGCGAAGCGGGCCAGAGTCTGGCCGCGGCGGGTCTGGCTCCACGTCCGCCACTCGCCGTCGAAGGCGCGCTGGGCCGCTGCCACGGCCCGATCCACGTCCACCGCGCCGCCCCTGGGAACGCTGGCGACCACCTGGCCGTCCACGGGGCTGACGACGTCGAAGGTTCGGCCGTCCGCCGCCCCGACGTGCTCGCCACCGATCACCATCTTGAGCGCCGGGGCGGCTGAGCTGGCGGGGCTGGCGGGCGGTTGGGCGGTCATCGCGGCACCTCGGGCAAGCGGTTTCGCTGTGGTGTGGGCGGTCGGCGGGCGGACGCGCCGCGGCCGCTGCTGGCTCGGATCATACGGCGCGCCGGCGGCGTGGCCCGCGGCCGCCTCCGAAAGCCGCGCGAATGACGCCGGCCGCCCGGAGGTGACACCCGCCGCCTGGAGGACGCACGAAGGGGGCCCTCGGCCATGTTGCCCGCGGCTAGAATCGCCGCGACATGCCGAGCCCGACGGGAGGCACCGATGGCGGCCCTATTGCGACCCGACCGATGACCCGCAGCTTGCGGCAGCCATGACGGGCAAACCGCAGCCTTCGCCCCCGCCGCCTGCGACGGCCCTCTCCGGAGCGTCGCGGCCGACTGCGCAACCGACGGTCATCACCGGTACTCACATCCGAATCTGGCTGGCCGTGATCGTGGGCTGCATCGTCGTCGGGACCGCCGGCTACCTCATCCTGGAGCCCGGCTGGCGACCGCTCGACGCTCTTTACATGACCGTCATCACCCTCACCACCGTCGGCTTCCGGGAGGTTCAGCCGCTCACCGACGCCGGGCGGGTGTGGACGATGGTCCTATCGCTCGTGGGCGTCGGGCTCATCTTCGGCACGGTCGGGATCGTGGCCGAGTACCTTGTGGTGGAGGCGACCAGCGGACGGCGGGAGGCCAGGCGAATGATCGAGGCTGTCGGCAAGCTATCGGGCCACTACATCCTGTGCGGCTACGGCCGGGTCGGCTTGACCGTCGCCCGGGAGCTGGTTCATTCCGGCCTGAAGGTCGTGGTCGTCGACATCCTGCCCGAGTCCCTCGCTCGAGCGCGCCGCGAAGGCTTCCTGGAGGTCGAAGGCGACGCAACCGAGGAGGCGACCCTGCGAGCGGCCGGGATCGAACGGGCACGCGGGCTGATCACGACGATCGACTCGGACGCCCACAACGTCTACGTCATTCTCTCGGCCCGGGCCATCAACCCCAAGCTCTTCGTCGTCGCTCGGGCCAACGCGGCCGACTCCGAGGCTCGACTGATGCAGGCTGGCGCCGACCGGGTCGTCTCGCCGTACACCATGGCCGGCCACCGGCTGGCCGAGCTGGCGGTTCGGCCGCGCGTAGTCGACTTCATCGACGCGGCGCTTTCTCATGGCGAGCTCGCCTTCTCGATGGAGGAGGTGGAGGTCGGTCCGGGCAGCTCCGTAGAGGGGCTCACCGTGGGCGCGCTCCGCGAATCGGGTGTCTTCGTGCTGGCGATCGTCCAGGGCGAGCGCAGCTACGAGGCTAACCCATCGGCCGGCCGCGCCCTCAAGGCCGGCGAGACGCTCGTGGTTTCAGGAAGCGTGGCCCGGCTGCGCGAGCTGCGCGAGGCGCCGGCCAGGGCGTAGCCCGGGCGTATGGCCCGGTCAGGCGCGCGCCCGGGCCTGGGGGCGGCCTGGACCCACACAGGCGTGCACGACCGGCGCACGAGGCGACGGATACGACGGAGGATCGATGGCCAGACCGAGGACCAAAGCGGGACTGCTGGCCGACGCCCGCAACGAGCGGGACATGTTGCTGGCGATGCCGGGCACTCTCACTCCCGACCAGCTGATGCGGCCGGGCCCGAACGGCTGGTCCGCGAAGGACATCGTGGCTCATCTGGCCGAGTGGGAGCGGATGTTCCTGGGCTGGCACGACGCCGGGTGGCGCGGCGAAGAGCCGGCAGTGCCCGCCGAGGGGTACACCTGGGCGACGATGGCCCAGCTCAACGACCGCATCTTCGAGCAGCGCCGAGACGAACCGTGGGGGCAGGTCTTCGCAGACTGGCGGGACACGTCACGGCGGCTGACCTCCATGACCGACTCGATCTCCGAGGCCGACCTGTTCACCCCCGGCCGCTACACGTGGACCGGCCGGGGCACGCTGGCCGACTTCGTCTACGAGTGCGGCCCGAACCACTACCGCTGGGCCTGGACGCAGATCAACAAGGCCCTGAGGAGAAAGCCCTAGGACACGTCCGCAGGCGGACGGCCGCCAGGCAGACCTTGTCCGGCGGCGGGCTGCCCGGCTCAATGGGCCGCGCGCGTCCTCAGACGATCGGCTCGCCGGCCGCGGCGACGGCGGCGCGGGACCGCCGCTCATGGGCCACCAGCGCCGCGCCGACGATTCCGGCGTTGTTCCGGAAGGTGGCCAGGGCGATCGGCGTCTTGACCGTCAGGAACGGCAGGTAGTTGTCGGCGCGCTTGGAGGCGCCGCCGCCCAGGATGAACAGGTCGGGCCAGAAGAGCCGCTCCAGCTCGTGGAGGTAGTCGTCGAGCCCGGCCGCCCAGGCCGCCCAGCCGAGCCCCAGCCGCTCGCGCGCCGATTCGGCCGCCTGCTCCTCCGCGTCGTGGCCCTTCAGCTGGAGATGGCCGAGCTCCGTGTTTGGCACCAGGCGGCCATCGATGAACAACGCCGACCCGATGCCGGTCCCGATGGTCAGCACGAAGACCAGGCCCGGCTGGCGGCGCCCCGCGCCGAAACGGATCTCGGCCAGCCCGGCCACGTCGGCGTCGTTGCCTGCGGCCACGGTCCGGCCCATTGCCAGCCCCAGTTCCCGCTCGGCCGAAAAGCCGATCCAGGCCGGGTCGATGTTCGCGGCCGTCAGCGTCACGCCGTTACGGATGGCCGAGGGCAGGCCCACGCCCACCGGGAAGGCGTCCGCGTGGCGCGGATCCCAGGGAGCGACGAGCCGCTGTACCAGCTCATCCATGACCGCGACGACCTCGCGCGGCACCGAGGGCTGGGGCGTCGGTATGCGCAGTCGATTGCCCACCAGCTGGCCGGTCCGGACATCGACCACGGCGCCCTTTATGCCGCTGCCACCGAAGTCGATGCCTATGGCGGCGTCGGCGGGCCGGACGTCGGCCGGCTGCACGTCACCCGGCTTGGTACCGACGGTCGCGGGTCCGCCGGTTCGGGTCTCGTTCGCCGGGCGGTTGCTCGCCGGACGGTCGGTCATGGTCTGTTCCTCAATCGGGCCCCTGTTGTTCACTTGTTCGGTCGTTTTCGAGATCGTGTGGCTTCGGTCAGTTCTAGAAGTAGTTGACGCTGATGCCGCCGTCGATGACCATCGAGGCCCCGTTGGTCCAGGCCGATTCGTCGGACGCGAGATAGACCGCCAAGGCCGCAATCTCGTCCGCCTTGCCGAAGCGTCCGGTCGGGTTGCGGGCAAGTCGGAGCTTTCGGGCGGCTTCATCTTTGAGCAGCCAGTCCATCAGCAGGGGCGTCTCGACCGGGCCCGGCAGGATGGCGTTGGTTCGGATTCCCTTGGGCGCGAACTGGACGGCCAGCGAGCGGGTCAGCGCCAGGACGGCTCCTTTAGACGCAGTGTAAGCGTCCTGCGGTACCGAGCAGCCCAGCAGGGCTACGAAGCTCGAAACGTTGATGATCGAGCCACGCTGACGCTCGATCATGTGGGGGATGGCGTACTTGCAGGCGAGGTAGACGCCCCGGACGTTGACCGCCATGACCAGGTCCCAGGCCTCGACGGGTGTGTCCACGACCGAATGGTCCGCCTCGGGCATGATCCCGGCGTTGTTGTACAGGACGTCGATCTGACCGTAGCGGGCGATCGCCAGGTCCACTATCGCCTTCGCGTCGGCCTCGACCGACACATCGGCCCGGGCCGCGCACGACTCTCCGCCGCCCGCGCGAATCTGGCGGACGGTCTCCTGGGCGGCCTCGCCTTGGTTGTCGGCGACGATCACGCGCGAACCCTCGGCGGCGAAACGGAGGGCGGCCACGCGCCCCATGCCGCTGCCCGCGCCCGTGATGATCGAAACCTTGCCCTCGAGTCGCATGCCCTCGTCTCCTGGCCCGCTGAGGCTCCGTGGTGTGGCCTTTGGCCATCGAGCGTATCTGGCGGCGGAGTTCTGAACCGCCGCTGAGGCAAGCTTACCTGCGGATTGAGACGCAGGCGCGCCCCGGTTCGCCGGGTCTATCCTCACGGCAGGCAAGCCATCCCGGAGGCGACGTGGAGATATCGAACAGGTCGGTCGTTGCGGTCGCCGGCGGCACCGGCTTCGTCGGGGGCGCGATCGCGCGCGAGCTCGCGGCCCGAGGCAATCGCCTGGTCGTGCTGTCGCACAGGCCTCCGGTCGCGACGACCGGCCAGTCGATCGAATTCCGCCGGGCCGACGTCACCCGACCCGACGGCCTGCCCGACGCGCTGGCAGGCGTCGAGACGCTGGTCATCTGCCTGGCCTTCCGCAACTCGCCGGTCGAGGCGCCCCGCCGCGGCCAGACCTTCGAGAGGGTTGATGCCGCGGGGACCGAAGCGCTGGTAGCTGCCGCCCGGGCGTCCCGCATCCGCCGCCTCGTCTACATCTCAGGCGCCGGCGCCGCGCCGGACGCTCCTCGCCACTGGTTCCGCGCCAAGTGGCGCGCCGAGGAGGCCGTCCGCGGCAGCGGCATCGCTTACACGATCTTCCGTCCGAGCTGGATATATGGGCCGGGCGATCGCTCGCTCAACAGATTCCTGGGCTTTGCCCGGTGGCTGCCGTTTGTGCCCCAGATCGGCGACGGCAGGCAGCTCGTTGCCCCGGTCTTCGTGGACGACATCGGCGCGCTCGTCGCCGACGCGCTGGGCACGCCGGCCGCGACGAATGTGACACTGGAGGTGGGCGGGCCCGAGACCTTGACGATGGATGCCGTCGTCCGCGAGGCTCTGCACGTCCTGCGCAAGAGGCGGGCCATCATTCACGCGCCGGCCGTCCTGATGAAGATCTTGACGCGGCCGTTGACCCTTCTTCCATCACCGCCGATGACACCGGACGCGATCGACTTCATCGTTGGATCCGCGCCGGTCGACTCGGGGCCGTTGCTGGCGACGCTGCCGCGTCATCTCACGCCGCTCGCCGAGGGACTGGCCTCGTATCTGGCGCCTCGCGTCTGATGCCGGCAGGGTTGTCGCGGCAGGCGCCCACGCCACTCTCTCAGCCGCGTTCGAGGTATCGCTGACGGTCCCAATCGTGGACGGCCGCGTCGTATGCATCGCGCTCGACGCGAGCGGCGTTGAGGTAGTGATCCACGACGTCCTGGCCAAAGATCTCGACCGCGACCTTGCTCTTCTCCAACAGGTCGATCGCCTCGTAAAGCGCGCGCGGCATCCGATCGCAGCCCTTGGCGAGGTAGCCGTTGCCCCTGTACTCGGCCGGCGGCTCGATCTTGTGCTCGATGCCGTAGAGCCCCGCGCCGACCTCGGCCGCGTAGGCCAGGTAGGCGTTCATGTCGCCGCCGGGAAATCGGTTCTCGATATGCAGGCTCGACCCGCGGCCCACGATTCGGAATCCCGTGGTGCGGTTGTCGCGGCCCCAGACCACGTTGACCGGGGCCCAGCTGGCCACGGCGTAGCGCTTGTACGAGTTCACGTTGGGAGCGATGAATAGAGACAGCTCCCGCTGGAGGGCCATCATTCCACCCATGAACCAGCGCATCGTCTGGCTCATGCCGTATGGCCGCGCCCCTTCCTCGCAGAAGAGAGGCTGCTGGCCGGTCGCGTCCCACAAGCTGATATGGAGATGGCCGCTCGAGCCGGTCCAGTTCGCGTACGGCTTGGCCATGAAGGTGAGGCCGTAGCCGTTGAGCCAGGCGATCTCCTTGGCACCGTGTTTGAACAGGACGCTTCGATCCGCCGACTCGAGCACGTCGTCATATCGAATGTTCACTTCATGTTGCGATGGGGCCGCCTCGCCCTTGCTGAATTCGATGGGAATTCGGGCCACGGTCATCTGGTTGCGAATCTGCCGATAAAGCGGCTCGAGCTTGGTCGCCTGAAGCAGATGGTAGTCCTCGTTGTAATAGCCGACGCGCTCGACCTCGTGGTAGCCTTCGCGGCTCATCTCCTCGAACGTGTCGGCAGTGACATAGAACTCGAACTCCGTGCCGGCCTTGACGGTGTAACCCATGGCCGCCGTTCGTTCGACCTGTCGCTTCAACATGGAGCGTGGCGAGATTGGAATCTCCAATCCCGTCTCCTCATCGATCGCGTCGCACAGGACGATGGCCGTCGATTCGAGCCACGGCAGTATGCGAGTCGTCTCCCAAGCCTCGCGCCCGACCCAGTCGCCATAGCCCGTTTCCCAATTCATCAGCTTGAAGCCCTCGGGCGTGTTCATTTCCATGTCCGTACCGAGAAGGTACGTGCAGAAATGAATGCCGTGATCCACGACGCCCTTGAGAAACGCTTCAGCCTGAACGCGCTTGCCCATGAGACGGCCCTGCATGTCCGTCAGGGCGACGATGATCGTGTCGATTCGGCCATCGCGGACCATCTGGCGCAGCTCCTCGAGCTGCCTGGGGGCAGGCTGACCCGCGCCGTGGCTGCCCGCGCCGTGCTCGTCGCTCATGGGTTCCTCCTTAGCCGCGGCCCTCGCCCGTCCAGCCGGGCGCGCGAAGCGTTCCTGGCCCGGTATTGTGGCTCGTGTTGGGACGCCCTGCGCTGCCGCCGCGGCGGCATCCCGGCCGCGCTCCTCGAGGCGGCTCGGGCCGGGCTTCGCCCCGGGCCGAGCCGCCACTTCGCTCGCGATTGGCGCGAGCAGGGTAGAGTCTGCAGGCTGCACCTTCGCCGCGCCGGAATACGCTCGATTGTGCAGGCTTCTACGACCGTGGCTCATGGATCGTCGCTCGAGGCGGCCGGCTCATGAGCGGCGGCAACCCGATCCGCACCTCGACGCGGCCCGGAGGGGGCGCGCTGACGGGGGAGCTGAGCGGCGAAACGTAAGAGGTAGCACCTGCTGATGAGCGGCCCCCGCGTCGAGCCTGGCCTCGACGATCAACCGCAGTCCGACCCGGCCCGCCGGCCCGACCCGGAGCGGGTCATCCCGTCCGCGGCGCGCGCCGGCAGCGGCGTGCGAAGCCGCCCCCACGGAGGGCTGCGCGAGCAGGGGCCCGCGGGCCCCGTGGCCGCGCCGAGTCCAACGCCATACCCGCCGAAGCGGCGGGCCCAGCCCTGGCAGCCACCGCAGATCGGCCTGCCCGCGTTCCATCGGCCCGCATTCCATCGGCCCGCATTCCATCGGCTCAGCTGGCCCCTGTCGATCCGGCAGACGATCTCCGTGGCCGTGGGGCTGGCGACCGTCGTCGCCATCGTGGCCGGGCTGGTGCTCATCATCCCCAGCCACCCGGTCGCCCCGCCCGCTACGGGCAGCTTCCGCGGCGTCGACTTCCGGGCCGCATCGAAGACCCCGACCGGGAACTTCTACTACGGGCCCGATTTCGTGGCCCAGGGAGATCAGCTGCTGATGATGGGCAGCGATGGCAACACGAGCACCGTCTGGGAGTCCACGGATGGCTCCACGTGGCAGCAGATCTCCGATCCGGGCTCATTCGGGGCGCCCGGCCAGCGCTTCGTCGTGCTGGGCTTCGCCGACGACGGCAATGGCGGCCTGTCCGCCGTGGGGAGCGGCTTCGCCCCCGGCGCCAAGGTCGTGGCGACGGCCTGGCACTCCCGCGACGGCCGGACCTGGTCCCCCGCCGCGGTTGACTTCCCGACGAACGTGCAGATGATCGGCCTCGCCTCGCGGCCAGGCGCTCTCATCTCGGCTGGCAACGGCGTGGCCTGGTACTCCGCCGACGGCACGAGCTGGACGCTGGAGGCACTCCCCAACGCCACGGGCTACATGCCGCGCGCGGTTCGCGTCTGGGCCGGCGGGTTCGAAATCGTCGCCGTCTCGAGCGGCACCGCCCCGCGCGACACCAAGGCGTGGGTCTCGACGGACGGCAAGACCTGGACCGAGGCCGCTGCCCCCATGGTCGGCTTCCAGGCGCAGGATCTCGTCGCCTACGGCAATGGACTCGTGGCCGTAGGCAGTCAGATCCTCACTCCGGCCGAGCTGGCGACGCCCACTCCTTCGCCCACCCCTACTCCCACGCCGGCTCCCACCGGCTCCGGCAAACCCAAGGCCACTCCCAAACCGACGGTCAAGCCCAAGGCGACGGCTTCCCCATTGGCCGCCGCGTCGCCGACGGCCTCGGCCACGCCGTTGCCTGAGGTCGCCGTGGCGACCTCCTGGATCTCGCCGGACGGAGTCCACTGGTTCAGAGGATCCACGCCGATCGGCTACGGATCGCAGTCCATGGATTCGGTCACCCAGGTTTCCGACTCCCTGGTGGCAGTGGGTTCCGAGCCGGGCGGGCTGCCTGGAGGGAGCGCTTCTCCGTCGGGGACGCTGGCGCTGTGGACATCGGATGATGGCTTGACCTGGAAGCCGGTCAAGACCGACGCGCCGGCCCTGACGCGCGGCCGGCTCACCCAGTTCGGAAGACAACTCGTCCTGGCCGGCGTCGAATCGAGCGGGTCGCTCGACGTCATGACCGGCGCTGTGGCACTCGGTTCTCCGCTGCCGCTCATTGTCCCCACCCCAACGCCGGCGTTCACGCTCGCCTTCCACGCCGGCGCGACGCCAATGGTCTCGGGCCTCAAGGCCGCCGACACCCTCGGGCCGGTGCTGGCCGCCGGAAACCAGTTCCTCGTCTTCGTCAACAGCGACGCGGGGACGTCGGTGTGGTCGTCTCCGGACGGCCGAGCATGGACGCAGCAGGCCGATCCGAGCGTGTTCACGGCGAGCGAGCCAAACGGTGTGCCTGCAGTCTCCGCCGCGATCCCGGACGGTCAGGGCGGCGCCATCGCCGTCGGTCGCGTGGTCGGAACGGACTCGAGTAGCGCCGCCATCTGGAGCCTGAGCGGCTCCTCGTGGACCCCGGCGACAATCTCGGTCAGTGGCGGCGCGCCCTCGAGTCTCGGTTCGGTGGCCGTCTACCAGGGCAGCTACGTGGCCGCGGCGAATTCGGCCGATGGCCCTCGCATCCTGTTCTCCGATGACGGCCAGAACTGGGGCCAGGCCGCAGTCTCGGGCGCCACTGGCTACATGCTCACCGTTTCTTCCTGGTCAGGCGGCTTCGTGGCCACCGGGGCCAACCCGGACGGATCGGGCAACGTGGGCGTCTGGACCTCCGTGGACGGCCTGAGCTGGGTCAGCCAGGCGAGCTGGAAGCTGCCGCCGAACGCCGGCAACGTATACGGCGCTCGCAAGGGGCTGGTGACGACGACCACGGGCCTGACGACCGCCACTAGCTGGTGGTGGTCGGCGGACGGCAAAGCCTGGCAGGATGCCAGGCTCTCGACCACCGGCGGATGCTGGAGCGCCGTCGACTCCGGCTTCATCGCTGTCTCCGCGCCGGCGGCCGGCTCGCCCGACACCGGCTGGCATGTCTGGGCGAGCAAGGACGCAAGCTCGTGGCAGCAGCCCGGCGGAACCGCCCCGTCTTTCGGCGTGGCCACGACATGCGGGGTCGCCTCGATCGGCAGTCGTGTCATCGTCGTGGGCTGGTCCAAGCCGGGGATCCTCCAGGATTTCTACGGGGATCTGACCGGGCTCTGACCGGGCTCTGGACGTGCCGGCCGGCCGGCCCTCGCTAGACCGTCCCTCGTCTCGCGCTTGACCCGAGACTACGCCCCGCCGACGAGCTCCTCCGCGGCGTGCTCGAACTCGCGCTCGATCTCCGTCAGCTCGGCTTCTACGACCTCGACGACCGGCCCCTTGAAGCGGCGCCGCGCCCAAGCGAAGTAGTAAACGAGGAGTGCTCCCAGGAAGACGACGTAGGCGATCAGCGTCCAGGGGTTGCCCGAGGTCGGCCACAGGAACAGGATCGAGATCAGGGCGATCCAAAGGCAGGCCAGCGCGGCGATCGGCCTGGACAACCGGCCCAGCTTCCAGACGGCGTGATCTCGCCACTCCTGCTTGCCGAAGACACCCAGGAAGATGGGCACGCCGTAGGCCCAGTAGAGGGCAATCGTGCTGATCGCGGTGACGATCGCGATGGCAGTGAACCCGCCGGCGATGAAGGCGGCGTTGGTCAGCAGGTAGCTGAAGACGACGATGGCCACGATCGCGTTGGCCGGCGTGCGGAAGCGGTGCGAAACCCTGCGCAGCCAGGGCGACCCCGGCACCCCGTGGTCGCGGCTGAAGGCGAAGAGCATCCGGCCGGCGGCGGCGATGGAGGCCAGCCCGCACAGGCTCATGGCCACCGCGATGGCCGCGCCGAGCCAGTCGCCGAGCGTGCTCAAGTTGTAGCTGAGCGTGGTGAAGACGACCGGGTTGCCGCCGTAGTAGGCGCTGCAAAGGCTTTGCGTGGCCGGGTTGCAGTTCATGATCTGGTCGAGCGGGGGCAGGTGCGTCACCAGCCCGAACAGGACGATGTAGCCTACGACGGCCGAGACGGCCACCGAGATGAAGACGCCCCAGGCGCTCGCCAGTCGAGCGCCGACCGTCTCCTCGGCCACGTGGGCCGAGGCGTCGTAGCCCGTGTAGGTCCACTGGGCCTGAAGGAGCGAAAAGAGGAAGGCGATCGGAACCGCGTATCCGACGGCGGGACCCAGGCTGAAGCCGAATGGCGAAGCGCTGCCGGTCGTGTCCAGTGGCCCGATGGCGAAGGGGCTGATGTCGGCGTGGGCCTTGCCCGAGCTCACCAGGAAGAGGGCGACCACGATGACGGCAACGGTGCCGATGTGCCACCACACCGATGCGTCGTTGAGCAGGGCGACGATCTGGATCCCGGCGATGTTGAGGACGAGCTGGACGGCCAGCAGGACTGCCATCGTGAGCAGCTGGCCGTTGACGAACGAGCCAACCACCGCGGTCGAGTTGCCGAATACGATCCCGAAGTTCGAAAGGACAGGCGTCACGATGGCCGAGTTGACGAAGGCGGCGGCAGCGAAATCGATGCCGGCGACGATTGCGATCTGGCCGGCCAGATTGAACCAGGCCGTCCACCAGCCCCAGTCCTTGTTCTTCATTCGGCTCGACCAGTAGTAGAGGCCGCCGGCCGTCGGATAGGCAGACGCGATCTCGGCCATCGCGGCCGCGATCATCAGGGTGAAGATCGAGACGAGCGGCCAGCCGAGCGTACTGGCGGCAGGGCCGCCCCAGGCAAGGCCGTAATCGAAGAGGATCACCGCGCCGGTCAGGATCGAGATGATCGAGAAGCTGATGGCGAAGTTGGAGAACCCGCCCATGGTGCGGAAGAGCTCCTGGGCATAGCCCAGCCGGTGCAGGTCGTGCACGTCCTGCTTGATCTGCTCTTCTCGCGTCAGCGGTGTCTTCGGTTGACTCACTGAACCTCCTCCGTGGGGCCGGGACGGCTCGCGTCGCGGTCGGGGATCCTCCGCCTAGTCGATCTCTCCTCTGAGCCGCCAGTCCAGTCCCGGGAATATACCCTGTTCGAGCAGCCGGAAAAGAACCGGTGGCTCACCCCCAGGGCGGGCTCACGGCCGGGAAGCGGCGCTCTCGAGCTGGCACGGCCCACCAAGCTCCATGCCCGGCCCGTCGTCTGGGCGAGCCGCGAACCCGAGGCGCTCGTAGAAGCCACGCTTGCCGCGGGCGCTGAAGAGCTGGATCTGGAGCACATCCGCTTCCCGGCAGCGTGTGATCAACCGGTTCATGATCTCCGTCCCGATACCGCGGCCGCGCAGCTCCGGCACCACGATGACGTCCACGATCAGGGCGTGCAGCACGCCGTCGGAGAGCACCAGGCCGGTGCCCACGACCCGGCCGCCGCGGTAGGCGCAGACTGCATACCAGCTCTGGGGAAGCGCCGCCGCGAGCCGGTCGGCAGGCACCTGGGAGGCCTCGGTCCAGCCGCTCGACCGAAAGAGGCGCTCGAACTCGTCGGCTGCCGGCAGCTCGGTCCGGTATTCGATGGCGAGGTCGTCGGCGCTCATGAAGTTCGCCCTCCAATCGATCGAGCCGGTCGTGAACCGATGAGCGGCCGCCGCTGCAGCCTGCGGTCGGGCCATTCTAGCCCGACTCAGATCGGCCTCGGTGGTGGCCGCCGGCCGGTAATACGTACGCCAAAGTCCTCGCAAGTGGCAGACGCGCCGTGCGCATCGGCGTCTCGTCGGCCGCGCCGACCAGACGCGGCAGCCGCAGCGGCAGGACGAAGATCCACGGCAGCTTGCCGGCGATAGACTCTGACCATGCGAAACGAGCCCTCCGCCGCCACTCCGCCCACTCCGCCAACGCCGCGCCTCGGGTTCCGGATCGAGAAGGATCCGTTGGGCTATCTCGAGGTGCCCGACGACGCCTACTACGGCGTCCAGACCGCGCGGGGCATCCACAACTTCCCGATCTCCGGCACCCGACCGCATCCGGCCCTGGTCCGCGCCATCGTCCAGGTCAAGAAAGCCGCGGCTCGCGCCAACATGACCACGGGCCGCCTGCCCAAGCAGCTGGGCAATGCCATCGTCGAGGCGGCCGACGAAATCCTCCGGCAGGCCGAACCGGCGGCCGAGTCGGACGACCTCGAGCCGAAGCGACCCTCCGACCCCATGAAGGCCGCCTTCGAGGCCGCTCGGGCCGCCAAGCAGGCCGAGCTGATCGACAACTTCCGGATCGATCCCTTCCAGGCCGGGGCCGGCACCAGTCACAACATGAACGCCAACGAGGTGCTGGCGAACCGGGCCATCGAGCTGCTGCACGCCCAGGGGGTGGGCTCCGGCAGGCGCGGCGACTATGCGGTGTGCAGCCCGAACGACCACGTCAACATGGCCCAGTCCACCAACGACGTCTTCCCGACCGCGATGCGGATCGCCACGCTGGACCTGATCCGCGACTTCATGCCGGCTGCCGGCGAGCTCATCGCCGCTCTCGAAGTCAAGGCGCGCGAGTTCGACGACGTCATCAAGTCCGGCCGAACTCACATGCAGGATGCCGTCCCGGTTCGACTCGGCCAGGAGTTCGCCGCCTATGCCCTGACGCTTCGCCGCGGAGTCGATCGCCTGCAGGCGGCGGCCGACTCGATCGCCGAGCAGAACATCGGCGCCACCGCCGTGGGCACCGGCCTCAACGCCGAGCCCGAATACATCGAGCTGGTCGTCCGCTACCTCGCCGAGCAGACCGGGCATCGGCTCCGGGGCGCCGAGCATCTCGTCCAGGCGACCCATTCGATGCGCCCGATGCTCGAGGTCTCGGCCGCCCTGCGCGGTATCGCCGTGGACCTGGTGAAGATCAGCGAGGACCTCCGGCTCATGTCCTCGGGTCCCATGACCGGCTTCGCCGAGATCACTCTGCCGGCCGTCCAGCCGGGCAGCTCGATCATGCCGGGCAAGGTGAACCCGGTCATGGCCGAATGCCTGTCGATGGTCTGCTTCCGGGTCATCGGCAACGACACGACGATCGCCTGGGCTGTCTCAGCCGGGCAGCTCGAGCTGAACGTGATGATGCCGGTGATCGCCCACACGACGCTCGAGTCGCTCACGATCCTGACGAACATGAGCCGCGCCTTTGCCGAATTCTGCGTGACCGGCATTGAGGCCAATCGCGAGCGCGCCCGCGACCTGATGGAGCGCTCGTCTGCGCTCTCTACGCCGCTCGCCCCGTACCTGGGCTACGGCCTGGCCGCGGAGATATCCAAGCAGGCTGTTCGCGAGGGCAAGAGCATCCGGGAGATCGTTATCGAGCGGGGCATCTTCACGGCCGAGGAACTGGACGAGCTGCTCGCCCCGCACGAGCTGACCGAGCCCGGGGTGGCCGGCGGCTTCCGCTTCACGCCCAGGCTCCCCGAGGGCTACAAGCCGCCCACCGGCCCGGTCGGCGCCGGCGGGTAGGCAACCGCCTCCCGATTCGGCTGCTCGCCACGCAGAACGTATACCGAGCGGGCTCAGGTTTTGTCATCATGGGCGCACCGAGCGGGAGGAGTGCCCTCCGCCGGGCTTCGGTTGAGAGGAGAGACCTGTGCAGCGTCCGTTGGGTGTGACCATCCTGGCAGTGCTGGCCGCGATCGGCGGCGTGCTGGGGTTTCTCGGAGGTCTGGCGCTATTCGCAATCTCGTCGGCTGTCAGCTTCGCGATCCCCGGGATCAGCGGCCTGACCTCGATCATCGCCATCGTCATCATCGTCCAGAGCGTCATTCTGATTGCGTTCGCCTATGGCGCCTGGGGTCTCAAGCCGTGGGCCTGGACGCTCGGCATCATCGGCGCCGTGCTCGGCATCGTTACGTCATTGGCCCAACTCGGCGGCGTGAACGCCGCCAGCATCCTGGTGGATGTCGTCATCTACGCCATCATCCTCTGGTACCTGTGGCAGCCGTCGATCCGCCGCGCCTTCGGCCAGCACGTCTGACCCTCGATCCGCCGAGGGGCAGCCGGCGTCGCCGGTCGCGGCGTCTCACGCGCCGGTGAACTATGAGTGCGGTACTAGACGTTTGAGCAGCCCTGGCCCATAGTCGGGCAGCCGCTGGAAGCGGAGGAAGTTGCCAAACATCGCGCTGGAGGTAACCGTGACACGACGCCGAGGCGTAGCGCTAGTCTCTGGTAGCCTGCTGGCGCTGGCGGCCCCACTGACGGCTGTCTCGATCGCCGCGCTTGCCAACACTTCCAAGACCAGGCGGCTGAACTAGATCCGACGAAACCGGCGGGCCCGACGGGTCCGCCGGTTCTTCTTTGCCCCTCTGCCGGGCCGCAGCACTGGAAAGGACGAGCAGCGCGCGAGTCCCACGCCTCGGGACAAAGTAGCGAAATAGTACTAGACGTACACTGGGACCCCAGCCACTCTCATAGGTCGACCGGTGGGTAGTGCCAGCCGAGCCTAAATGGTGGGAGGAGGTCCCCGTGAGTCGTCGCGCATCGGCGAGCCCGGTCCTGGCCACTGCCTTGAGCCTGGTCGCCACAGCGCCATCCGCCGCGCACCTGTGCGGGAGTTTTCGGCGAGGCCGACGTTTCCGGGGAGCAGGAGATCGATGAACACAAGAATTCCGCGCCTAGGGCGCGCCCGCGCTTTCAGTCTGGCCGCATTGATCGCATTGCTCGCCATGCTTCTCCCGGCGGCGGCTGGGGTGGCGCTGGCCCACAACGCGTCAGGCAGCTGTGACCGCATCACCCTGACCAATAGCACTCTCAATGCCAGCATCTATGTGCACGGCTCCGTGCACAACAGCAGTACCCTCGTGATGACGGTCCCAGGCGACAATACCTACACCATTGCCCCAGGCAGCTACGACGTCGTGTGGACGGACAAGTACGAGGTCGACGCCGTCTCGGTTGGCAAGTGCAGCCCCACTGTCAAAACCGTGGCCAGCCCAAGCACGGGTACGGCGGGCGTGGCGATGACGGTGGGAGACACCGCTACCCTGCAAGGTGCGGTCACTTTCGCCGCCGGTAGCTCGGTCACCTTCACGCTCTACAGCGACAACAAGTGCACGACCTCGACCGGAGTGATCGGCAGCGGCACCCTGAACGGCAGCGGGGTGGCGACCTACTCGACGAGCTGGACACCCTCGGCGATCGGTACGTACTACTGGAAGGTGAGCTTCCCCGGCGACACGTACAACAACGGCGTCTCCGCCTGCGGCGGTGCCTCCGAGACCCTGATGGTCGGCCCGAACACCCCGTCGGTGACCACCCAGCTGTCGGAGACCAGCCCGGTCGCGATCGGCACCACCGTCCACGACAGCGCGACCATCAACAACGCCACCGGCA
>Ga0187885_10001342_pt1 | contig 27417 bp, 40 predicted proteins | sample June2016WEW_20_1_3_FD_132970 | JGI IMG/M metagenome (GOLD analysis project Ga0187885, IMG submission 132970) | Peatland microbial communities from SPRUCE experiment site at the Marcell Experimental Forest, Minnesota, USA - June2016WEW_20_100 | ecosystem: Environmental > Terrestrial > Soil >...
GCTGTTGTAGCTTGCACAATCCTCGCCGTCGTGGTTTCTTCTCGGCGAAAGAGAAGGACCATTGCACCTCCCGTCACAGGAGGCGACCAACACCCTCCGACACCCCCGACGTAACACGACTCCATGCATCGCCCGTTCCTTCGCTCGCGAGGAACGAGCGATGCAGAGGATCACTCGGTGGTTGCCTTTGCCGGGTAACCCTTATTCGAGGTGACGCACTTTCCCGCGGTGAGCAGATGGTGCCATCTCGCGTTCTGCGAGCGGTTGCCTTTGCGGCCCTCGCGGTCACATCCGCGTTCTGGTTTTGGGTCGCTGCAGGCCTTTTGGCTGTTCACTGGCCTAACAATGGACAGCAGGTTCTCGCCGTCGCGTTTATCTTGGGAGGCGTCGGAGTCCTCGGACTCGGTCTGGTTTTCACCGCACTCGCACACGGGTCGCGATTTGCTCAGATGAAAGCGTCCACGATCCTGGAGTTCCTTTCACTCGCGTCCCTGGTTGTCATCGTCGGCGGTGCTGTGTACATCTCCATGAGGGCCAACCCCGCACTGTTACCTGCTTCTTGGATTGTGGTACCTCTGCTCGGGCTCGTGGGGTCGCTGGTCTCTGTACTCCTCTACCGATCCCTCAGAGAGCGCCTTAACGAGCCTGACAGCCCTCCGTCATCACGGGACACCACAAGCACGAGCGGTACCGATTGACGGAGTGCATCTCGGAGGAGCGAGTTCCCTTCTACTAGAGGCCATTCCGTACCCGTGCCTCGCCCGTCCCTGCCTTCGCGAGGGACGTGCGATGCAACACAGCATCTCATACCAAACGCCTGAGCGACCGACGCCGACCGAACCCACAAACTCGCGACTAGGAACCGTCACGGGAAACCGCTTCCCACGGAATTGCTCGTGCGGGTGTGGCCGCCAGATCCCCCGCGACCCAGAGATCCGTCTCGTGGTGGACTTCGGCTCCACGCGGTCGCATCCCGCTCGCTAAGCCGGGTGCGGAACGCCCCGGATTTCAGTTCGCTGACAGGCGCCGTACCATGCAGCACTCGGGGATCGGGTAGTCAGACGTAGACCGTTTTCCTTTGCCAACCGAATGACGGTTTCGAATGCTACCGGGGAAATGACCGTCTTCGGCCGATTGGGGAGACGGAGATCCCTGTATTGCGGATTGGCGACAAGTGGATCCGAGGAGTAGTCATACAAATCCACTCGAATCCTCGGATCGTCCCAACGCCAGAACTCAATCTTGCCTGAGGGCCACCTGAGCCGTATTTGCTTTGAATCGACTTCGAGACGGATCGCACCCCGACCTGTCAAGTAGAGAACCCACGCAAAAACGACTAAAATCACGGCGAGCCCGATGTAGGCTGCTCCAAATGTCGCGGCAAGATTCTGGAACAAAGTACCACGAACGAGATTGAAGACGGCGATCCCAACCGCGATAATCGAACAGAGGGCGAGCCCCACCGCCAACATCAGGCGCACCGGCCTGACGCGTTGAGAGGCTGCGAGCGAGAACGCCGATAGATCGAACGATTCTTCCATTTGACGCGCCGTTTTCTAACGAGATCGAGTCCGGCTTTGGATCCGAAGTCCCCGAATGGTGGAAGCTTACCCCCGAGATGAAAGCTGGGTCCCATCGGGACACGCGTTCGTTCATGACGCGGGGTCCGGATTCACGAACCTGTCGACCCGTCTCGCATCGCCCGTCCCTGCCTTCGCGAGGGACGTGCGATGCAACACAGCATCTCGTATCCAACGCCAGAGCGCCAAGCGCCGACCGAACCCACCCCAACCGTCTCGCGCCTGCGGACAGTCACCGGGAACCGTTTCCCCCGCAAGTGCTCCTGTGGATGTGGCCACGCAATCCCGCGCGACCCGGAAGTCCGCTATGTGGTCGATTTCGGCGCCCAGCGGCCCTATCCCGCCTATCTCCGCGAGCATTCGCCCGACTTCGGGAGCTACCGCGGCCGACCACGCGACCGAGTCGACCTCGCATCGATCCCCGGATTCGTCCCGGCGAGCGCGCTCCTAGCCAAGCCGGCCGAGTCGAAGCCGCCTGTCGAACTGGACTTCACGACCGACCCCGCCCACTCCGAGGCGGACATCTCTCCGAGTGTCGAGGCAGGCCGCCCCTGGGCCTCCGGCCAGCTCGTCTTCAATGCGGGCCAGTTCGAGTCCGCGCGCAGCGGGTTCGCGGACTACACGCGGGATGGCGAGACGGGCGAGCAGCTCCGCACGCGCGTGAACCGCATCATCCTCGAGGACCTCGAGCAGAAGGTGCTCGCCCTACGTCAGCTCCACGCGAAGCTCCGAGAGCACGACGCGGGGGAGTCGTTCGCGGGTGTCGTCGCACGCTCGCGGCCGGTCTGACGTGTCACAGAGATTCGCCTGAGGCCGCATGTTCGAGTTCCGCCTGCGCATCCTGGACGTGGGTGAGGGCTCCTTCCTCGGGATCGTGGAGGGCTTCCCCGAGATCCTGGTCCATGCGACTTCGCCCGGGCAGGCCGAGGCGGACCTGACGCGTGCCCTGGTCGAACACTTGGATCGGCTGCAGGATCGAGAGGCGACGCGGATTGACTGGGACGACTTCCCGACGGTGCGAACAGTCCGGCTCTACCTGAGTCCGCGCGCGGGATAGGTTCGGACCCCCGGTTCCCACCTCGATTATCTGCTTCTTATCCCTGCTCAACGTTCGAGTTCCCTCCGTGAAGAACCAGTATTGTGGCGACGTCGGAGACCTCAGCAAGTTCGCGTTGCTTCGGAGTCTTCAGAGCGCATTTCCCCAAGAGCGAATCGGGATCATATGGTATCTCACGCGTGATGACGAGCACACGCGGGTAGCGAAGGACGGGCGGTTCGTCATCTACCCGAAGCTGGAAACGTGCGATCCAGAGCTGTACAAAGCACTCCAGTCAATGGTGATTGAAGGCCAGCGGAACGTTTCCGAGTTCCGGAAGCGCGGCCTTACACTGAGAATGGCGGAGTACGATCAACCCTTGGACGTGGCGCGACCCCCGTCCAAGTCGTGGCAACAAGCTCGCGAAGAATGGTTTCAGGGCGCCTTGCGTGCCACGGCCAACTGCAGTGTGGTGTTCTTGGATCCCGACAACGGAATCGCTCCGGACCAAGTTCGACTGACCCAAGCTCGTTGCGACAAGTTTGCCTTGCCGTCCGAGCTCTCCGCCCTTCGCTCACGTGGTCAAACGGTCATTTGCTACCAGCACGCGACTCGCGTCCCATTCGACCAGTATCTTGTGCGCCGAACCTCGGAATTCCCCGGTTCGTTTGCGATTAGATGGCACAGAATTCAACCGCGGGCCTATCTTGTTTGGCCGTCAGGTGAGCAAGATCTTCGGTCCTGGGCCGGAACTCTGGTCGAGGATCAATGGAAACCGCACTTCACCCTCGTTCCAGTGCGGCTCTCTTAACCACCCGCGCGCTCCTCGCGGTCGGTCATCGAACGCGCGCGGCCACAGACTCGGCGGAGGTCTGGCCTGGGCCGACGTCCACGTTCCGCTCTGGCCCCTCCAGGATGCAGATGACCCCGCAGCCGCGACACATCACGTGGCGGTAGATCACGGAAGTCACCGCGTTTCGCCGGGTCAGGTCGACCAAGGCACCGCAGGTCCGGCAGGTCGGAGCGGGTTCCATGCCCCCATTACTGAGTTGGTGTGAGATGGACCGCGAGGTGGGATCGCGGAACGGGTCGGTCTCCCCGACGGAGACCGCCTGGAGTGGATTTTCCGGCTGCCTCGCGACCAACTCATCATAACCTCGCGAGCGAATGCGCAAGTATGCCGCCATGGGACGAGGATACTATCAACGACGTTTACGACAAGAACGACAGCTGTTGTTGGCATTGCGGCAAGAAGCTCTCGTTCAGCAACTACGGAAAATTTGGTAAGAAGGGTGCGTGGGAAATCGACCACAGCCGACCGCTTGCACAGGGCGGGACCGACAATTTGAACAACCTTGTTCCCGCCTGCATCAGTTGCAACCGGAGCAAGCAGGACCTTCACTCGCGTCAGTTCAGCGGCTAGTCGGACACGCCCCCTCCGCAACCACCGTGCCACCCCGCGCGCTCATCGCGGTCGCGTCATCGAACGGGCGCGTGCCCTCGCTCGGCGGAATCAATCCGCGCGCCCTGAAAGGGGTACGATTATAGTCTATGCAGACTAAGGAGATGCCATCGTGAGACTGATTCCCGCGGCTTGCCCGAGCTGTGGTGCCACGCTGGAACTTCCTGAGGACCTAAAGGTAGCGCATTGCGTTTACTGCGGGGCACGTGTGATAATCGACAGCGAAGTGAAGACCGTCACAGCCACCCCCTGTCGAAGATGCAAGGAGACTGGAAAGTGCCTGCCGTATGAAGACGAATATGGTTCGACTGTTTACACGTGCTCGGGAACAGGAAAGTGCCCAGGTTGTGCAGGATTCGGAAAGATAGCTGGGGCTCCTTGTTCATTGTGTGGGGGAGATGGGAGATGTTGGTGTTGCAAGGGATCCGGGAAATGTTTGAAATGCAACGGCTCCGGTCGAGTCACGGCATGACTCGCGAAAGAAAAGAAGACAAGTCTTAAGGCCTTCATCGCGTACCAAAGTCGGTCACATCGTTTGGCCGGTGAATGTTTTGGCGAAGATAAAGTGTCCAAGCTGCAAAAAGACGGTTGCCATGATTTGCCCGATGTGTCAGTCAAATATGACACCGGTTAACAAGAATATTGGGACCTGCCCGAAGTGTCATCACACAGGCGTAGGCGTATGTCCTATTTGCAGGTCACAAGTAACCTCCGGCTACTGTTGGATTGCAACCGCTGCATACGGATCACCCATGGCTAGTGAACTCGATGTTTTGAGAGCCTTTAGAGATACTAGGTTGGAGACGGACCCCATCGGGAGGGGGTTGGTCGAGCTATACTACAGAACGGCCCCTCCGATTGCGGATGCCATATCTCTGAGCGAGAAGGCCAGGGCCCTTACCCGAAAGGGGTTGAATCCTATCGTTAGGGCGTTGAAGAAGAGAGGTTACTAGACTGAGGACGGTCTGAGACCGTCGCGCTGCGCGCCCCCTAACAACCAGCGCGCTAATGGTCTATCCGATCGTACCGGCGCGACGAGTTGCGCTCAGCGAGCTCTCTACCTGTAGCTCGTGGAAACGGGCCCGTTCTGTAACCAGAGACCTCGCAGTTGACCGCTCGGACCTTTTGCTAAGAGAGGGGTTTTGTAACGGGGGGTCCGGCGCGAGGCACGGTCCCGCCGCGACCTCGTCTCGTCCCGCGCGCTGATTGCGGTCATGTCATCGGTCGCGCGCGCCCCACATCAAGGTCGCGGCGGCCTTCGGTCGCCGTCCCCTCGCTCCGCTCGGCGACCATGATGGGGGCCCGGTCGCCCTCGGGCCTCGATTCGGCCCTCGGGCGACCCGCGCGCTCGCTTCGCGCCGATGACCGCAATCAGCGCCGCCAGCGCGACCGAGAGCGATAGCCCCGAGACCGCGAACCCGTTCCCCGAACTCGACCCGCCCGCGATCCGGGGGCCCGACTTGAGCTCGCGACCGCCTCGCCCGGGTGGCCCTACACCCCGTCGGTTCCCCAGCCCCCGCTTCGGCGACTACTCGCGGACGCGGTTCGAGTCGCGGGTCGCGTTCGGCGGCCCGGACGAAGGTGAGGACGCGGAGGATGAAATCATCGCAACCCCGACGCGGCAGTTCAGCCTCGCGGAGATCACGAGCGGGCTACCCGACGACTCCCGCGAAGCCGAGGAGAAGGAGGCGGAGCGGCGACTACACGAAATTCGCTCGCGGGTCAAGCTCGCACGCGCGGTCGTGTCCACCACGCCAGGGCTGGCCGAGACCCTGGCCGCGGACTGGCAGCGGGCTGCGAGATTCTATGCTCGCCTCGGGATCACTGAGGGGCAGTTCCGGCTGGGGATTCCTTGCAACGAAGCCGCATGGGAGGACGTGACCGAGCCACTCATCTCTCCTTGCGATTGGAGTACTGAAGGTCGTGTGCGGGCGTCGGTCGTGTTTCCCAATGAATCTGAGTGAGGAGGACTGACTGATGGGTCTTCCCACAAACGACGGCAGAACTAAGCTCGACTTCTCAGCCGTCGCAATCCAGGATTATCGCTCGACGCGCATTGTACGCTACACATTGGCCGCAGTCCTTGCAGCCTTAGTCATCACAATCGTCCTCTCTACCTTCCGGGACATCCTCGGCGAATCGGACCCAACCGTTCGATGGCTCACGACTGGAGTGGTCATCCTCCTGGGCGCGGTGGCTGTATTCGTCTACTGGATCGTGTTCTACTTCACCTCGCCCGGAGCGGATTCCATAGAGTTCGATTCTGAGGGAATCACGCTTGTGTTTCCCCGAGCCAAGCAGGAATCGAGGCCTTGGAAGGATCGAAGAATCAGGATGCGCCTCATCCTGTCCACCCGCGCCGCCGCTGGCTTCAACGGCGCGGCAGCAAAGGAGGTGGCGACCCTTCTGTGGGGCCGCTCACGCAAATTCAACCGGGTGACACCTGAAGTGGTGCATGCGGTGGTCGCGGCCGCCGAAGAGAACGGCCTTTCCGTGCGCCGGCGTTCGTATCCTTCTGGCGGATTCAACCGTATCGAGTTTGTGGTCTCCGCGACGAAATCGCCCCGACCTTCGGCTTATTGACGCATCGCGGTTCGCAATCAGGAGCGGCCTCTCGGACGACTCGCGGGAGGCGGACGAGCGCGCGAGCGCGAGGCACCTTCGCGACCTACGCGCCCGAGTAAAGGCGGCGCGGGCGGTGGTCGCGACCCCCCCGGGCCGGGCCGAGACGCTCGCGCGCGACGGGCGTGATGTGACGCGGCCCAGACGCGGACGCGGTTCGAGTCGCGGGTCGTGTTCGGCGGCCCGGACGAGGACGCGGATGAGATCACGACCCCGACGCGGCAGTTCAGCATGCTCGAGATCACGAGTGGCCTGGCGGACGACTCCCGAGAGGCGGACGAACGAGCCGCGGAGCGGAGGCTGCGCGACCTGCGCGGACGCGTCAAGGCGGCCCGGGCGGTCGTTTCGGCCACGCCAGGCGCGGAGGAAGTGCTCCGGCGGGACTGGATGAAGGCGGCCCACTTCTACGCCAGGTTCGCGATCACCGAGGCGCAGTTTTCGAACGGGGTTCCGGCCGCCAACGGCGGGATTGCGACTGTGATTGATCAGGCCGGGTCGTCCGAGGTCCGGACAGTGGAGTATCAGCAGCGAGCTAGTGCGGCCCTCCTGGAGCTTACAGGATAGGAACCCGCCCCTGCGTCGGAAACCGCCTACCTAAGGGCCCTGCCTCTCGATAACTTTGATACGTTCTTTGACGTCCACGGGGCGATGACGGGTCGTGCGGCCCGACGTTCCCGAGTCCGCTTCCCTGTTCGGCTCTCCCCGTTCGTTCGGTTCGTCCTGATGCGGCTCGCGCTGGTCCCCGGCCAGCTCGTGTTCGTTCTGTTGTTGCTCTACCTGGCCATTGAAGAACCAACCAACATCACGACCCACCAGTACATCGGGGTCGGAGGCTTCTTTACCGGGTTCGCCCAGATGGTCTCCAACGATTTTACCGGGAACTGGGGTGTCTCGACGTTCCAGCAGTACCCGGGCGTTCCAATCGTCCAGCTCTACGCCTGGCTCCTCCCGAACTCCGTCGAGCTGGGCGCGTTCGCCCTTGGAATCTCCGCGGCGATTGCTTACCCCATCAGCCTCTGGGCCGGTTGGACCCGCCGACCCGGGGTGGACGTCACCGCGCGCGTCACGAGCCTTGTCGGGACGTTCCTCCCGGTGTTCATAGTGGGGCTCCTTGTGATTGCGGGCCTGTTCTTCGGGTTTCTCGCCGAATTCCACGACCTCCCCGACCAGGGAGTGATTCCGAGCTTCGATTGGTGGCTGTACTACAGCGGGGGCAACTACCCCTCCTGGGTAATCTATTACAGCGTCACCCAACCCACGGGCTTTCCGCTCATCGACGGCCTCCTGCACCAGGCCTGGTTATTCGAGGAAATCACCCTGATCAAGACCCTCATCCAGGCATTGGTCATCTCGCTCGTCTACGTCACGATCTTCCTGCGCCACGCGCGGTCGGTCGTGATCGCGGCGAGCCAGGAGTTCCACCTCATGGCAGCCCGCTCGCGGGGAATCGCAGAACGAACTCTGCTCTGGACTCACGCTGCACGTCGTGTGAAACCAACGTTCCTGACAGTGTTCGCTCTCACTCTGCCGGCGTATCTCGGCACTCAGTTTGTGGTAGAGGCGACTTTTCTGGACCGGGGGGCCGGATTCCTCGTCCTTTCCTCTCTGACTAGCCTAGGAGGAGGCGGGCTCTCGCCCTTGGAGGGGATGATGTTCCAACTCGCGGTAATCGTCATTTTCTGGCTATTTGCGGTCGACATCCTTGCGCGGCGGATAGACCCGAGAGAGGTGGTTGCGGGGTGAACTCCCGGTCCGTCTCGACAGCACCGACATTTCCGGAGCCCGCTCGGGCTCAGAGCCAGTCGAGTTGGAGGAATCGACTGGCCCGACGGCCGCTCGGCCCCGGGCTCTGGCTGGGGTTGGGGATTCTGGGCACGTATCTCTTGGCTGCTCTGAGCGCGCTGGTCGTCTTCCGTAATTCGTTGGCCCAACTGTCGACGAACGACGCTTGGGTTCCGGCTCCGCCCTTCTTCGCCGCACCGATGGGGCCGTCGTGGACCCACCCGTTCGGGGTTCTTCCCGGCCTCGGTACCGATCTTTTCCAAGCCGTTTGGCAGGCAACACCGTGGGACCTCGCAATCGTTGCGAGCATCCTCGCGGTTGATGCCATTCTGGGCTGGATTCTCGGCGCGCTCGCCGGGATGAACGAAGGAGGGTTACTCGACGCCGTCGTGGTGTTCTTCGGGGACAGTTTGGGGTCGATTCCGTCCTTCTTCCTTGTGGTCGCCTTGTTCGCGGGCTTGGCGACGGTCGCGCCGACCAGCACGGGTCTCCCGCTGTTCGTTCTACTGTTCGGGCTGGTCCTCTGGCCGACCATCGCCCGTACGACCCGGGAACGGGCCCGCCTCGTTGCCCGAGAGTCGTACCTCGAGGGAGCGAGGGCCTCGGGGGCGGGACGGGCCTACCTGTTCTTCCACCATATCCTGCCGAACTCCATCTCGCCACTATTGGCCCAGTTGCCAATCGATGTGGCACCGATCTTCTTCGTCCTCACGGTCTTTCCCTGGTTCTGGGACTGCGCGAGCTCACGCCCGCAACCGCCCTTCCCCCCGTATCTCGTGCCATCGCTGCCCCCGTCCTCCCCCTTGCCTTCCGTCACGTTCCCGGAATGGGGGAACCTGCTCGCGGTTGGCACCTGCGAGGGGCTTTCCATCTCTACGGTGGGCAACACCTACTGGTGGATGTTCCTCTTTCCGTTGCTCGCCATCATGATACTCGGCATCGCGATTGCCTTCGTCTGCGACGGGCTCGACAGACGCCTCAACGTACGTCACATATGACGCTTCAGCGGCGTGTCGCCATCGCCGGGGAGCCGAGCGACTGCCTTCTCGACAAGACCGACTGCCGCCAGGGAAGAATCGATGCCTGTTACAGAGAAACCCCGTTCAAGAAGGAAGTATAGATCGCGTCCTGCTCCGCATCCCAGGTCGAGCACACTGCGGGAACTGGAGGCCCGGAGGAACGGCAATGCCCACCTCGTGAAGCCTCCCGGCCGCCCGTCGCCTTGTTTGTGGACCTCGGTCCAGTAGCAATCCCAGGCACGCTCTCGGCTATCGCGAATGTCTCGTGTCTCCGCGCTCATCGCCGTCCCGTCATCGAACGCGCGAAGATCGAGCGTGGGCTCACTCTCACGTTCGCCGTTAATCAGATATGGAGGGAGTCGATTACTGGCTGCATGGCCGCCTGCTGCGGAAACGCGGGTATGGCGCCTCCTACGCCGGCTCCCGGGTGCCGGCGGCATTCATCGGGGATCGGAGTGGTTCCTGAGTGGGCCCTCCCCTCGCCCGCGACGGCAATAGGGGTTTGGTGCCCCGAAACCCCGGGAAATGTCTCACGAACTCACCCGGATTGACAAGAAAGCCGGGACGCTCGAGGTTCTTGTCTCCCTCTACGCGGCCGGGGAGCTCAAGATGACTGAGCTATGTCGGACAATTCACCTCGACCGAGGAACGGTCGCTGGCGCCGTCGCAACCCTTGAGAAGCTAAAGCTCCTGACCCTGCGGAGCACAGGATAATTCCCCTTTGCGAGACAGGTTGTTCTGTCACCCCTCGGGCGCCGCCTTGTTCGGTCGCCGCTGGTCGAGTGGCCGTCAATCCTCTTCGAACAGGACGTCGACCGATTCGGCACGGAGTCGATACAGTCTAGAAATCGAGGACCGGACGATTCTCGATTCCGACTCCAACCGCTTGGAACGCATGAGGGTGGTCATGTGTATCAACTAAGCCCATTGGTAGTCAGACGCAAACAGGCGGGTGCACGTTCGCCTCGCAGCCGTGCCGGGAAAGACTGAGGGGAGGCCCCCTGATCTCTCGTTCGCGATGACTCCGCTTCCGAGCACTTCAGGTCGAAAGGGTTGTCCGTCGAGCTTGACCGCTCCGAGCCCGGCGCACGCTATGAGTTCGTTGCGCGCACCGAGACTACGAGACTGTCGCGATGAGCGGCCCACCATACACCCCGCCCTGTTGGCTACGTTCATGTAGAGGCTCACCGGTTTAGACATGCTCGACTGGGTCGAGTCATAACGGGTACCCGACATGTCGAAGCGCACGTCGCTCGACACGGTCAGTCGCGAGAGCGTGTGTCGGATGAGCGGTGTGTCGGTCCTGCTGGTCACACCCCGAGAGGCACCGCATGAGTCAATCATTACATTCTTCTGATTGTTGCAGAGGCCTCCTCGGCCCACCGAAATCTTCGAGTTCATACGCCGGTAAGCGATAGTATCCCCAGGAAAGTCCTGGGGCGGCAGGCAAGAGCTCGATGCGAGCACCCGCGGAACGGCCATCGTCCACGCGCGCTTCTCGCGTCATCTGTCCCCCGTCGCGGTTCCCCGTACCAAAGACTCGATGGAGCAGGTCCCGCGCACGGCAACCTCGTTCACGCGTGTCCCGCTAGCGGTGGGTCCCGTGCAGGATTATGACACAAAACGCCTGTTCCGAGGAGTGGTGAACGAATGACGTCATCTGGGAAACGACAAACGAAGGGGACTCGACGAGGTCGAACGCTGCTAGGATTGACGGTAGTCGTCGCAGTGGCTGTGGTTGGGTTCTCGCTTGCGAGCGTGGCATTCGTCGCCGCGTCCCCGAGCAGCACCTCGGGATTGCAGACCGCGGCCACAACTGGTGACTACATCACCTATCATTGTACTAACTCGCAGATCACCGCTGGAGGAGTGATGGTTTGCAACAATCAAGCCAGTGCCCAGGTCGACAGCTGTGGATCGGGATACTGCACAATAAGTGTGGGCGCTCTTCCACTGGGTGGACATCATTTCAAAGGTTGGCAGTCCAATGGTGACGCCTTCTTCGGCTGCGGCAGCCTCGGTTGCGGCAAAAGCTGTTCCACCGCGCAGGGTTCCCTGGTAAACCCTGACACCCTCTGCATGTACGTTCCAAATCCCGGGAACAAGTACGCCGGCGGAGTTACGGCCGTAGTGGGTTAATCACGGCCGGCCGTCCAAGATCGCCTCTTCCGTGAAATAGGACTGGCGAGGGACTAACCCTTTCCTTCTTTCGATTACTCTCTATGTAAGGTCTGGCTCTGAAGCTTTTTGGCCACTGGACAGGTCAGCGGGAGGACTGTAGCAACTTGGTTTCACGATGGCGTCACAGTCTCTAGGGAGGGCGCAACCGAAGGATTAGGTTACAGACCCTGCCGCGTCAATTCGTTATATGCTATTGGTCCTTTCCTCTTGTTCGTCAATCAACGGGGAGTAGTGAGCCTGTGGCTCCGGGGGGGGCAACGTGGCGGAAACCGAGTCGCCAGTTCTGGCACTTGATCTCCGTCGTGGTCTCCACCGACACGGTCGGCAAGTGGCTGGAGGTCGAGTAGGATGGCAAGCATCTCCCTCGAGGAGGCCGAGGCTCCCGAGAGCAGTCGGCGGAAAGCGCGTCACCGATTCTGGCGCCGGATTTCTGTCGTCACCATCATCGGAGTCGTCGCGTTCCTGCTGGTCGGGTACTGGCCTTATGTCCCCGTGTCCATCTCGGGCCAAGTCTGGACCGACGACCATTACTGTCCATCCGGAACCTATTGCACGGCCGTTCCGAACGTCACGGAGTCCCTCCCCGCCGGGCCGAACGTGACCCTTCGCTGGGCTGACGAAAGTGGTGGCATCGCACAGTTCGATATCTGGGGACCAGGGTGGCCGCTGAATGGCTGGGTCCCCCAATGTTCTGGGAACGGTTCCAGGGGCGGGTGTGCGTTCAATTCAATCGAGGGTCCCTACCTGTTTCACACGGAGGACTCTGGCTCAGAGGGCCCTCAGCTCGTGAACTTCACCCTGAGCTACTACGTGTCGCTTCTCTGAGACCCGCGAGCTCCGCGCGGCCGTCCCTCAGCCCCGCGCGCTGATTGCGGTCCCGTCATCGGTCGCGCGCGTCCCACATCAAGCCGGCGGGGGCTCGCTCGTTCGTTCCTCACTCGCCCCCGCGGCATGATGGGGACACGGGCTCGCGTCTCGCTCGAACCGCTCGCCGCGAGCCCTGCGCGCTCGCTTCGCGCCGATGACCGCAATCAGCGCCGCCAGCGCGACCGAGTGCGATAGCCACGAGACCGCGAACCCGTTCCTCGACCTGCCCACGATCCGCGGGACGCTCGGGGTCAGCGCGAAGTCCTGAAAACGTTCCATTACCCTTAAAGGCGAAACCCGTTTCGAGGAGGGCGCTGGAAGGCGCCCCCACATGGCCTCAGAACTAGATTCCCTTCGAGAGTGGTTTGCCTACATCGCTGCCGCGCGCCGGGGCTACTTCGAGACGTTCGAGAAGCTTCCCTCCGCGGAGCTCTCCCGAGACCGAGCTGCGTCGTTCCCCTCGCTCCTCGACATCCTGGCGCATTCTCAGGGCGCGCTGTACTTCTGGATCAAGAACTGCTCCCCGGACGCATTCCCGCCGCCGGAACCGGACACCGGAGATCCCCCTACCCCCGCTCAGCTGAAGGAGTTCGAGACGTACCTCCAGGCCCATGTCCAGCGGTTCATGGCCGGTCTGCGGGAACCCGACCTCCGTCGAACGATCGCGAGGCCGAAGGGCCCGGGGTCGGACCATGATTGCAACATCCCGGTACGAGAAGTACTCTGGCATCTGGTCGAAGAGGAGCTCCAGCATCGCGGTGAGCTCAACGCCCTCCTCTGGCAGATCGATGTCGAAGCGCCGGTCTACAGCTGGACCCGGTGGGCGCATGATGTCGGGCGAATCAAGGATCTCTCCCCGAAGTAGGGAGCCGCCATGGCGAATTTGCGCGCGTGCGTTCGTCGGAAGCGTTCTGGTAGTACCGGGATTGCTCTTCGAATGCTGATTGACCCGGTCACCATTCGGGTGCCTTTACGTGGAATCCTTGACCAGCGCCCCGAATGACGACTTCCGCTTAATCTTGCCGTTCTCTAGCTCGAAGATGTCGACGTAGCGGACCGAAAGAGAGCTGCCGTCCTTCTTGGTGACGTGAGCCGTGCCCTCGGCAACCACTACGCTGTTCTCCTCGGTCAGCCGATGGATCTCGCTCCGGAGTTCGTCGTCTCCGTAATTCTTGAGGTAGGCTTCCTTCCCCCTCGTGATGACTCCCCTGGCGGGGGCTCCGTCGCCCCACTCTATCCACTCTACGTCGTCCGCAAGAAGTGGGCCGAGCTTCGACTTGTCGCTGGTGGCTAAGTAGGTCTCGATGAGCTTCTTGTTCGGACTCATGACCACCGGACCGCCAGGCCTGGATTTAAGTCGCGCGCGTCCTTCATGGGGGACCGGCTGCTCTCGGGGCTCAATCTTTTATTACTGCCGCTTTGCCGAGGGCCATGCTTGACCACGTGAACGCATATGCTCTCGCGGTACGCGACGTGAAGAAATGTGCCGAGTTCTATCGGGACAAGATCGGACTGAAACTCATGGAGCTACAGGACGAGTTCGCCTACCTGAAGTTCGGTGATAAACCTGGTCCCGGGGTCGCCCTGGTGTCCGCAGAGGGCCTCGCGCGAGAGATTCCTAATGAACGAGTGCGACCGGGCGAGAGCCTTCTTCAGCGCAACTACTTCGCCGTTTTCCTCGACGATGCGGATCGTGCCTATGAGGAGCTGCGGCGGAAGGGAGTCCGGTTCCTACAACCGCCCGCGACTCGCAGCAATGGCCAGCGGTACGCCTTTTTCGAGGACCCGGAGAGCAACCTCTGGGAGATCTCCCATTTCCCGAAGGAGTGAACCGAGATGCCCAGGAAGGGGTCGGGTCGGAAGATCAACGAGGTAGACCTAGCGCGGGCTTGGATCGATTGGCTTGTTGACACGCGATCGGGCTACCTGGAGACTCTGCTGAAACTGCCCAAGAAGGAAAGGATCAAAGACCGCGGCGCATCGTTCCCGTCGATTCAGGACATCTTCCTTCACATCCTGGACACCAATGTCTGGTGGCTCGAGAGCGTACCCCAGAATCGCCAGGAGTCCCACCATGAAGTCAAAGGCAACCTGTCCGGGGCCGAAATCAGAAGAGAAGTCCGCCGTCTCGCGCAGGCAAGCAGGAAACTCGCGAAGTCACTGACCCCCTCTCGGCTCGACCGGAGCTTCGTGGTTCGAGGCGTTCAAGGGAACGGGAAACCCTTCGAGATGAAAGTGAACCTTCGAACGATCATCTGGCACATGGTGGATGAGGAGCTGCAGCATCGGGGGGAAATGAACGCACTCTTCTGGCAGATGGACATCGACGCACCGACACGAGCTTGGTTCAGCAGCGCGCTGGCCGAGTGAGCACGACTCCTCCGCCTCGACTCTCGGGTGTGGGCGAACCGCCTGTTTCGGGACTCGCCCCCCTCTCGCGCTCATCGCGGTCGGCCCTGGACCTTGCGGGAATAGGCGCGCCCGGTTGACGTGGCGAGCCAAGATGTGTCGGGGGTTCGCCGGTTAAGTCTACCAGCCCATGTTCTAGGACTTCCATCGTTTAAGTGGTCTGAGGTGTGTGTCTTGGAGTGAATCCCATGAGTGTCCCCCACGAGCCCGATGCCGTAACAGGTCCAGCGCCTTCGAAATCTTACTCGGACTGCCACTTCTGTCAGCGGATGGCGGACCCCACCCCTCTCCGGGATCGACTGGTCTTCGAAGATGGATCGTTCCACGTCTCGCACCAGCTGGAAGAGGATGGACCGAGCTACCTCGGAAACCTCCTCATCCAGACAAAGCGTCACGCGGAAGGGATGGCGGAATTGACGGAACTCGAGGGACAGGAACTGGGATCCCTTATTCAGCAAACGAGCAGGGCGCTGAAGTCCTGTACTGCCGCAGCTTGGACGTACGTATTCAGTTTCACCGAAGCGTTTCGCCATGTCCACGTCGTGGTCATGGCGCGGTACCCGAACACGCCGAAGCAGTACGTGCGCCTCGCCATTACCGACTGGCCCGAAGCGCCGAAGGGCGGACGCGCCGAGGTCGCTCAGCTGTCCCAGAAGCTGAGGGACTCGATGGTCCCACTCAGGGGCGGGGAAGCTACTGGGCGAGTGATGCGAAGGACGCCGTGAGGTAGCCAACAAACGGCTGGCCAGCGGCGTCGCCACGCCCACCAACGCGCTCCTCGAGGTCGCTCACGGAACGCGCGCGCCATGGCTTCCCAGGATTGGCAGGCGTCCGTCCTGGAACCCGTTCCTCTGGGGCTCTATTGTTCCATTCGAACCATCAACGGGGGTTCTCAGGCAGTCTCTTAGCTGGGCGGGACAAAGAACTCGATCCAGATGCCGTTCGGGTCCTGGATGTACGCCCATCGGTGTTCTGGGTCCTGCATCTCCAAAATAGCGGGGTACCCGGCCTTCCTTGCCTCCGCGAGCACGCCATCCAGGTCCTTCACCTCGAAACCGAGGTGGTCCAGCCCCTCCCCGGCCTCATATCTCGTGTCGAACCGGTTTCCCGGGGGATAGTAGTTCAGCTCCAATTGATGGCCGCCCGGCTCCCTCATGAGAATCACGACGGTGCCTTTCGTTGATTGCTGCGTGAACCGAGCCACCTCCATCATACCCAGTACGCTCGTGTAGAACTTCACCGACGCTTCCAGGTCCTTCACGCGGATGCCTGTGTACCCGAACTTCACATCCATGTCTTCGCCGTCGCGGAGCGCCCTGACGAATAAGAAGCTCACCGGGAAGCCTTCTAGGGAGGTTGCCGAATAGGCACTAAGGCGACGGTGGTTCGGTTGAAACGAGCGGCAGAAATCTGCGTGCGCTCCTCGCGCTTCGCACGTTGATTGCGGTCGCGTCATCGGTCGCGCGCGTCTCCCGCCAAGCAAGCGGGCGTCGTCGCGCTCCGCACGGCAGTGCTTGGTTCCAGACTCTAGGACAGAGATCGTTCCATCAAGATCGACGGGCGGTCCTCGCCAGGAATGTTCCCCTGAATGCGGCCGACTTCTCGGAATCCCTGATTGCGATAGTAGGTCACAAGGGACTCGTTTGTCGCCAAGCAATCTAACCGAAGCTTCACTCGGCCCCAACTTCGTACTTCGGTCGCGGCCCACTCCAGAATCCGCCTTCCGAGCCCTTGGTGAGCAAACTCCCGCCTAATGGCGACGCGATGGATGTACCCAGCGACCGGCGGTTGTTCGCCCCACATCAGAAGGTCCTGCCGGGTTAGCATCAAGGTCCCGACGATTCGCGATCGACTCTCCGCCACCACGACGTCGCCTCGTTCGATGCCGGATCGCACCCACGCTTCAGGAAAGGGCACCGACCACCACCGTTCGACTCCTCTTGCCTTGGCCCAAGCGGCGGCTTCCGAGAGAATGTCCACGATTTGGCGCAGATCTTCGGGTCGCGCCGGTCGGAAGGTCAGCTCGCGGTCCGCCCACGGGTCGTCCAGTGGCGCGCTCATCGCGGTCCGCCCTCGACCGCGCGGGTCGCAGATAAAGCCCGCGCGGCGCCTGCCGCCCGCGCGAGCATTATCGCGACACGGCCCGCCTCTCGCCTCGGATTGGCGCTCGGCGGGCCTCCGCGCTCACTCCGTGTCGATGACCGCGATGAGCGCGCAGAGCGCCTCCGAAATCGACGCCGCGAACCCGTTCACCGACCTGGCCGCGATCCGCGGGCCGAGTCGGAGCCGCACCAGTCAAGCCGCTGCCCGCCCCAGCAAGTATCGGTCGAGGTTGGGACCGACCGATCTCGCCAGAGATTCGGGTGTGGCGGAAGCAATGGGTTCGATTCTGAGCAAGTACCGAACCACCCCCAGTCCAATGATCTGTGCCATGAACAGCCCCACTCGCTCCTTGAGTTCCTCGGGAGCAATCTGACCGACGAATTGAGCTTCAATTTGGGTAGTCACGAAGGTTCGAACTGCGTCCCCGACTCTCCCACCGGAGGCGGCGGTATAGACGAGTCCCGCGAAGGCTCTACCTTGTGCGTGACCGTCCCAAAAGCGCACGAACCGAAGAACGGCAATGGCTCCCGTCCCTCGGCGGAGCGGACCCGATTGGAAGGTGGTCTCGAGTAAAGGCTGCAGTGTCGCGCCCAAGGCCTCGAGCGACAGCTCCTCCTTGGATCCAAAGTAATAGAGCACAAGGGCCGGATCCACGCCAGCCTCTCGCGCAATCCCCCTGATAGTGACCTCCGTGAGGCCGTGCCTCAGAAACAGGCGACCAGCCGCTCGCACGATGTCTGCGCGTGCCCTTCCTTGGGTCCGCCGTCTCCGGCCTCTAGGTGCCACAGTCGCGCTTGACTGGTGCAGGCTCGATTCCTTCACGGGAATTCAACCCCGGAGGGAGAGGGACTCCCCGTATTTCAACACAGGTTGAAGTACTGGCTCGGTTGTTGGAGCGTGCCACTACTACGATGAGGCTGCAACCAATTGACAAACCCAAGGGACTGATGATGCGCATGGCGTTCTGGGCCACGCGACGCCAGTTCGGTAAGGTCATGACACCGATGAAAGTCCTCTATCCCCGCGTCCCAGGGTTGCTGAAGCTCTCCTACGAAATCACGAAGTTCGATACGAAGGGGATCCAGCTCGAACCGAGTCTTCACTTCATGATCGCTTCGTACACCTCGCAGATCAACGGTTGTGGTTTTTGCATGGACCTCGCGCGCGCGATGGCGACTCGCGAACGCCTCGGGATGGAGAAGTTCAACGCGCTATCGGAGTACCGAACGAGCCCCCTGTTCTCTGATAGGGAACGCGCAGCACTGGCGTATGTTGACGAAGCCACGCGACTGAAGCATGTCTCCGACGACACGTTCGAGACACTGAGCGAGCAGTTCACTGAGCACGAGATCGTCGAAATCACTTGGCTAAACGCGATTGAGAACTACTACAACATGATCAACATCCCGCTCGAAATCGGATCGGACGGTTTCTGCGCGATCGCTCAGACCCGAACGACCTGACGAAGGCCGAGGCGAGGTATGCTCGAGACGACGGAAGGATCGCGTGTTACCGACTCAACGTCGCAACCCCGACTGTCTCCCATAGCATGGGTCATCCTTGGGCTTCTCGTGGTCGAGGCCGTCATCGGCACGGTTGTCAGTCGGCTGATCACCTTGCCTACGTCGCCCAGTGTCGCCCAGGTGTTCCTCTCAATCCCGGTGCTCACGGCCCACATCATCATCGGGTTCCTGCTGGTGGGACTCGCAATCTACCTCCTCACGCTGGTTCGTCGAAGCCGATTGGGCGAAGCGGTAGTTCCGGCTGTTCTCGTTCTCGTCTTTCTGATACTTGCCCTCCTGAACGGGTTTGCGTTCACCTTCAGGCCGGACATCGTGTTCACTCTCGGAACGCTTTGCGGATTCTGGGGAGCTCTGATTCTTGCGGTGCTCCTTGTCTCCAGATTCGGTCGTACAAGGGAGCCGCAACTCGGTCACGCGACTGCTGCCACGAACCCAAGGGGTCGTGTCCTTCGCAGCATCCTGCTGGCCCTGAGCGGCATTCTCCTGGAAGTCGCGGTCACATTCCTCCTAGCCTATGGCCTGCTCGCAACCTTGACCATCGGGCTCGGCCGCATGCCTTCCGTTGCTATTCCCGCACCCATACAGTGGGTAGGGCTGGTCGTGTTGCTATCCGGGGCAGCACTTGCCATCGCCACGCTTCGGTACCGGCGTCCCCTCGTGATGATCGAGTCGACGTATCTCACGCTGGCGAAGCTTTACGGACGCCACCCCACGGAGCTCGCTCCGGGACGAGAGGAAGCCCTTTCGGTTGTCGGACCATATCGATACGTCAGGAACCCGCTCTACCTAGCGGTCTTTCTGTTCACAGCCGGACTCGGCCTCTTCGACTCGTCACTACTACTGCTCGTTTGGGCGGCCGCGCTCCTTGCTTGGTTCCTGACCTTCCTCGTTCCATTCGAAGAAAAGGAGCTACTCGAGCGATTCGGCGAGCGATACGCGCGATACACATCCTGCGTCCCAAGCTTCTTCCCGTGGAGACGGCCACACGGGGAAGAGACGGCGCAAATCTAGAAAGGGCCGAAGTCGGGCGGCCCCTGCGAGCACTGATTGCGGTCCTCCATCGGCCGCGCGCGCCCCACATCAAGCCGGCGGGGGCTCGCTCGCAACCAAATCCGAGTGTAGGTTGAAAGCGCCTTAGGCGCGGCGAGCGTACCGCTCGACATGACCGAGAGCGTCCCCGGATGCACCTTGTGCCGGGGCCCGGAAGGCGACAAGGAGCTTGAGCGAGTCCAGGTCTGGGAAGATCGGTTGTGGCGGCTAACAACCGCTCTGGGAGGGGAACTGGCCGGATTTTCGTATCTCGAACCCAAGCGGCATATTCCTCACATTACCGATTTGGATGGGGATGAAGCGCGAACGTTTGGGGGTGTTCTCGCTCGAACGACCAGCGCTATCCGGGACGCGACCGGGGCAGAAGTTGTCTACATCTACGTCTTCGGAGACGGGATTCCACATTTGCATCTTCACCTAGCTCCGCATCGACCCGGAGACCCCCTCAACGACCGGATGATTCGCGGCGAGTTCGTCGAGACGCAGCTGCCCAGCGGAGCGACGTCATTCGTAAGCCGTGAGTTTCCGCAGTTGCCCGATTCGGAACACGAAGCAGTAAGGGCACGTCTCTCTCGCGCGTTAGAGAATCCGCCTGAGAGAGAGTAGAAGCCAGACGGTGTCACGCGGACTCGCCGTCCGCTCCCCCACGCGCTGATTGCGGTCATGTCATCGGCCGCGCGCGTCCCATCTCACAAGCTCGCAAGTCTTCGGATATCCTCCCAACCGTAGCTGACCACCGGCAGAGGTACTCCTAGGGTCCGAGACACGTGAATCCGCCTGCTCACAAGAACGCCTCCCAGGCGCTCGTAGAACCGGCGATACGGGTTCCGTTCTTGAACCCAGGCATTCATGGAGTACATTCCGGTGGCTAGCAAGTGCCGGGCCACTTCTCTAACGAGTGCGGTTCCGACACCGTGACCTTGGACCGACTTCGTGACGTAGATGGTTATCAGCTCGCCTGTGAAGGCAGGGTCTGCTTCTCGGTTGGGACCGCCAACTGCGAATCCCACGACATCATCCGACCCCGCGAAAGCCACGAAGGGCGCCTCTCCCTCTCGAGGGTTCCTCAGCCAGCTCCCGAAACCCCGGGAGATATCACCCTCGGGGGTAAGCTCGTTTAATCGATAATCAGGAACGATTCCGCGATAGGCCGACTTCCATGTGTCCACGTGGACTCGGGCCATTCCTTCGAGGTTCGCGAGAACGGCCCGACGGACGGTGACCGCGGCGGAAGGCCGGACATCGGCTTGATTCGTGGACTCGCACGCGCTCATCGCGGTCCGCCCTCGACCGCGCGGGTCCCACATTAACCTCGCGCCCGCACTTCGCGCGGGCGTTCCCTCGCTTCGCTCGGCGAGGATAATGGGGACACGGCCGCCCTCGTCGCTCGAACCGCTCCTCGGGCGGCCTCCGCGCTCACTCCGTGTCGATGACCGCGATGAGCGCGCAGAGCGCCTCCGCGAACCCGTTCCCCGACCTGCCCGCGATCCGCGAAGGCTTCGGGATGCACGCGAAGTTCTGAAATCGTTCCATTCATCTTATAGACAGGGCCCCTTTCGAAGAGCGCGCTGAAGGGCGCCCCAACATGACTTCGGAACTAGAGTCACTTCGAGAGTGGTTCGCCTACATCGCTGCCGCGCGCCGGGGCTATCTCGAGACGTTCGAGAAGCTTCCCTCCGGGGAGCTCTCCCGCGACCGAGGTGCGTCGTACCCCTCGCTCCTCGACATCCTGGCGCACTCTCAAGGAGCGCTGTACTTCTGGGTCAAGAACTGCTCCCCGGACGCATTCCCGCCGCCGGAGCCGGATCAGGGAGAGCCCCCGACCGTCGCTCAGCTGAAGGAGTTCGAGACCTACCTCCAGGCCCATGTCCAGCGATTCATGGCCGCGCTTCGCGAAGCCGACCTCGCACGAACGATCGCGAGGCCGAAGGGCCCGGGGTCGGACCATGATTGCAACATCCCGGTACGAGAAGTGCTATGGCATCTGGTCGAAGAGGAGCTCCAGCATCGCGGTGAGCTCAACGCCCTCCTCTGGCAGATCGATGTCGAAGCCCCGGTCTACAACTGGACCCGATGGGCGCACGAGGTCGGGCGAATCAAGGATCTCCCCCCGAAGTAAGGGGCCGCCATCGCGAATGTGCGCGCGTGCGTTCGTCGGAAGCGGTCCGGTAGTACCGGGATTGCTCTTCGGGTGCTGATTGATCCGGTCACCATTCGGGTGCCTTTACTTGGACTCCTTGACCAACGCCCCGAATGACGACTTCCGTTTGATCTTGCCATTCTCCAGTTCGAAGATGTTGACATATCGGACCGAAAGTGCGCTGCCGTCCTTCTTGGTCACGTGAGCCGTGCCCTCGGCAACCACTACGTTGTTCTCCTCGGTCAGCCGATGGACCTCGCTCCGGAGTTCGTCGTCGCCGTAATTCTTGAGGTGGGCTTCCTTCCCCCTCGTGATGATTCCCGTGGCGGGGACTCCGTCGCCCCACTCTATCCACTCTACGTCGTCCGCAAGAAGTGGGCCGAGCTTCGATTTGTCGCTGGTGGCCAGGTAGGTCTCGATGAGCTTCTTGTTCGGACTCATGACGGTCGAAACGCCTTCTTGGATTTATAGCCGCGGCGCGTCCGACGCGACGACCTCGTCACGGCCCGCGTGCTGATTGCGGTCATGTCATCGGCCGCGCGCGTCTCACTTCAAACCCGTGATCGAGCTGTCGCGAATCTGGTCCCGGCTCTCGCCGGAGGAGAAGCGTGATAGACGGATGACGACTGGTCTCGATATGCCCGCCGCTCGCGTGACGATTCACAACCCGAAGACGATCTCCGCTCCCACCGGTTATTCCCACGTCGCGGAAGTCCGTGGTGGCAAGCTCGTGTTCATTTCGGGCCAGGTCGCGTTGGACCCGAGCGGCGCCCTGGTGGGTTGGGACTCTTACTCGCTACAGGCCGAACAGGTCTTCAAGAATCTCGGATTGGCTCTTGAATCGGCGGGCGCCGGATTTGGCGACCTGGTGAAACTTACGTACTATCTGCTCGACGTCGCGCATCTCCCAGAAGTTCGCGAGATTCGGGATCGGTTCGTCAACAAACTGCATCCGCCGACGAGTACCGCCGTCCAAGTGAGCCGCCTGGCGCGCCCGGAGTTTTTGCTCGAAGTAGACGCGATCGCATCGGTGGAGTGAACGTTTGCAGAAGACGGCCGCGCGCTCCGAGCCGACTCTCCTCGCGCGCTGATTGGGGTCCCGTCATCGGCCGCGCGCGCCCCACATCAAGGTCGCGGCGACTTTCCGCTCAGCAGGGGTGGAACGACGTATCGAAGAACGCAAATCCTACCTGGGTCATCGTGCCAAGGTTGGTCGCCGTATGCCGCAGGGTCGATCGCTGGTCGTACAGGCCTTGCCTGACAACCCCAGCGTCGCTAGTCTCCCGACCAGCTCTAGCCCCGATCAAGGCCCAGAGTCTCTCGAGGCCGGCGTGTTCGAGGACGTCGAGGATCAGTTCGACCGCTGGGTTTCAGTGGCAGTTTTTGGGGTTCTCACCCTCGTCCTTAGCATCCTCATCTTGACCGGGCTTTCTCGATCCATAGGCCACCAGACTCTGGGAACGTCTCTAATCGCACTGGGATTCCTCGAGCTGATCCTCGGCACATTTGGGGCGTATGTCGTCCGCCCTTCGGCGATGGCCGCAGTTGCCCTTGCGAGCACCGTGACCATCGTCGATGGGGTCCTGATCGCAGCCGGAGGAATCGGACTTGCGTGGGGTGCGGGAATAGCGAGCATGGCCCTGGGGTTGGGGTGCGCGGCCGTCGGAACAATACTGGGAATTCGCACTTGGTCGACCCTCTACCGAGACGGGGTTAGCGCCTCGTAGCCACCCTCGTCAGGAAGCATTGGAGTCCCGTAAGGCTCGACATCACGCGGATCCCAGCGCGGTCCCGCGCGCTGATTGCGGTCCCGTCTCGGGACGAACCCCGCGGATTCGCCCGCTCGCGGAGGCGGGTACGCCTCCCCGACTCGGCCGCGCGCGCCCCACATCGAGGTCGCGGCAGCCTTCGGCCGCCGTTCCCTCGCTTCGTCCGACCCCGTACCCATCCCCGCGTTTGGAAAGGGGTGGGGTTTTCACGGTCACTCGCCAGAAGCGCGAACCCTGGACGTGACGATCGTTGGGCAAGGTCTAAACCCCCGCCGGGCCCTAGGTGTACCGTGAAACTCTGGAGGCGGAAGCGGGACCCCGTCACGCCCGCGCAGAAGCCAATTCGCGCTTCTTCCAAGCACAAGGCGGGCAAGTTCCCAGCCGTCGAGAAGGGTCTTGTCAGGATTTTCGGACGACCGTGGGGAGGGTCATCCGGGTTCATGCCTCATGTAGAGGCTCCGGATATTGTCGAGAATCCGAAGAAGAAGAGCAAGGGCTGAACCGAGCCATGCGGATAGCTTTGCGGGCACCCAGTGTCGCGTTCTTGCTCGCCGGGATTCTGATGCAGCTTGTCTCACTGACAATCCTTGAGTTCTGGAGTGGAGTTTCGACCAACGGCTGCGCAGGCTGCCCCGTTACTCCATCTGCTCCCGTAGTCTCGATGTTCTGGTTCGTGGTCCTTTGCATCCTGATTGTAGTGGCAGTCGGTGGCCTCTTCAATCAAGTCTTCGCGGCAGGCGGCGTCGCCGCGACCCTATCGTCGGCAGTCATCCTCTGGGGCTACGTCGCCTACTACATCCAGGGGAGTCCGCTTTGGAATCTCAATCTGTGGGCGCTCCCTGTGGATTGGATCGGAGCGGGCATGGCTGTGGTAGTCCTTGTTCACGCCATTCTGCCCAACGCGGGACTTGGGACTCAAGTGAAGGTCGCAAACAACCCGCGGTAGGGCGAAGGAACCGAGGTGAAGGTTTCCGGCCTGCGGTCGCCGCGCCGGCGATGTCGAGCTGGGATTCCGCTCTAGCCCGACTCGCCCCCCCGTGCTGATTGTGGTCCCGTCTCTGGACGAATCCCTTGGATTCGTCCGCTCGCGGAGGCGGGTAAGCCTCCCCGACTCGGCCGCGCGCGTCCCACATCAAGGTCGCGGTCACGGTTCGAGCCGCGTTTCGTGTTTGGGTGGCCTCCCCCAACGTATTTCCTCTTCGACGGGCTGTCGAGGCTGACCGCGTGGGTCACAAGATGAACCCTGCCCGTTCGACGCTCGATCTGAGACCGGCTCGATGGTTGGGTCTCGGCATCATGATCGTCGGATTGCTCATTGCAGTCTACGGTACGATAGCAATCCTAGAAGCCATCTCGCAACCCGCCTCGCCGGGCGTGGCCGCCGCGTCCTTGCCGATTGGGCCGTTGGTCCTCGGGCTCGTGGTCTTCGTCGTAGGACTCGTCACCGCCGTGATCGCGGTGCGTGCGAAGGATGTCTGGCCGCCGTAGGGCACCGTTGGTTCACCAACGCCGACCTCATCGCTGCCCGCGCGCTCCTCGCGGTCGGTCATCGAACGCGCCGTTCTTTGGTGGAGCGACGGATTTCCGTGGGTTCAGTGGGGCTGCCGGAAGCTCGAGATTTGCTGGACCTGATTAGCTGTCAACCGGAACCGCGCCACCCGGAGGCCCGGTATCACGTCGACAAAGTCGGGACCGACCCGGAGGACCGCCGACCACCTCACGGTCAGTCCACGCGGTGGGATCATCAGGCGAAGGCCGACAGGAGAGATCCCCAATCGACCGACGATAGGAAATCGCCTCCAAATTACCCCGAACGCCCACAAGAACAGTCCGGCGGCCCACGGCAGAAGGAGCGCGAGCCCTGCCCAAGGGGGAATCGTCGGACCCGACCAGCCGCCGACGGTCACCAGGAACTCAAGGGTCAGAACGATGACCACCAGAACGCTGTACCCCATGAGGACCCCGAAGAAGATCCGGAACTGGGCTGCTCGAACGCGATCGCCTTCGACCCACTTCCACGGAGGCTCGTCAGGCATCTCGCGACCCCGATCCTCGAAAGGTCAGTCGAGCCATTAACCTAACGGAGAGGCCACGGCGCGTGGAAGGATTGGGGGTTCGCGACGCCCGCCGTTCGTGACCGGTTCTCGCGCGATCGCGCGCGCTCCTCGCGGCCGTTCCTCGTCCCGCGCGCTGATCGCGGTCCCGTATCTGGACGAACCCCGCGAATGAATTCGTCCGCTCGCGGAGGCGGGTCAGCCTCCCCGACTCGGCCGCGCGCGCCCCACATCAAGGTCGCGGAAGCGGTTCGAGTCGCGCTTAGTCCTTGGGTGGCCTCCCCCAACGTATTTCCCATTCGGCGGTCTGTCCAAGCTGACCACGTGGGTCACAAGATGAACCCTGCCCGTTCGACGCTCGATCTGAGACCAGCTCGGTGGTTGGGTCTCGGTATCATGATCGTTGGATTGCTCATTGCGGCTTACGGTTCGATATCGTTCCTAGATGCCATTTCGCATCCCGGTCCGCCGGGTGTATCTGCCGCGCCCGCGCCGATTGCGCCCCTGGTCCTTGGCATCGTCATCTTTGTGATGGGACTCGTCACCGCCGTGGTTGCGGTGCGTGCGAAAGATGTCTGGCCGCCGTAGGGCACTGATGGTTCAATCGCGCCAATCACGTCGTTGCCCGCGCGCTGATTGCAATCCCGTCTCTGGACGAATCCCGCGAATGAATTCGTCCGCTCGCGGAGGCGGGTAAGCCTCCCCGACTCGGCCGCGCGCGTCCCACATCAAGCCGGCGCGGCCACGGCCGCCAGGTGGACAAAGTATCAACACGCCGTCCAACTGAACGCAAGGCCAGGTCCGTGCAAGCCGGGATTCCCTTGCAGATTGTCGACCTGCCAATTCCCGCTATTGGGAGGAAAGAAGTACGTGTAATTCTCGAGTGATGGAATTGAGAAAATCACGGGGATGGGCCCATGAGCAGTGTCGACAGAGATCGACACATCGAAGGACGTCGAGCTGTAATTCAGGGATTGACCGAGCTTCCCGCACGTCGATATCGAGAGGGAATTCGACGCGAGGAAACCATTGGCAAAGACCGCCGTTGGGAAGTGAGAGGAGATTGTGCCGTTCCCATGGAAGGTGGTGGGTTCGTTCGCGTTTGAGGTGTTTCCCGGGCCCTGTAGCGGAAAACCCGAGTAGATCACGGTGAACGACGTGTGGGCGAGCACGACCTGGTATGACGAGGCACACGGCTGATTCAGGCCGGGACCGAGATCGGATTGGTTCGCTTGGGAGAGGACAGACCAATTCTGAGTCTCGAAGTAACCGGTTGAGAGGTTTCCCGATTGGAGCCAACCTTGTCCCGTCACGTGAGTGGGGCCGAACAGTTCCCACGTATTGAAGGACATTTCATAGTAAGTCGACCCCAGGTACGGAGCGTTAACGAGATTGAACGGGGTCCAGAACAGTTCGTTCCCGACGAGGGCGCCGACGGAACAAACGGTGTGGGAGACCAATCCACCTCCGCTTGAAGCGAGGATAGCCAGAGTAAGCACGATTCCTACAGCGATACCGGCGGGGATCGCGGCGCGGTGGCCGGTTGCGTTTCGAGCCTTCGCGCGTCCGCTCATCGCGGTCAGGTCATCGATTGCGCGGGTCCCACATTAACCTCGCGCCCGCGCTCTTCGCGCGCGGGCGTTCCCTCGCTTCGCTCGGCGAGGATAATGGGGACACGGCCGCCCTCGTCGCTCGAGTCGCTCCTCGGGCGGCCTCCGCGCTCACTCCGTGTCGATGACCGCGATGAGCGCGCAGAGCGCCTCCGACGCCGCGAACCCGTTCCCCGACCTGTCCGCTACTTGCGGGTCCGACGCGAGCCC
>Ga0187885_10001357_pt1 | contig 27214 bp, 26 predicted proteins | sample June2016WEW_20_1_3_FD_132970 | JGI IMG/M metagenome (GOLD analysis project Ga0187885, IMG submission 132970) | Peatland microbial communities from SPRUCE experiment site at the Marcell Experimental Forest, Minnesota, USA - June2016WEW_20_100 | ecosystem: Environmental > Terrestrial > Soil >...
AGATGGAACACAGCATCGATTTCGTATTCGCCGAGTACCCGCTCCAACAACACCTGGTCGCGCACATCCCCGCGCACCACTTTGACTCGTTCGATCAGGCTGCTTCGGACTAAGTCGCTTTGCGGCACCCAGTCGCGAACCAAGCAGACTACATCCGCCCCGGCTTCCACGAGACGGCGCACGAGGCTGCTGCCCAGCAGTCCTGTTGCGCCGGTGACGAACGTTGGTCGATCCTGCCAGAATGGAGTTGTCATTTCCAAACCTTCCACGGCGCTTCGCCTTTGGCCCACAGTTCGTTCAAGGACTGGTATTCGCGGTAGGTGTCCATGGCAAAGAAGAACCCGTCGTGTCGATAGGCCATCAATTGTCCTTCGCGCGCCAGGCGCTCTAAAGGCTCATGCTCCAGGATGCAGCTATCGCCAGACAGGTAGTCGTAAATGCGGCGGTTGAAGACGAAGAATCCGGCATTTGCCCATCCACTCAACTGAGGTTTCTCCGCGAACTCCACTACCTTGCCGCCTTCGTCCACCTCCAGAATGCCGAAACGAGATACGGGTTTGACCGTCGTGACTGTTGCCAGTTTGCCGTGGGCCTTGTGAAAGTCCAGTAGTGCGCGGATGTCGAGGTCAGCAACGCCGTCTCCATAAGTGACCATCAATACATCGCCATCTACGTACGTCTCCGTCCGCTTGACACGGCCTCCCGTCATTGTGTCCTGCCCCGTTTCCACCAGCGTCACGTCGAAATCCTGCTCGGTGTGCATGCCGTGGTAGGTGACACGATGTTGGCGTCCCAAGCAAATCGTGAAGTCATTGTTCATCGCCTCGTAGTTCAGAAAGTATTCTTTGATCTGATGTCCTTTGTAGCCAAGACAAAGAACAAATTCCTTGAACCCATAGTGGGCGTAGAGCTTCATGATATGCCAGAGCATTGGATGTCCGCCGATATCGACCATCGGTTTGGGTTTAAATTCCGTTTCTTCGCGCAGACGGGTACCAAGGCCACCGCAGAGCAGGACAACTTTCATCACGCACTTCTATCAAACTCAGGCAATTGCGTCAAATGGTTACGAGGTAGGTAAAATTTGTGCTAATCAAAGTACCTTGACCCTGCCCTGGTGGGAGTCTATAAGGCGGCCATGGCAGGAATTGTCGCGGCGTTTGTCAGTTTCACTTTATTTGTGCTGACTCATTGGGCGGTGTGCCACAAATTGCGATGGCGACCTCTCTCTAAAGTGCTGAACGGCTTGTGGGTTGCGTTTTTACCCATACATGCGGCGCTCTTCTTTTTCCTTGGAGTCAGGTTCAAAGTGTTCGCTTTTGATCTTCGGGCATGGTCGGGCGTGGTCAATCTCCTGAATGGATTCCTTATTCAAGCGTTTTTGCTGATCGGGTACACGGCGTTCTTCTTTCTCATCGAACGCGGCCTCTCCCTGCGAGTGATGATCGAAATCAGCCGTGCCCCGCAGCGACAGATGACAATCGAGGACATCAAACGAATCTACCCATATGATTATATCTTGGAGAAGCGGCTTGGCCAGATATTGCAGATGGGCTACTGGGTGAAGAACGGCGATTGCTTTTACTCCACAGACAAGGGACGGGGGTTTGCCGCTGCACACAAGCTCGTGTGGAGAATCTTTCGGATTGGCAAGGACTAATTACATGCTTCCTGGAATCTGTTCAGCATTCTTGACGTTTGCCGTGTTTCTCGTTGCGGTTGTGGTGCGCTTCCGCCTCTCACGCGCTTGTCATCGGCTTCAAGCAATGTTGCTGATTTGGACGCTGTTGCTGGCCGTGTACGGTGGAATCTATCGAGCATTCGACACGCCGCCGCTGACAAGTCTGGAAGGGATCGTTTTCTTTGGCAACGGCATTTTGATCTACCTCTTCCTGTTCTTCACCTTCTGTTACTGCTACATCGTCAGCGACCATTCCCTGTCGGTGATTTATATGATGGCGCTGGAAGAATTGCCCGAGAAGAGGATGACACTCGATGACTTGAAGCGGAAGTTCCCCTACGATGAATTATTGAGACAGAGACTGATTGACTTGCAGAACAATGGTTTCCTTGTGGTGGAAGGCGAGAGCTACCGACTCACGGCCAAAGGAATGAGGAACGCCGCAATTGCCGGCGGTCTCAAACGTTTTCTCCATCTAGAACCCGGCGGCTGAAATCAAGGAGATGACGGCGCCAGCACGGCCTGCCCCATGCGATAAGGCGCCCAGCCGAGTTCGCCAATGATCCGAGGTGGGGCGATCCGCGTGTACTCGTGTCCTAAAACCTGAATTTTCTCCTCAAGCACCTGCCCGGAATTCCCCGGTATCCGCACCCCGCCAAAGAACTGCTTTTGGGCGAACTCGAACGGCGGCGGCCTGCTAGCCGGCCAGACCACCGCTACGACCTCCTGAGTAAAGGCCGCCGTCTGATATGGACTTTGCTGCGAGAAATCCAAGATGCCGAACTTGACCCGCTCATCGCTGAGCGCCGTCAGCGTATGCGAGTACGAATACCAGGAGATTCCATACTGATAGCCTGCGTCCACAATATCCTTGGCCGTGCGCCGGTAGTCGGCCAGTTCGTCCGGCCCTTGCAGCATCTGCCATTGATGAAAGGCCGAGATTCCCAGCCAGAGCACCAGCACGCCGATGACCACCCACTGCCGCGCCTGCCACGCCGCACTGAGCCGCACCCCGAGCCAGACCAGCAGCACGACGCTGGCCGGCAGCAGGTAACGCCGAATCGAGTAGTAGGAACCCGCAGATTTCGCGGCGACAATCATGAGTACCAGATCCACCACGGCAATCATGTTGAACAGAAACACGGGCAGATTCTTTTCCCGGTAGCTCTCCCGCAGCAGGCGGATTCCGTACGGTATCAGCAGGGCCGCGACGATGATCCCAACCGTATCGACGGCGGACAGCGGCACACTCTCCCAATTTTCCATGTGATTGAGGTAATGCGTACTGCACGGTTGCCGGCTCCACGGATCGGCATCCACATAGGTCGGTAAACAGCGAAACAGCATATACCAGTTCCGGGCCATCATGCCGGGCGTGGCGAAGTTCAGAAACCCCTGCACGTCTTCGGTGCGGTTTTCGTGAGAAATGACCCCCATCTTGTAAAGGAGTTCGGGACTGTAGCCGACCAGAAAGGCCGCCACACTGAGCCAGAGCATCCGTGAGCGGACGAACGACCGCAAGAACCCGCGCCCCTCCGGCATCGCCACCAAGGCGATCCCGGCCGCGAGCCAGACGACGATCACGTGCTTGTGAGCATACCAGAACCAGCCCATGATCAGCCCTGTCAGCGGACACAACCAAGTGCGCGGCCCACGTCGCAATATCAAGATCGTCAACCACAAAAACCCCCCGATGTACAGCGGCAGCGTACTGTAGGCTGTCAGGAACGGTTGGCTATTGTACATCAGGTAAAACGGCACCCCGATCGCCAAGGCGACTCCGGCTCCGATCGCCGCGCCCCGGCCCCAGTATCGGCCGGCAAACACCACCAACAATCCCACCCCACAGGCCCAAGTCAGCAAACTGACAAACGAGGCCAGCGGGATCGACGGCCCGAACAAGGCAAACAGCCCAGCCGCAAGAAACTCCGACGGGCCAATGCCTCCGTAGTCGGTCCCCCAAGTGTAAATGGGAAACTCCCCATGGCTCAGCATTCGTTTGGGGATCAGATACCCCGGGGCGATGCCCGACTGAAAATAGAGATCAAAACGGAACAAGAACGGAAGATGAATCAAAATGGTCAGCAGCCCGAAGATGAACGCCCAGCCCAGGATTTGTCGCTGTGTCAAGTCGTTGCTGGCTACGAGGAGGGGTTGATTTGCTTTGCTCATGGGGATTTACCAGTGCAGGATGCGTTGCGGTGTCGAAATGCGTTGGAAGATAAACACCTTGTCCTGATTAAAAACCGAGCGGTAGGCGGGGTGGCCTGCGATCAACTGGAAAAGCTGCCGCTGCTGCTGCCAGTCATACGCGACAAAGTTGCCGTCGAACACGATGAAGTCATAGTCAAACAGTTGGTTGAGATCGCGGTGCCAATAATGAAGTCCCCCCAGACTATGGATCGCGCGCCGGTCGGCAAAGTGCGCGATCATGTTGTCGGGGCAAAAAACGCTGGCTTCATGTGGAACCGCCTCCACTGCTTGCTCGCGGGCCGCACGCGCGGCACCCCAATGGTATTCAGATGGTCGCAACCACATCGCCGTACTCGCCAAGGCCAGCAGTGTCACTGCCAAGCACAAACCACGGGTGTAATCGCGGCGGCCAAACCAGAGCGTCAACATCTGGTTCCATCGCGGCAGTGTCGTCAAAAAACTCATCCAGAGCAGTCCGCCTAGCACGCTGCCATAATGCCAGCCGATGACGCGCAGAGCCGAATTGCTGCTCAGGAGATTCAACCCAATGGTCGGCAACGCCGGCACAAATGCCCACCCGGCAAATGGCAGCAGCAGGCCCAGCGGTAACAGCAGCCGCCATAAATATCCGAGCCGGTCCGTCTGGAACATGATCTGCACCAAGGACAGCGGGTGCGACAGCATGTTGCGTAATACCTCGCCGGGCGTTTTGCCGTACTGCTCGAAGTACGCCACCTGCGTGTACAGCAGCGTACCGCTGCCCTGCCATACCGACATCAGCCCCTTCAACACAAACAACAGGTAGCCCACACTCCAGCCAATCGGAAACGCGATCCATTTCCAGTCGCGGCGCCGCAAGAGCGCATAGATTCCGAATGCACCGGCGTTCAGCGCAAGCGTTTCCTTCGCCAAGAGACTACCGGCTAAACAGAGACAGAAGGCCCGGAAGTTTTTCTTCTCAAAGAAGTAAAAGGTGAACAACATTAGCGCGAGGCCAAATTGATCATCGTGAATCTGGCTCACATGTTGTGACGCGATCGTTGGCAGCGCCAACAAGCCCACGGCCGCGATCAAACCGGTTAGCCGATTTCCCGTCCGGTCGCGCGCCAACAAATAGGCTGGCCAAGCCGCGAGACTGATCATCAATGACTGAAACAGGAACAGACTGTAGATCGTTGGGACCAACCAGTACACCGGCAACCACAGCCACAAGATGAAGTTCGGGTGGTTGCCCATGATCGTGCCTTCGGAGGCGAAGAACGGGAAGAACTGACCTTGGAGCACATGACTGAACGCGTAGCCGAACACGGCGGTGTCACCGGTGGCCAGATTGAAACTTGCGTACTGCCGCCATGCCAGATAGCTCATACCCAGCGTCACGACCACCATCAATGCCACCAACGCGCGCATCGCCTGTCGGTCAGTGAGGTCGCGGATGGGACTCGCTTTGACTTCAGTCATGGTCACCGGATCTGTGACTTCAACAACTGGATGTCCGCATCCACCATCATGCGGGCAAGTTTTTGAAAATTGACGCGCGGTTTCCAGCCGAGTTGCGCGCGTGCTTTTGCAGGATTTGCAATCAGATGCTCCACTTCCGCCAGCCGCTTCAACTTCGGATCAACGCGCACGTATTTCTCCCAGTTCAAATTCACGTAGCTGAACGCCTCTTGGCAGAATTCTCTTACGGTATGTGCTTCACCCGTACCGACAACATAATCATCGGGCTTTTCCTGCTGCAGCATCAGCCACATCACTTCCACGTAATCGCCTGCGAACCCCCAATCCCTGGCGGCGTCGAGATTGCCCAACGAAAGCGTCTTCGCTCGTCCCGACACAATCCGGGCTATGCCATGCGAGATTTTGCGGGTCACGAATTCCAGGCCGCGCCGCGGTGATTCGTGGTTGAATAGAATCCCTGAACAGGCAAAGAGGTCGTAGCTTTCTCGGTAGTTGACGGTAAGATAATGACCGTACGCCTTCGCGACGCCATAAGGACTGCGCGGATGAAAAGGAGTGAGCTCGTTCTGGGGGATCTCCCGCACCTTGCCGAACATCTCGCTGGACGACGCCTGATAGAAGCGGATCTTGCGGTTCACATGTCGAATGGCTTCAAGCATGCGCGTCACCCCCAGCGCGTTGATCTCGCCGGTAAGCGTTGGTTCAGCCCAACTGCGCGGCACGAACGACTGCGCGGCCAAGTTATAAACTTCGTCCGGCTCGACCGATTCCAGCGTGTCGATCAGCGAAAGCTGATCCAGTAGATCGCCTTCACAAAACCGGATCTTCTCCCGCAAATGCGTGATACGATCAAATTTTTCCGTGCTGGAACGGCGGATGAGGCCAAACACCTGGTATCCTTTGGACAACAAGAACTCTGCCAAGTAGGAACCGTCCTGACCGGTGATGCCGCTGATCAATGCCTTGGGCATAACGGCGCAACACTATACCAGCGACCAGGCTACATGCAATCCAAGACCCGAAAAGGCAAGGAATCCTCTCTTGTCGAATACCGCGGTTGTCGGTAGACTGTGTTTTTAGCATGGCAATGACCGCTTATCGCGAAATCAATCAGTGCCGCATTTGTGGGAACCACACACTGGAGCACGTGCTCAGTTTGGGAGCGCAACATCTGACCGGGGTATTTCCAAAGACCCCCACCCAGAAGGTATCAGCCGGGCCGCTGGAACTCGTGAAATGCCGGGAAGATGAAGACGGGAACGGCTGCGGCTTGCTACAGTTGAAACACTCGTTCAATCCAGACGAAATGTATCGGGCTGACTACGGCTACCGCTCCGGCATCAACCAAAGCATGACGAACCATCTGCAGCACATCGTCCGCTCCGTTCTTGGGCATGTGGAATTGAAGTCTGGAGATGTCGTTCTGGATATCGGCAGCAACGACGCCACTTTGCTGAAAGCTTATCCCCAAGCGAACATTTCCTGCATCGGTATTGATCCCAGCGGTGAGAGCTTCCGCCGGTTTTATCCGCCGCAGATCACATTGGTGGTGGACTATTTTTCTGCGGATGCCGTAAAGCCGTTTCTCGACGGCAAAAAAGCGAAGGTAATCACTTCGATCGCGATGTTTTATGACTTGGCATCGCCGCTGGCGTTTATGCAGGACATCAAGGAGGCGCTGGTGGAGGATGGTGTCTGGGTATCTGAGCAGAGCTACATGCCCGCGATGCTCCGGCAAAACGCGTACGACACTGTCTGCCACGAACATGTGGAGTATTACGGGCTGCGGCAAATCAAGTGGATGGCCGACCGTGTTGGCTTCAAGATTCTGGACGTCGAGTTGAACGACATCAATGGCGGCAGTTTCCAGGTTACCATGGCGCACGAACATTCCAACCATAAGCCGGTCTCCAATCAGTGGCTCGCGTTGCTCAAACAAGAGAAGGAACTGGGACTGGATACGCCGCGGCCCTATCGGGAGTTCAAGGACAGCGTTTATCGGCATCGAGACGACCTGATCCGAACGATCCGCGACATCAACAAGCGTGGCGAGACGATTCTAGGATACGGCGCGTCCACCAAGGGCAACGTCCTGCTGCAGTTCTGCGGATTCACGGGGCACGACATCCCGGCCATTGCGGACCGTAACCCCGAGAAACACGGTCGCTACACGCCGGGCACGCTTATCCCGATCGTTTCCGAGTCGAGCGCGCGCGAGCGGAAACCGAACTACTTTCTCGCACTGCCCTGGCACTTTAAAGAAGAATTTCTTAAACGCGAGAGAGCCTTTCTTGAAAGCGGCGGCAAGATTATGTTTCCATTGCCGAAGATCGAAGCAATTGGCAAATGAAGACCGCGTTGATCACCGGCAGCGCAGGCCAGGATGGTACTTACCTGTCGGCGCATCTCGCGAAGCTGGGGTACAAAGTCATCGGGATCGATTGTCCGCCCGTCTCAATTGACCTGCGAGACGCAGCCGGCGTGTTTGCGATGCTGAAGAATGCGAAACCGCAGGAAATCTATCACCTGGCCGCATTCCATCATTCGTCGCAGGACAAACTGACAGATGACTTGGATGTATTCCGGAAGAGCGACGAAGTCCATGTCGTGGCGACTGCAAATCTGCTCGAAGGCATCAAACGATTCTGCCAGACAGCGAGATTCTTCTACGCCGCGTCCTGTCACGTGTACGGGAACCCAGCAACCCCGATTCAGAATGAGACCACACCTTTCTGTCCCGATGGCATTTACGGCATCACCAAGCAGGCAGGCGCTCAGCTCTGCCGTTATTATCGGTGTACGCACGGTCTGTTTGCCGCTGTCGGTATCCTCTACAACCACGAGTCTCCTTTGCGCCCTGCCAAGTTTGTCTCCAAGAAGATCGTGGAAGCGGCGGTTGCCATCAACAACCGGCAGCAGGAGAAATTGGTGCTGGGTGATCTAGAGACCGAGATTGATTGGGGATTCGCCGGCGACTACGTCGTAGCGATGCACCAGATCCTGCAGTTGCCCGTTGCGGAAGATTTTGTGATTTCCAGCGGCGCGAAGCATCGCGTCCATGACTTCGTCGAGGAAGCGTTCAAGCTGGTGGGGCTGGACTGGAAGCAGCACGTTGTCGTTGATCCGACACTGCTGCGGCGCGAAGCGAGGGCATGTTTGTTCGGCGACAGCACAAAGCTGCGCAAAATGACAGGCTGGGAGCCCACAACGAGTTTTCAAGAGTTGGTCAGGATCATGATTACGGCAGAACAGGAAAACAGACGATCGAAATGAAGACCCTGTTGTTCATACCGACCTACAACGAGCGCGAAAACGTCCGTCGCATTTACGACATGATCAAAGCGCTCGGCCTGAATCTCGATCTGCTGTTTCTGGACGACAACTCGCCCGACGGCACCGGCCAACTTCTCGATGAAATGGCCACGCGCGACTCGCATTTGTGCGTGATCCACCGCTCCGGTAAGCTTGGCATTGGCAGCGCGCATCAGGCCGCGATCGCGTGGGCCTATGGACAGGGCTACACGACGTTTCTGAGCATGGACTGCGACTTGACGCATTCGCCCGAACACATCCCGGAGTTTCTGCAGCATGCCGGTGACTATGACGTCGTACTCGGCTCTCGGTTCATGCGCGAGGAGAGCTTGGCAGGGTGGAATCTGTTGCGCAAATTCCTCACGCACTTGGGGCACTTTCTTACCCGGTACGTCCTGCGGGTACCTTACGATGCCACGGGCGCCTTCCGGTTGTACCGGTTAGATCGAATTAACCGGGGTGCATTTCGGCTGATAGAGTCACCGGGCTACTCATTCTTTTTTGAAAGTCTGTATGTACTTTGCCTGAACGGTGTGAGCGTGAAGGAAATCCCCATTGAACTGCCCGTTCGCACCTATGGCCATTCCAAGATGCAAATGAAGGACGTGATTGCCAGCCTCCGGCGGCTGATCAATCTATACCGGCGCTCCTTTCAGATTAAAGCTGAACTACGCAAGCTTAAGCAACCGGAGACAATCAATGCCTGAAGTTCGTGGCAAAGATTGGGACCAATACTGGGTCGACAGCGCGAAGAACAAAGGGCTGTTCGAGGTCATCGCGAAGTTCTACCGGCGCTTCATCATCTCGCCCGCCGTCCGTTACTATTTCCACAAATACTTCGCCGATACTCAAGGCCGCGTTTATTTGCATGCCGGCTGCGGCAGTGCCGAGTCTGATAATCGTATCGGATTAACTAATGCTCGATTCGTGTTGATGGACATCTCTCCTGAGGCCTTGGCGATTGCGCGTCGGAAAACGGCGTTGACGAACGTTCATCTCGTTTGCGGCGACATCTTCAATCCACCTTTCAAAACCGGGTGCATTGATGGTTTGTGGAACCTTGGCGTAATGGAGCATTTTCGCGAGACGGAGATCGTGAGCATTTTTAGCGCATTTAGCCGTATTCTCAAACCGCAAGCGCGATGCCTGATTTTCTGGCCCCCGAGGTATGGCCTGACGGTCATCGTACTGACTTCGTTCCTGTGCCTCGCAAATAGATTCCGCAAACAACCGCTGGTTCTTTACCCTGACGAAGTTTCGCGGTTTTCTTCCAAAGGATGGGCACAACAACTCGCCGCCCAATCTGGCCTGAAAGTCGATAAAGCGCACTTTGGCATCCGCGACGCCTTCACATACGTGGTATTGATACTGGCCCGCAGTTAGGTTGTGGATCCAACTGACCGCGAACCAGCAAACAGCTTGATTGCGCAGTTCAATATCAGCTAAAAGAGCGGGCGAAAAACAAAATGGTTGCAGGGAAAAAAGTGGTTGTGGTGTTGCCGGCCTATCAGGCGGCCAAAACACTTGAACGCACCGTCGATGAAATCCCGCGCGACGTGGTGGATGATGTCGTTCTGGTGGACGATGCCAGTGACGACTCTACGGTTGAGACTGCGCAGCGGCTTGGGCTAAAAACCATCGTTCATGACCGCAACCTCGGATACGGCGGCAATCAGAAAACCTGCTATCGTGAAGCGCTCAAACTCGGGGCGAACATTATCGTTATGTTGCATCCCGACTATCAGTATTCACCCAGATTAATAGGGGCGATGGCTCAGATGATCGCAAGTGGCCACTACGATGTGGTGCTGGGGTCGCGCATTTTGGCTCAAAGCGCGCTTGGAGGCGGCATGCCTTTGTACAAGTACATATCCAATCGTCTGCTGACGCTCATCCAGAATCTGATTATGGGGCAAAAACTATCAGAATATCACACGGGTTACCGGGCTTTTACGCGTGAAGTCCTGGAATCCCTGCCACTGGCAACTTATTCGGATGATTTCGTTTTTGACAACCAAATGCTCTGTGGCGCTATCAGCGCCGGTTTTCGCATTGGGGAGATCTCGTGTCCTGCACGTTATTTCCCAGAAGCCTCGTCCATCAATTTTCGTCGCAGTGTTGTGTACGGGTTTGGGGTGTTGAAATGCGCCTTGCAGCACGCTCGCTGGTTTAATAAGCGAACTGCGCGAGCCGTCCTGCGCGGTTGACTTGCCCTACCCGCTTCGCTAGTCTTGCCACCCATGAAGGGTGTAATTCTCGCAGGTGGTCTCGGTACACGGTTGCATCCGCTCACTAAAATCACCAATAAACATCTGCTGCCTGTTTACGACAAGCCGATGATCTTTTATCCCGTCCAGACGCTTGTCGACGCCGGTGTTCGCGATTTACTGATCGTCACTGGTGGTAATAACGCTGGAGACTTCCTGCGACTGCTGGGCAACGGCAAGGCCTTTGGTCTGCCACACATCAACTATACGCATCAGGAAGGCGAGGGCGGTATTGCCGATGCATTGCGACTGGCAGAGCATTTCGCTGATGGCGAAAAGATTGTTGTCATGCTTGGCGATAACATCATTGAAAAAGATATCCGGTGCGGCGTGGCCGCGTTCAAAAAACAGAAGCGCGGGGCGCGGGTTTACCTAAAGAAAGTCAGGAATCCACAAGCCTATGGCGTCGCGGAATTGAAGGGCGGCCGCGTCGTTCGCATCGTCGAAAAACCTAAAATACCGAAGTCCAATTATGCCGTCATCGGCATCTACATGTATGACAATCAAGTTTTCGACATCATCCGCACGCTTAAACCGTCCCGCCGGGGCGAGCTGGAGATCACCGATGTCAATAATGCCTACCTCCGGCGCGGCCAGCTCGAGTACGAAATCCTCGACGGCTGGTGGGCAGATGCCGGTGCATCATACCAGAAACTTCTCGAAACCAGCCTGCAGGTCGCGCGGCAACAAGGACTCATGCTGTGAAACGCGTTCTCGTCACCGGCGGCGCCGGCTTCATCGGCTCGCACTTCGTTCGCCTTGTGCTCCGTCAACATCCTGACTGGCACATCGTCAATTTGGATAAACTCAGTTACGCGGGCAACCTCGATAATCTGAGCGATTTGTCGGACTCGAAACGTCATGCCTTTGTCAAAGGCGACATTTGCGACCACGACCTCATCACCTCCCTGTGGCACGACGGTCCCGCCGGAAGCGGGGCGAGTTTCGATATTGTTGTGAACTTTGCGGCGGAGACGCACGTGGATCGCTCAATCCTCTGGGCCGACGATTTCATCAAGACCGACGTGCTCGGCGCGTTCACACTGTTGGAAGCGGCACGACAATTTGGCGTCAAGCGGTTCATCCAGATTTCCACTGACGAGGTTTATGGCAGCATCGAGCGCGGCAAGTTCACCGAGAACTCGCCTCTCAATCCGCGTAATCCCTACTCGGCCAGCAAGGCCGGTGCCGACCGGTTGACCTACGCTTACTTTGCGACGCACAACGTGCCGGTGATCATCACCCGCTGCTCAAACAATTTCGGGCCAAACCAGTACCCTGAGAAGTTCATGCCGTTGTTCATCACCAACGCGCTGGAAGACAAACCGCTCCCGCTCTACGGCGATGGCCGTTATGTGCGCGATTGGATTTATGTCGAAGACCACTGCGCCGCCATCGATTTCCTCATCGCCCACGGTGAAGTCGGCGAGACATATAACATCGCCGGCGGCAATGAAGTTGAAAACGTCGAGATCGCTCGCCGCATCGTGAGCAAGCTTGGCAAGCCTGAATCACTCATCCAACTCGTCAAGGACCGTCCCGGTCACGACCGCCGCTACTCTCTCGACGCCAGCAAGCTGGCGCGCTTGGCCTCGAAGGATTCGAGGCAAGGCTGGAAACCGCAACACGACTTCGCCGCCGCGCTTGATGCAACCATTGATTGGTACGTCACGAACGAATCCTGGTGGCGCAAGATCAAGAGCGTAAAATTCCGCCAGTATTACAAACGGCAGTACGGGCACCGGCTGTGAAAGTTCTGCTTACAGGCGCGACAGGGTTCATCGGTTCCCATGTGGCACGCGCGCTGGTCGCTCAAGGCGCAGAGATTCACGCGCTCGTGCTTCCAGAAGACAGTTTTTGGCGCATCGCCGATGTCGCCCCACATCTTCGCTTCCACACGGCAAACTTCCTCGACATGGCATCGGTGGCGCGTGTTAGCGAGGCGGTCCGACCCGAACTGTGTATCCATCTTGCTTGGTACGTCGAGCCGGGCAGGTACCTGGAAGCTCCCGAGAACCGTGATTTCTTGGATGCCAGTGTCAATTTTGCACGGACACTCGCTCGCTTCGGTTGCCAACGGTTCGTCGCGACAGGAACGTGTTTCGAGTACGATACCGACCGCGGCGTCTTGAGTGAATCCAGCCCAACCCGTCCGCGCACGCTGTACGCGTCCTGCAAACTCCAGCTTTTTCAGCAGCTGGAGCAAGTGGGACAGGGAACCGGAATGGGAATTGGCTGGCTGCGCTTCTTTTATCAGTATGGACCATTTGAAGATCCGCGGCGACTAGTGCCGTATGTGATCGGTGGCGTCTTGCGCGGCGAACCAGTGAAGCTTACCCCCGGCGAACAAGTGCGCGATTACCTGCACGTTGACGACGTGGCCGGCGCGGTCTGTGCCGTTGTCCGGAGCAACCTGACAGGCCCGGTAAACATCGGATCGGGTCAACCCGTGACCGTCCGGGAAATTGCACTCAGAATTGGCGAACTGCTCGGGCGCGCGGACCTGATCGCGCTTGGTGCGCAGCCATACATCCCCGGCGACCCAATGCGCATCGTGGCAGACAACAAACGGCTGCGCGATGGGACGGGCTGGAAGGCGAGATTCAACTTGGAGGAAGGCCTGCGACAGACGATCGAGTGGTGGAAGAGCGGCGCGTATCCCAAATCATGATTCCTAAACACGCGAAGAGTGCGAGCGCGCTGACGCAGCCCGCAACGGAATAGACGCGGGGTGGCTCGTAGCGCAATACGATCTCATGCACTCCCGCTGGCAATTCCAGCCCCATCAGTCCACAACTGACACGCAATACCTCTGCAGATTTGCCATCCACCTCGGCATGCCATAACGGATAATAACTTTCCGCGATGACGGCCAGGCACGCGGTTGGTGCCGTGGCTTTGATGCATACCAATTCATTGTTCTCGCGCGTCAACTGAATCCCGCTCAACGTCACCGGTGTCGGAGTTGTCAGCGGTAGAAGCGTGTCGCCACCTGCGTGGTATACCTTCTCAAACGCCCCGACCTGTTTCCCTGCCGCATGCACCAGCGGCCACCCGCGTGCTGATAACGCCAACGCCAGCGGCGCCGATTCGCGGATGTCGCCGACGAACAGGCAAGCTTTCGCGTACGCGGTGACGTAGGCGTGCGCCGTGGCGTTGCGGAATACCGCGAAGTCGTCGTTCTCAAGTGCGACAGGGAAGGTCTTGCGGTAGCGCGCGAGCAGTTGTGCGTTGCCAGCGTTGTCTGGGTCGGTCTTGTCGAACACGATGTAGCGCGCGCCAACCAGATTAAGGAAGTCACGATGGTTGTCCCACGACGAAAACGCCTGCTGGTCCAATAGGCCGGTGCCGAGCGGGCACATCCAGTTGTAGAACGCCTCGTACACTTGTGGTTTGCCGCCGTACATCGGTCCGAGCAGATGGAAGTATCGCCCGGAAACCGAATACGTCTTCACCCAGTCGGGATCTTTGCGGAACGACGAATATGTCACCTCCAAATTCTGCAACGTGCGGGCCGGCACGGCGTTGTCTTTCGTAGATTTCTGATATGGCCAGTAATCAAGGAACAACAAGACCGCCAGCATCCCAACGATCTTCGGTAGATATGCGCGCCATCGCCCTGCTTCCAGCACGTCGGTCACGAAGAATCCGACAAGCAATGCTCCGAGGAATGAAAACGGCTGGCTGTAAAACACATTAGGCGCGCGGATTTCCTTGAAGGCGGGCAAATGCGCTACCACGCCAAACAGCGGCACGAACAGAAACACGATTAGCGCCAAACCGGCGATTACCCACTTGCGCGGTGTCGTCAACTTGCGCAGGGCGAAGAATGTGAGGCCGACCATGCCAATCACCACCGTCACCACCACTGTCAGGCGCGTCGACGCCGGTACGCCGTCCAACGCCATCAACGTAGTGAATGTACCCCAACTGGCATTGGCGACACTGCTAAAGCCGGTCCCCAGCCCGACGCTGACCATTGTCGCGCCGATGCAAAACCAGAACAGCCGCCGGTCGATCCGTTCACGATTGAACAATACACTCCACGCAATCAATGCCAGCAGCACCAGTCCGGCATACTTTTCAGGCGAATCCATCTGCAGCGACACGACACGGCTGATCTGCGTCTGCAAGATCGCAACATCCTGCTGGGAAATGGGATGATAGCCGCCCGACTGCGCCTTACTGATGACATTCTCCACAGTCTCACGCGTGGCTGCGCCACCGCGATCGACCAGTGCCAGCATGCTCTTGAACGCATAGGTATGCTGCCAAGCCTCCAGCGGGTCACCGGCAAAGAGTTTCACGTGCTTCGCTTCGACAAAACCCGGCACAAGGAATGCCGCGCCCAATCCCAGAAATGCCGCGGCCAGCACGGCACACGTCCGTATGATGCGTGCTCGCTGCGACCGTCGCTCAGGCTGCCACAGCCAGTACAACAGGTATCCGAGTAAGAAGACGCCCTGTACGAAAACCTGTTTATAGTCCGTCCACATCGCGAAAACGAATGCCAGCGCGCACCAAAATATGTCGCGGAATTTTCCCGATTGCAGCATCCGTGCAAACAACCACCACAGCAGCGGAATGAACGGCATAAACAAGCTGATGGTTATGTGCTCCTGGGTTGCTGCACGGGTGAGTTGTTCCGGGCACAGCATGTACGCCATTGCCGCAAGAACTGCGGCCCATTCATGACGGAGGAAATGACGCGCGCAAAAATACATCGTCACGGCGCTCGTAAAGATCGCGCACAATGCTGTCAACTTACCCGATGCATCGAGACTGGTAAATGTGGAGAATAGCAGCCATGGCAACAGATAAAATCCGCGCGAGTAATTGAGCGCATAGCTTGATCCGCTCATGTAGTACGGCGTCCACCATGGCAGCCCATGACCTTGCATCAGCTCGCATTTCACATCCCAAACGCGCGATGCCGATGCGGCCAGTTCCTTGTCGCTCCAATTCAGCGGCAACCAATGCCAGCCGAGCCAGAGGCAGTAGGCAAGGGCGGCAGTCAGCGTCAGCCAGAAAGCAATTCCTAGGGCAGACGGTCTCGGTTGCGAAACGGGATGTAGCGGCCCGCGTGATACGGTTGCGGACTTGCCTTTAGCAGGAGTGGGGAGTTGAGGCATGTTTTTGAGCTTTAAGGCTTGGATTTGAGGCATTCCTTGACAACTTGTTCTAGCACCGCCAGCGAGCGCTTGGCTGTTTCATCCCAACTGAGCTGCATTACCCACTCGCGGGCCGCTGTCCCCATGCGGCCGCGCAAGACTGGATCCTGCAACAGAAGCAAAAGCTTGTCCGCCAGCGCAGGAATGTCACCGTGCGGCACCAAAAACCCTGTCTCACCGTCCCGTACTGCTTCACAAAGTCCAGGCGAGTTGCTGGCGACAGAGGGCGTGCCACAGGCTGCAGCTTCACTGATACACAACCCCCAGCCTTCTTTGGGTGATGGATATGTGAGCACCCATGCCTGCTGCATTTGTTGTCGCAATTGAAGCGGTTCAAGATACCCAGTCATGGTAACTTTTTCCTGCAGTCCCTTGGCAAAAATGATCTGACGGAGTTCCCCCTCCAACTCACCCCGACCAACAATCGTCAAACGGGCGGTTGGCAGCTTTCTGGCGATCAGTTCAAATGCCGCCACGACATGCGTGACACACTTCGTTTTGCGGATGCGGCCAACCCAGAGAATGGACGGGTAGGGCGTTTTCTGTTCAATGGGCGCAGGGCAAAACAAATCTAAATCCACGCCATTGTGAACGACCTGCACTTGTTCTGGCCGGATCCCGTGCGCCACGATATCGCCAGCCGTCGAACCCGATACCGCGATGAATCGGCTCCTGCGATACACTTTGAGGGCCAATTCTTCCATCAACTGCACATAGATCGCAACCGGCCAAGGGACATTGCCGAAAATCGATCTGCCAAACAAGTGATGGACGTAACATACCACCGGTTTCGAGACCTGCCAAGGAAGCATGCAGGCAACCTTGGCGATATGCTCAATGATAACGTCGACATCTCTGAATTGTGAGCGCACATAAAATGGCGCCAGCCAGTTGAAATACTCTTCCCGACCGCGACGAACGATTTTTACGCCGTCGACGGACAAATCACGCGTGTTCGCGCCCGTAAAGTTGCTCGCCAGCAAAGTTACTTGATGCCCCGCTGCCACCCAGCGACGGGTTGTTTGGCACACCACCTCCTCAACTCCGCCCGCCCGTGGATTAAGCCAGTCTCGGTGATTTACAACAAGAATTCGCATAATTTCACTATTTCCTGCACCGGCCAAACTTAGCGTTTCGCATGGGCGCTCTCTTGTAATAAATAGCCGCTACCCAACCGTGTCCCTCAGCCCGGAAAAATAAAACGCCGACATACGTTGCAGTTGCTGCGGCTGCATTGCCATGCAGATGCGTGCGCCGCTATCTTGAGGTAAAAGGCTAACACGCTTGCAACGACAGGGCAAGCATTGCAAGCGTCAGACTGAATTTGACGCCCATCCGCTCCCACTGCTATAATCAACCACCCATGAAGATTAACACCATCACGACATCCATCTTTACCCAACCAACGCTCGCCATTGTTTTGTTCGCCTTCGAAAAAGAACGGCTCAGCGGCCCGGCCGGACTCCAAGCTCTGCTCCGCCGTGTGACCGACAAGGAATTCAAGGGCGCAAGCAAACAACTTCTTTTGCTACACACCGACGGTAAACTTCCTGCGGCCCGCATCCTGCTTGTCGGCCTCGGCACGCGCCGGAAATTCAGCGCAGAAACATTACGCCGTGCCATGGGTCTCGCCACCAAGAAACTTCGCCGCGCGGGCATTGATCGCGCTGCTGTCCAAGTTCGCGCCGACCTTGAAGGTTGCCCTGAGCTTGATGTGGCCCGCATCCTCACGGAGGCGGCTATGCTCGCCAGCTACGAATTTACCCAATTCAAGGCGCCTGATGGCAGCGCCACGGAACTCAAATCCTTGACCTTCTGTGCGCCTGCAAATGCCGATGTTCGTGCCGCCGTGCAAATCATCGCCCGCACCCGAACCATTATTGACGCTACCAACTACGCCCGCGAGATCGGCAACCTGCCCGGCAATGTCGTATTTCCATCAGTCATTGCCGATTACGCCCGTAAGCTCGCCAAGGAAAACGGTTTGAAATGCACGGTGCTGAATAAAACGGCTCTGGAAAAGCACAGGTTTGGCGGCTTACTCGCTGTCGGCAGTGGCAGCAGCCATGAACCACAACTGATTGTGCTCGAGTACTATGGTAATCCCACCCGGTCTGCGCGACCTGTTGCTTTGGTCGGCAAAGCGCTGACTTTCGATTCCGGCGGCATCTCCATCAAGCCCGGTGACAAGATGGACGAGATGAAGTTCGACAAATGTGGTGGTCTCGCGGTACTAGGCACGCTGAAGGCTGCAGCTCAGCTGAAGCTCCCGATTAACATTCTCGGCATCATTGCCGCTGCCGAAAACCTGCCAAGCGCCACGAGCTATCGTCCCGGCGACATCGTTACAAGTTACAAAGGCAAAGGAAAGCGCGGCATCACCATCGAAGTTCTCAATACGGACGCCGAAGGCCGCATCGTGCTCGGTGATGCACTTGCCTACGCCTGCGAACGCGATGCAGTGGCGATCGTCGACATTGCTACGCTTACTGGCGCCTGTGTCGTTGCGCTTGGGACTTTTATCGCCGGGTTGCTGGGCAACGACGAGCAGTTGCAGGAGCGGATCCGCGCCGCCGCCGACCGCACTGGCGAACGCGTCTGGCCATTGCCCTTGGCCGACGACTACCGCGAGAAGATCAAGAGTGATGTGGCCGACATCAAGAACACCGGTGGCCGCGAAGGCGGCACGATTACCGCCGCGGCATTCCTTGAAAAGTATGTTGGCAATACGCCGTGGGCGCATATCGACATCGCGGGCACCGCGTGGACAACCGAACAACGTCCCTACTATGCCAAGGGTGCTACGGGTTTTGGCGTCCGTTTACTGGTGGATACCCTGAGCCACTGGGGCGCACAAGAATAAGGCGATCTCATGACCTCAACGCTTGTCCATCTCGATATCCCGGGCGTCAAGAAGCTTCGCAGCGGTAAGGTGCGAGAGATATTCGACCTCGGCGACGTACTGCTGTTCGTCGCCAGCGACCGCATAAGCGCGTTCGACGTCATCATGCCGAACCCGATCCCCGAAAAGGGTCGTGTGCTGACCGCGCTTAGCGAGTTCTGGTTCAAGAAAACACGGCACATCGTCGAGAACCACTTTGTCACGAGCGATTTCAAACAAATCTCCGCCCGCTTGGAGAAGAATATCGAGGATTTGCGTGGCCGTTCGATGCTGGTGCGCAAGTGTCAGCCGCTGGCCATTGAGTGTGTCGTGCGCGGTTACCTCGCAGGCTCGGGTTGGAAGGAATACAAACAGAACCGCACCGTTTGTGGTATCCGCCTGCCTGATGGACTTGTCGAGTCGAGCAAACTTCCCGAACCGGTTTTCACACCCGCGACGAAAGCCGAAACGGGCCACGACGAAAACGTAGATTTCGCACGCGCAGCGGATATCGTCGGCAAGAAAGTCGCCACTCAAGCGCGCGATCTATCCGTCGCACTCTACAGATTCGCTGCCGGCTACGCCACCGTACACGGCATCATCATCGCCGACACCAAGTTCGAATTCGGCTTGGACGGCGACAAACTCATCCTGATCGACGAGGCCCTCACGCCAGACAGCTCCCGTTTCTGGCCTGCCGCCAGTTATAAACCCGGTGGCCCGCAACCGAGCTTTGATAAACAATTTCTCCGCGATTATCTGGAAACGCTAAGTTGGAACAAGACCCCCCCCGGCCCGCAACTTCCACCGGAGATCATCCAGAAAACCAGCGCCAAATACCTCGAAGCCCTCCAGCGCCTCACTGCGTAAAGTCGGTCTCGCCGTCGCATCCCCGTGTTTATGGGAGTTTGTAGACTTCTTCGTCTGTTATCGCCTGTAACGCGCCAAGCCGGCGGATCTCCGGCCAGATAAATGCAGTGGCGAGAACGACAGCAATCGCACCGATGCCTCCCGAAACCACGGAGACTACGGCGCCGAAAAGTGCCGCCACTGCGCCGGACTCAAACATGCCGAGTTCGTTCGACGAACTAATGAAGACGTTGTTGACCGCCGAGACGCGTCCACGCATCGCGTCAGGCGTTCGCAGTTGGACGAGGCTATGGCGCACAACAACGCTGATGTTGTCCAGTGCACCCGTCAGCGCCAGCATCACCAGCGACAACCAGAACGAGCGCGACACGCCGAACACAATCGTCGCCATGCCGAAACCTGCCACCGCCCACAATAATGCACGGCCCGCGCGTCGCGGCGGCGGCACGTGCACCTGTCCGGCGGCCATCAGCAGTGCGCCGAAAGCCGGCGCGGCCCGCAACCAGCCGAGTCCCGTCGGCCCAACTCGTAAAATGTCCTTCGCGTAGATCGGCAACAGCGCTGTCGCGCCGCCAAGCAGCACGGCGAACATGTCGAGCGTGACCGCTGCGAGAATCACTTTCGTCTGCCAGACGAACCGCACCCCAGCCATCAGGGTGTGCAGCGTCATCGGCTCGTGTACGTGGGTTGATGGCCTGGGTTTGATGGGTAAAAGCATCAACAAGAACGACAGCGACAGCGCCGCGTCCACCATATACACCAGCGTGGCGCTCTTTTGCCATGCGATGAGGAATCCCGCAAGCGCGGGGCCGACGACGTTAGCGAATTGGAAACCGCCGCTCCGCCAAGTGACGGCGTTGCTGTACAGCGACGAAGGGATCAACTGAGGCCACAGCGATGCATTGGCTGGGCCGTGGAACGCTCGCGCGACGGCATTGACAAACAGGCACGCGTAGAGCGAGTAGGTATACTGAATCGGCGCAATCGCGCCGCCCATGAGCGAGAACGCCGCCAGCCCAAGCGAGCAAAACATCGACACCATGAGCGTCACCAACATAATACGGCGGCGGTCAAAGCGGTCGGCCAAGTGTCCGGCAGGCAATGCGAGCAGGAGTACCGGCAGCACCTGTACCAGTCCGACCCCGCCCAGCGCCCAAGCCTTGCCTGTCCGCTCGTATAAATCCCAGCCGACCGCTACGCTCTGCATCGCATTGCCGATGTTGGCGAATATCAAGCCGACAGTGAAAAACCGAAAGTCACGGTGCCGTAACGCCCCATATGGGTCGTGTTTTGCCGTTACTGGTTCCATTGGAAGGTGAGCTTATACCGCAGCGCCACGGCTCACAGAAGCAGAAACGCAGCACATGGCTCGCTCTCTAGTCGCTTGATGGCAGGGGGTTGTGATGCCCCTGTCCTTTCCCAATATTCCACAACTATCTTCTGGCGGGTGTGGAATATCCAAGCTAGAGTCACAACATGACTACAATGACGGGCAAATTGTTCGTCGTAGGCACACCCATCGGCAATCTGGAGGACATCACATTTCGCGCCGTGCGGGTGTTGCGCGAGGCCGACGTGGTGGCGGCTGAGGACACGCGACGGACAGGCGTGCTGCTGGCGCATTTCGAAATCCGCAAACCGCTCGTCAGTTGCCACGAGTTCAACGAAGCCCGGCGTTCCGCCGAGTTGCTGCAACGACTTCGCGATGGCGCGCGGGTTGCGCTTGTGTCGGACGCGGGCATGCCCACGCTGTCCGATCCCGGTCTGCGTATGGTGCGTGCGGCGCTGGAAGCCGGTATCTCCGTGGAGATCATTCCCGGACCATCAGCGATCACGGCTGCGCTGGCAGGGAGCGGGTTGGCGGCGGAACCATTTCTGTTTTACGGTTTCCTGCCCCACAAATCGGCGCAGCGCCGCAAAGTGCTGACTGAACTGGCGCCATTGCCCTGGACGCTGGTGTTCTTCGAGTCGCCGCATAGGATCGTGAAATCGTTGTCGGATCTCCGCGAGGTACTGGGCAATCGCCACGTAGTGCTCGCGCGGGAATTAACGAAAAAGTTTGAAGAGTTTATGAGAGGCGACCTAGATGGCCTGTTGAAAATGCTTGAGAACCGCACGGCCAAAGGGGAAATTACACTGGTAATTGAGGGACATTCCAAATGAAGAAGCGCAATAACTATTTTTTTGTTTTGGTTGCGGGATTGACGCTGGGCGTGTGGGCATGCGCCGGCACGACGCCCCGTGTGTTGGAGGTATCGACTACGACACGCACCCGCGATATTCCGCCCGGCGACGAACAGTTTTTTGCACATGATCGTGCTTCGCACTTCAACTACACGCCCAAGGTGCTGCCGACTTCCGAGCAACGGGAGGAGTTCTTCGTCCGCTGGCGACCAGCGACGGTGGATCTGGTCAAGTTCGAGTATCACCAGTTGAACTCACCCACGCAGAACGTCACGCAGACGTTTGCCCCGCAGAACCGTACTTGGAACATGTTCGCCGTGCGTGGCAATGACTTCGTGGATGGCGGGCCGGTCACGGCGTGGCGGGTGACTTTGTGGGCTGGCGGGCAACTGTTGGCGGAGCAACAATCGCCGCTTTGGTAACGTCCCATTGGTTGGGCCATGTCGGAAAGCCTCGTCATTGAATCGTTCGCCGCTGTTGCTGCCGCCACACCGAAGACGGTCGCGGTCTTTTGGGGTGGCAAAAAGGTTTCCTACGCTGAGTTGCAGAGGCATATCATTTCCTACGCCAGCACGTTGTATGCGGACATCGGCATCAGAAAAGGCGACCGTGTCGGTATTCTGTTGAAGAATTGCCCCGAGTTCATCTACGCGCTCTACGGCGCCCTGATGACAGGCGCGGTCGTTGTGCCGATCAATAACTTCCTCAAAGTGCCCGAAATCCAGCACATTGCCACTGACGCCAACCTCAAATGCCTCATCACCTCAGCCGACTTCGATGAGATTACTCATGTATTGCAGGGGCCTCGCATCGTCTCGCTTGCCCAACTCGAAAAGCCTGTGCAAGCTCATGGGATTAATTGGCCGACGATTGATCCGACCGACCTGGCATTGATCATCTATACGTCCGGCACAACGGGCAAATCGAAGGGCGCTATGCTGTCACATCGCAACATCGCGTCCAACATCCACAGCTGTATCTGTGAACTCGATGGAACACCTAAAGATCGTCTCGTCCTGCTGTTGCCGATGTTTCACAGTTTTATGCTTACCGTGTGCATCTGTACGCCGTTGTCACTGGGCGCAGGCATCGTGTTGATCAAGTCCGTACAACCGTTCAAGCAGGCTATGAAGGAAATTATCCGGAGCCGCGCCACAATCCTTGTCGGCATCCCGCAACTGTTCCAGGCGATGGCGCAGGCCGATGTCCCGTTCTGGCTGCATTGGTTATTGAGGTTGCGATTGGCGATTTCAGGCGCCGCGCCACTTGCCGGTGAAACGCTGGCTGCTTTCCAGCGCAAATACTGGTTCCCTTTGGTCGAGGGTTATGGTCTGAGCGAGGCGTCACCCGTCGTATCGCTAAATCCTATCCATGGCGTCCGCAAACCCGGCTCGGTCGGCCGCCCCATCCCCGATGTCGAGGTTAAAATTCTCGACGACAACGGGCGCGAGTTGTCCACGGGAGAAGTCGGCGAGATAGGTGTGCGCGGCCCCAACGTGATGGTCGGCTATTTCAACCAGCCTGAAGCGACTGCAGATGCGCTCCGCCACGGCTGGCTCTATACCGGCGACCTCGGCAAAAAAGACGAGGATGGCTATATTTACATAGTTGATCGCAGCAAGGATATGCTGCTCGTCCGTGGTATGAACGTTTATCCGCGCGAGGTTGAGGAAGTGATTTACCAATTTGACAACGTCAAAGAAGCGGCCGTCGTAGCCCGACCCGACGAGAAACGCGGCGAAGCGCCAATCGCGTTTGTTGTGCCGGTCGAAGGGGCCAAACTGCAGGCCGACGAGATCCAGCGTTTCTGCCGCGAACGGTTGGCCGATTACAAACTGCCGCGGGAAATCCGCATCGTTGACGAGTTGCCGCACACTGCAACGGGCAAAATCGCCAAGCTCGAACTGAAAAAGTTGTTGGAATAAACGAGCACCCTGCCAACCCATTCTACTTGTCGCGGCCCTTCACAAAGTAATCAATCTGTTGGCAAATGCGGTGCAGCACGTTCACGTCGCGTTTCTCAAGCGGGGCACGGCTAAGGACGCGACGCAATGAACGCATGAAAGATTCTGGATCGCCTTGGTGCGGACGGAACCCGACCTTATTAAGCGATTCCGCCAGATGTTTTAGCACGGTCTCAACTTCATGTACCGTGGCGAGGTTGTAACTCGGCTTGGGCACTTCACCGAGACTGGCCAGATAAACCTCGTAGGCGAATAGCATCACGGCCTGGGCGAGATTGAGCGATGGATGTTCGGAGGCCTGCGGTACGCTGGCGATATCATGGCACTTCCGCAGTTCGGCGTCCGAAAGCCCAGCCTCCTCGCGTCCGAACACGATACCAACACGATGCTTCTTTGATAACTCCGCGATTTTCGCCGCGGCTTGCCGCGCTTCGACGATCTGTGGGAACTGCGCACGGCGTTTCCGATGGGTGGTACCGACGAGCCAGTGCAAGCCGTCAGTTGCCTCGTCCCAAGTAGCGACAGAGCGCGCATGTTTCAGCACATCGTGCGCGCCGTGGCCTAACATGATAGTTTGCTGATGGTCGGCGAAATCTTTAGGACCGTTCACGACGATGAGGTCAGATATACCCATCGTCTTCATTGCGCGCGCTACGGAGCCGATGTTACCCGGCACAGCCGGCTCGACAAGAATTACGGTAACGTTCGCCAGATTTTCTGGCGCCACGAACGTGAGGACCGGTTCCGGATGTTTCTCGGTGAGTTTACGCATGTGACGCCCGTTGCACAACCGCTTCCATGGCAAAGTGGAATACGCGAAAGCTTGGATGGTTGTCGAGTCTTGAACGCGCGAGTGGTTGTTATCCGAACTTGTAGTGTTTCCTAACCGGCTTGAGCACCTTCCACATGCACGACATACCCTTCGGAAACGTGACCAGATCGCCCTTGCCAATCCGCACCGGTTTGTCGCCCTCGGGAGTCACTTCCACGTCGCCCTCGAGGAAGTAACACATTTCCATCTCGTCGTAGTGCCATGGAAACTCCGACACTTCCTTCTCCCAAATCGGCCAAGTGAAGACGCCATATTGGCCAAGGACTCCAGCACTTGGCTTGTGTTCGATCTCAATAAGGTTCACGACTGCCTCCCAATAAGTGAATCACATCTTTGCGGTCGCTCGTACATGAAGTTCAAGGTGGTGCGTAATCAGATGAATGTACTCAGCGGTTAGAGTTAGCTCCTCGTGGTAGATGAATGCTGGAAACGCGTCAAGGTTAAGCACCCATACTTCCACACCTTTGGGTTGCGGTGTTATGTACCAACCCGGGTAAAGCACAACTGGCCGAACATGCACATCGCGTCCAGTGCTTTTCTTGATGAGTTTTCGCAGCCAGTCGGCTTCTGCCTTTGCTTGGATGACAGGATTCCGATCTGGTATGAAGCCGGCAATGGTAACCATTTCACCATCATAGGCGATCTTTGCATTCGGGTCGGAAGGCTTGCTAATAGTTTTGGTTTCGATTGAGAAGATGCCGGCAGGCCCGATCAACACATGATCGATGTTGAAACTATCTGCGACGATGTCGTGCAACACTCGATAGCCATTCGCGCGCAATTCTTCCAAATGCTGCCCGACAACTCTCTCACCTTGTCGCCCCAATTTGAGCTGCTCAACTTGTCGTTTGACCGCGACTGCCTTCGTCGTCGCATAGACGCTTACGAGGACTGCGATTAATGTTATCAGCAGCGGGTTCTGCTGAGGAAAGAATCGATACATCCAGGCCAATATGGCCACGACGATCCAATAGCTCGCCAGCATGAAGTAGAACATCCATTTGTCGTCGAGCAGATGGTCAATTTGCTCGTCAACGGACTGGCCAGCCTGTCTCAGTGGCTTTTCTCTCAGTGGCGACCGCTTTGGTTCTTTGCTCATTGCTCAGCAATTCTAGCAGCTTTTTGATTTCTGTCAGCTTTCCTGTTCGCTCAGATTCCCAAGAGGGCGTTCACAGTCTGCGTAAACTTTTTCCATTGTTCCCGCCGTGTTCTCCATGCTCGTTGGCCGCGCGCCGTGAGCCGATAGTATCGGCGTGCCCGGCAACGGCCTGCGGGTTGCCAACGGCTGGCGACCAAACCCCGCCGCTCCAGATCGTGCAAAACTTTGTACAACGTTCCCTTGCGCCAGCGGATGGTGCAATGAGATTGCTCGAAGATACGTTTCAGAATCTCATATCCGTATCCCGGTCCGTCACGCAATGCATCCAGTACCAGCAGGTCGTATGTCCCGGTCGCCAAGTCCTTATGAAATTGGTCTGTGTTCATGTAATGATGGATTCCACTGGAATCCATCATAGCCAATCACGTTGAGAATGCAAAGCATGGCGAGGATGATGAGTACAGAACGCGGGCGGCTTGATGCAACGGACACAAGTGCTGCAGGCTAAAGGCATCTTTGAGGCGGCGCCAGCAACGTTTTGATTTCTGTCAACTTTACCTCTGATTCCGGGGTGGTGAAACGCGGTCTATTGTTCCTTGCCTGCTATCTCGTCGATTGCGTTTATGAATGGGCGAATGCGATTGAAGATCTCCTGCTGTTGTTCTTTGGTCATTCCATTGCCAGAACCGGGTTCCCGAGACTTCATGTGCTTTTCCCAGAGCCGATGTGTGACGGAATTCTCATTCCGAGACGGCCAGTTGCCATGGTCGTATGCCCAAGTTTCCTTTTCTTGCTTGCCGAGGCTCCTCCATTCCTCCGCGAGCCAATGCAGATCGGCTCTCATCTCGTCGATAGGCACAAAATCCTGTTGCGGGTTTAGGAGCATCGGGGCCATGCGCGCATGCAGCTTGTTGCCAGAACAGAATGCCATGCAGAACGGCAGATAAAACAGATACTCCATGTCGATCAAATCTGTGAGGCTTGAACCGAAAATGTTGAACGCTGCTGCTGTATAAAAGATGAACATGACTTTGATGCAATAGAATGCGTATGGAGCCCAATCCCGAAGCAACGGTGTGCGTTTTTGCGTCCACCTTTCGATGATAGCGTCCTGTTCGGAATTGGGTAAAGCCAGCGACGTCATGAACCAGCGCAATAACTCTGTTTGCAGTTTTGGGTTGAGCAGAATGGAGTCAACCGAAGCCGATAGCTTTCGGATGGATGTGACTTTCGGTATGATTATGTACCGTGTAGCGAGTGACTTTCTAAACCAGGAAGGATCTGAAAGTTGCTGAGAGA